>Ga0073899_10002750_pt1 | contig 15686 bp, 14 predicted proteins | sample KloWWTmetaKNB5Ph_FD_88975 | JGI IMG/M metagenome (GOLD analysis project Ga0073899, IMG submission 88975) | Active sludge microbial communities from Klosterneuburg, Austria, studying microevolution and ecology of nitrifiers - Klosterneuburg... | ecosystem: Engineered > WWTP > Aerobic digester >...
AGTCACACAGAGTTAGTCACACAGAGTTAGTCACACAGAGTTAGTCACACAGAGTTAGTCACACAGAGTTAGTCACACAGAGTTAGTCACAGAGTTGATGCAAAATTAGTCAGAGTGCTCACGATCGAATGAGGTTTTGTCAGGCGTCACAATTGACATTCCAGCCAGCGTCGGGTATGCTCTGATGCTGCGGTTCGCAGAAAAACGGGCCTTGCGCCCGTTTTTTGTTGTTTGCGTGGGAAGCCGCCAACTGTAAGACATTGATGCTGTAAGACATTGATGCTGTATGACATTGAGGGGAGGCCACAATGCCGAAGATGAAAACACACAAGGGGACAGCCAAACGTTTTCGCCTCACCAAAAATGGTAAGGTGATGCGGATGTTGGCCGGACGTTCCCACTTGCGTCGCCGCAAGAGCGCCAGCAAGAACAGCGATTTCCGCCATGCCGTTTCGACCGATGTGAAATACATCCGCAAACAGGTGAAACAGGCAGCCGGCGACGCCGCCAAGTAAACTTTTATTCGATCGATCAAAATGACGGGATACCGCACGTGAACGGCCTGTAAGAGGCTGGATGTTGACGCCAAACAAAACGTCCTATCCACCCGCCGCCACGGAAGGAGAAACAGTAGATGCCACGTTCGACGCCCAAAGTATACGCCCATAAGCGCCACAAAAAGGTGCTTAAATTCACGAAGGGTCAGTTTGGCACGCGCTCCAAGTTGTTCCGGCGCGCCAACGAAGCCATGCTCAAGTCGCTCTTCTATGCTTACCGCGACCGCCGCAACCGCAAGCGCGACTTCCGCAGCCTGTGGATTCAGCGCATCAATGCCGCGGCGCGCCTCAATGGCCTCAACTACAGCCAGTTCATTTATGGCCTGAAAAAGGCGGATGTGCAGGTCGACCGCAAGGTGCTCGCTAACATCGCTGCCACCGACGCCGCCACTTTCACCAAGCTTGCCGACGTCGCCAAGGCTCAGTTGAACTGACGCGATCGCTCGCTTGCAATCTATGCTTTCCCACGCAATCTATCCGGCAGAAACCGACCAGGCTTCTGCCGGATTTTATTTGTAATTGGTGACGATTCAGGCACAACCGAAACGGTCAAGCATGGCACGCGGATGACGCGGATCAGGCAGATTTTCGCTGATCGAATCCGCAGCTATCTGCTGAATCCGCGTCATCCGCGTGCTATTGCCATTTGGCTGAATAGGTCTGGAATTGATTGAGCCGATGATTACCAGCAGCTCCAATCAGCGCATCAAAGAGGCCCGCAAGCTGGCTACCCGCAAAGGCCGCCATGCCGCCGGCCAGTTGCTGGTCGAGGGAGTGCGTCTGCTGGCCGACGCCTGGCGCAGCGGCGCGCGGCCAGCAGCGGTTTTCTTTACACCTGACGCATTGGTTTCGGCGGACGGGAAAGCGTTGTTGGCGGAATTGGAAGCCGCAGGGTGTGCGTGTTTTTCTTGCACTCCCGCAGTCTTCGCTACGCTGAGCGAGACGACCACACCACAGGGCATCGCAGCCGTACTGCCGCTGCCGGAGCTGGCCTGGCCCGCACACTCCAGCCTGCTTCTGATCCTGGATGGCGTGAACGACCCTGGCAACGCGGGCACGCTGATCCGCAGTGCAGAGGCCGCGGGCTGCGACGGCGTAATCTTTGCGCCAGCGACTGTCGACCCTTTTAACGATAAAACGGTGCGGGCAGGGATGGCAGCCCACTTTCGCTTGCCGCTGCGCGTCTGTCCCACCTGGCAAGCGGTCGATGCACTGACGCCCCCTACCATGAAACACTATCTCGCCGACGCACACACGACGCTCGACTATACCCGCGTAGACTGGCGCGCGCCGACCGCGCTGTTAGTCAGCAACGAAGCGCATGGCTCCAGCCCCGAGGCGCGCGCGCGCAGCGTCGCGATCACCATCCCGATGCAAGGCGCGCTCGAGTCACTCAACGCCGCTATTGCCGGCGCGGTGATTCTGTTTGAAGCCGCGCGCCAGCGTCGCGTTTAACTTGCTTACTCGCCCTTTAGCTTTCAACTGCGTTGACATAGCGATCTGCCCGGTGTATGATGGCGTTGACTCCTGAACCTGATTCAGCGGTTCGATCGAAGGGGCCGCCCCTGCGGAGGACAACACGATGACAGAGACATTCTGGTGGTGCGTCCTGGCCGGCTTTTTGCTCGGCTTTAGCGTATCCACGTTATGGGAATGGATATATTTCCGGCGCCGGCGCATGACGATCCGCGACCGGCGCATCGCCGAGTTGCAAGCGACTGTGCGCACGTATACCGCTGCGACAACGACGGCGACCAACAGCACAGTCGAGCATGATTGGGCAGAGCCAGCCTTCCAGAATCCTGGCGTCTATCTGGAAACCGAAGAAGCGCCGCCTGCTACTGTCTCTCAACCAGTGGCTGTCCCAAAACCAGCGGCTGTCCCTCAACCAATGAATGCGTCTCAGCCGGCGCGCTCGGCAGCATTTGTATCCCCTGCCGCCAATGGCGCACACGCGCCGGCCGGCCAACCGGTCAATCCACCGCCGTCCCCTGTGGTCGCTCAAGCCAGCCCAGCCGCACCGCCTGCCGGCTTTCAATCCGTTGCCGTGCATCAACCACTCTCTCCCACTGGTGGGGCGCCACAAGCCGTCGCACTGCCTGCGACGCGTCTAGTAAACCAAGCGCAAAATCTGTCGGACGCCGTCAACCGTCCTTCCCAACCGCCCATTACTCAACCATCTTCCTTGCCCGAGGCGCTTGCTGCACTGAGCGCCGCCTCCTCCGTCCATCACGTCGAGGCTGCGCCGGCGGACGCTGAGCAGGAAAGCGCCGCCGCGGATGCGGCGAGCACGGATGCTACGGATGCTGCTACGGCTGCTGCGGCGACCAGCCGCGCCGCGCCCTTGCCTGCCTATACCAACGGATATGGGGATTCGTTGCAAGCCGACCAGGCGCAGGCGCCAAATCTTCCGCCCCGGCCTGCCACGCCGGCCCAGTCTGTGAATCTGCCGCAAGCCGACCAGTCACAAAAAGCTGTTGAGGCGTTGTCCCAACCGGCGGGCGCCAGTGCACACGCTGGCGCTGCTGCGCGTGGCGAGGGCAACCAAGCCATCACGAGCACGAAGATTGATGCGCTTGTGTTATCGATCAACGAGTTGATCGACACGGTCAGCCAGGAGACTAATCCTGACAGCTCCGGCGCCAGTGCCCCTTTGCCGCATGAGCCAAAGTCACTTGGCAAGGGAGAGCGCGCCGGCGAGGCGCGGGATAGCGTTTATACTACTCGGATTACCGGACGCACAGAGTATGTGCTGGTGCGTCTGGTGCAGTCGATGGTGCAGTTTGTACGCCAGGTGCGCACGATCTTGACCGGGGCTGACGCCGCGCGCCCCGCTTTGCGTGCAGAGCATGAGCTCAGCGCCGGTGACGATCTCACGCGCATCAATGGGCTGAACGCAGATCATGCCGAGCGCCTGCGCACCGCCGGCGTTATAACCTACGCCAAGCTGGCGCAGCTTTCCACTGATGAACTACGGCTCATTACCCTTACGCCCAACGGTGTGGCTACTAACTATGCGGAATGGCGCGTCGCCGCCACGCAGCTGGCCGCTGACGGCCAGGAAGGACGCCACTGATGAGCGACAATCCTTTCCGGCGCCGCCCATTTGTCGAACTTGGCATCGATAGTTGGAAGGTGACGCTTTTGGCGGTCGGCTTCCTGGCGCTGGTGATCTGGATGTTCGTGCATTAGGAAATTTCTGCGTGGCGATAATCGTCGCGCATCCGTTCGAGCCGCGCCATGCTGCGCGTAAACCCACCTTCCCGGTTGCGCGCGTGCCAGATCGTGTGAAACTCCGGCAACAATTTTTCAGCTTCCTGTAATAGCCACTGCCTTAGCGTGTCGCTGCCCGCGTTGCGTTCCATGCCTAGCGCCCAGATTGCCCGCCAACACGCATGGCGCAACATGTTGGCGCCCCACGTGAACTCTCGTTTGATCAGGTCGGCGTCGGCGCGTTGCATGTCGGTGTTCGCCAGATTGCCCATGATGCCATCGACCGCGTCCAGCACGGCGCGCAGCCGTTGCGACGGCTCGCTGATTTCATGGGTGCGCAGCCACTCGATCAGTTGGTGCGGCTCGCTTTGCAGCGCACGGAAGAGCACACTGGCGTTGTGCACCGAGATGCCGGTCAGCCGATAGATATCGCCCAGATCGTGAGCGAGCCGGCCCATCAGACCCGTCGCGTCGCGGAAGGCAAAGCGGCTGATGGCATCGGGCAGGGCAACGGCGCAGTTAGCGTCGAAGGCCCAGGCATACGCCGCGCCCGCGGCAAAACCGAGATAGCTGACCGGCAGGGGCTGCCAGTGGCCGTTGTCGCCCCAATCGGTGTTGAGCAGGCCGACCGCGCCGTGCTTCAGCCCGGCATGGGTCGCGTTGCGCACATTTTCGACGGCGTTGGTCGTGCGCCCCACCAGGGAATTCCAACTTGACGTGCCCGGACAAACATAAAACGGGATGCCAGACGCCGCAAAAAGGGCGCCGTGCTGCTCGAAGGGATGATCTGCCTCATACCCCCATTCCAGAGCAATGGCGTCGCGCGGCAACTCACGCACCAGGTCTGGGTAGTGCGTGATGATGTCACCCCAGAATTGCATCGTGTAGCCGCGCGCTCGCACCTCGCGATGGATCTTGTGCACGAAATCGATATACAGCCGACCTACGCCGACTTCCTCTGCCTGCGCCCGGTTGCGCACCTTGCCGAGATCGATCGTTTCGTCACAGCCGACGTTGAACTGACGGCTGCTGAAGTTCGGCAGCAACTCGTCGTAAAGGGTGCGTAGAAAGCGCAGACTGGCTTCCGTCGGCTGCAGGCTGTAGGGCGTAGTGCGCGGCCCCCAGATGGTGTCGCATCCCTCCGGCGCTTCTGCCAGATGGCTGTATTCAGGGCGGATCAGCCAATGTTCCAGATGACCAAATGAATTTTGATTGGGGATCAACTCGATAAACCGCGCGCGACAGAAGCGATCCAGTTCGACGATCTCGGCGGCTGTAAAGGGCGACGCGTCCTGCCACACCGCCGGATGGTTGCGATACGCGTAGACATGTTCGAAGTAGAGCTGGAGTTGGTTGATCTTCCACGTCGCCAACATCTCCACCAGCTCGAAGAGCGTAGGCAGCGTCGGGACTTTATCGCGGCTGACATCGAGCATCACCCCACGATTGGGAAAATCCGGCCAGTCGATGCAGCGAATTTCCGGCGCATGACGCCCGCATTGCATCAGCAATTGGCGGAGCGTCTGCACGCCGTAAAAGAGGCCAGGCGACGTTGAGGCCACGAGGTGGATGCGCCCATCCGCAATGGTGAGCTGGTAGCCCTGTGGATGGGGCGTGCTGTTGGGAGACAAGCTGAGCACGGCGCGTATCTGACTGTCGGGAAGCGCGGCGCCGCCCACAAGTTCCCAGTGAACATCAGGCAAGGCATTCACTGTTTCTTGCAATTGTTGTGCTGCCAACAAATTATCTTGAAATAAGGGCGTCTCCACACAGATGACCCCAGTGGACGGCAGTTCAAAGGTTGTTCCGGACAGGGTGAGATGACGAGGAACCGGCAAGAAGACTAGATCGTGAAGCATAAATAACTCCTACAGCCACTCGGGAACGAAAAAACTGGGCGTGTATCAGGTATACACCCCAGTTCATTTAGCAATTCAGCAATTATGATTCGGCGTCACGCAAAGGTGTGAGCTTGAAGTAAGTCGCCTTCGTGCTCTGGGCGGCTCCGTGTGAGGCAAGCTTCGACCTGCTCACACGAAGCCACGGAAAACACAAAGAAAAAGAGAGCGGCAGGACGCCATCAGTTGATACGCGACCACCAGACTCGGACAGAGGCGGCGCCGGCGCGTTCGTAATACTCGACACGGACGGTGTGATTGCCGCCGCCTAGCCGCCGGAAGACGTTTGACGGTTCCTTGAGGCCATCCCACCACGCATCGACGACCAGTAGATTATCGATGTAGATGCGCACGCCGTCGTCCACACGTGTAAAGAATTGGTAATCGCCAGCGTCAAAGAAGAAGATGCCTTCGAACCTGGCCGAGAAGTAATCAACGTTGACATTGGGCGCGGGCGAACCGTAGCCCCAGTCCAGGTCGAGCGGATAGGCGCCGCGCGGCACATACTGGAGGAAAATCGGGCCGCCTGCCAGGTCGGTGTTGTTGAAGTACTGCGCCAGCCACTGATTCTGTGGCACAGTCCAGGATCCGGGCGAAGGGGTCGGAATCTGCGGCTGGGGCGGCGCGCTGGCAGCGATCGTCAACTGCACCGCAGCTTGACCGGTGTCCTCGAAATATTCGACCAGATAAGTGTGGGCATTGCCATCGACATAACGAATGGCGCTGACCTGACGGAACGCGCCGACGCGCCAATCATCCAGCACCAACTGGCCGTCGATGAAGAGGCGTGCGCCGTCGTCCATGCCGAGCGTGAACTGGTAATAGCCTGGCGCCATGTTCATGGTGCGCTGGTAGCGCGCCGAAAAATAGTCGGGCGGCACATTGGGGCCGGGGCTGCCAAATCCCCAACTGAAGTTGATGTCGGGCACGGTCTGAACTTGCACGGGGCTGCCCTGCAAATCTCGGTTGGCAAAGTAGGAGGCGTTCCAGCCGTTCGCGGGCGGTGGCGGCGGGACAGGTGTGGGCTGTGACGGCGTGGGACCGGAAACGGTGTAAAGCGGCACGCTGTTGGGGTTGCCGACGATGTTCACCAGGTCGGGCGACACCCAACCAGTGACGCCGCCAGGACATTGAAAAAGCCACCAGCCGCTGAAGGTGTCACGGCCGATCACAGGGCAACTTTGCCCGTAGGCCAGCGCCCCAACGACGGGATAGGCGGTGCTGGGACCGGAACGCACGTTGACTGCATCAAACTTGGCGACGCCAACCGTACCGCCTGTCTGCGTGGCGGGCGCCCCTTGCACGTCGGCGCCGGCCGAGACGATCAACAGCAATACCGCCGCCAAGAGTACGAGCAAGCGCAGATAGAGGCCAGTCTTGTATCGTTTCATGGTGCAAGTCACCTTGGTTGGGGACGATGCTGCGCTGTTGTAGGCGGGTGAACGGCCAAGTCTGGACTTGGCGCTACCCTGAGCAGCGATGTCCTGTTCGGTTTCAAATGCGCATTGTTATTATACGAGAGAAATGGTAAGACGGCAATTGGTGAATTTGCGTCATCCAAGAATCCGCTTTCCCGCCAGCAACGTCTGCAACCGATCCAACGGCAGCGCGTGCGCGATGCGTCCCTGTTGCCCGACCATGGTTTCGGCCCCGGTCAGCGCGTTCAGGACGGACTCTTCCACGGCCTCAATGGTGGCGTAGAAGAGCGGGTTCATCTGTTGGTTGGGCAGATAAGCGAGCTCGGTTGGCCGCCGCGCATCGGAGGGGATGTGGTTGCCCGTGGCAAAGGCCAGGAAGATGTCACCGCTGCCGTTGTGACCGACGCCGCCGACGCGCGCCAGGCCGACTGTGGCGCGCTGCGCCAGCCGGCGACATTGATAGGGCAGCAGCGGCGCATCCGTGGCAATGATGATGATGATCGATCCGCTGGCGCGTGGCCGCTCCCACGGCAGCGGCACTTCTGCCGCAGGAATCTCGCGGCCCACCGGCGAACCATCCACGCGCAGATCCGGGCGGTCGCCGTAGTTCGCCTGCACCAGCACGCCGACGGTGTACAGTTCGCCCGCCACCTCCACCACGCGCGACGCGCCGCCGATGCCCCCTTTGAAGTCGTGACAGATCATGCCGGCGCCGCCGCCGACGTTGCCCTCGGCGATTGGGCCTGACGCCGCCGCATCCAGCGCCGCAAACACGTGGTCATGCGCGATGTGAAAGCCGTTGATGTCGTTGAGCCAGCCGTCATAGGTTTCGGCCACGACCGGTAACAGCCACGCGGCGTCGGGATGGTGGCGCGCTTCGTAATCGACGAGCGCGTCGCGCACCACCCCGACCTGATGCGTGTTGGTGAGCGCGATCGGCGTGCCCAACTGCCCCGACTCTTCCAGCCAGAGCAGGCCGGTCATCTCGCCGTTGCCGTTGAAGGAGTGATAGCCGGCAAAGCACTGATCCTTGTAGATTTCGCCGTAACGGGGGCGGATGACGGTGACGCCGGTGCGCGCCACGCGTGGTTGGTCGTAGATGAGCGTGGTGTGGCCAACCCACACGCCCGGCACGTCGGTGATGGCATTGTAGAGGCCGGTCGGCAGTTCGCCGATGATGACGCCTAAGTCACGAAGTCTTGCACGTGTCATTGGATGATGCTTTCTTGGCATGGCGCGAGGGGTGGAGGGCGTAATGCGTGATGCGTGATGTGGCTACCCTCGCAGGGGTGAGTTTGTTACTGGTTTGAAATCCTCTATCAGCGCCAGGGTGCGTAAATCGACGCAGGCTACCGCGGCAAAGCCAAGTTGACGCCACGCGTCGAAGTCAGCCGGCCATTGCCCCAGCAGATGCGCCCGATAAAGCGAGAGCACCAGCCCGTGACTTACCAGCGCGAGCTGCTCGGCGTCATGCGGCGTGACATAAAGCGCAATACCCGCCAGAAAGCGTTGCAGGGCGTGCGTCGCCGGCTCCCAGCCGCCGACTGAGCGGTCGGACGCGGCGAAGAAATCCTGCACGTGCGCGCTGTATTCCTCCACCCAGCCAGGCCGCACCGCTTCGTCAAAATGGCCGTCCTCTACAAGCTGAATGTTTTGCTTTGCTAACACGGGCGCGATCGTCAAGCGCGTTTTGGCTTCACGGCTGACCACGATGCGGTCGATGTCGGGCCAAAAGGGCAGCGCGGCCAGCGCCTCCGCCTGAGCCTGACCGGCGGATGAGAGGCGCCAATGCACCGCGTCAAGCGCCGGCTCGACCTGTGTGTGGGCGTGGGTGATGAGATAAAGGAATGCCATGGTTACGCCACGGGAAGGGCGTCAGCGTCGACCGTCACCATGGCAATAAAGTTGCGGAGAATGCGCAGACCCACGGTGTGGCTCTTTTCCGGGTGTGGTTGAATGCCCCACGCGTTGCGATAGCGCACGATGCTAGGGTAGTCGATGCCGTAGTCAGTCGTCGCCAACACCGCGTCGGGAGCGGCGGCGTCGCAGTAGTAACTGTGCGCAAAGTAGGCATGGGCGTCGTCCGGCACCTGGTAGACCAGAGGATCCTGTCTGTGCACGGTCAGTTCGTTCCAGCCGATCTGCGGCACGCGCAGCGTGCGACCCGGATGCGCGGGGTCGGGCATGGCGTCGGAAAAGCGACGGACCGCGCCTGGAATCAGATGCAGCCCTTCGTGCTGACCCATTTCCTCGCTCGTATCGAAGAGAAGCTGCATTCCGACGCAGATGCCCAGCAGCGGCAGCCCACTTTCGACGGCGTCGAGCAGTGGGCGCTCGAAACCTTGACGGCGCAGGTTGTTGACGCTGTCGCCAAACGCACCCTGCCCAGGCAGCACGACCGCGCGCCAGCGGGTAAAATCGGTCGGCTGCGCGACAATGTCCACGGGAATGCCCAGCGGCGCCGCGACCGTCTCGAACGCTTTGTAGACGCTGCGTAGATTTCCCACGCCATAATCGATAATGGCAATCATGATCCTACTTCATCGTCTATTTTCATTGCGGATTGGCGTCCGGCATCGCGATGGTCAGATTGCGCACAATGGGCGGCGGATAGCGTTTGTGGGTAATCGATATCGTGATCTCCCGGATCTGCTGCTCGGCATGTTCCGCCTCGATGGGGGACACGTCGCCGGTCTGGACGGCGTCGTCGAATTCAGCTTCGTTGAGCACCGTGATGTGCGCGTCGTCGGTGATCCACAGCCCCAGCAGCAGGTTTGTGGCGCTGAAGCCGCGCCCCTTGTGCGGCGCCGCCATGCCGATGCGGGCATACATGCCGATGACCTGCCCCTGATCGTCAAAGTACTTTTCCAAGATATGTTCGCCATTTGTCAGCCAGAAGCGAAACCAGACATAGCCGGGCGCGCCGATGACATGCTGGTCGATCTGATACATGCTAATGTCAGGCCCACAGGTGGCGCGCTCGACCAGCATGTCGCTCAACCATTCCGCGCGATAGTCGGTCAGGTGCGGGCTTTGGCTCCATTCACCGCTGGCAATCGTCGTCAAGGGCTTGTTCATTGCATGATCAGTTTCTTGCTTCAGGTGACAGTCACGGGTGGCAGCCACGGGTGACTGTCACTTCCACCAGTGACTGTCACCTCGGCTAAGTGCTTAGTACTTGCGGACGATCGAACGGTAGGCGAGCGGTTCGCGATATTGAATAAGCTGGCGATCCTCGCGCACGACGCGCACCTGATCGAGGTCGATAGTAGCGACCGCGTACCCTTCGATGGCCTGATCGAGCACGGTGTACACCTCTGCCGAGGGGCCGACCAGCAAGCTGTCGCCCATGAAGCGCATCGTTGGCTCTTCGCCGACGCGATTGGCCGCGGCCATGAAGATCGAGTTTTCACACGCGCGGCTGACGAGATGAGCGCGCCACGATTCGGCGTATTGCTGCTCCCAGTTGGCGCTGACCGTGACCAGTTCGGCGCCGTCCAGCGTCATGCCGCGTGCGGCTTCGGGAAAGGCCAAATCCGTGCCGATCGACAGGCCAAAGCGTCCCCACTCCGCGTCGATGATCTGGAAGCGGAACCCATTGCGATAGACCTGGCGCTCCTCGCCCAGCAGATGCACCTTGCGGTAATCCGCCACGACATCGCCTTCCGGGCCGAGACAGACGACGCCGTTGTAGAGAATGCTCTCGACTTTTTCCTTGACGACCATGCCAAAGACAACGTAGGTGTTGAACTCGTTGGCGCGCTTGGCCAGATAGTTCGTCGCATGACCCGGCACGCGCTCGGCCAGGTCGGTTGCCTTGAGGCCAAGCTCCGTGCCCGTGTAACTCAGTTCGGGAAAGACGATCAAGTCGGTGCGCTGTTCGGTGCAGATCTTCTCGATAAAGTCGCCCATTTTGCGCAGATTGGCTTCGGGATTGGCTAACTCCGGCGCCATTTGCACCAGGGCGACCGTGACTTCTCGCGGCATAAGAAAACTCCTGAAAGATTGTTCGGTTGAAAGATGCGAGGGACGAGGGGCGAGGGGGCGCATCGTAAGACAGCCCGCAACGCAAATCGGCGCCCTGGCGTACGCTCGCCGGCGGACTTGATCATTGCGGAAACAAGCCTACGGAAACGAAGCGACAATTTTCAGATGATAGCACAGGATATGAAATTCAACACTTCTCGACAGATACGGTAGAATGCTTGCGAATTTCCGTAACGGTGATGACCGTAGATTTCACTTGAAGTAGATTTCACGAAAAAGAATGATGATGAGCAAACTTGGACATTGGTTTAGCAGAGCCTGGCTGGTATTAGTCGTCGCAGGGATCGTCATCCTGCTGGATCAGTGGACGAAGACGCTGGTGCGCCAGTCTATCCCCGACTACACCGCGCTTATTCCCATCCCTGCGCTGGGCGAGTACTTTGTGTTTGAGCACGTGCATAACTACGGCGCAGCCTTTGGCATCCTGCAAAACCAGGGAGGCCTCTTTGTGATCATCGCCGTCGTGGTCGTGGTGGCGATTCTGGCCTATGTGCGCTATCTGCCCACCGAGGATTGGCTGGTGCGCGTGCTGCTCGGCTTGATGTTGGGCGGCGCGGTGGGCAACGTGATCGACCGCATCAATCAGGGCTACGTCACCGATTTCATCAAGATGGGCGTCCCTGGCGTCTATTACTGGCCCAACTACAACATTGCCGACAGCGCCATCGTCGGCGGCGTGATCGGCCTGGGCCTCTACGTGGTGATCGACGACATCCGCAAACATCGCAAGCAGCAAGCTGAGCAGGCGATAGAACGCGGATAACGCAAAAAGCAAGAATAGACCGCGGATAAAGCGGATTAGGCGGATTTTCGCAGATTAAAAAGCTGCTTGAAAAACTTCCTTTTTGACGCAGAGACGCGGAGATGCGCAGAGGAAAAACAAGAAGCTTTACTAGAAACAGTTCTACGCGTTTCCTCTGCCTCTTTGCGCCTCTGCGTCGAAAATGTCTCAGTACACGACGGTATAAATAAGCCAGCAGTCAGAAACCGAGTTTTTCTAAAAAACTCGGTTTCTCCACACCATATCAACCAGCGGCTGATTTACGCCCGACTGTACTAGTCCAAAGCAGCCGAATTTTCGAGGCCAGGCTCACGATGGAGAGCGCAGCCCTTTTGAGTTTCGTGATAGAAAACGAGGACGCCGCGCAACGCCTCGACCGCTGGCTGGCCGACCGCTTGCCCGACCGCAGCCGCACCGAGGTGCAGCGGTGGATTCGGGAGGGGCTAGTCTGCATCGACGGCCAGCCGGTCAAGGCGGGTCAGCGCACGGAAGCCGGCCAATCGATCACCGTAACGCCGCCGCCGCCGCCCATACCTTCCCCGCTCGCACCTGAAGCGATTCCGCTTGCCATTGTCTACGAGGACGCCGATCTGCTGGTGGTCGACAAGCCTGCGGGCATGGTCGTGCACCCCGCGCCCGGCCACGACCGCGGCACGCTGGTGCACGCCGTGTTGCATCACTGCCCGAACCTTGCCGGCGTGGGCGGCGAGCAACGCCCCGGCATTGTCCACCGCCTCGACAAGGAGACGTCGGGTCTGATCGTGGTGGCCAAACACGATCGCGCGTTACGCTATCTCCAGGCGCAGTTCAAGGCGCGCACCGTCTACAAGCAATATCTGGCGCTCGTCGAAGGGCGCATGACGCCCCCGCGCGGGCGCATCAACGCGCCGATCGGACGCAACCCCAGCGACCACAAGCGGCAGATCGTGCTGCCGCCCGACGCGCGCACCGGTGAGTCAAGCGGCCGCGCCGCGCTCACCGACTATGCCGTGATCGCGGTCTACGCCGCGCCGGTGAGCCGGACTGGCAATGCAGTGGCTGTCTTCTCCCTCGTCAGCGCCGAGCTGCACACCGGGCGCACCCATCAGATCCGCGTCCATTTTGCCTGGCGGCAGCATCCGGTGGTGGGCGACGCCACCTACGGCCTCAAACGCCAGCGCCTCGCCCTCGACCGCCACTTTCTGCACGCGCACAGGCTGCGGCTGCGCCTCCCCTGCGACGGCGAGGAACGCGAGTTCGTCGCGCCGCTGCCCGCGGAGTTGCAGGCGGTGCTGGCTCGGTTGGAGCAGCAAGGGTAAGAAGCCCAGAGTCTGTCCCAGTTCTTTGGGAGCGCGCCCAATTTTGGGGACGCCCTTCGTAAGTCGGGCTGGTAGCCCGACGATTGTTGCGTCGTAGGTCAGGCTGGTAGCCTGACCTACGACGCAACCGTTCGGCGCTCAGCCAATGCACAGTAGGTCAGGGCGACAACTCTCAAAAGCTACGTCGGGCTGATAGCCCGACCTACTCTGCTCGCGACGTATGGTAAAATGACGGCTCCAAACGCCAGACCGATACGCCATTCTGCAAAGAGGATGCACCCATGCCCCGGCTGACGCCGCAAGAACAACAAGAGGTAATCCGCTATCTCGAAGCCGACCGCCCGCTGCCGGAGAAGTATCGCTTTCTGCTCTTCGAGGAGAAGCGCGAGGTGGAGCTGGTCTGGAACGGCAAGAGCAACGAGGTCTGCAACCTGGTGCTGCCCTTCCAGGTGATCGAACAGGTGGACGAGCCGCGCGCCGAAAAGCCTGCGGACGCCGCGCTGCAAGCCAGCCTCTTTGACCTCGACGCGCGCGGACGCCAACTCAAGGGTTGGACGAACAAGCTGATCTGGGGCGACAACAAGCTGATCCTGGCGTCGCTCAAAAACGGCCCGCTGCGCGAGGAGATCGAGCGGCAGGGCGGGCTGAAGCTGATCTACATCGACCCGCCCTTTGACGTGGGCGCCGATTTCAGCATGGACATCGAGATCGGCGGCGACACGTTTACGAAGAAGCCCAACATTTTGGAGGAGATCGCCTACCGCGACACGTGGGGCAAGGGCGCGGATTCGTTCATCGCCATGATCTACGAGCGTCTGATCCTGATGTGCGATTTGCTGGCTGAAGATGGCAGCATCTACGTCCATTGTGATTGGAGGGTTAACTTTTATATACGCTCAGTGATGCATGAACTGTTTGGTGATGAGCAGTTTAAGGCTCAAATAACGTGGAAACGCACATCATCACACAGTGATTCAAAATTCTTTCCTTATGTACATGACACTATTTTGTTTTTTAGTAAAGGTATAAATCCTATATTTAATCCAGCATATGAGGCGTTAAATCCAGACTATATAGCTTCAAAATACCGATATATTGATGAAGCTGGGCGCAAATACCGAAAAGACAACTTGACAGCTACAGGCTTAAGTGGCGGTGGATATGAATATGAGTGGAATGGTGCGCGTCGTGTTTGGAGATGTCCAATTGAGACAATGCGACAATATGAAGCAAATAATAGGGTTATTTATACGAGAAATGGAGTAGCTGAATATAAACGTTATCTTGAGGATAGCAAAGGAACAGCAATCTCCGATGTTTGGATTGACTTAGCCCCAGTTAATAGTCAAGCAAAAGAACGTGTTGACTACCCAACCCAAAAACCGGAAGCTTTGATACAACGCATCATCGAAGCCTCCTCCAACGAAGGCGACCTGATCGCCGACTTCTTCTGCGGCTCCGGCACGACCGCGGCGGTGGCGGAAAAGCTGGGGCGCAAATGGATCGCCACGGACCTGGGCAAGTTCGCCATCCACACCACGCGCAAGCGGCTGATCGGCGTGCAGCGTCAGCGCAAGGCGCAAGGCAAGGATTACCGCGCCTTCGAGATCCTCAACCTGGGCAAGTACGAACGCCAGCACTACATCGGCGTCAACCCCACCCTGCGCGAGGCCGAGCAGGCGCAGCAGCTTGCCGACAAGGAGGCCGCGTTTCTCGAGCTGATCCTGCGCGCGTACCGCGCCGAGGCGGTGGCCGGCTTCATCACCTTTCACGGCAAAAAGGCGGGGCGGTTGGTGGCGGTCGGGCCGGTCAACCTGCCGGTGACGCGGCTCTTTGTCGAGGAGATCATCCTGGAGTGCCGGCAGAAACACATCACCCGCGTCGACATCCTGGGCTTCGAGTTCGAGATGGGCTTGTTCCCCAACGTGCTCGACGAGGCGCGCGCCAAGGGCATTGACATCGCGCCCAAGTACATCCCCGCCGAGGTCTTCGACAAGCGCGCGGTGGAGCGCAACCAGGTCGTCTTCCACGATGTCGCCTTTATCGAGGTCGCGTCGCACGTGCGCCCGGCCAAAGCTGGCGCGCCCGCGGCCGTCGCCGTGGAGCTGACCGACTTCTCCGTCTTCTATGCACAGGACTCTATCGCCAGCGCCGAGGCGACGCTCAAGGAAAAGGGCAGCCGGATCGTGGTCGAGCGCGGGCAGATCATCAAGGTGAGCAAGGACGCCAAAGGCATCGTCACGCGCGAAGTGCTCACACAGCGCTGGAGCGACTGGATCGACTACTGGTCGGTGGATTTTGACTTCGAGAACAAGCGCGAGATCATCCGCGTGCCGCGCGAGCGGATCACGCAGGCGGTCGTGCCAGGGTTGGAACGGTCGGAGCAGTTAGCACTGCCCGAATATGAGGAAGTGTGGACGGGCGACTACATCTTCGAGAACGAGTGGCAATCCTTCCGCACCAAAAAGGATCGC
>Ga0073899_10002751_pt1 | contig 15686 bp, 13 predicted proteins | sample KloWWTmetaKNB5Ph_FD_88975 | JGI IMG/M metagenome (GOLD analysis project Ga0073899, IMG submission 88975) | Active sludge microbial communities from Klosterneuburg, Austria, studying microevolution and ecology of nitrifiers - Klosterneuburg... | ecosystem: Engineered > WWTP > Aerobic digester >...
GGAGGCGCTCGACTCGCTGTGCCGGGTCGACCCGCTGGCCCGGCGCAACCTGCGCGAGTGGCTCGACGCCGAGACCGCGCGCGCCGGCGGCCCGATCGAGGCGGCGTGGCGGGCCCGCGGCAAGCGGCTGGGCGCGATCGAGACGCTCCTGCGCCTGCACCGCATCGGGCTGGTGCTCGACGACGCCGAGCGGATCGCCGCGGTCGACTGCCCGTTCTGGCTCGAGCCCGAGGAGCCGTTCCGCGGCCGGCAGATCTCCGACGGCCGCTGGCAGCTGCACGCGAGCGGCGGCGGCAAGGGCATGGTCGTGCAGCAAGGCGACCGCCGCGATCTGTCGGGCGGCGGCGCCGGCCGGCTGCTGCTGGGCAAGAGCGTCGGACCGCGCTCGGCGCTGTACGCCGGCGTCGAGCTGGGCGCCACCGCGGCGTTCCCCAAGGACGCGCTGGGCAACCGCACCGGCCTGGTGCTGGGCGTCGACGTCGTGACGCCGGTGGTCTACCGCTACACGCTGACCAACGCCTACGTCGAGGGCGAGCTGGGCTGGCTGGGCCGCACCACCGAGGACCGCCTCGACCAGCTGGACCAGGGCGTCCACGTCGGCGCGTCGGTCGGTGGGCGGGCGCTGCGCACGCGGTTCTTCTTCCCCGGCGCCGCCTTCGGCGTGTCGTGGGAGCGGGCCTTCGTCGACGGCGCCGACCTGACGACGATCAAGGTCGGCGCCCGGGTCGGCGTCGACATCGACCTGTGGTGAGCCCGGCCGCGCGGCACCGGAGCCGGATCCCCGAGCAGGTCTCGCGTATCGGAAGGGGAACCCGGCGGGGGCATGACCCCGCCGGGGGAAGGTTTGTCGACAAACCTTCCCAGTGGTTCGGTCAGCGCTTCTTCTTGGTCAGCCGCACCAGCTCGATCGCGCGCTCCGACGCCGCGACCACCTCGATCGCGACGCCGCCGACGGTGAGCGTCGCGCCGACCGCGGGGATCTTGCGGAACCGCTCGATCAGCAGGCCGGCGATGGTCTCGTAGTCGTCGGACTCGGGCAGGCCCAGGTCGAGCTGCTGGTTGAGCTTGGCCACCGGGGTCTTGGCCTCGACCCGCCACACGCCGGGCTTCTCCGACTTGATCGGCGACGGCTCGTCGTCGTACTCGTCGTCGATCTCGCCGACGATGGTCTCGAGCAGATCCTCGACGGTGACGATGCCGATCGCGCCGCCGTACTCGTCGACCACCACCGCGATCGGGTTGCCGGCGGCCTGCAGCTGCACCAGCAGGTCGATGGCCTTCATCGCCTCCGGCACGTAGCTCACCGCGCGGGCCACCGCCGCCACCGGCGTGGCGCGCTGATCGGGGCCGGCGGCGAGGATGTCGAACGCGTGGACGATGCCGACGATGTCGTCGACGCGGCCGCGGTACACCGGCATCCGCGAGTGCTGCTTGTCGGCGACCTCGAGCGCGGCCTCGCCCAGCGTCGTGTCCTCGGGCAGCGCGGTCACCTCGGACAGCGGCACCATCAGGTCGCCGACCGCGTACTCCGATAGCTCGAAGACGTTGGCGATCATCTCGCGCTCGGCGGCGCTGATGCCGGGCTTGTCGGTGACCGGATCGCTCTCGATCAGCAGCGCCAGCTCGTCGCGGGTGATGAACGCCTTCTTCTTGTCGGTGCCGATGACGCGGGTCACCGCCGCGGCCACCGCGGCCACCACCACCACCAACGGGCGCAGCAGGTAGCCCAGCGGGATCATCAGCAGCGACAGCATCGGCACCAGCCGATCGGCGTGGGCGGTGGCGATCGCCCGCGGCACCAGCTGGCCGAGCACCAGCATCGGCGGCGCCGCCAGCGCCGCGGCCCAGTACCAGCCGTGGCCGCGCTCGATCAGGTACAGCGCGCAGGTCACGGCCAGGGTCAGGCTGGCCAGGTTGGCGCCGACCAGCACCGTCGCGGCGGTGGTCTCGGCGCGGGCCGCCAGCCGCTCGGCGGCGCGGGCCGCCAGGCCGCCGGCACCGGCGCGCTGCCGCAGGTGGGCGCGGTCGCAGCTGGCCAGCGCGATCTCGGTGGCCACCAGGAGCGCGTGGGACACCACCGCGAACACGCCGATCGTGATGATCGTCGACAGCGGGATCACGACGCGTCCTCCGCGGCGCGGTCGGCGCGCGCGCCGTCCCGGTCCCGGTCACCGTCCCGGTCCCGGTCTCCGTCACCGCGCCCGTCGCCGTCGTCCTCGTCCTCGTCCCCGCGCGCGTCCCGGTCTTCGCGCCCGTCGCCCTCGACCGCCTGCGGCACCGCGGCCGGCTCCTCGGCCAGCGCGTCGCCGTCGAGCTTGGCGACCTGCGACGACTGATCGATCGCCGGCAGCGAGTTGGGCAGCGGGGTGCGCCCGCCGCGCCCGCGCCGCGTCCCCCGCTGCAGCCCGTCGCGCTCGTCGTGGATGTCGCCGAACAACAGCGCCAGCAGGTCGTCCATGGTCACCAGCCCGAGCAGCTTGCCGTACTCGCTCACGACCAGCGCCAGGTGGACCTTCTTCTGCTTCATGATCGTGAACAGCCGCGCGACCGGCGTCGTGCGCGGCACGTACAGCGGTTCGCTCAGCAGCTCCGACAGCGTGCGCGCCGGGCTCTGGCCGGCGGTCGCGCGGACCAGGTCCTTGGCGTTGAGGATGCCGCGGACGTTGTCGAGCGAGCGCTGGTAGATCGGCACCCGCGAGAAGCCGCGCGCCGCGACCTCCTTCACCAGCCGCGCCATCGGCAGGTCGTAGGCCAGCGCGAACACCTTGTCGCGCGGGGTCATGACCTGGCCGATGTTCTTGTCGCCGAACTCGAACACCCGGTGGATCAGCCGGCGCTCGCGGGCGTCGACCTGGCCCTGCGCGCTGCCGGCGTCGACCAGCTTGCGGAACTCCTCCTCGGACAGGTCGGCCGCGCGGGGGCGGCCGGCGCCGCCGAACGGCCGGGCCAGCAGCTCGGCGACGCCGTGGATGATCCACCGCGCCGGCGTGATCACCAGGCCGAACAGCGCCAGCGGCTGCGCCACCTGGCGGGCCCAGACGATCGGTTGGCGGATCGCCAGCGTCTTGGGCACCACCTCGCCGAGCAGGATGACGATCGCCGCCGACACCAGCACCGCCAGCGCGGCGACGCCCCATGGCGCGGCCTCGGGCCACGCCGGCAGCCACAGGAACGTGGCGATCGCCGCCAGCGTCATGTTGACCAGGTCGTTGCCGATCAGCACCGACACCACCAGCCGCTTGGGCTGGCCGATCAGGCGCATCACCAGCCGGTCGACCGGGCGGCCCGAGTTGGTGAGCTGCTCGCGATCGACGCGGCGCAGGCCGAACAGCGCGACCTCGGAGCCGGAGAAGAACCCCGACGTCACCAGCAGCGCCACGGCCAGCCCGCCGTACAGCGCGATCTCGGTGGCGGTCACGACGACCGTCCGGGGCGCAGATCGACGGCCACCGCCGGGAACGACGCGACGAACGTGCTGCCCTGGCCCGGCGTCGAGTCGACCCAGATCCGGCCGCCGTGGGCCTCGACGTAGGCCTTGGCCAGCGCCAGCCCCAGGCCGGTGCCGCCGTAGACCCGCGTCGACGACGAGTCGACCTGGAAGAACGGCTCGAAGATGTGCGCCAGCTGATCGCGCGAGATGCCGATGCCCTGGTCGCGCACCTCGACGTGGATGCCGATGCGCAGGTCGGGGCGGGTGCCCGAGCCGACCGGCACCAGCGGCCCGATGTGCACCGCGACGACGACGTCGGTGCCGTCGGCGGTGAACTTGACCGCGTTCGACACCAGGTTCCACACCACCTGGCGGATCTGGCGGCGATCGCCGAGCGCGCGCACCGCCGCGACCTCTTGCACGATGCGCACGCCGCGCTTGGCCGCCTGGGGCGCGAAGCTGGCCACGACGCTGTCGACCAGCTCGGTCATGGCCACCGGCGCCACGTCGACCACGCCGCCGGCGCCCTCGGCGCGCGACATGTCGAGCACGCTGGTGATCAGCTGCAGCAGCTGGTCGGCCTTGCCCAGGATGGTGTTGACGTAGTCGCGCTGCTCGGGGGCCAGCGGCCCGGCCAACCCCTCGAGCAGCATCTCGGAGTAGCCGATCACCGAGGTCAGCGGCGTGCGCAGCTCATGGGACATCGTGGCGAGGAAGTTGGACTTGACGCGATCGGCGGCGCGCAGCCGATCGACCGCGGCCTCGAGGCTGCGGTTCTTGGCGGTCAGCTCGGCGACCGACGACGCGATCGCGGCCTCGTGTACCACGCCGGCCAGCCGGCGGGCGTGGGCGTGGTGCAAGAGCAGCTCGATCACGTGGGCCATGTGGCGCCCGACCACCGGCCGCGGCGGATCGAGATCGATCGCCACCGCGCCGACGGCCTCACCCAGGTACTCGATCGGCGTGACCGTGGCGGCGGTCGACGCGTCCCCGGCCTGGGCCAGGATCCGGCCGTCGCGATCGGCGATGACCACGCCGCAGCCGTGGGCCGCGGCGAAGGTGCCGACCAGCTCGTCGAGCTCGGTGTCGGGCAACAGCCGGGAGAGCTCGACGGGTTCGTCGAGCGGATCGGTGGCACCGGCTGGACCACCGGCGAGCCGGCTGTTCACGCGTTCAAGATATCACGTTCGTCGCCGCCGACATGCGCGCACACCGCCTGCAAGAACGCGTCGCGGCTCAGGCCGAAGTTCTGGGCCAGGCGCATCGAGGCGTCGAGGTGGTCCCACGACGCCGCGAGCGCGCCGAAGAACGTCGCCAGCACGCCCTCGCCGGTCATCGCGCTGGCCGGGTACAGGCGCCGGTCGGGCTGCTCGAAGCGGTCGCAGCGGGCCAGGTCGACGGCGTCGGGCAGGTCGCGCTTGTTGTACTGCACCAGCGCCGGCACCGGCGCCGGCCCCAGCTCGCCGAGCAAGCGCTGCATGCCCTCCCACGACTCGCGGTTGGCGACCACCTGGGTCGGGCTCGAGTCGGCGACGAACACCACGCCGTCGGCGCCGGCCAGCACCACGCGGCGGGTCGCCTCGTGCATCGGCTGGCCGGGCACGGTGTAGACCTTGATGCGGAACGACAGCGCGCTGGTGCGGAAGAAGATCGGCAGCAGGTCGAAGAACAGCGTGCGATCGTCCCGGGTGTCGAGCGTCATCAGCCGGCCGCGCCCGGCGGCGTCGACGCGGGCGTGCAGCGCGCGCAGGTTCGAGGTCTTGCCCGAGAGCGGTGGCCCGAAGTAGACCAGCTTGAGGGTCAGCTGACGCTCGTGGAAGTCGACCTGCGCCACCGCCTCGACGCTACCGCCGCGGCGCCGCGGGTTCAATCGCCGGCGCGGGTAGCGGTCGGGCGCCGGGCCGGTTCGGCTCGACGGGGCGCCGCACCCCGGTCGACCTGTCGCGGTCGCGCCCGAGGTGGGCCGCGTAGAGCGCCGTCCCGGCGATCGCCGCCACCACGACGATCAGCGCGACGATCGGGAACTTGCGGGTCGCGCGCTCCGGCTTCGGGGTCGCGGTGGCGATCAGCGCCGCCTGGGCGCGCCGGGTCAGCACGTCGAGGCGCGCGGTGGCGACCGGGTCGTCGGGGCGGGTCCGCAGCACCTCGCGGTAGCGCTTGGCCAGCCAGCCGAAGTCGCTGGTGGCGAGCGCGGCGGCCGCCGCCTGCTCGTGGCGCGCCGGGTCGTCCCACGCGGCCTCGCACGCCGCCCACGCCGCGCCCAGGCTGGCGGTCGGCGCCTCGGCGTCGGCGACCTTCCAGGCCGCGGCGTGGCTGGCGGCCAGGCCGCAGCGCGGGCAGGCCGGCAGCGTGGCGCTGCGCGCGGCGTCGCACTTGGGGCAGCGCGCGTCGGAGCTCATAGGGCGGGGCGCAGCGGGACCGGGACGAACAGCAGCAGGAACACCACCACCATGGCCTGGGCCAGGCGGCGGCGGCGCGGCGACAGCGGCGGGCCGAACACCGCCGGGTGGTACTCGCCGTCGGCCATGCGCCGCATGACCAGCAGCGCGACCGCCCACACCAGCCACGGCAGCACGCCGGCCAGCGCGTACTCGCCGGCGCCCAGCGCGCCCTTGCCCGCGGCCTCGGCCTGGACGAACAGCACGGTGCCGGCGATCGCGCCCACGGCCAACAGCGCCCAGTGGAACAGCGCCGACAGCCGCTCGTGGCGATCGCCGAGCCACGCGCGCATGACGTGGCCGCCGTCGAGCTGGCCGATCGGCACCAGGTTGATCATCGTGACCAGCAGCCCGTACCAGGCCGCGAACGCCATCGGGTGCAGCTGCACGTCCTGGGTGCCGTGGGGCAGCCAGCGGCCGAAGATCGTCAGCTTGAACGCGGCGTACAGCGCCGACGTGCCCTCGAGCATCGAGCCAGGCGCGATCGTGCCCACGTCGGACAGCGCGAGGCCGACGATCAGGCACGGGATCGCGACCGCGAGCCCGGCCAGCGGCCCCGCCGCGCCGACGATCAGCAGCTGATCGCGATCGCGGATCGGCGCGCGCATGCGGATGATCGCGCCCAGCGTGCCCAGCGAGAACTGCGGCGGCAGCGGGATGAAGTACGGCGGCGACACGTCGAGGTGGTAGCGCCGCGCGGCGACGTAGTGGCCCATCTCGTGGCAGAGCAGGATGCCCATCAACGTCGCGGCGAACCACACGCCGCCGGCCCAGGTCGTGGTGGCGCACGCGGCGAGGAACAGGCCGACGTGGATCGCCAGCTGGCGCGCCGTGAGCGGCGCCGGCCCCGCGGGATCGGGCTCGGTGGCCGCGGGGGCGGCCTCGACGGCGTCGGCCATGAGTGGCTCCATGGTGACAGACCCGCCGCGCGCGGCCAAGGGTGGGCTACAACCGCGCGATGTCGATCTCGAGACGTCGCGCCGCCGGCGCGCTCCTGACGCTGCTCGCGGCCTGCGGCGGTCGCGCCCGGCCGCCGGCCGCGCCGCCGCCGCCCGATCCCACGCTCGATCTGGTGGCGCCGTGGGTCGACACCGCGCGGTTCCGGCCGGTCGGCCGCGCCCCGGCGCCGGCCGCGCTGGCGGCGGCGACGGTGAACCCGGCCGCGCCCACCCTGGCCATCACCGACGCGACGATCCTCACCGCGACCGGCCGGCGCATCGAGCACGGCACGATCGTGCTCGCCGGCGGCGCGATCCGCGCGCTGGGCGGCCCCGACACCGCGATCCCCGCGGGCGCGACCGTCGTCAGCGGCGCGGGCAAGGTGATCACGCCCGGCCTCATCGACGCGCACTCGCACCTCGGCGTCTACGCGGCGCCGTCGGCCAACGCCAACGACGACGGCAACGAGGCCACCGCGCCGACCACCGCCGCGGCCCGCGCCGGCTTCGGCTACTGGCCCGGCGATCCGCAGATCGCCCGGGCGCTGGCCGGCGGCGTGACGACCGCGCTGATCCTGCCGGGCTCGGCCAACCTGATCGGCGGCCGCGGCTTCACCGTGGCGTTCCGGCCGGCCCGCACCGCCGACGAGGCGGCGTTCCCCGGCGCGCCGGCGACGGTCAAGATGGCGTGCGGCGAGAACCCCAAGCGGGTCTACGGCGCGAAGGGCGGGCCGCAGACGCGGATGGGGGAGTACGCGGCGTTCCGCGCGGCGTTCGACGAGGCCGCCACCTACGCCGGCAAGCAGGCCGCGTACGCCGACGCCCGGGCCCGCTGGGAGGCGCGCCGGGCCCGCGCCGCCGAGCTCGACGCCGCGCGCGCCGACGGCAAGCGGGTGCCCGGCGAGGCCGCGCCCGAGCCGGTGCCGATCGACCGCAAGCTCGAGACCCTGGCCGGCGTGCTGCGCGGCGAGGTGCTGGCGCAGGTGCACTGTTACCGCGCCGACGACATGGCGCAGATGCTGGCGGTGGCCGACGACCTTGGCTTCACGATCCGCTCGTTCCACCACGCGCTCGAGGCGTACAAGCTCCGCGACGTGCTGGCGGCCCGCGGGGTGGCGGTCAACACCTGGGCCGACTGGTGGGGCTTCAAGCTCGAGGCCTACGACGGCATCCCCGAGAACGCCGCGCTGATCACCGAGGCCGGCGGCCGGGCCACGATCCACTCCGACTCGGAGATCGGGATCCAGCGGCTCAACCAGGAGGCCGGCAAGGCGCTGGCCGCCGGGCGCCGGGTCGGGGTCGCGCTCGACGAGGACGCCGCGCTGCGGTGGATCACCGCCAACCCGGCCTGGGTGCTGGGCATCGACGGCGTCACCGGCACGCTCGAGGTCGGCCGCCGCGCCGACGTCGTCGTGTGGAACGGCACGCCGTTCTCGGTCTACGCCAAGGCCGAGCTGGTGATCGTCGCCGGCGAGATCGCGTACGACCGCGCCTTGGGGCTGCGCCCGGCCGACTTCGAGCTGGGCCACGCCGCGATCGATCGGAGCGCGCCGTGAGGGCCACGCTGATCCTGGCCGCGCTGGCGCTCGCCGCCGGCGGCGCCGCCGCCGAGCCGCTGGCCATCGTCGGCGCCGAGGTCCACCTGCGCCCGGGCCAGGCGCTCGCCGGCGCCACGGTGATCGTCGACGGCGGCCGCGTGCGCGCGGTGGGCGTCGGGGTCGCGGTGCCGGCCGGCGCCACGGTGATCGACGGCCGCGGCAAGCAGGTCACCGCCGGCTTCATCGAGCCGCTGTCGGGCGTCGGGCTGATCGGCGTCGACCTCGAGGCCAGCTCGGTCGACGGCGCGATGCCGCCGACCGACGCGCTGCACGCCGACGCGATCCACGCCGCGTACCTGGCCCGCGACGGCTTCGCGCCGACCAGCGTCGCGATCCCGGTCGCGCGCACCGGCGGCGTCACCACCGTGATCGCCGCGCCCGGCGGCGGCCTGGTCGCCGGGCAGTCGGCGGCGTTCAGCCTCGACGGCGCGGTCGAGCCGCTGGTGGCGTCGGCCGGCATGCACGCCGAGCTCGGGCCGGGCGGCGCCGGCGCGGTCGGCGGCTCGCGGGGCCGGGCCATCGCCGCGCTGCGCGAGCTGCTCGACGACGCCGCCGCGTTCGCGCGCGACCGCGCCGCCTACGAGCGCAACCAGCGCCGCCGGATGCTGGCCGATCGCCTCGACCTCGCGGCGCTGGGGCCGGTGCTCGCCGGCCGGCTGCCGCTGGTCGTCACCGCCCACGCCGAGGCCGACATCCGCGCCGCGGTGCGGCTGGCCCAGGCGAGCAAGGTGCGGCTGGTGATCGTCGGCGGCGCCGAGGCGTGGCGCGCCGCCGACCTCCTGGCCAAGGCCAAGGTGCCGGTCATCCTCGACCCCACCGCCAACCTGCCGACCCACCTCGACGCCACCGACGTCCGCGACGACGCCCCTGCGGTGCTGGCCGCCGCCGGCGTGCCGGTCGCGATCTCGACGCTGGGCAGCGCCGCCAACGCGCGCACCGTGCGCCAGCTGGCGGGGATCGCCGTCGCCAACGGCCTGCCCTGGGATCAGGCGCTGGCCGCGCTCACCACCGTCCCCGCCGCGATCTACCGCCTGCCCGATCGCGGCACCGTCACCGTCGGCGCCGTCGCCGACCTGGTGGTGTGGAGCGGCGATCCGCTCGAGCTCGCCACCGCCGCCGACGCCGTCATCATCGGCGGCGTCGTGCAGGCGACGGTCAGCCACCAGACGCGCCTGCTCGATCGCTATCGGACGCTGCCGGCGAAGCCGTAGCAGCGATCGCCGAGCCCGCGCGGCTACGACGCGAAGTAGCGGATCGCGCGGCCCAGCGAGTACACGCCGTAGCCGATCAGCCCGAGGCCGACGATGCGCATCACCCACACCGCGCGGTCGCCCATGATGCGCTTGCCCTGGTCGGCGATGAACGCGACGAAGGAGAACCAGGCGAGGCTGCCGACGAACACGCCGCAGGCGGCGGCGAGGGCCTCGAGCGGCGTCAGGTCGTTGAGGTGCGAGCCGACGACGACGACCCAGGTCACGATCGCCGCGGGGTTGAGGGCGATCAGGCCCAGCCCGACGGTCAGGCCGTTCCACACCTCGTGGGACGGCGGGATCGAGTGCGGCGCCGTGGCCGGGGCGGCCGGCGGCTGGCTGCGCACCGTCAGGATCCCGTAGACGATCAGCACCACGCCGGAGATCGCGAACAGCACCGGCTTGACCCCGGGCTGGCCGATCACGTGGGGGCCGACCCACAGCATCGCCGCCCCCGAGAACACGAAGTCGCCGATCGCGCCGCCCAGGCCGACCGCGATGCCGCGGCGGAGCGTGTGTCGGTACGCGGCGTCGATCACCGCCACGTTCACCGGTCCGATCGGCACGCCCGTGAGCGCACCGATCGCGGCCCCGATGAGGAAAAACGACAGCACGAGCCCGTGCTATAGCAGCGGCCGATGACGACAGCTACGGCCGGAGGGCCGGATCCCGCCCCGGAGACCCCCGAGGCGGTCACCTGGCTGGGGCACGCCACCGCCCTCATCGCCATGGGCGGCCGCCGGGTGCTGGTCGATCCGCTGGGCCGCGCCCGCACCCGGCGGGCCGGCGCCGTCGACGCGGTGCTCATCACCCACTCGCACGTCGACCACCTCAACCGGTGGTCGCTCAAGGCCGTCGACCGCGACACGCTCCTGGTGGTGCCGCGCGGGGCCGGGGCGATCGTCGCCGACCTGGGGTTCCGCGAGGTGCGCGAGGTCGAGCCGGGCGACCACGTCGACCTGGGCGGGGTCGACCTGGTGGCGGTGCCCACCCGCCACGACAACGGCCGCTGGGCCAAGGGCGACGCGCCGATCTGCACCGGCTACGTCGTCACCAAGGACGGCCTCGCCGTGCACCACGCCGGCGACGTCGACTTCTCGGACCACGCGGTCTTCGACGACATCGGCAAGCGGTTCACGCTCGACGCGACGCTCTTGCCGATCGGCGGCATGCTGCCGGTCTGGTACTACCGCTGGCGCCGCGCCGCGGTCGACCGCGGGGTCCACATCGATCCCGATTGCGCGCTCGACATCTTCCAGCGCCTCGGGGCGCGGGCGCTGGTGCCGGTGCACTGGGGCACCGTCAACCTGCGGCTGGGGAGCGCCCACGGCCCGCGCAAGCGCCTCGAGGAGATCGCCGCGGCCAGCGCGGTCGCCGGGGTGCGCGTGCTCGGCCACGGCGAGGCGCTGCCCCTGCGCGCGCCGTGATCACGGCGCGGCGTCGAGGTCGCGCAGCGCGGCCGCGGCCCGCTCCTTGACCTCCTTGCGCCACCGCCCCTCGACGACCTCGGTCAGGATCGCGGCGGCCGGCGCGCCGACCTCGCGCACCAGGAAGCGGCGCACGTCGCCGTGGGCGCCGTCGGCGCCGAGGCCGTACACCGCGGCCCGGCTGACCCGGGGATCGTCGCGCAGCGCGGGATCGATCGCCAGCGCCTGCCGCAGCGCGCCCAGGCAGTCGCGCACCCACAGCCGCTCGCAGTAGATCTGCCCGAGCGCCAGCGGCGGCTCGGGATCGGCGGGGTTGCGCGCGGCGACGCGCGCGATCGCGCGCACGGTGTCGTCGTCGGTGGCGCCGCCACGGAGGCGGTCGCGGAGGTCGGCCAGCGCGTCGGTCGCGACCACCGCGGTCGCCGGCGGCGGCGGCGGCGGCGGCGGGCTCGGCCGGGACGACGACGACGAGCCGCGCGCCGCGAAGGCGATGACGCCGATGACCAACGGCGCGGCGGCGATGGCGATCCACGCCCGCCGCGGGAGCCGGGTGTGCCACGCCGCGGGCGCGCCCGACGACGGGGGCGCGGTGGCTGGCGCCGCGCCCGACGGCGGGGGCGCGGTGGCTGGCACCGCGACCGGCGGCGCCGCGACCGGGGGCGCGGGCGTGGCCGCGCTGGCCGGGCCGACCGGGATCAGCGCGTCGCTGCCGAGCACCATCGTGCCCTCGGCAGGCGCGCCCGGCCGCGGCGTCGGAGTCGGCGCGGGCGCCGCCACGACCGCCATCGGCAGCGGGGTGATCACGCCGGGCCGCGCCACCTGGGCCTCGGGCACCGCGGTCAACAGCCGGGCCATGTCGGCGGCGCTGGGGAACCGGTCGGCCGGCTCCTTGGCCAGCGCCCGCATCACCACCCGCTCGAGCTCGGGCGAGCAGCCGCCGTCGCCGAGCCGCTCGCTGAGCAGCGGCGGCGGCGCGCTGCGGTGGGCGACGATCACCTCCTGCGGATCGTCGCGCTCGAACGGCGGCGCGCCGGTGATCATCTCGAACAGCAGCACGCCGACCGCGTACAGATCGGTGCGGGCGTCGACCGCGCCGCCCAGGCCCTGCTCGGGCGGCATGTAGGTCGGCGTGCCGACCGCCATCGGCCCGGTGAGGTCGCCGCCCATCGCCGCCATCTTGGCCAGCCCGAAGTCGAGCACCTTCACCTGGTCGCCGAACTCCGAGGTCATCACCGCGACGTTGGCCGGCTTGATGTCGCGGTGGATGATGCCGTGGCTGTGCGCGTGATCGAGCGCGGCCAGCACCTGCCGGGCGATCTCGATGGCGCGCGCCGGCGGCATCGCGCCGCGATCGATCAGCGCCAGCAACGACTCGCCGGTCACGAACTCCATCACCACGAACGGCGCGCCGCCGGCGACGCCGGAGTCGAGGATCTGCGCGCAGCCGGGGTGCTGCAGGCGCGCCATCGCCTTGGCCTCGCGCTCGAAGCGCTGCACGAACGACGGCTCGCTGGCCGCCCACTCGTGCAGGAACTTGATCGCGACCTCGCGCTCGAGCTCGACGTGCTGCCCGCGGTACACCGTGCCCATGCCGCCCTGCGACCAGCGCTCGATCACCTTGTAGCGCTCGGCGAGGACGGAGCCGATCCGCGGGTCCACGCCCGACGGTACCACGCCGGTGGCGCGGCCCGCCGTCACGCCGTCACGGCGCGGTGTAGGTGCCCTTGAACTGGTCGCACTTGCCCTGCGCCGTGTCGGCGTCGGCGACGCTGCCGCCGGCGAACACCAGCGTCGCGCACGCGTGCAGCTTGGGCGCGAGGCCCTCGTACATCGTGCACGCGCCGAGGCCGCCCTCGCGCGGGCATGGGCCGTCGGCGGCGGTGCTGTCCCCGCCGCACTCGGCCCGCATCTGGGCCGCGAAGTCGGCGCCGCCCTCGACGCAGCCCAGCCCGGGCATCGTGCACGAGAAGGTCACCGACGGGCACACCGCCGGCGGCGGCCCGCTGGGCGTCGGCTGGGCCGGCGCGGGCGACGCGCCCTGACAGGCGATGACGAGCAGGAGCGGGGCGACGAGCGGGGCCAGGCGCATGCCCGACGGTATCAGAACTCGATCACGGTCCGGATCGACGCGCCGGCGTGCATCAGGTCGAACGCCTCGTTGATGCGCTCGAGCGGCAGCGTGTGGGTGATCAGCCGATCGATCTCGATCTTGCCGTCCATGTACCAGTCGACCAGCCGCGGCACGTCGGTGCGGCCGCGGGCGCCGCCGAACGCCGAGCCCTTCCACACCCGGCCGGTGACCAGCTGGAACGGGCGGGTCGCGATCTCCTGGCCGCTGCCGGCGACGCCGATCACCACGCTCACGCCCCAGCCGCGGTGGCAGCACTCGAGCGCCTGGCGCATCAGCGTGGTGTTGCCGACGCACTCGAACGAGTAGTCGGCGCCGCCGCCGGTCAGCTCGACCAGGTGCCCGACCAGGTCGCCCGCGATCTCGCGCGGGTTGACGAAGTGGGTCATGCCGAAGCTGCGGCCCACCGCCTCGCGCGCCGGGTTGATGTCGACGCCGACGATCATCGTCGCGCCGACCAGCCGCGCGCCCTGGATGACGTTGAGGCCGATGCCGCCGAGCCCGAACACCACCACCGTCGCGCCGGCCTCGACCTTGGCGGTCCACAAGACCGCGCCCAGGCCGGTGGTGACGCCGCAGCCGAGGTAGCAGATCGACTTGAACGACGCGTCGGTGCGCACCTTGGCCAGCGCGATCTCCGGCAGCACGGTGTGGTTGGCGAAGGTCGAGCAGCCCATGTAGTGGTGCAGGGGCTGGCCGCGGTACGAGAACCGGCTGGTGCCGTCGGGCATCACGCCCTTGCCCTGGGTCGCGCGGATCGCGGTGCACAGGTTGGTCTTGCGCGACAGGCACGACTTGCACTGCCGGCACTCCGGCGTGTAGAGCGGGATGACGTGGTCGCCGGGCGCCAGCGAGGTGACGCCAGGGCCGACCTCGCGGACGATGCCCGCGCCCTCGTGGCCGAAGATCACCGGGAACCTGCCCTCGGGGTCGGCGCCCGAGCGGGTGAACTCGTCGGTGTGGCACACGCCGGTGGCCTTGAGCTCCACCAGCACCTCGCCGGCGCGGGGCCCCTCGAGGTCCACCTCGTCCACCACCAGCGGCTTGCCGACTTCGAACGCGATCGCAGCGCGGGTCTTCATGGCCGCGACCGTACACCGGCGATCGTCGCACCGGCCTGGCGCGGTCCGTGCAATCGTCGCCGCGCCATGCATCGATCCGCGCTCCTGTCACCGCTCCTGCTCGCGTTCCTGGCCTGTGGCGGCTCGCCGCGCCCGGCCGCGGCCCCGCCTGCGACGCCCGCCGCGGTCGCGCCTGCGACGTCGCAGGTCGCACCGCCTACCACCGCCCCGCTGCCCCCGGCCCCGCCGCCGCCGACCGGCCACCCGCGCACCGATCTGATCCCGCGCGCGGTCGTTTTCGGCAACCCCGAGCGCGGCGCGCCGGAGGTGTCGCCCGACGGCAAGTGGCTGGCGTTCACCGCGCCCGCCGGCGGCGTGATGAACGTGTTCGTCGCGCCGATCGGCGACCTGGCCAAGGCGGTGCAGGTGACCTTCGACAAGGTCCGCCCGATCCGCCAGTACTACTGGTCGGCCGACAGCGCCTACGTGCTGTACGAGCAGGACGCCGGCGGCGACGAGAACTTCCACATCTTCCGGGTCGGGCGCGACGGCCAGGGCGCGCTCGATCTCACCGATCGACCCAAGGTCGCCGCGCAGCTGGTGGCGATGTCGCACCGCCACCCCGACCGGATCCTGGTCGGCATGAACGACCGCGATCCGTCGCTGCACGACGTCTACGAGGTCGAGCTGGCCACCGGCAAGGCGACCAAGGTCTTCGAGAACCCCGGGTACATCAACCCGATCGCCGACGAGGACCTCCACCTGCGGTTCGCGCAGCAGTTCCAGCCCGACGGCTCGATCCAGTTCTTCGTCGCGCGGCCGGCGACGGCCACCGGCGTCGCGTGGGACAAGCGCGAGCTGGTGCCGTCCGACGACCAGCTCACCACCCAGGTGCTCGGGCTCGAGACCAGCGGCAAGCGCTACTACCTGGCGGACTCGCGCGATCGCGACACCGGCGCGCTGTTCGCCGTCGACGCCGCCACCGGGACCAAGCGCACGCTGCTGGCCCAGCACGCTCGCGCCGACGTCGGCGGCGTCATCACCCACCCCAAGACCGGCGTGGTCCGCGCCGCCTCGTTCACGGTGGCGCGCCCCGAGTGGAAGGTGCTCGACAAGTCGATCGCCAAGGATCTGGCGGCGCTGGCCAAGCTCGACGACGGCGACTTCCGCGTCGTGTCGATGAGCTACGACGACCAGACCTGGATCGTCGCGTACGCCGGTGATCGCGCGCCGGCGCGGTTCTGGCGCTGGGATCGCAAGCGCCAGCGCGGCGCGCTCTTGTACGCGGCCCGCCCGGCCCTCGAGGGGCTGCCGCTGGCGCGGATGCACCCGGTCGAGATCCCGGCCCGCGATGGCCTATCGCTGGTCAGCTACCTGTCGCTGCCGCCGGCCGCCGATCCGGACGGCGACGGCACC
>Ga0073899_10002752_pt1 | contig 15678 bp, 13 predicted proteins | sample KloWWTmetaKNB5Ph_FD_88975 | JGI IMG/M metagenome (GOLD analysis project Ga0073899, IMG submission 88975) | Active sludge microbial communities from Klosterneuburg, Austria, studying microevolution and ecology of nitrifiers - Klosterneuburg... | ecosystem: Engineered > WWTP > Aerobic digester >...
GGCGTCTGCCGCCGCGTTGCGGCGGCCGACTGCACAGCGTGGGATCGGGAGATAAAGAGCCCGAGACCGAACGGTCCCAAGCGACATCAATCAGCGGCAACGCACCCCAGCGCGGGATCGACCAAAGTGCGCCCATCCTCAGAATGACGCAGGTTCGGACCACCGTTCACAACACGGAAGGGACAACGCTGACACGTCCATTCGCTGTCGATTCGCGGCGCCTGCTGGTGCTTCACAGTGGGGCAAATGCACCCCCCGATTTGTGGATCGCCGAGACCGTTAATGCCGGGAGCAAGCGGCTGACACGCCTTCCTATGGCAAGCCTGAACCCTGAGCGGCTACCGCGCTCCGAGGTTGTCACATACCGAAGCTTCGACGGGACGCCAGTCAGCGCGATCCTCACAATTCCATTCAACTTGAAGCGCGATGCTTCCAATCCCGCAATTGTGTATCCGCATGGCGGCCCGACGGGCCAAGCGGAGGACTACTTTGACCGAACTGCCGCCGCGCTGGCATCGCGCGGTTACATGGTGATCCAGCCGAACTTCCGCGGCTCGACCGGATACGGCCGTGCGTTCCAACTCGCTAACGTCGGCGACCTCGGCGGCGGCGACCTCAAGGACACTCTGGCCGCCAAAGACTTCCTGGTCGCTACTGGTTACGTTGACCCTGAGAAGGTAGGAATTACTGGCGGTTCGTATGGTGGATTCATGACACTGATGGCACTCGGACGGGCACCCGATGCTTTCGCCGCTGGCGTCCAGGAGTTCGGGATCATCAACTGGTTCACGATGTACGAAACGTCGGACCCGCAACTGACCCAGTACTTGGTCGCTCTGCTTGGAGATCCCATCAAGGATAAAGCGCGCTACGACGCGTCATCGCCAATGACCTACATCCGACAAGCGAAGTCGCCGCTCCTTTCGCTCCAGGGCGAGAACGACATTCGGGTCCCGCGCGGGCAGGCCCAGGAAGTTGCCGACATATTGAAGGCAAGAGGCACGACAGCAGAAACCATCTTCTATCCGGCCGAAGGCCATGGGTTTCTCAAGATCGAGAACCGGACCGACGCGCTGCGTCGCAAGATCGCGTGGTTCGACACCTACTTGAAGGGCCAGGCGTCGACCGTGACGAAATAGCATCAGGGGCAATGGCACTTACTTAAGCCGCGCGGCCCCGTGGCACACGTGCTCAAGTCATTGAAGAGGAGGGGAAGGAAGGCTGGCTTCGGGTTGTTACGATGTTCGTTACCACACAAGCATCGTGTCGACTTGCGAGGCCAGTGGCGACGGCAGGACGGCACAGAGTTCTGGATTCTGCTGTTACGGCTTCGCCAGTGCCGAGAATCTGGAGGACCTGAAACGGTGGCTGCGCGAGAGTGGTCACCGCGTGGTGCATCCCTGGATTCTGTCACTTCCAAACTCGGGGCTGCTTTTCTCAGTCGTAGAGGCCGAGAGCTTCGGACTCTTCCGTCAGCTGCTTGAGCACTTCGAGCCGCTTCGCATCGATGGACTGCTTGTAACGCATGAGGTCCTCGAATCGGACGCGACGATGGGTGCCGACCAGCCGAAAAGGAATCGCGTTCGTCTCCAGCAATTTCACCAGGAACGGTCGCGAGACGTTGAGTGCGTCGGCGGCCTGCTGGGTGGTGAGTTCGGCGTGCATCGGCACCAGCGACACCGCGTGGCCCTGCGCCATCTCACGGAGCAGGTCGTGCAGCAGGCGCACGGCGGCGACCGGCAGCACCGCGTGCATGCGATGGGCGGAGTCTTCAATCGTGATTTCGCCAGCCCGCGGGTCGAGCTTCGCGAGCGCCGCAACTGCCTCACGGGCCTGGTCGATTTCCGAGCGGTCCGGGATGACGGGTTCCAGGACGGACTTTGCGGTGGCGGCCATGTTCCCTACCTCCATGAAGATGCCAGACAGTTTATCATCAACCGAAATAAGCGAATGATTCGAAACAAACAAATTATGAGCTGCTGCCGAGCGGTAATGTCTTCCGGCGGAGTGGTTCGACTGTTGTAACTCGTCAAAGCCATCTCAAAACAAAAGGTTATGTCCTGTCACTCGCAATCGGGCAGCAGCGGCCGCGCGACGAAGCCGGTAATTATCATACTTCAGATATGATATTATCTGCCTGTAAAACGGGTAGTTACTGATTATGCTTTTCGGCTTTCCGACACTTCCGGAGAAGCACGCCCTGGTAGTCGAGCGCGTCGACCGGCTGCGGAATCGGCTGCGCTTCCTGCTGCAGGGGCAACCGCGGCGGTGGACGGGGCTGCTGCGACGGTCAACGTTTGCGCGGGCGATCCAGGGCTCGAACAGCATCGAGGGCTATCACGTCACGGTCGACGACGCGGTCGCGGCGGTGGACGGTGAGGAGCCGCTAGCCGAACGCACGGAGGCGTGGAAGGCGGTCACGGGCTATCGCAATGCGATGAGCTACGTGCTCGCGCTCGCGGACGATGCCTACTACCAGCACAACGAAGGGACGCTGAAGAGTCTCCATTACATGATGCTGAGCTACGACGTCGGCAAGCATCCGGGCCGCTGGCGGCCCGGCAGCGTCTATGTGCGACGCGAGCCGGACAACGCGATCGTGTACGAGGGGCCGTCGGCGGACCGGGTGCCGGAATTGATGAGCGAGCTGATGACGTCACTGAACGCGGCGAGTCCGCTGCCGGCGATGGTGCGCGCGGCGCTCGCGCACCTGAACCTGGTGATGGTGCATCCGTTCTCGGACGGCAACGGGCGCATGGCGCGCGCGCTGCAGTCGTTCGTGCTGGCGCGCGAGAGCATTTTCGATCCGACGTTCTCGAGCATTGAGGAATATCTGGGTCATCACACGCCCGCCTATTACGACGTGCTGGCGCAGGTCGGCCAGGGCGGCTGGCATCCCGAGAACGATCCGCTGCCGTTCGTGACGTTCTGCCTCACCGCGCACTACCGGCAGGCAGAGAAGCTGCTGCAGCGCACGGATGAAATGGCGCGGTTGTGGACGTTGCTCGAGGCGCAGACGCAGCGGCGTGGGCTGCACGAGCGGACCATGCTGGCGCTGTCCGACGCCGCGCTCGGGTTCCGGGTGCGCAATGCGACGTACCGCACCGCGGCCGAGATCTCCGATCCGCTCGCGAGCCGCGATCTCCGCGCGATGGTGGATGCGGGTCTGCTGGTGCCGCACGGCGAACGACGCGGTCGACATTACCTGGCGAGTGAATGGCTCAGAAATGCGCGGGATCAGACCCGGGCGCCTACGGTCACGACCGATCCGTTCAGCGGTGAGGTGGTGCGGGTTGAGCCTGAGGTTCGATAAGGTGGTTGGTGGAGTGAGGTGAGGAAGGGTCTGGTGACCTATGCATCGAGAATCCCAGCAGACGCGGGTTACCTGTCAGCGCTCGGCCGCGCGTTCTACAATTTCACGTATCTGGTGTGGATCGTCGTCTCGACAATCGCGAGGTTTAGTCCACGCGGATGCGCAGCAGTACCGCAAGGTCAGACAGCGCGCACGATTGCACGCGCATTGTTGCGGGCCATCGATGAGGCCAGTCCGCCACTTGCCCCGGCGGTCAGGCGGGACCTGCTACAGGTCCATGAAAGGCATCTTCAGGTCATCCGCGTGCGCAACAAGTTGCTTCATGCGCACCCGTTCACAGCGGAAGATGGTTCACAGCGATTGAGTGCCGGTTGCCGACCGTGGTCAACGGAAGCAGTGGACGACGCTGCTCAGCACTTCGAACGACTCCGCGAGTTGAAGACGGGCAGCATGACCGGAAGCGGGTGCATTGAAATGTCGGGCGCAAGCTTCTGCACCTGGCGCCAGCGCATGGGCACGTTGGTCAGCGGGCTGACAAAGACACGTTGATATTTCGACGCCAGTTGCGCCGCAGGAAGCAGGTCGGTGTCCTGGCCGACGTACACTTCGGTGTGGCCTTTCTGCGCTTCGAGCAGCATGCAGAGCGCCATCATGGTGTCGACTTCCTTCTGCGTGACGCCGCGCTTTTCGCGATCGTCCGCGGGCAGGTAGCGCGGTACGGCGGCAACCACCAGGTCCAGGGCTTTACCTGCCAGGATCAGTTCCTGTGCATGGCCTTCGCGCAACACGTTGGCGAACGCCAACGCGACGCGGGACTGGCGGATCTACGCCGACTTCGCCCAGCGCCTGATTGGCATCGCCCGCACGCTGTATGCCGACGAACCGTTCGGCGTCGACCCGACCAACACCGCCTGCGCCCTCGACTCGACGACCCTCGACCTGTCCCTGTCGCTGTTCCCATGGGCGCCGTTTCGAACGACCAAGGCGGCAGTGAAGCTGCACACGCTGCTCGATCTGCGCGGCAATATCCCTTCGTTCATCCACATCAGCGACGGTAAGCTGCGCGACCGCAATGGGGTCGCAACCCACGAGCCTCGGCTATCGGGTCGTCGCAGGCGCGTTCAAGGAGGTCGCAGCCCAGTAGTGCGACAGCGATTGCCAGTCACACGAGCCCAGCGTGAGCCGGGCTCTGTCGTTTGGGGAGTGGCAGTGATTGCGCTGTTGATTGGCCTAGAGTTCAATTCGCCGGCCGGTGTGGATCTCCTGCACACGATCGCCCATGGCGCGGCGCAGCACGTCGAACGCGGCCCCGCCGGTGCAGTGGCCGGTCCAGGTCGTCTCAATGCCGGCGGCGAGCACGGACCGGCCGATCTCGGCGACCGCGCGTTCACTCTCGGACATGCCGTGGAAGGGCGGGAGCTTCGCGAGGTGAAAGCCGCCGATCACGGCCTTGATGGGGACGCCGGGGAACGCCGCTGACGCGGTCTCGACCATGTTCAGCAAGCCGTTGAGCGAGCAGGCCGTGAGCACGACCAGTGCGTCGTGCTCACGGATCGCGACGACGACTTCGTGTCTGAAGTCGTCGGGAACGAGGGCGGAGTCCCGATTCAGGTACAGCCAGCGGTTGCCGGCGGGTCGCGGGTGCCGGCCTCTGATGTTGGGCAGCACGAACACGTCCGGGAGCACTGCGGTGCGTTCGTGCGCGAAGTGGAAGCGATGCGCGTGCTGCGCGAGCAGTGCCTGGTCGAGTCCGATGTATCTCCTGACGAAGCCGAGCAGCTTCACGGTCGGGTCGCCGTCCGGCGCGGCGCCGAGGTAGATCGGCGCGTGGTGGTTCAGCTCGAGGAAGCGGCGCAGTCCGCCGCCGTGGTCGTAATGATGGTGAGACAGGATCGCCACGTCGATTGCAGCAATGTCGACCGACAGACGCTCCGCGTTGCGGGCGAAGGCGTCCGAGGCGCCCATGTCGATGAGGATGTGGCGGCCGTTCAGCTCGACGCACAGTGACAGACCCCATTCGGCGGTGAGCTCGTGGTCGTCGGGGCTCGGGCGGTTGTCGATCAGGGTGGTGATCTGCAAGGTGAGTTGCTCACGGAGCGGGAGATGTCCGCGTCCGACATCGGTGCTGGCCTCAGGTCGTCAGGGATGCGGGTCGCTGGCTCGATTAGAGGACTGCGCGGAGGGGCCGTCAATTCGGGATGCTGACGGGCCTTCCATTCGCATGTGCGTGACCGCGGCGGAAATCGAGGACGCTCGGCAGTTCGTACGCCAGTACAGGCTGTCCCGACGTTATGCGGCCGCTCACGTGTAACCACCTGATCGGCCTCTGAAAAGCACGCTTGCGGCGATGTTGACGATTTCACGTTCGGAGCATGTCATCGTCGCCCCCGGAGTAGACGCCTGGGGCTCGGACGATGCATACGGGCAAGCTGCTGTTCGCCCAACTGATGGAACACCTCCCGCCGATGGGTGCATTCCGGTCACATGGTTTACACGTCATTCCGGACGCATGGATTACAGATCCTTCCGGAGACATCGGCAGGCTTCGGAGTCTCAAGGGCGTTTGACGCCCGGCATATTTGTAGTGACATTTAATCCATGCGCATCACGTGTGACCCGTTGCAGCGGCAGCGTACGCTGGCAGAGCGGGGTCTCGACATGCGCAGGGCGAAGGAGGTCTTCGCGGGCGTTCATTTCACCCGCGACGATGACCGCTTCGACTGCGGTGAGCCTCGATTTGTGACGGTCGGGATGCTCGATTCACGATTGGTTGTATTCGTCTGGACACCGCGCGGTTCGGCCAGGCGCATCATCAGCATGAGGCATTGTCATGAGCGCGAAGCGAAAAGGCTCCGTCCGTACTTCAATCGTGACGAGTGAGCCGCCGGAAATTACCGACGAGTGGATCGCAGGTGCCGACTTGTACCGGGGCGAAAAGCTGGTTCGCCGAGGACGCCCGAAGTTGCAGCATCCACGCAGACTGCTGTCGCTGCGATTGCCGCCGGAAGTGATCGCCAAGTGGAAGGCGACGGGTCCTGGCTGGCAGACGCGAATGGCCGAGGTACTGGAGAAGTCGACTCCCAAGTCACGTCGGTCCTCTGGCTGACAGCATGCTGCGGTGTGGACGAGTCGAGCCAACGAAAACGTGTCGGCGAACCGCCCGGAACCAGTTCGGTCGCGATTTGCGCAACGCGTTGAACCGGATCGGTTTCCAAAGTACACACTCAGGAATTCAGGATTCCGGTTCGGTATGGGCTCGGTCGGACCCCCCAGCATCCGCATTCGCCCCAGCCGACGCAGGAACACGAGGCGCCGTAGCCACCGGATCACCACCCAGCCACGCGGCCTCGCACGCGGACTCGGTGCGAAAGTCGATATCGCGGGGAATGACTGCAATGTCAGACGATGTCTGCATTTGGAAGTCCGTCCCCGCCTTTCGTCCGGGGACGTGCTGCTTCGAAAGCAGGGCCCGCGGCCGGAAGACTCAAGCGTCGCAGGCGGACTGTGAACAGGCGTTGAAGTTTGTCCAGGACGTGGTCAATCCTTGACGCCGGCAACGGCGAGAACGGCGCGACGCCATGCGCAAGGCGGGCCATTCCGTCGGCGGGGCCAGTGTGCAATCTGTGACGCGTTGCACGAATATGTCAGTTGATCTGCCAAGCCCGCTCTTGTACCGCAGGTGATCAAGGGCCACGCTACCAACGTGGGCTGACCCGCAACGCGCAGAGCGCTGGCGAATTGCAGTGGCCGTTGCGCGCGCATCGGATGCCCCGGACCCGGGGTCGGGTTCGACGATGCGACAGAAGCCGGCGCCGGGAGTACGGGGTGAACACCGATGCTCAACATGGATCCGATAGTGCTGCGCACTGCGCTGGCGCAGCTGGAACACGCCACGCAGGACTATGTCGAGTGGCACGCAAACCTGCTGCGCGAAATCGTCTGCGGGCTGCCGCTTGATTTGAACGATCTGGCGGAAGACGCTCACCTCAATTGCCGGTTTGGCCGGTGGTATTACCAGCAGGCATCGGCCGAGTTGCGGGCAATACCGGCGTTCATGGCGGTCGGCTCGGAGCATGAGCGCCTGCATCGGATCGCCGCACGCGTGCTGCGGGAGGTGGCGGCGGATGAGTCCATCGTTCGTGAGGATTTCGAGGCACTGCTGGCCGTGTGCACGCAGCTGCGCCTCGGGCTCGACGCGCTGCGACACGAGATCGAGTGCACGCTGCGCAACCGCGACGCACTGACCGGTGCTTACAATCGCGCCGAGATGCTGCGGGAGCTGCGTGAGTGGCATGAGATGGCGAAACGGCACGTGCAGACGTGCTGCCTCGTCTTCATGGACCTCGATCGCTTCAAGGACATCAACGACCGCTGCGGCCATCACGTGGGCGACGAGATCCTGGCCGGCGCGGTTCGATTGCTGGCCCAGTACCTGCGGCCCTATGACAAGGTGTTTCGCTACGGCGGCGACGAGTTCCTGATTGCGTTACCCGGGACGGATCTCGCGCTTGGGCAGGCGGTGATCAAGCGCATCCGCGAAACTCTCGCGTCCCGATCGTTGGCCAGCGGTCCCGACGGCACCGCACTTCGGGTGACGGCGTCGTTCGGGCTCGCGTTACTCGATCCGGAGGTCAGTGTAGAGGATTCCATCGAACGCGCCGACCAGGCCTTGCTGCTGGCCAAGACGGCTGGGCGCAACCGCGGTATCAGCTGGGATGAGAACGTCACGACGAGCGCGCGATTGCCGCGCCTGCGGATCGAGGGGGTCACGGAATAGTTCGTTGCGGGTGCCGGCCGCGGCGACGCAGCCGCGTTCGGCGTGGACAGCTTGTGAAGCCATTTGAGGTGACAGCGCATGGAAGAATACTGGGCCACGCGGACGGGCCGGTGGCGACGGGCGATGCATGATCGCGCGGGACCGTCGCTGGCGGAGCGGCTGCAGCAGGTGATCCGCCACGATGTGGAAGCGGGGCAGTTGCCGGCGGGGGCGTTGTTGCCGACGAGCGAACGCGTTGCGGCTGAACTGGCCATCGAACCGGCGGACGTGCGCGCGGCGTATGCGTGCCTGCTCGCAGACGGGTTGCTCGAAGAACGCGTGGACGGCGTGCTCTGCATTGCGAGCCAGGGGCGCGAGACGACGATCGGCGACGCAACACAGATCCGCTTCGAGGCGGCGCTGCTCAAGGCGGTGCGCGAAGCGGCGGCCCGCGGACTGTCGAGTGCCGAGGCCACCGGGATGTTCAAGGCGGCCGTGATCCGCCTGCAAGCGATGGAGCGGCCGAAGAAGCCGCGGGAGTGAGTCCCGGCGTTGGTCGGATGTGCGTGCCGCGATTCTGTGGATCTGGAAGAATATCGATGGGCACGAACAGGAAGCTTCGGCAGGCGCTGATGGCAACCTCATGCTGTGCGAGGGCGTCGAGATGCTCGACGATCGCGCCAACCTGGAGCTGATCCGCAATCCCTTCATGCAGGCCGTCGAGTTCCGCGGTGGCAAGGGCGCGAAGATATGCGATTATTGCCACGGCTCCGTGGCCAATGCTCCTGCCGAGCGCAAGCCGGCCGCGGGCAGCTGACCGTGGGCACTGGATCGCTGCGACCGAGGCAAGTCATGCAGAGAGAGCGCATTCGACGCATCATGAGCGAGGCCGTGCTGTCGATCGGTGTTCATGAGCCGGTTTCCGAGGCGCTGCGTCTGTTCGCCGAATATCCTGTGCATCACCTGCCCGTAGTCGATCAGTCAGGACTCATCGGCATGTTGAGCTCGGCCGACATGCTCAAGCTGCAGCATTTCATGCCCAAGTCCGACACGCGGGAGGCCGCAACCCTGTTGAACGATCGATTCCGGATTGAGTCGATGATGCGTCGGCCCGTTATCTCGGCAAGACAGGACGACACCATTGCCGATGCGGCGGCTTCCATGGCAACTCACGGTGTGCATGCGTTGCCAGTCGTCAACGAAGACAATCACCTGGTGGGGATCGTCACGACCACCGACATCGTGGCAGCGCTGCTGCATGGCATCGGACCCAGGCCCGCGTCAGGACAGCACGCCGCAAGACTCCAACCGACCGAGCTCGAGGTGCGCCACGCAATCGAAGCGGCCGAGTCCGCGACATTGAATGGGACCGATGCCGACGGGATTGCAGCCTGGGCGTTGTACCTGCACGAACGGAACGCACGGCTGGAGGAGTTGCGCCAGGATGTGGCTCGTTACCTGCGCAGCGGGCAGGACGAACAACTGCACGCGCGTCTCCTGCAGGTCCTCGACCGGCTCGATAGCCACGCTGAACTCGCGACCCGGCCATGAAAGACACCCGACGGTACCGGCGGTCTTTGCGACGGCGTTCGCTGGCCGGTGTCCTCCTTGCCGCGGCCTTGGCCTGCGGTCCGTGTGTCGCTGCAGGCGCAGGAGACCCGCCGGCAGGCGCTCCCACCGGGGTGGTCGCTCCACCGGTCGCGAGCGTCAAGCCGTTCACGGTCACGTCGCCGCATGGCAACAGGGTCGACAACTACTACTGGTTGCGTGACGACTCGCGCCGGAGTCCCGCGGTGCTGGCGTACCTGGACGCCGAGAATGCCTACGCGAACGCGATGCTGGCGCACTTGGAGCCCCTGAAGCAGCGGCTCTATGACGAGATCGTCGGCCGCATCGCGCAGGACGACTCTTCGGTGCCCTATCGGGACAATGGCTGGTGGTACTACCGCCGTTTCGAGGCCGGCCAGGAGTACCCCGTCTACGCGCGACGCAAGGGAGCAATGACGGAACCCGAGCAGGTCCTGCTGGACGTGCCGCAACTGGCCACGGGCAAGGAGTTCTACGAGGTGCCCGGGCGTGAGGTTGCACCGGACGACACCACGCTCGCCTACACCGAAGACACGACGGGCCGGCGGCAGCACACGCTCCGGTCCAAGAGTCTCGTCGACGGCAGGCAGTTCGCGGACACAGTCGCGAACGTCGAAGCGGACATCGCGTGGACAGCCGACAGCCGCGCCGTACTCTATATCGAAAAGGATCCGATCACGCTGCTGGGGCTCAAGGTGCGCAAGCACGTCCTGGGAACGGACCCCAGGCTGGATCCCGTCGTGTACCAGCAGGACGATCCCAGCTTCTACACCAGCGTCTACAGGACCAGCGACGACCGTTTCATCGTCGTCTACGCCCAGAGCACGGTGTCGTCGGAGATGCGCATCGCCGACGCCGCCGATCCTGAGTTGCGCTTCCGTGTGTTCCTGCCGCGCGAGCGGGATCATGAGTACCAGGCCGACCACGTGGACGGGCGCTGGGTCATTCGTACCAACTGGCAGGCCAGGAACTTCCGGTTGATGGAGGCGAGGGACGGCGCCGAGAACGACCGGTCGAAGTGGGCCGAGATCCTGCCGCACCGGGACGATGCGTTCGTCGAGAACTTTGCGGTGTTCAGGACCTTCCTGGCCGTCGGCGAACGCGCGGGCGGCCTGAGCAGGATCCGCATCCGGCCGTGGTCGGGCGGCAGGGACTCGTTCATCGCCGCCGACGATCCGACGTATACGTTTGCCCTGGGCGACAACCACGACGTCGACACGAACCTGGTCCGCTACACCTACGAATCCCTGGCCACGCCGCGGTCGACGTTCGACTTCAACGTGCACACGGGCGAGCGCACCCTGCTCAAGCGCCAGCCGGTGCCGGGTCGCTTTGACGCCGCGCAGTATGCGACCGAATTCGTCTGGGCCACGGCGCGCGACGGCGCGAAGATTCCCGTCTCCCTCGTCTATCGCAAGGGCAGCAAGCGCGACGGCACGGCGCCAGTGCTGCAGTACGCGTATGGATCCTACGGCTCGTCGTCGGACCCGTGGTTCCAGGTGGAGGCCCTGTCGCTGATTGACCGCGGCTTCACCTTCGCAATCGCGCACGTGCGTGGCGGGCAGGAAATGGGACGCGCCTGGTACGAGGACGGCAAGCTGCTGAAGAAGCAGAACACCTTCAGCGATTTCGTCGATGTCACGCGCCATCTCGTGCGAGAGCGCTACGCCGACCCACAGCGGGTGTTTGCAGACGGGGGGAGCGCCGGTGGCCTGCTCATGGGCGTGATCGCCAACCAGGCGCCGCGGGACTACCGGGGCATCGTCGCGGAGGTTCCGTTCGTCGACGCGGTCACCACCATGCTCGACGAGACCATCCCGCTGACCAGCAACGAGTTCGACGAGTGGGGCAACCCGCAGCAGAAGGACTACTACGACTACATGCTCCGCTATTCGCCGTACGACAACGTCGCGCGCCAGGAGTACCCGGCGATGCTGGTGACGACCAGCCTGTGGGACAGTCAGGTGCAGTACTACGAGCCCGCCAAGTGGGTCGCGCGGCTGCGGGCTACGAAGACGGGCGGCCAGCCGCTCCTGTTCCGCACGACGATGGCGGCCGGCCACGGCGGCAAGTCGGGTCGCTACCAGCAGTACGCTGACATCGCCGAGGTCTATTCGTTCATTCTCGACCAGGCGGGTATTCACGACTGACGGGGCCGCCAGAAAGTGCATTCCGTATGGCGCCCGTCTGCTGCTGCGAGCGCGCCGTGCCGGGCGCGGCAACGCTAAGCGGCGCTGATGATCGCGCCGTCGTCGCCGTTGACGGCGTGCAGCGGACGCGATGCGCGAATCAACTGATCCGCCGGGACGGGCGGGCTGAAATAGTAGCCCTGTGCGTAGCGGCAACCCAGCGACTGGAGGACAGCGAGCTGGGCCGCATCCTCGACGCCTTCGGCTACGCTCGCCATGCGGAGGTTTTCGACGAGCATTAGCGTGGCGTGGATGACTGCCATCACGTCCGTGTTGCGCGTCAGCCCCTTCACGAACGATCGATCGATCTTCACCGTGTCGAACGGGTAGTCACGCAGACACGCGAGTGACGACGTGCCGGTGCCGAAGTCGTCCATCGAGAGCCGTACACCCATGGCGCGCAGCTGCTGCATGAGGGCGTTGCAGGCGGACGGGTCGCGCATGACCTCGCGCTCGGTCACCTCCAGTTGCAGGCAGTGAGCCGGTACGCCCGTGCGTTTCAGGACGGTGTTGATGCGCGACAGCAGTCGCCCGCCGAGCGCCAGCTCGGCGCGGGAGACGTTGATGCTGATGGCCGTCGGGGCCTCGTCCGGCCACTCGCGCCGCCATGCCGCGAGCTGCGTGCAGGCCTCGAGCAGGACCCATTCGCCGATCTGCACGATCAGGCCGGACTCCTCGGCGATCGGGATGAACTCGGCCGGTGGGATGTCACCGAACTCGGGGTGCACCCAGCGCAGCAGCACCTCGGCCGAGACCATGTGCCCGGTCTCGACCGCCACGATCGGCTGGTACGCAAGCGACATTTCCCCCTTGCCGATTGCCTTGCGCAGCCCGCGTTCGATGCCGACGCGGCGGGTGAGCCGCTTGTGCATCGCCTCGTCGAAGACCACATGGCAGGCGCGTCCGGCGCGCTTGGCCTCGTACATGGCGACGTCGGCGTTGCGGATCACGGCCTCGGCGCTGTCGCGGTCGTCATGGCCGACGACGATGCCGATACTTGCCGACGAGTGCACGTCGCCGCCGTTCAGGGCGTAAGCGGGTTCCAGCGTCTGCAGCAGCCGCGCGGCGACGCGCTCGCTATCGGCGTCGGTCCGCAGGTCGTTGATCAGCACGACGAACTCGTCGCCGCCGAAGCGCGCCACGACGTTGCCGGACGCGTCTTCGCCGAACGCGTCGGTCACGCGCAGTGCGCCGCGCATCCGTACCGCGATCTGCTGCAGCAATTCGTCGCCCGCGTCATGGCCAAGCGTGTCGTTGATCAGTTTGAAATGGTCGAAATCGAGGAACAGGACCCCGAAGCGCTGCTGGGTGCCGGCGCTGGTGCGAGCGATTGCCGCGTGCAGCTGTTCCATGAACAGCGTGCGGTTGGCGAGTCCGGTCAGGCGATCCTTGCGGGCCGCCAGCTGTGCATGCAGCGCGGCGCTGGCGATATCGCGTGCGTCGGCAAAGCCGCGGTACCGCAGCCGGTATACCGTCACCGTAAGCAGTACGATCATCAAGGCCGCCGGCAGCAGGCCAAGGAGCAAGTCCCGGCGGGCCGCCTCGAGGTGCGCGACGTAACCGCTGGCGTCGAGGTCCACGCCGACCACGCCTTCCTGGCGTCCCCGCGCGTCGAGGATCGGCGCATAGCCGGTCATGAACGTGCCCCAGGCGTCGGTGTAGGGCTGGTGGGTGGCCGTCGGCCTGCCGGGCTGGCCGTTCCAGCCGAGCGCCTCGAGCTTGGCCGTCTGTGGGCTCACGCTCAAGTCTCCGACCGCGGAATGGTCTTCCACCCCGTCGCCGTCGTGGTCGCCTGGCTCTGCCGCGTCGAGGACGAACCGCACGGACGCGCCGTCCAGGATCAGCGTGTACATGTAGCGGATCGCGGGGATGGCGGTCCGCATGCGTTGCAACGGTTCGACCGCCGCGCGGTATTCGGGGCCGTTGTCCTGCTCCGGCCGGCGGATGGCGGCGTGTGCCACCGGGTCCACCTGTACTGCCGCTGCCGTTGCCAGCTGCACCAGGTACTCGCGATAGTTCTCACGCACCGTGGTCGTCGCGGAATGCCACAAGCCGATGATGGCGGCTCCGACGGCGACCGAGACTGCCAGTCCGACCGCTAGCGCCTCCAGCAGCGCGCGCCGGCGGTCACGCCGGACGTTGTCGACAGGCGCAGCCGACGACAGGCCGGTGAAGTCGGAGATTCTCCTGAGCATCGGCAATGGGTACTCCTTGGTTTGAAGTTCGTCGGCGTGGCGGGCCGAAACCTGAGGAAAAGCGCTGAACGGGACGGTATGCTGTGACTGCGTTAACACTTGTCGGTCGACCGGGCGGTTCCCGGAGAGGATCCGATGTCCGCCAGCGCTGTCACTTCCGTGATGAATGCCCAGATCCTCCAGGCCGCCACCGAGATCGGCGTGCTGGGTACCGTGATCCCGCTCATCATGGGCCGGCTGTGCGACCCGGAGTCGACGGCCCATGAGGTAGCGCAGGTCATCGGGCGGGATCCGGGTCTGGCGGCACGGGTCCTGCGCGTGGCCAATTCCGCCTATTACGGCGCCTCGGGCTCGGTGGCGACACTCGAGCGCGCCTTCGTGCTGCTGGGCGTCGATGCGGTGCGCGGCATCGCGACCGCGGCGTGCCTCGACCGTGCCACGGTGCGCGCCTTCCGCTCGTCGCCAATCGAGCTCGAGTCGATGCTGCGCCACGCGGTGTCGGTGGCGTGCGCGGCCGAGTCGCTGGCCCGCGCGTCGCACCGATCGCTGGCCTCTGAGGCGTTCATCGCCGGACTGCTGCACGATTTCGGGGTCATGCTGCAATTGCAGGTCGACCGGACCCGGCTGCTCGCGGTCATTGCTGCCCTGGACGCCGAACCCGGGCGAAATCCGCGCGAGGTCGAACGGTCTTGCGGTTGTATTGGCCACGAGCACTGCGCCGCCGTCGTGTTCCGCGTCTGGAACCTGCCGGAGACACTGGTCGCGGCGGTGGGCAACCACCACGCGCCCGCTGCGGCGCCGCCAGGTTCGCGGCGCCTGGCGGCGCTCGTGCACCTGGCCGACACGATCAGCCTCGAGACCGGGCACGGATACGCGCTCGAACCGCAGGTCTGGCCGCTGCAGGAGGGCACGCTCGAGTTGCTGGGCATTCAGGAAACCTTGCTGTCGCAAGTGGTCGAAGCCTTGCCGGAGCGGGTGCGCGAGTTGCAGCAGGTACTGATCGAATCCTGAGCTATGGATGCGCTCGTCATACGCAGGGCAGCGCAGGCTCTCCTTGTCCTTGCTGCACTGATCTGCACAACGGCATGTGAGACGACGGGAGGCGTCGCCGATGAAGGCGAGCCCGTTCTCATCGAGGCGGAAGCTGGCGCTCAGGGCGCGTCCGCAGCCCCGATTGTGAAAGAGGGGGGGGAAGGGGAGGTTCCGCTGGTCGTTGCCGAGTCAGAGCATCCGGAAGATGTCTCTCCCGGCAGAGAGCTCGAAGAGGTGATCGTTGAAGCTCAGCGCGAACGTCACGAGGTGATCCTTGATCTCGTGTCCGAAGCGAAGTCCGTTCTTCGTGATGTCGAACTCGACTATGTGTTCACGGGAAGGGAAGGAGAGAAGCGCTGCGCGGACGTCCTGTCGTTTTTGCGCTCTGGAGCGAGGCGAAGCAGCAATGGTCCATCGTGCACATCGAGATCCCCCGCCCTCCGGTCAAATGGAAACCCGGCAGGAAGGCCTTTCCCTTCATCGTGCGCACACCAGGAGTCGAGGCGCGGCACGTCAAGGGCACAGGTGCTGAACGGCTGATGTTCGCTTTCTCCAGGGACGGCGAGCCACTGAAGGTGTACGGGAGGAAATTCCCCGTCTTCGACA
>Ga0073899_10002756_pt1 | contig 15674 bp, 12 predicted proteins | sample KloWWTmetaKNB5Ph_FD_88975 | JGI IMG/M metagenome (GOLD analysis project Ga0073899, IMG submission 88975) | Active sludge microbial communities from Klosterneuburg, Austria, studying microevolution and ecology of nitrifiers - Klosterneuburg... | ecosystem: Engineered > WWTP > Aerobic digester >...
CCCCTCGACACCAAGCGCGCGATGGCCGAGGCCCGCGCGGCGATGATGGCCGCCGCCGCGGGCATGACCCCGGCGCAGCGCGTCCAGATGGAGCCGGCCTGCCAGAGCGCGACCGACGCGCTCACCTCGGCGCTCGCCAGCATCGGCTGCTGACGCGCGCTACCAGCCGCAGTCCTGGCCCTTGTTCTGCTCCTGCAGCCAGGTCTCGAGCGGCGCGAAGTAGTCGATGATCGCCGTCGCGTCGATGTCGCGCTGGCCGGTCAGCGCCTCGAGCGCGTCGGGCCACGGCTTGCTCGCACCGAGCGCCAGCATCGCGGCGAACTTGGTGCCGGCGCCGGGGTTGCCGTAGATCGAGCACTCGTGCAGCGGCCCGGTCCAGCCCGCGGCCTTGCACAGCGCGCGGTGGAACTGGAACTGGAGGATCGTCGACAGGAAGTAGCGCAGGTACGGCGTGTTCGACGGCACGTGGTACTTCGCGCCGGGGTCGAAGTCGGTCGCGGCCCGCGCCACCGCCGGCGCGACGCCCTGGTACTGCTTGCGCAGCTCCCACCAGCGCTCGTTCCACTTGTCCGGCGTCACCTTCCCGGCGAACGCCTCCCACCGCCACTTGTCGACGACGAGGCCGAACGGCAGGAACGCGATCTTGTCGAGCGCGACGAACATCTGCTGGTTGATCACCGCCTCGGGCGACACCGCGACCTTGTCGAGCAGGCCGACCTGCTTGAGGTAGCTCGGGGTGATCGACAGCGCGATCGTGTCGCCGATCGCCTCGTGGAAGCCGTCGTTGGCGCCGGTCTGGAACAGCATCGGCAGCTTGTAGTAGTGCAGGTAGTAGTAGTCGTGGCCGAGCTCGTGGTGGAGGGTGATCAGGTCCTCCTGGTTGACCTTGGTGCACATCTTGATGCGCACGTCGCCGGCGTAGGTCGGGTCCCACGCGCTGGCGTGGCACTGGACCTCCTTGCCCTCGGGCTGCACCAGCATCGACCGCTCCCAGAACGTGTCGGGCAGCTTGGGCAGGCCGAGCGAGACGAAGAACGACTCGGCCAGCTTGGTCATCTTGACCGCGTCGTACTTCTGCGCGACGAGCGCCTTGGACACGTCGGGCGAGGCCTGGCCCTTGTTGGGCTCGAGCAGGTCGTAGACGTTGCTCCAGTCCTGCGCCCACATGTTGCCCAGCACGTGCGCCGGGATCGGGCCGGTCGTCGGGACGACCTTGTCGCCGTAGAACTTCGACAGCCGGCGCCGCGCGTAGCAGTGCAGGTCCTTGTACAGCGGCGCGACCTGGCCCCACAGCTTGTCGGCCATCGCCACGACCTCGTCGGGCTTCATGTCGTACGCCGACAGCCACAGCTCGCTGACGTCCTTGAAGCCGGCCGCGCCGACGCCCTCGTTGGCGAGCGGGACGAACTTCTCGTACAGCGGCCGCACCGCGCGGCCGGTGGTGTCGTGCCAGCCCTGCCACGCGGTCAGCAGCTCGGCCGGCTTGCGGCTCTTGGCCAGCACGTCGGTCAGCTCGCCCAGCGTGCGGCAGTGCTTGGGATCGGTGCACACCTTGCTCTTGCCGTAGGTGCTGTCCATCGCGGTCGTGGTCTCGGCCAGCGCCTTGGCCTTGGCCTCGTCGGCGGGCGCGGTCTGGCCGGCGATGCGCAGCAACAGGAACTGGCGCTGCTCGTCGGGCGCGAGCTGCGCGACGACCTGCTCGAACTTCTTGGCCTCGCCGATCTTCTTGGTGAGGTACGCGGTCGCCGCCTCGGCGGTCATCGCCGCGCGGGCCTCGGTCTCGGGCGTGATGTTGGTCGAGCGCTCCCAGTCGGCGGTGTCGCGCACGGTCCACACCTGGCGCAGGCCCTTGTCGACGTCGGCGATGAACGCCTTGGCCTCGGCGGCGGTGGGGCCGCTCGGCGGGGGCGTCGGCTGGGCGGTGCCGGTGCCGGCGGTGGTGCCGGTGCCGCCGCCGCTCGGGGCGTCGGACTTCTTCGACTTGCAGGCGACCAGCGTCGGCGCCAGTGCGAGGGTGAGAGCTGCCAGGGTGCGGATGCGCATGGGCGATGGATCTACCACCGCGCCTGGGGCGATTTCACCTGCGCACGCGCGCCGTCGCAGGTGTCGCAGGCGCCGCCATCGCCCGCGGCCTCAGCGCTGGATCACCGCGGCGCGTGGGAACCGCGGGTCGTCGCGCTCGAGCGCGCGGCGCATGCCGACGAACAAGATCGGCTCGAGCACCAGCTGCGCCAGCGTCACCAAGAACGCCAGGAACGCAAACAGCACCGCGCCGCCGCCGCCATCGACGTGCGACAGGAAGTGCGCGAACGCGGCGACGCCGAACGCCACCACCGCGGCCAGCGCCGCGCCGAGCGCCGCGAACACGCTGCCGAGCAGGCCGCGCCGATACCCGGCGAGCTGCAGCGCGACCACCAGCGCCAGCATCACGAACGGCAGCGCGCCCACGTCGGACGCCAGCGTGTGCGGCTCGCCCCAGTCGCTGGCGTCGCAGCTTCCCCACGCGTGGCACACCCGGTGCCGCTCGGTCGCCATCAGCAGCGCCGACAGCGCGGCGAAGCCGATCACGACCCAGCGCACCACCACGTGCCAGGTGGCGCGCCCGCCGGCCAGGGCCACGCCGAGCAACGGGCGCCGCGGCTGCAGGCGTTGATCCATCGGTCCAGGGTACCAGCCCACGGTCACCATCGGCGGTGCGTGCGAGACGCTCATGGCTACCCAGACAGCGGCCCGCGCGTCGGGGTTGCGGCCATCTGCGTGTAGGCTGATGTCGACGCCGCCGATCCGCGGAGTTAGCCGCGGTGGACGGTGCCGACCGGCAGCGGCTCACGCGTCGGCCGCGCGTCGGCGCGCCGCTGCAGCCAAGCGAGCGCGACGTCGAGCAACAGTCGCCCCAGCAACAGCGCGCCTAGCAGCGAGGTCGCGAGCATGGCCTGGTACGCGGCGGCGTCGGGCGCCTGGGTGCCAGCCTGGAGCCACGCGAGCCCCAGCACGATCCACGCGATCAGCGACGCGCCGGTGGTCAACAGCGCGACGCCCAGGCGCGCGCGCCACGACACAAAGGTCAGCGCCGCGATCACCGCCAGCGCCACGAGCGCCAGCGCGCCTCCGTGGCTGAGCAAGCGCGTCGGCGGCTCCGGCTCGTCGCACTTGCACGCCCGGCGCGCCTCGCCGAACAGGAAGCCCCACGCGATCGTCGCCATCGCGATGGCGGACAGCAGGTGCACCGCGGCCCGCACCGTCCGCCGACGTCCGGTCAACCACGCGCCGGCGTCTTGCATGACGCCTCGATGCTACGCCGCCGCGGTTCGTCGCGCACGCCCGCGTCGCTGCACGGGCCGGCGCGCCGTGAGATGCTGCACACGTGACCGGACCCATCGTCATCATCGGCTGTGGCTACATCGGCGCGGCGGTCGCGCGCGCGGGCCTCGCGGCGGGGCGGCACGTGCGGGTGTGCGCGCGCTCGACCGGGCGGCTGGGCCCGCTGGGCGAGCTGGGCGCCGAGGTGAAGTACCTCGACGCGGCGCTGCCCAAGCAGCTGCCGCAGATCATGTCGGGCATGCGCGGCGGGCTGTGCCTGTACTCGGTGCCGCCGATCGGTTCGATCCCGCCCGGCGACGGGCCGCGCAAGGCGATCCAGGCCGCGGCGGGCGCGGGCATCGGGTGCTTCGTGCACCTGAGCTCGTCGGGGCTCTACGGCCACGACCCCGACGACGAGGCGTGGATCGACGACGCGACCGAGATCGACCTGCACGACACCGCGATGGCTGGGGTCCGCACCGACGAGGACGCGGTGCGGGCGTCGACCCACGCCATCCGCGCGGTCATCTTGCGGCTGGCGCCGGTCTACGGCCCGGGCCGCGGCGTGCGCGCGCGGCTGCGCAAGGGCGACTACCGCCTGCTCGACGGCGGCGACCACGCGATCTCGCGGCTGCACGTCGACGACGCGGTCCAGGTGATCTTCGCCGCCGAGGCCCGCGGCCCGCACGGCGCGACCTACCTGTGCGCCGACGACGAGCCGACCACGCAGAAGGCCTACGCCGCGTTCCTGTGCGAGCGGCTGGGCCTGCCGATGCCCAAGTCGCGCGCGCTGCTCGAGCCGGGCAAGCCGCGCGGCGCGCACCGCAACCGCCGGGTCCGCGCCGACCGCATGAAGCGCGAGCTGGAGGTGACCCTGCGCTACCCGACGTACCGCGAAGGTGAGGCGGCGATCGAGGCGGCGGAGGCCGCCGCAGCCACCGCCGGCTGATCGGTGGTGGCGATCACAGGCGCGCGCCGCCGACGCGTGCGAGGATCGTCGCCATGAGGATCTCCCACGGACTCGGGGTCGCGTTCGCCTCGGCGCTGCTGGCCTGCGGTGGCGGTGACAGCACCGGGCCGGTGTCGATGGACACCGCGCAGGACGGGTGCGCGGCCGACTGCCAGCACCGCATCGACTGCGGCAGCACCACGCCGCTCGCCGAGTGCACCGCCGAGTGCGTCGCGTCGGTCACCGGCGTGATCCGCGAGGACGTCTTCAACGACGTCGTCGACTGCAGCACCCAGCTCGCGTGCGGGGCCTCGAACGACGCTTGCGAGGCGCTGTGCACGCCGACCGCCGCGCACGAGCGCTACGAGGCCGCGTGCCGCGGCGTGTTCGCGGCGTGCCTCGACCCGACCGAGCTGAACAACCTGTGCAGCGTCACGCCCACGGGCAGCGGCGACGCGGGCTCGTTCTGCTACTTCGCGCCGTCGATCATCGACGAGTTCACCGCGTGCGTGCCCGCCGGGGCGGCGTGCCAGACGGCGATCACCTGCTTCCAGAACGTCGCCACCGCCCACAACATCGACATCTGATCAGCCGCCGGATCAGCCGACCCAGACGATCGTCCACGCGCGCTCGCGGCCGTCGATGACCACGTCGACGGTGTCGCCCTGGCGCCGGCCGATCACGGCGCGGCCGATCGGCGACGCCGGGGTCACGACCGACAGGAAGCCGTCGCCCCCGGGGCCGGCCAGCGTCACGCCGGCGCCGGTCGGGGCCAGGAAGAACGTGCGGCCCTCGCCGCTGTCCTCGTCCTCGATCTCGACCAGCGCCCCGGTGTGGATCGGGGCGTTGGCCTTCCACACCGGCGGCCGGAAGCCGGTCAGCTCCTCGACCGCGGCCTCGGCCGCGCGCAGCCGCTTGTCCTGGGCCCGGGCCATCGCGCCGCCCTCGATCGCGGTCCGCGCGTCCTCGCGCTTCTCGGCGGGCGTGGCGCCCTCGCGGGCCTCGACGGCGGCGTCGTCGCGCAGCGCCTTGGCGGTCATCGCCGTCGCGCGCAGGTGATCGACGAGCTGTGCGACCAGGGTGGCCTTGTCCATGGCGCGATCGTCCCAAGCGCCACGCGCGGCGGGCAACTTTTCGTCGATCGTGGCGGCGGCGGCCGTGGCGGCGGCGGCCGTGGCGGGTCAGCCGCCGTGGGCCGCCCGCCAGGCGGCGATGGCCTTGCGGTCCGGGTCGTCGTCGCCGTTGCTGGCGTAGGCCGCGGCGGCGCTGGCCGCCAGCGTCCGGGCCCGCGCCCGATCGCGCCCGCTGTCCCACAACGCCCGGGCCAGCTGGAACTGAGAGTCGGCGAGCTCGAGCGGATCGACCTCGCGGTTCGACCGCAGCGCGACGGCGCGTTGCAGCAGCGGCACGGCTTCGCGGGCGCGCCCGAGCTCGATGAGACAGCTGCCGTAGCTCGTCAGCGGGTAGGCGGTGTCGGGATAGTCGAGGCCGGACGCGCGGTCCTGGATCGCGATCGCCCGGGCGAAGTAGGCGAGGGCCTCGTGGCGTCGGCCCAGGGCGATCAGCTCGTCGCCGATGCCACCCAGCGGTGGCGCCAGGTTCGGATGCTCGGCGCCCCCGGCGCGCTCGAAGACCGCCAGCGCGTCCTCGAAGTACGCCAGCGCGCCGCGGTGGTCACCCTCGGCATCGGCCACGACGCCGAGGTTGTGCAGCGCCTTGCCGAGGTCGGGGTGATCGGGCGCCAGCACCTGCCGCTGGATGGCCAGCGCGCGCTCGAGGTACGGCCGCGCCGCCGACGGCTGGCCCTGCGCGTTGAGCACGCCGCCGAGGTTGAGCAGCGAGATCGCGACCCGCGGGTGGACCGGCCCGTAGGTCGCCTCGTCGATCGCCAGCGAGCGCTCGATGTCGTCGCGCGCCTCGTCCAGGCGGCCCTCGGCCCACAGCGCAGCGCCGAGGTTGTTGCGGGTCGCGCCCACGTCGGGGTGGTCGGGGCCGAGCGCTTGCTCCTGCAGCGCCAGCGCGCGGGCGAACTCGGCGCGCGCGGCCTCGGTGTCGCCGTGGCTCCGCAGCACCTCGCCGAGGTTGACCAGCGTCGAGGCCAGGCCGACCGGGCGGGCCGTGGGCGTGGTCTCCCACAGCCGCACCGACTCGCGCAGCGCCGCGACCGCGCCGGCGTTGTCGCCGGTGACGTCGAGCAGGTAGCCGCGGCGGGTCAGGAGCTGCGCCCGGCGGATCGGCGGGGCGCCGGCGCGGGCCACCACGGCCTCGGTCGCCGCCACCATCGCCAGCGCCTGCTCGGGCTTGGCCTGGCTCTGGCCCACCGTCCACAGCAGCTCGATCAGCGCGCGCGCGACCAGGTCGTCGGCGTGGGCGGTCGCCGCCACCCGCGCGGCCTCGCCCAGCGTCTCGACCGCGTCGGCGCTCTTGCCGAGGTCGTCCTGCAGCGTGCCCGTCAGGAACAGCGCCTCGGCCAGGAGCGGCGGGTAGCGCAGGTCGCGCGCCTCGGCGACCACGCCCTGCGCGATCGGCAGGGCCGCCGCGTAGCGCCCCAGCGCGTGGGCCGAGGTCGCGGTCGCCAGGCGATCGCGCAGCGCGGTCAGGCGCGCCCGATCCCCGGCGCCGGGCGGCAGCGGCGTCACGTCGCGCAGCGCCCCGGCGTCGGCGCAGGTGGCCAGCGGCGGCAGCTCGTCGACCGCGGCCACCGCGTGGTCGACCACCTCGCCGTCCGGATCCCGGACGAACTGGTCGGTCAGCGCGCGCACCTCGGCCAGCCGCCGCTCGAGGCACGCGGTGCGCAGGTCGAGCAGCTGGGCCGACTGCTCGCCGCGCGCGGTGGCCTGGCACGACGCCGCCCGCATCGCGAGCCAGTCGCGGGTGTACCCGTCGAGCGCCGCCGCCACGCGGGTGGCGGTGCCGGCCGCGTGCGGGCGCTGGGTCGCGGCGAACGCGCGGGTCACCTCGGCGGCGCGCGCGGCGTCCCACACGCCCCGCAGCCGCGCGTCGTCGATCGCGCAGCGCGAGCCCGGGGGCGCGGTCGGCCGCCACGCCACCAGCGCGACCACCCCGGCGGCGGCGACCACGCCTACCGCCGCGAGGCCCTGGCGGCGGGCCGCGCCCTCGAGCCGCACCAGCGCGGTGATCAGCGCGGCCATCGACGGGAAGCGATCCGCGGGCGCCGGCGCCAACCCGCGCGTCAGCAGCCGCCGCAGCTTGGCCGGGCCGTGCGCGCCGGGCGGCGGGCGCTCGGGGTGCCCGCGCTCCTTGGCCAGGCGCAGGGCGGCGCGATCGCGGGCGGTGAACGGAGCCGCGCGGTAGAGCAGCTCCCACGCCATCACGCAGAAGCTGTACTGATCGCTGCGCGCGTCGACCGGGCCGCCGCGGTGGTGCTCCGGCGACATGTACTTCGGCGTGCCGACCACGGCGCCGGCCTCGGTGAGCGGCGCCAGCAGCCGCTCGCGCGAGATCGGGTCGCCGGTCGGGGCGGGCAGGCTGCCGTCACCGGCGTCGCCCACGGTGTCGCCGTCGAACGCCGACGGGTCGAGCTCGCCGTCAGGGGTGACGCCGAGGTCGCTGCCTTCGCCGGCGCCGCGGGCCAGCCCGAAGTCGAGCACCCGGACCCGGCCGTCGGCGCCGACGATCACGTTGTCGGGCTTCACGTCGCGGTGGACCACGCCGGCCGCGTGGGCCGCCGCCAGGCCCCGCGCCGCGGCGATCAGCGTCGCGAGCAGCTCGCGCCACGGCCGGGTGCGCGCCGCGCCCCACGCTCGCAAGGACGTGCCCTCGACCAGCTCCATCGCGATGAACACGTCGCGATCGTGGGCGCCGACGTCGTGCACCGCGATCACGTTGGGGTGCGCGATCTGCGCCAGCGCCTGGGCCTCGCGCAGCAACCGCTCGCGCGCGATCGCCAGCGAGTCGGCGCCGGCGCGTACCCGCACCAGCTTGAGCGCCACGTCGCGCCCCAGCTCGGGATCGTGGGCCCGATACACCACGCCCATGCCGCCCTGCGCCAGCTTGGCGTGGATCACGTAGCGGCCGATGCGGGTGCCCGGCACCAGCGTGCTCGCGCGCCGCCGCCCGCCGGCCAGCTCGCTCTGGGTCGCCGCCGTCGGATCGCCATCGTCGGCCGGCGCCCGCGGCACCGTGACGGTCGGCAGGTCCGCCTCGTCGATCACCCATCCAGGGTAACCGACCCGCCGGGCCGGCGTCAGCGCGGCGTGCGGCGCAGCGCGCGCACCAGCCACCACGCGCACAGCGCCCACCACAGGTACAGCGGCACCAGCGACGCGTGGCCGGGCAGGCCGGCCTTCTGCCCCAGGTTCCAGGCCTGCTTGGGCCCCTTGGGCGGGTTGCCGGCCATGTCGATGCTCTGCCGCGAGATCGCCAGGTCGCCCTTCCACCAGTGCTTCCACACCACCGTCGAGTACGGCCGCTTGATCTTCTCGTCGAGCTCCGGCTTCACCGCGGTCGCCGCGAACATGTGCGCGCCGCTCCACAGCACCGCCGCGCCCACCAGCGCCGCCGCCGGGATCAGCAGCGCGCGCGCCCGCCCGCGGGTCCACACCAGCACGCCGCCGCACAGGAGCACCGCGAACGGCAGCATCGGCACCACGTAGCGCGGGCCGGTCGCCCACCCGCCGTGCCACGGCTTGATCGACACGTTGAGCCACACGAACGCGATCACCGCCCACGCCGCCAGCAGCACCTCGACGAGGTAGCGCCGGCCCAGCGCGATCGCGCCCGGCACCATCAGCACCAGCCACGGCATCGCGTACAGGAGCCCGCGGTGCTGGCCCCAGAACGTGCCCTTCACCGCCGGCCACTTCGGCGCGCCGATGCCCATGAACACGCCCGTCGACGGCTCCTTCCACACCGAGTACTTGTACGGGAAGGTGCCGGGGCTGCCGAACGCGACCGTGTGGTACAGCGCCAGCGCCCCCAGCGGCACCGCGCCGCCGAGCACCGCCCACGCCAGCGGCCGCCAGCCGGCGCGCCGCCACACCACCACCAGGCCGTAGGCGGCCATCGGCATCACCACCAGCATCGCCGGGTACTCGACGGCGCCGGCCAGGCCGAAGCAGCCGCCGATCGCGATCATCCGCGCCGGCGTCGCCGCCGCGTCGGCGTGGCGCAGCTCGACCAACAGCGTGAAGCCGATGATCAACAGCGAGCCCGACAGCTGGTTGCCGTAGAGCAACGTCGAGTACGGCAGCGCCAGCGTCGCCAGGCTCCACACCAGCGCCAGCGCGTAGCCGTGCCAGCGGTCGAGCGACAGCGCGCGGGCCAGCCGCACCAGGAACACCGCGGCGATCGCCGCCGGCACGCCGATCGCGATCACGATCGACAGCCACGCCGCCCAGCCCAGCCAGGTCGTCGACGGGTGCGCCGGCGAGCCCGACAGCCAGTAGACGATCGCGTACGGCGGCGTGCACAGCCACGACGCGCCCGGCGCCTTGTCGCAGTAGTAGTGGCCGTCCTTCTTCGAGTCGTCTCCGGTGTTCTTCTCGAAGCGATCGATCGTGAGCCGGTGATCCTCGACCATCGCCCGCACCAGATCGAACCGCGAGTTCTGGTTCCAGCCGCCGGCCTGGTAGAAGTACGCGTAGGTCCCGAGCAAGAGCGCGATCAGCGCCGCGCCCGGCCGCCGCGCCAGCGCGCGCAACCAGGCTCCGCGAGAGGCGCGCGCGTCGGTCACCGCCGCGTTGTACGACAGCCGCGCCCGGAAGTGGTATCGATGGCCGTGCCCGTCGACCTGTCGGCAGCCGCGGCCCCGGTGCTCGCGACCCTGGCCGACCCGGCGTTCGCCGCCGACGTCGCCGCCCGCGCCGACCTGCCGGTCGCGGCGGTGCAGGCCCGGCTCGCCGACATCGCCGGCGAGGCGCGGCTGGCGCTGGGGCACCTCGCCCGCCCGCGGCTGGCGCTGGCCGCCGGCCAGCGGGTGCTCGAGGTCGGCGCCGGCACCGGCGCGCTGTCGACGATCCTGGCCCGCGCTGGCCTCGCGGTCACCGCGCTCGAGCCGATCGTCGCCGGCTTCGACCTGTTCGATCACGTCCACGCCGCGCTGCGCGCCCGCCACCCTGACGCGCCGCCGCTCGATCGCCGCGAGGCCCGCGCGCTCGACCCCGCGCGCGACGGTCGCTTCGATCGCATCGTCAGCATCAACGTCCTCGAGCACTGCCGGCCGCTGGGGCCGACCCTCGACGCGCTGGCCGCGGTGCTGGCGCCCGGGGGCCGGATGCTGCACGCCTGCCCCAACTACCGCGTGCCCTACGAGCCGCACCTCGGCGCGTGGCTGGTGCCGGGGCGCCCGGCGTGGACCGCGCGGCTGCGCCCGCGGCTCGCCGACGACGCCATCTGGCGCACGCTCAACTTCATCACCGCCGGCGATCTGCGCCGGTCCGCGCGCCGCCACGGCCTCGAGCTCACCCTCGAGCCGGGCGTGCTCGGCGAGGCGATCGCCCGCATCGGCGAGGACCCCGCGTTCGCGCGGCGCCAGGGCGGCGTGGCCCGGGTGGCCCAGCTCGTCGAGCGCACCGGCCTGGCCGCGGCGCTGCCGGCGGCGTGGGTCACGCCGATGGTCGCGATCGTCGTCCGCCCGGCCTGATCTAATCGGCGGCGTGCGCTACCCTGGGCCCATGGCACTCGACCTCGAAGCGTTCCGCGCCGCGATCTTCAAGCGCGGCTTCCGCCAGTCGGACCCGCTGCGCCACCCGTGCCCGAAGTGCAACGCGCTCCAGAGCGTCGAGAAGTGGGTGCTGTTCGGCAAGACCGGCGGCCGCGACATCGACATCTGCATGGCCTGCGGCAAGTGCTCGTCGTGGCGCAAGCGCCCGCCCGAGGAGTCGCGCGAGGAGGACCTCGCGTTCGATCCCGAAGCGTTCATGAAGTGATTGTCGCGCCGCGCTGACGCTCAGCTCCGGTAGTTGTCGACCATCCGGTAGCGGCGGGCCACGGCGACGAACATCGCGGCGGCGGCGAACGCGAACAGCGCGAAGAAGAACATCAGGAACGCGGTGATCGACATCCCGGTCGACGCCACGTGGCCCATCACGGCGTCGGTGCGCAGCGTCTTGTCGACCAGCAGCACCCACAGGTTGCCGACGGTGACGGCCAGGCTCCAGAAGCTCATGATCACGCCCTTCATCGTCTTGGGCGCCTGGCTGTAGGCGAACTCGAGGCCGGTCGCCGACACCAGCACCTCGCCGGCGGTGAGCAGGATGTACGGCAGCAGCTGCCAGACGATCGGCATGTCGGTGCCGAGCCGCCAGGTCGCGCTCGGGCCCGGCGTCGCCGGCCGCCACACGCTGGCCAGGAACGTGCTGTTGTCGAGCACCACCTGCAACAGCGCGGCGACCACCCACGACGCGCCGGCCAGCGCGATGCCCGCCGACATCTTGCGCAGCGGCGCGAAGTCGTAGCCCAGCCGGCGCAGCCACGGGAACACGACGACGTTGTTGAGCGGGATCAGCAGGATCACCAGCGCCGGGTTGAGCGCCTGCATCATCGCCGGCTCGAACCAGCCCGGCTTGGACATCGCGCCGGCCTGGAACACCCAGGTCGACGCCTTCTGATCGAACAGCGACCAGAACGGCGTCACGAGGGCGAAGATCACCAGGATCCGCAGCACGCTGCGCACGCCGTCGACCGCCTCGTCGGGGTGGTGGCCGCGGGCGCGCTCGAGCTGCATCCACGCGCCGCCGCCCACGCCGACCAGCACCAGCACCAGCGCCAGGCACATCGCGATCACCAGGTCCTTGCCGCCGAAGCTGGTGCCGAGCGGCCAGCCGACCAGCGCCACCACCGCGGCGACCAGCCCGACGATCGCGAGCACCGTGCCGCCGGTGCCCACCGGCCCGCGGCCGCCGACGACCTGGGCCGCGGGCAACGCGCCGCGCGGGCCGCGCAGCGCGGTCGCGATCACCCGCGAGAACGCGTGCGGGTCGGGCGGCGCCGGCGGCACCCGGACGTAGCGCTTGCGGCCGAGCCAGAACGCGACCAGCGCGATCGCCATCAAGATCCCCGGGATGCCGAACGCCACCGACGCCGGGGTCAGGCCCCACCACCGCGCCGGGCCGTCGCCGCGCAGGAGCCGCGGCATCAGCAGCGACGCGAAGAACGAGCCGAAGTTGATGATCCAGTAGAACGCGTCGAACGCCACCTTGCCGAGGTGCTTGTTGGTCTGGTCGAACTGGTCGCCCATGAACGTCGACACCAGCGGCTTGATGCCGCCGGCACCGATCGCGATCAGCAACAACCCGCCGTAGAACCCGTAGGGTTCGTCCTCGAAGATCGCCAGGCAGGCGTGGCCGACGACGTACAGCATCGACACCCACAGGATCGTCGAGTACTTGCCGAAGAACCGATCGGCCAGCCACCCGCCGAGCAGCGGGAAGAAGTACACGCCGATCACGAAGACGTGGAAGATGTCCTTGGCCTCGGCGTTGGCCTGGTCCTTCCCGAGGTGCGCGAAGAACGCGGCCGCGAGGAACGTCGTCAGGATGTTGCGCATCCCGTAGAACGAGAAGCGCTCACACCCCTCGTTGGCGATGATGAACGGGATCTGGCGCGGCATGCGCCCCGAGCTCGACATCCGGGCACTCTACGTCAGGGCCGCGTCGACGCGAGGGGCTGATCAGCCCTGATCAGCGTTGATCAGCTGATCAGCGCCGCCGCGCCGTGTCACGCGCTTACCGCTTTGTACATGGAGTGACACCCCCGGATCGGCGCTGCGGTCCGTCGCGCACCGCGTGTTAGCGTGCGCGCGCCCGAGGAGGAACCGATGCGCCAGTTGATGCCCGCGTGCCTGCTGCTATCCCTCGTCGCCTGTGGCCCCTCGGTCACCGGCGGCGGCGACGACGACGACACCCTGATCGACGCCCGCGTCGACAGCCCGACCGGTGGCGCCTGCACACCCGGCGTCAACGTGTGCGTCGGCACCGAGGTCCACGCCTGCCTGCCCGACGGCACGGTCGGCCCGAGCCCGCTGCAGAACTGCGCGCCGATGACCTGCGTCGCCGGCCAGTGCATGACCGGCGGCGGCGCCACCACCTGCGCCGACGCCGAGGCCAGCCGCAGCTACCTCGGCTGCGAGTACTGGCCGGTCGATCTCGACAACGCCGTCGAGGTCAACGGCACCGAGTTCTTCCCCGGGCTCGGCTGCCCCGACCCCGCCGGCGGCGCGGGCTTCGTCCCCGCGGTCTCGATGCCGGTGTGCGCCCAGGGCGGCGTGCTGGCCGGGCTGTGCGACTACGGCATGAGCTGCGCTGACTCGCCCGGCAACACCTGCCAGACCATGAACATCTGCGTCCTCAACGCGCAGAAGTCGCCGTTCGCGGTCGTCGTCTCGAACCCGCAGCCGACCGCGGTGTCGGTCACGCTGACCAGCGCGACCGGCCAGACCGCGACCGACATGGTCGCGCCGGGCCAGGTCAAGGCGCTGTTCCCGCAGATGATGGGCCTGGCCGATCAGTCGCTCGACTTCTCGGGCATCGAGGCCAAGGCCTACAAGCTGGTGTCGTCCGCGCCGATCGTCGCCTACCAGTTCAACCCGCTCGACAACGTCGGCGTGTTCTCCAACGACGCGTCGCTGCTGATCCCGGCCCACGCCTACGACCTCGACTACACCGGCGTCAGCTACAAGACGCTGGTCCGGCGGCCGCTCAAGAACGACTACAACGGCTACGTCACCGTCGTCGCCTCGGGCCCCGGCACCACCACCGTGATGGTGCGGCCCACCGCCGGCGTGCGCGCCGGCCTCAACGTCCCGGCGATCGCCGCGGGCGCCACCCAGAGCTTCACGCTCAACCAGTTCCAGACCCTGACCCTCGAGGCGGTCGGCAACGGCGACCTCACCGGCACCGCGATCACCTGCAGCCAGGCGTGCGGCGCGTTCGGCGGCCACGAGGCCACCAACCTGACCAACCAGGCGCAGTCGCCGTGCTGCGCCGACCACCTCGAGGATCAGCTGTTCCCCAACAGCACCTGGGGCAAGGTCTACGTCGTCGCGCACTCCAAGACGCGCGCCAGCCCGGTGCCCGATCTGGTGCGGGTGATCGCCCAGCGCCCCAACACCACGGTCACCTTCAACCCGCCGCAGCCCGGCTGCGCCGCGGCGCTGGCGGCGGGCGCGTACTGCGACGTGTTCACGTCGGCCGACGTCGAGATCTCGGCCAACGAGCCGATCCAGGTCGCGCACTACCTGCTGTCGAACATCCAGACCGACACCGACGTCGGTGACCCGTCGATGGCGTTCGCGGTGCCGACCGAGCAGTACCGCTCGACGTACACGCTGCTGGTGCCGCAGCAGTACCAGGAGAACATCCTGTCGATCGTCACGCCGGCCGGCAGCACGGTGCGGCTCGACGGCACCGACATCAGCGGCCAGCTGGCGGCGTTCGGCGGCGGCACCTACAAGGCCGGCCGCGTCACCGTCGGCGCCGGGCCGCACACGCTCGACTGCCCCGGCACCTGCGGCGTCGAGGTCTACGGCTGGTCCGAGGCGGTGTCGTACATGTTCGCCGGCGGCCTCGACCTCGAGCAGATCGTGATCGGCCGCACCGCGGTCACCGCGCCGGTGCGCGAAGCCGTCACCCCCTGATCGGCGCGAATCCGCCCCACCGCGGGGGCGGCCTCGGCTAAGGTCTGCGGCGATGCGCCGCTCCGTGTTGTTCGCCGCCTGTCTCGCCGCCGCGTGTGGCGGGACGCCCGCCGCCGATGACATCGACGTCCCCGACGCCAAGGTCGGCGGGCAGGTCGACGCCGCGATCGACGCACCGCCGCCCAAGGTGGTGCGGTTCGCGGCGATCGGCGACACCGGCAAGGGCAACACCGACCAGCGCGCGGTGGCGGTGGCGATGCGCGACGTGTGCGCGGCCCGCGGCTGCGACTTCGTGCTGATGCTGGGCGACAACATCTACGACTCGGGCGTCGACTCGACCAGCTCGCCCGAGTGGCAGACCAAGTTCGAGCAGCCGTACGCCGACATCGACCTGCCGTTCTACGCGGTGCTCGGCAACCACGACTACGGCGGCAACATCGTCGGGCTCGACGTCGGCGGCCTCGGCAACGAGTGGAACCTCGGCCAGGTCGAGGTCGACTACACGCAGGTGTCGACCAAGTGGAAGATGCCGGCGACGCACTACACGCTCAAGCGCGGCCACGTCGGCTTCCTGATGCTCGACACCAACGCGATCATGTGGGGCAACACCACCTACGGCGACCAGGCCGCGTGGCTGCCGACCGCGATGCAGGAGCTGGCCGGCAGCGAGTGGATCTTCGTCGCCGGCCACCACCCGTACCGCTCCAACGGTGAGCACGGCAACGCCGGCAACTACGACGCGCCCGAGCTGCTCGGCATCCCGATCCCCAACCCCATCCCGCAGCTCAACGGCTCCGAGGTCAAGGCGTTCTTCGACGACCACCTCGC
>Ga0073899_10002757_pt1 | contig 15668 bp, 17 predicted proteins | sample KloWWTmetaKNB5Ph_FD_88975 | JGI IMG/M metagenome (GOLD analysis project Ga0073899, IMG submission 88975) | Active sludge microbial communities from Klosterneuburg, Austria, studying microevolution and ecology of nitrifiers - Klosterneuburg... | ecosystem: Engineered > WWTP > Aerobic digester >...
TCGACTTCGACCAGATCGACCTTGTAGTCGCGATCGAGATCGACCACCAGCGCATCGAGCTGGCGGTCGCTGCGGAAGGTCAGTTTCGCGTCGCCCTGCAGCGATTTGCGCGCCGGATCGACCTTGAACGAGAGGTCCGCCTGTTCGAAGCTCACCGCTTCCTGCTGCGGCGCGCGCGGCAGGCCGCTGGCGGCAGTGGTCTTGCTCAGTCCGGGCGGGTTGGCGATGGCCGAGGGCATGGCAGCCGCCAGCGCGATGGCCAGCAGGCAGCGGGAATGCGAACGGGGAAAAGGCATGGCGGCAACCTGCATGAACGATCCCGCACTGTCGCATGCCAGCCCCGCTGCCGACCCTGTCTTTCGTCACAGCGGCGCAACGCCGCAACCGCAAACGCGGCGATGGCGCAAGTCACCCTGGAGTATCCCGGTCGCCTGCGCCCTGACCGCCAACGCCGTCACCTGCTGCACGAAGCCCGGGAATCTCGGGCTTCGCCACGTTGGTGTCAGCGGCAGCGCCCGAATCGATCCGGCGATGCACCGGGCCCGCCACGCATGCCCGGCGGGTTCTCCCAATTGGTGCCGCGTCCTCCCGCACGCCCCGGCGGATTCCTGTCGTTGTCCAGCCAGCAGCGCCTGGCCTGGTTCCAGAAGCCGTGGCGCGGGTGCCAGTAGCCGTAGGCCGGGTTGAAGTAATAGCCGACGCCGACGCGATTGAAGCGATACGAATGCCCCTTGTAGCGCCAGTTGCGGAAGTCGGGCGACGCGCCCGGCCCGCCGCGCCAGCCAGGAGGATTCTCCCAGTTGGTGCCGGCACCGCCGGCGCGGCCCGGCGGGTTGTTGTCGTGGTCGTGGCGACGGTCGCGCGCGCCGGCGGCACCGGCAATGCCGAGCGCGAGCAAGGCGGTGAGCAGCAACAGCTTGGTGTTCATGGCAGGACTCCGTGATGCGTGGAATACGCTTCCACGACAACTGTGCTGCCCGCACCGCGTTGACTGCGGCAGCGACGACGGTTCGGCTGGCGCTCAGGCTGGGATGCGGCATCCGGCCGGGAATCCTGAATGCCGGCTTGCAGGCATGTGTGGCGCACCATCGCAGCGGGAACAATCTCAGCCACGATTCATCCGCGCGATCGTCAACTGCCCGTATCCGGCACGAGGGGTTCGCGCCGAACTGGAGACAAGAGATGACTCGCCTTCCCGCCTCGCGCACTCTGACCATCGCCCTGCTCGGCGCGCTGCTCGCCATGGGCAGCATCGCGCCCGCGTTCGCGCAGCAACAGGACGACGATCAGGATCGGCAAGACCGCCGCGCCGCCCGCAAGGAACAGCGCGACCAGCGTGCTGAACAGCGGCAGCAGGCGCCACGCGTCGAGCGCCTCCCGTCACGCAATGAGCAACCGCAACGCCACGAACACTGGGACGAAGGACGCCGCCAGCAACAGCAGCAGCGCCGTGAAGCCCTGGACATCGACCAGTCGCGCCAGCGCGAGCGAATGGCCGAACGCGTCGAGCAGCAGCGCCGCGAACAGGCCGAGCGCCAGGCCCGGCAGCACGACGACGCGGCCGAACGCGCGCGCGAACGTCGCGAGCAGATCGCCGAACAGGGCCGCCAGCGCGAGGAAGCGAGCCGCCGTCTCGCCGAACGGAATCGCGAGGCCGGACAGTCGCAGCAGCGCGAGCAGGCCGAGCTGCGCAGGACGATGGAACAACGACGCGAAGCCGGACAGCAACGCAACCGCGACTCGTCGGCACAGGAACGCATGATCGCCGAGGCACGCGCACGCGAAGAGCGTCGTGCAGCCGACGCGGCTCGCGGCGAGGGTCGCAACGACCGATACGACGATCGTCGCGATGAGCGCTTCGATGATCGTCGTGATGAGCGCTTCGATGATCGTCGTGATGATCGTCGCGATGCGCGCATCGCGCGCGATCAACAGCAGCGCCGCATCGAGCAGCAACGCCGCCAGGCCGCAGAGTGGCAGCGCCACGAACATGACCGCCGCACCGCGCTGGAGCAGCGCAACCGCGAACTCGAGCGCCATCGCCGGCACGAACAGCGCCGCTATCAGCAGGACTACTACCGTCGCTGGCTGGCCCAGCAGGCGCGCTGGAATGCCACGCGCCACGACTACTACCGCGATCCGTACTACTACACCGCCTACAACCACCGCTACAGTTACGGCGGCCACTGGTACGACACCAATCGCTACGGCGCCGATCTTCTGCGCCAGGCCGTTCGCGACGGCTACCAGGAGGGCTGGTACGCAGGTCGCGCCGATCGCCAAGATCGCTGGCGCTTCGACTACCGCGGGAACTACGGCTATCTCGACGGCAGTTTCGGCTACAACGGCTACTACGTGAGCCAGAACGACTATCGCTACTACTTCCGCCAGGGATTCCGCCGCGGCTACGAGGACGCCTACTACGGACGTTACCGGTACGGCCGGTACGACCGCGACAACGACTGGGCGATCATCCTTCCGGTGGTACTGACCGCGATCCTCGGGTTCCAGTACTACTGAAGCGATGCACCGGCAATCCGATGCCAGGCCGAAGCATGGCCGGGCATTCAAGCGCAGGCATGTTCAGCGGTGCCAGATCTGATCCATCCGATGGTCGACGTAGGCTGCGGCCTCGTATTTTTCGCTGAACGAGATGAAGGCTTCGACATAGGGCCTGTCCCGTCCGGGATCGTGGACAGTGAAAAACGTCCCGAACACCGAGCCATCGCCTTTCATCTCGGAGATGACCCGAATGTGCAGGAACGGGGTCAGGCCAACCACGCCGATCGCGCCATGCTGGGCCATCATGCTGCGCCAGCCCTGCACGCTGAAACTTGCGGCAGGCCCGACGCGCAGGCCGATCGAACGGGTATAGCGACGGGTATCCGGCGGTGGCAGCCCCTTGTTCGGGGAATCGAACAGCGCCTCGTAACCGTTGATGCCGGGGGCGGGAACATAGCCGGGATCGTTCGCATCCGCGGTCCTCATCACCGTGCGGATCGGCTTGCTCATGCGGTCGCGAGCGGCAACCAGCATCGTCCCCGCCGTTGCCCAGCAGCTCATGTTGGTGGGCTGGCGCAGGTGGTCGATGGGCTCGGCGGATAGGTGGATCGAGCCGGATGGCGGGTCGTTCACGTTCCAGATGTGGTTCAACCGGCGCAGGGTCAGGCCGCCGGGATCGGCGCGCCCGTCGGGGAAGAAATACGTCGCGAGCTGCACTTCCTGGAAGCGGCGGATCGCGGATTTGGTCAGGTTGCCGCAGACCCCGTCCGTCACCAGTTTCGGCATGGGGCCACCCCAGCCGGGCAAGGCCTTGTTGAGCATTTCCTGGATCGTCTTGACGTCTGCGCTGCGATTGCCGCCGCCGATACCGACCGAGGCGGAGAGGGTTCTGTCCATGCTCGCGATTTCAACCAGTGAAGTTGACTGATTCAACGCGCCTGCAACATGCCTTCGGACATGCCTGATGGACTATCCGCTTCGGCCGAAGCGAAGCGATCGGTGCGCAAGCTCGTCGGCTCGCCAAGCCATCAGCGCAGCTGGCTGTCCTTGCTGCCGCGGCGGTTGTAGCCGGCGAAACCGGTCTCGCGGTCATGCACTTCCTGGCAGGGCACGCACAAGCGAACGCCCGGCATCGCGTCGCGGCGGGCCTGCGGAATCGGCGCATCGCATTCCTCGCAGGTCGCCGATCCGGGACCGCTGGGCAGCTGGCTGCGCGCACGCTTGATCGCGTCCTTCACGGTCGCGTCGATCTGGTCCTGCACTGCGCCGTCGCCGGCCCAACCCGTGGCCATGGCCTGCCCATCGAATCCCGACGGCACAGCCTATCAGCAGTGGCGTGGAGTCGCGGCCTGCAGCACACTGCGCGCTGTTCCGGGGGGAGCTGGATGAGCCGACACGAGGATCTGCAAGTGGGTGCAGCGGACGCTGTCCCCATGCGCAAGCTGGATCTGTACCGACGGACCTATCCCTTGCGCACGCTGGGGATGGGCCTGGCGGTATTGCCGGTGCTGGTTGCCCTCCACGAACGACATGCCGAGTGGCCGGCCTGGGCATGGGCCGTGTTCTGCGGCTACCTCTGGCCGCACCTCGCCCGGCTGCATGCCGGACGCAGTCGCGATCCGCATCAGGCCGAACTGACCAATTTCATGATCGATTCGGCCATGGCGGGAAGTCTGGCCGCGCTGATGCATTTCAACCTGTTGCCGACGGTGGTGCTTGCCACCGTCGCCACCGCGGACAAGATCAATTCCGGCGTGCGCGGCCTGTGGTCGCGCGCACTGGCCGGCATGCTGGCCTCGGCACTGGCCACGGCCTGGATCACCGGCTTCCACGTCGATGTCGTGACCGGCATGCCAGCGCTGCTGGCCTGCCTGCCACTGTTGATCATCCACACCCTGACCGTCAGCGCCAGCAGCTATCGACTGATCCGCAAGGTGCAGGCGCAGAACCTGCGTCTTGACGAGATCAGCCGCCACGACACCCTGACCGGGTTGCAGACCCGTCGGCACTGGCAGGAGCAGGCCAGCGCCCTGCTTGCGGACAACGCGCGCAATGCCATGCCGGCCAGCCTGCTGCTGCTGGATGTGGATCTGTTCAAGTCGATCAACGACGACCACGGCCATGCCATCGGCGATGATGTGCTGCGCGGCATCGCCGACGCCATCCGCCATGCGATTCCGGCAGGCAGCCACGCGGGCCGCCTGGGCGGGGACGAGTTCGCGGTGGCGGTGCCCCTGCCCCTGTCGGAGACGCACGTGCTTGCCGAGCACATCCGCAACCGCGTGCAGGCGTTGAACCACGACATCCCCGGCGTGCGCTGCTCGGTCAGCATCGGCCTGGCCGAACCGTCCTCGCCCGACATCGACCTGCGCGGCTGGATGGAGGACGCGGATCGGGCGCTGTATCGCGCCAAGGCTGCCGGCCGCAATCTTGCGCAGGCCTCAACCCGGCCGGTCGAGATCGCGGCGTCCTGAGTCGTCAGCTCGCAGCACGCGCCTTCCACAGCGCGAGCAATTCGGCTTCCTTCTCGCGGCTGATGCCGGCGCGCGGCTTCGCCCGGCGATCCGCCGGCAGCGCATGGAACCAGTCCAGAAGATCGGCGACGGTGGTCGCCAGCGGACGCAAGGTCAGACCTGCAGCCAGCGCGCGCGCGTTGCCGACCGTGCCGTAACCCGAGTACGGATTGCCTTCACGCGGCACCCAGATCGGCAGCTCGACCTTCTGCTCCTCGATGAACTTCGACGACACGTGCGTGAGTTGCACGCCGTTGGCAGTGACCGCCTGGCAGCCGTGGATCATCGCATCGGTACCCAGCGTGTAGTCCGGACCGACTGCGTTGAACACGCCGTAGGTCCTGGCCTCGGCAAGCCGGATCATCCATTCGCCGAGATCGCGGCCGTCGATGATCTGGATCGGATCCTGGCCGTCGCCCGGCACCAGCATCTCGCCACCCTGCGCCACCCGCAGCGGCCAGTAGGTGAAACGGTCGGTCTCGTCGCGCGGGCCGACGATGTAACCGGGGCGGACAATCGTGCTGCGATCGCCGAAATGCTTGCGCACCTCGGCCTCGCTCAGCGCCTTCAGCGGGCCGTACAGGTTCTCGATGTCGGCGCGCAGGCTTTCCTGCGTCTCCGCCATCGCATCCTTGCCCTTGTAGACGGCCAGCGGCGAGCTCTCGTCGATGCCGTGCCTGCTGCCGTCGGCGTACACCGAGATCGTCGAGATGAACAGGTAGTGGCCGACATTGCCCTTCAGCACCCTGGCCGCATCGCGTACCCAGAACGGCAGGCTGGTCGGGTTGTCGATGCAGACGTCCCACTTGCGTCCGGCCAGCGCCTTGAGGTCGCCGGTGTTGCGATCGCCGTGCAACTGCTCGACCTCGCCCGGCCATTCCGGCGAGGGACGCTTGCCGCGGTTGAACAGGGTCACCTTGTGCCCGCGCGCGAGCGCATACGCCACCTGGAACGGGCCGGTGAAACCGGTGCCGCCAAGGATCAGGATGTTCAGCGGCTTCGCCGCCTTGCCTGCCGCGGCAGACGCAGAGGCGGATCCCGCGATGGCGGGAAGCGCGGCGGTCGCAGTGGCGAGCGCACCGAGCTTGAGCAGGTCGCGGCGAGTCGTGTGCATGTCGATCCCCAACAATGATGTACCGGCACTGTGCAGCCGCCTTCCGCCACTTTCGTATGCAGGAAGTCGGGGGCACTGAAGTCACGGACACCCATTCATAGACAATATTTTCTAGACATCATGTTCTAGAAGGCGTAGCGTGCCCGGCAAATCGAACAACAGGGTGTCCCATGCGCGGCAGCAAGCGCCTTCCCAAACCCACTCCCGCGGAACTCGAGCTGCTGCGCACGCTGTGGCGGCTTGGCCCGTCCTCGGTCAAGCAGGCGCATGAGGCGATGCAGGCCGAACGCCCGGAACTGGGTTACGCCAACGTGCTGCGGCTGATGCAGATCATGCACGGCAAGGGCCTGCTCAAGCGCGACGAGAGCCAGCGCGCACACGTGTATGCCGCTGCGCAACAGCCCGGTTCGATGCAGAACAAACTGCTCGACGACTTCATCCACAAGGCCTTCGCCGGATCCGGCCGCGACCTGGTGATGGCCGCCCTGCGCGGCGGCCGGGTGAGCGATGCCGAACGCGAAGAGATCCAGCGCTTCCTGGAGGACACTCGTGACAACTGACGCCGCAATGACCGACGCGCTCGCCTCGCTGATCCCGCTGCTGGCGACGGTGCTGCTGCACTTCCTCTGGCAAGGCGTGCTGGTCGGCGTGCTGGCGTGGATGCTGCTGTCGCTGTTGCACGCGGCACGTCCGCAGGCGCGTTATGCCGTGGCCTGCGCGGCCCTGCTCGCCTGCGTGCTGCTGCCGGTGCTGACCTTCGCCAGGCTGTACTTCGCGGGCGACGCTCCCAGCGCCGCTGTCGCGACCGCATTGCCCGATGCCACCGCCATCACCGTCCCGGCGGCGGACGCTTCCATGTTGTCCACGCTGTCTTCACCCGCGAATCCGGTCCTGCCGTGGATCGTCGCGCTGTGGGCTGCCGGCGTCGGATCGCTTGCGCTGCGCATGGCCTGCGGCCTGTGGTGGGTGCGCCGCCTGCGCACGCGGCCGCCCTGCGGCGACGCGCAGCGCTGGGAAGTCTGCGTGGATCGCCTCGCCTGGCGCTTCGGCATCCGTCGCCGGGTCGCGGTGCGCTTGATCGAGGCGGGCGACAGCCCGCTGTCGATCGGCTGGTGGAAACCGATGGTGCTGCTGCCGGTGGCGATCGCCGCACGCATGCCGGAACCGCTGCTGGAAGCACTGATCGCGCACGAACTCGCCCACATCCGCCGCCACGACTATCTGGTCAACCTGCTGCAGGGCGTGGTCGAAGCCCTGCTGTTCTACCACCCGGTGGTGTGGTGGTTGTCGCATCGCATCCGCGTCGAACGCGAACTGGTCGCCGACGACCTGGCCGCGAAGCAATTGGGCGATCCGCGCCGCCTCGCCCTCGCCCTGTCCGAACTCGACCGCCTGTCCGTCGCGCGGTCGCCAACACCGCAACTCAAGTTCACGCACGCCACACTCGCGCAAGCCGCGCACGGAGGTCATCTCATGTCCCGCATCAGGCAACTGCTCCGTCCCGAACACCGCATCGTCGGCGGCACCCTGCTGCTGCCTGCAGTCGGCATCGTCGCCCTCGGCATCGCCTTCCAGGCTTATGCCAAGCTCGGATCGAATCCACCGCAAGCCAATCGCGCATGGGTGACGAAGGATGTGCCGCCCCCGCCGCCGCCGCCGAGCACGCCGCGCACGCCTCCGCCGGCACCGCCTGCGCCGCCTGCCCCCCCGGCCGCGCCGACTGAACCCCTGCTGCCACCGCCACCGCCGCCGCTGCGCGACAAGGTGTCGATGCACTACGGCAACAGCCACGATGGCTATGCACTGGTGCGCAAGGGACAGGACAGTTTCACGATGTCGGGCGACACCGACGACATCGTCGGCATCCGCGCCGCCAGGCGCAGCATCGACGGCGACTTCCTGTGGTTCCGCCGCAACGGCAAGGCCTTCGTGCTGCGCGATGCCGCCCTGCTTGCCCGTGCCGAGAAGGCCTGGGAAGGCACCCAGGTCCACGAGGCGACGATGCGCGCATTGGAAACCCGGATGCAGCCGCATCGGCAGAAGTTGGAAGCGCTCGATGCGCGGATGGAACGCATGCTGCCGAACTTCGAGCAGACGCCGGAGATGCGCGATGCCGAACGCGCAATGCAGACCTTGGCCGAACGTCAGCAGGCGCTCGCCGAACGTCAACGCGCGCTTGCGCAGCAGTCCGTGCGCGCCAACCACGCCGAGCGCGAACGCCTCGATCGGCAGGTGCAACAGCTGGACGCGCAGCAGGATGCCTTGAACCGGGAATTCGAACGGCATTCGGCGTTGCTCGAAGCCCGGCACGAACGCCTGCGGGGCGACAATGAGCGGATGCAAGCCATCTCCCGCGAGATGGAGACCGCAAGCATGCCGATGGAAGCGATCGGCGAGCAGATGCAGGCGGTTGGCGAGCAGATCGAACGCGAGGCCGCGCTCGCCGACCGCCAGATGCGCCGACTGATCGACGACGCCGTTCGGCAGGGGCTGGCGCAGCCGGCACCGGTGCGGCGCTGATACCTGTCCGCATCGATGCCATCAGAAGGGGATTGACCGTGGATCGACGCAAGTTCCTGCAAGGATCGATGGCCGCGGCCCTCTCCGCCGCCATGCCGGCCACGGCAGTGGCGCAGTCCAGCGCAAGCGCACGACCGGCATTCCCGCCGGTCGATGCGCGCAGCGTGTGGCTGGTCGGCGACGACGCGCCACCGGATCCAGTGGCGATGTCGATGCGCTGGGTCGAGCTGACCCGTGGCAACCCGGGGGTGCGCGATCACTACCAGCAGGAGGGTGCGGTTGCGGCGCTGGAACAGGCCTTCGCCAAGCTGCTTGGCAAGGAAGACTGCGCCTTCTTCGCCACCGGCACGCTGGCCAACCAGGTCGCGGTGCGCGTGCTGTGCGGCGACAACCGGCGCGCACTGGTGCAGCAGGAAAGCCATCTCTATCGCGACGAGAGCGATGCCGCGCAACGCCTGTCGGGGATCAACCTGCTGCCGCTGGCTCCCGGCCGTGCCAGCCCGACGCTGGATGAAGTACGCGCCGCATTCGACGCCTCCGAGAACGCCCCGTACCCGATGAAGATCGGCGCGGTTTCGCTGGAAAGCCCGGTGCGGCGTGCGGATGGCGAGATGCTGCCGCTGCCGCTGTTGCGCGAGATCGCCACGCTTGCGCGCGCGCATGGTGCGCGGTTGCATCTGGACGGCGCACGCCTGTTGCTGGCGCAACCCGGCTTCGACCTGGCGGCGTATGCGGCCGAATTCGATACCGTCTATGTTTCGCTGTACAAGTACCTGGGCGCACCGTTCGGAGCGGTGCTGGCGGGGTCGAAGGCGGACATTGCCGAGGCACGCGACCTGCGCCATGTCTTCGGCGGCGGGCTCTACCAGTGCTGGATGCCGGCGCTGCTGGCGCTGGATGCCCTGCCCGGATTCCGGCAGCGGATCGGCGAGGCACATGCACGCCTGCGCCATGTCATCGACGCCCTTGTCGCCAGCGGCAAGGTGCGCGAGCGCAGTTCACCCGATGCGTCCAACATCTTCTGGCTGGAGATGCCCAAGCCCCTGGCAGAGTCCGCATTCGAACGCGGCCGCAAGACCGGCATTCGCGTCGGTCACTGGCAAGACGGTCGCATTCCGCTGTTCGCCAATACCACGATCCTGCGCCGCCCGGCAGAGGAATACGTGCGCCTGTTCCTGGGCTGATCCATCGCGCCTGATCAAATGCGATTCGGCCACGCCGTTCGCGCTTCCAGACCGGCCAACCACTTCCGTCGACCTGAGCGCAGACAGCAACGGCACGCGTCAGGGCTCGTCCACCACCCGCAGATCGTCGGCGTCGTAGTTGTAACCCAGCAGTTCGCCCGGGTTGCAGCGCAGCACCGCGCACATCTTCGCCAGAGTGCGGAAGCGGATGCCCTTGACCTTGCCGCTGCGGAACAACGACATCTGGGTCTCGCTGATCCCGACCTCCGCCGCCAGTTCGCGCGCCTTCATGCCGCGCCGCGCCAGCATTTCGTCCAGCGTCACCCGGATCGGCATCAGAGGATCTCGTCCAGTTCCGCCTGCAGCGCACGGGCCCGATCCACCACCCGCGCCAGCAACACCAGCGCGGCCCCGACCACGCCGAGCACGATGCCGGACAGGTCGAAATAGGCGTAGTTGCCGTGCCCGCCGGCGATCAGCCGCGACAGGTTGGTCACCGCGAACACGTTCAGCAACGCACCGATGAGCACGCCAAGCCCGATATGGCGGATGGCACGGGCGACGGTCGCATGGAACAGGCGGCCGGCGGCCAGGTCGCCCAATGCGCGTTGTACCGCCCACAGCGCCGACAGGTAACCCAGCCCGGGGAGCATCCGCACCAGCAGCAGCCAGTACCTGCTTCCGGCATCGGCGTTCGACGGCAGCCACGGCAACCCGCTGGCCCCCAGTGCCAGCAGCAGGAGCAGACCGGCAAGCACCAGCAGCGTGGCGGCGCGCAGCCAGCGGCATTGGCGCTGGAACCCTGCATTGACGAGCATGACCACCTCTGAATTTTAAGCTTGACTTAAAGTTTTTGCGGCTCTATAACTTTATCCCAGACTTAAAGTTCATGGAAGCCACCAATGATGCCTGCTGCCATCGAAACACATGACCTGACCCGCCGCTTCGGAGACCGCACCGCCGTCGACGGCATTTCGATGTGCGTGCCGGAGCGCAGCATCTACGGCTTCCTCGGCCGCAACGGCGCCGGCAAGACCACCACCATCAAGCTGCTGCTGGGCCTGCTGAAGGCGGATGCCGGCAGTGCCCGGATCGCCGGCATCGATGTCGCCGCGGACCGCATCGGTGCCGCGCGCAAGCTCGGTGCCTTGCTGGAGGCCCAGGGCTTCTACCCGCATCTGAGCGGGTACGAGAATCTGCATCTCAGCCGCCGCCTGCTCGGCCTGCGCGCCCGCGAAGTCGATCGCGTGCTCGATGTCACCGAGATGGCGCAACACGGTCGCCGGCGTGTTGCCGACTATTCGCTGGGCATGCGCCAGCGCCTCGGTCTGGCGCGGGCCATGCTCGGCGCGCCGGAGGTGCTGATCCTCGACGAACCGACCAACGGCCTGGATCCGGAAGGCATTGCCGACATGCGCAGCTTCCTGCGCGAACTGCCGGCGCGCAGCGGGGCCACCGTGCTGCTGTCCAGCCATCTGCTCGGCGAGATCGAACAGGTCGCGACCCACATCGGCATCCTCAGCCATGGCCGGCTGGTACTGGAAGGCGCGCTGGCCGAGCTCAAGGCCGGGCTTGCCGGCGAGGTGGCGATCCAGACCGATACCCCCGAACGCGCGCTGGCGATCGCGCTCGACCATGGCTTCGACGTGGTGCGCGACCAGCACGACTCGGTCATTGCGCGCTTCACCCCGCGCGAGGATCTGCGCCACGCCACCGCCTGCCTGACCCGTGTGCTGTGCATTGCCGGCGGGATTCGCATCCACGCCATCGCCCCGCGCCAGCGCACGCTGGAAACCCTGTATCGCCACGCCGCCGCCCAGTGAGCCGAACGCCATGAGCACCGCCCCCTTGCAATCGCCACGCTTCGCCACCGCACTCGCCGTCGAGATCCACAAGCTGCGCCGATCGCTGGCGCTGCTGCTGGCCGCGATCGCACCGCTGCTGATCGCGATCTTCATCTTCTTCAACATGCTGCGCCTGCAGAAACCCATGCCATGGGAGATGGCATTGCAGTCATCGGCCGCGATCTGGGCCTTCTTCATGCTGCCGATGAGCGTGACCGCACTGACCGCGCTGGTCGCACAGACCGAACACGGCCCGCGCAGCTGGGATCATCTGCGCGCACTGCCGTTGCCGCGCTGGCACCTGTACGCCGCCAAGGCGATCTGCGTGCTCGGCGTGGTTGCCGCCATGCACCTGCTGCTGGCACTGCTCACCTTGCTGGCGGTGGAGCTGGCGGGCGCGATCAAGCCCGCGGTCGCCGCCACCGGCCCACTGGACCAGTCGGCCTACCTGGGCCTGCTTGGACGCGTGTTCCTGTCTGCCTGGCTGCTGGTAGCCGTGCAGCTGTGGATCGCGCTGCGGCACGCCAGTTTCGTGCCGGCGCTGGCGGTCGGCATCGGCGGCACCTTCTTCGCGGTGGTCGCCACCTCGGCCAAGGCGGGCGTCTTCCTGCCGTGGCAGATTCCGGTCAACCAGCTCGCCAGCGATCCGGCGCGCGCGCAATTCGCCCTGTTGCTCGGCATGATCGGTGGCTGCATCGCGCTGACCGCAATGCTGCTGCATCTTGGCAGGCGTGAAGTGCGCTGAAGCGCCTGAGGAGTATCGTGGCCGCATCCCTTGCTCCGGAGCGCCCCATGCAACGTCTCCTCGCCCTCGCCCTTGCTGCCACGCTCGCGCTGCCGGCCTACGCCGCGTTGAAGCCCGGCGCGCAGGCCCCGCAGTTCACCGCGCCCGCCTTCCTCGCCGGCAAGGCGTTCACCTTCGACCTGGCCGCGGCGCTGAAGCAGGGCCCGGTGGTGGTGTATTTCTTCCCCGCCGCGTTCACCCCGGGCTGCAACGTGGAGGCGGCGGCGTTCTCGCAGGCCGTCGACAAGTTCAAGGCGCAGGGTGCAGCGGTCATCGGCGTCACCGCCGGCAAGACCGAACGCCTGGCGGAGTTCTCGCAGGACACCGAGAAATGCGCGGGCAAGTTCCCGGTGGCTGCGGATGCCGGCGCGAAGATCGCGAAATCCTTCGACGCGACGATGACGCTGAAGCCGGATCTTGCCAGCCGCACGTCCTACGTGATCGCGCAGGACGGCCGCATCGCCTTCGTCCACGATGCGATGAATCCGAACCTGCACGTCAAGGAGACCCTGGCGGCGGTGACCGCGCTCAAGGCGAAGTCGAAGTCGAAGTCGAAGCACCACTGACAGCGAGGCCGAGGCGGCAGGAACGCCACCGGCCTGCGCCATCGGCCAGCCTCAAACCACTGCCGTCACCACGATCTCGACCTTCCACGCCGGATTGGCCAGCCTGGCTTCCACGGTCGCGCGCGCCGGCGCGTTGCCGGGCACCACCCACGCGTCCCAGGCGCGGTTCATGCCGGCGAAATCGGCGATGTCGGCCAGGAAGATCTGCGCGCGCAGGATCCGCGACTTGTCGGAGCCGGCCTGCGCGAGCAAGGCATCGATGGCCGCCAGCACTTCCGCGGTCTGGGTTTCGATGTCGGCATCCGCGGTTTCCGGTACCTGTCCGGCGAGATAGACGATGCCGCCGTGGAGGCTGGCCTCCGACATGCGGTTGCCGGGTTCGATGCGCTGGATCATGGCGTGTGATTCCTGATGGGGATATCCCACGATAGCCCAACCACGCCGGCAGACGTCCGTCATGCGTCGATGCCGACCGCGGCAGGCAGGCCGGCGAGCGGCCTGCCCTGAGTGCAGCCGGGCCTCGACGCCCCCGGCCTTACTTGAACTCCAGCTCGCGCAGCATCTCCGAGCCCATGATGGTCCGCATCACCGTGCGTTTGCCGGACGCGTCATCGCGTTGTTGCAGGGACTGCTTGGTGATCTTGCTGGCGATCGGCTCCATCTTCTCGTCCATGCCATCGAACGCAGCCATGTTCGGATAGGAGACCACCAGGTACAGGTCGGGATCCTCGGCACGGCGCGGGTTGGCCCCGAACACGTGGTAATCCAGCACCAGCCCGGCTTTCCTGGCTTCCTCGTTGATCGCGCGCCAATTCCCCGACAGGTAGCGCATGTAGTTCTCGAACTGGCCGTCGACCACCTTCACCGAGGTCACCACGGTCACCGCCCCGTTCTTGTACGCCCGCTCCTGGGCACCGACCCAACCGACGCAAAGCAGCAACACAAGCGCGAAACACGCACGCAAACCGTTCATCGCATTGACCTCCGCTTGCAGGGCCGCCAGGGGCTCCCGACGGCACGCCGTGCGCCCCCCCGTGCCGAAGCGTCGTGCGCAGCCGGAGCAACGCAAGCGGCCCGCAGGGGCGGCCATGCCGCCGGATGGGATTCGTCGCTGCCTGCAGTCCCTCGCCCGCCGACTCCCGGGGCCGGCCTATACTCGCCGCGCTGCCGCGTGCGCAGCATCCCGAAGGAGGACGCCATGCAAGCTCGCCACACCACGTTCGCACTGTCCTGCCTGCTGCTCGCTGCTCCCGTGCTGGCGCAGGATCCGCCGAAGATGTCGCCCGAGGAACTGGCGGCGATGCAGGCCTACCAGCAGGCCGGCACGCCCGGTCCGCAGCATGCCGGCCTTGCGCTGACCGCCGGCGAATACACCGTCACGATCAAGAGCTGGAACGCGCCCGGTGCACCACCGACCGAATCCACCGGCAGCGCCAGCCGCAAGGTCCTGCTCGGCGGCCGCATGGTCAGCGAGGAAATGACGTCCAGCATGTACGGCCAGCCCTACACCGGCTTCGGCCTGACCGGCTACGACAATGTCAGCGGCAAGTACTGGTCGACCTGGAACGACAGCATGAACACCGGCCTGACCGTCGCCGAGGGCAGCTGCACCGCGCAGGCGACCTGCAGCTTCATCGGCCACTGGAACGACGCGGTGACGAAGCAGCAGGCCAGCGCGCGCATGGAACTGCGCTGGACCAGCCCGGCAGTCGAGGTGTTCGAGATGTTCGGTGCCGGCCCGGACGGCAAGGAGATGAAGATGATGGAGATCACCTACACCCGGCGCTGATCGCCACCGCAGCCCGATGCAGAAACAGGCCGGCCGCGATGCCGGCCTGTCGCGTTTCAGGTCTGCACCAGCGCGAAATCGAGCCCCGCGCGCACCGCCTCGGCCTGCGCGTCGTTGCACTGCTGCGGGGTGGCGCGCGGGCTGTCCGGATACACCTCGGTGGTGGTCACGAAGCGCGCGTCGGTGATGCCGGCGCACAGGCCGAGCGCGCGGCAGTCGTATTCGATCACCCCCGGTGCCACCACCGGCGACCCGATGATGGTGCCATCCGGATCGGCCGGCGCGATGTGGGTCACGTTCGCCACCGCGGCATTGATCGCCTGCTGAAAACCAGGCTCGGGCCTTGCGCTGTCGGCGCACAGGTAGAAGCCATCGGGAATGGTGCCGGGTTCGAACGGCTTGCCGTCGCGCGCGGCCAGTGCCGGGCGGAATTCGGATTCGTCGCTGTCGGTGGTCTCGTGCAGGTCGATATGCACCAGCACGCGACCCTGCAGCGGCTGCAGCAAGTCCCACAATGCCGCCGACTCCGCACACGGGCTGTCGGCCACGAAATTGCGATTCGGGTCCAGCGCCTGCGGGTTCCAGCGATTGATCCGCTCGTAGGCCCAGGGCGAGACACAGGGCACCACCAGCAGGTTGAGCTTGCCGGCATACGCCGCGGCATGCCGTTCGACGAATTGCAGCGCACCGTGCACGCCACTGGTCTCGTAACCGTGCACGCCGCCGGTAACCACCGCCACCGGCAGCGCGTCGTCCCAATCGCGGTTGCGGATCGCGAACAGCGGGTATGCGCCATCGGGGGCGCAATCAAGTTCGCCGTACTGCGACACGTCGAAACGCTCGCGCAAGGCA
>Ga0073899_10002759_pt1 | contig 15666 bp, 16 predicted proteins | sample KloWWTmetaKNB5Ph_FD_88975 | JGI IMG/M metagenome (GOLD analysis project Ga0073899, IMG submission 88975) | Active sludge microbial communities from Klosterneuburg, Austria, studying microevolution and ecology of nitrifiers - Klosterneuburg... | ecosystem: Engineered > WWTP > Aerobic digester >...
CCAGCGCCTCGGCGACCTGCTCGTCGGTCACCTCGCTGCCGAAGCGGCGCTCGAGGTCGGCGAGCACGGCGCCGATCTTGCGAGCCATCTGGCGGCTGCGGCGGGGCATGATGTCGCCGCGGCGCAGCTCGTCGAGCACCGCGCCCCGGATGCGCTTCTCGGCGAACACCAGGAACGGCTCCTGGCGCTGCTCGTCGTAGCGCTCGGCGGCCTCGGCCAGGCCGAGCATGCCGGCGGCGACCAGATCATCAGGCGTGACCCACGACGGGCAGCGGCGCGCGACCCGCAGCGCGATCCGCCGCGCGATCTCGATGTGCTCGATGATCAGCCGGTCGCGGTCGCGCGGCGCGCGCCGCGCCTGTTGGGCATAGGCTTTCATGGGGTCTCTCCTGCCGGCACCAGCTGGCAGCTCCAGAATTGCTGGGCGCTGTCGAGGCGTTGATCGGGTGGGGTCACGGCGTCGAGCGCGCGCGCCAGGCGGCGCATCGCGCGGGCCGCCGGCGCGTCGGGGCGGTGCCGCACCAGCGGCACCCCGAGGTGCGCCGCTTCGATGACGGCCGGGTCGGCGGGGACGTAGGGCATCGCGACCAACGTCAGATCCAAGAATCGGGCCACCAGGTCGGTGAGCCGGCCGACGACGTCGTCGGCCTGCCCGCGGCTGGTGACGCGGTTCGGCACGACGTACGCCGTGTCGAGCCCATGCTCGGTGGCAAGCACCTTTAGGCACGCATACGAGTCGGCCATCGACAGCGGCTCGGGGTTGACCACGACCACGCAGTCGCGCGCGGCGCGGGTGAACGCCGACTGCTGGTGGCCGATCCCGGCGGCGATATCGAGGACGACGGTGTCAAACCTGACGCGCAGCTCGTCGACCAGCGCGCAGGCCCGGGCCCGGGCCAGGGGGCCCAGCGTGGCCAGCTCGAAGCTGCCGTTGGCGGCGGGCAGGAGGTGCATGCCGTGGGCGGCGACCAGCACGTCGTCGATCGGGGCGCCGCCCAGCGCGTCGAGCAGGCTGTGCGGCGGCGCGACGCCGAGCAGCAGGTTCAGGTCGGCCATGCCGAGATCGGCGTCGATCATCAGCGTGTCGCTGCCGTCGGCGGCGAACGCCGAGGCCAGGCCGACCGCGATCGTGCTCTTGCCGACGCCGCCCTTGCCGCCGGTGACCGCGATCGCCCGCTCGCGGCGGGGGCTCGGGGCGTGGCCGGTGCCCTGGATGAGCCGCAGCGAGGCGGCTTGATCGGTGGCCCGCATGTCAGGCCGCCGCCTGGTCGCTGCCGAGGCCCTGGCGCGCGAGCTGGATGAGCCGGGGCACGGTGGCCAGCTCGAGGTCCTCGGGGACGGCCTGGCCGGTCGCCAGCCAGGTCACCGGCAGCGCGAGCCGGGCCGGCGCCAGGGTGACCTCGGGCGCGCGGCCGCACTCGTCGAGCTTGGTGAACAGCAGCCGGCGCGGCCGCAGCGGCGCGAACCGCTTGGCCAGCTCGTCCATCACCGCCGGCGCGGTGGCCGCGGCGATGGTGAGGTGGACCTCGACCTGGGGCAGCCCGGTCAGCGCGGCGGCCAGCGCCGCCAGCGCCGCGCGGTCGCGCGGGCTCTTGCCGGCGGTGTCGACCAGCACCAGGTCGTAGGCGGCCAGCTCGACCAGCAGGTCGGGCAGGCCGGCGGGATCCTCGACGATGTGCAGCGGCACGCCGATCAGGTCGGCGTAGGTGCGGATCTGGTCGATGCCGCCGACCCGGTAGTTGTCGAGCGTGACGATCGCGACCTGCTGGCCCTCGATCAGCGCGGCGCGGGCGGCGATCTTGGCGATCGACGTGGTCTTGCCGACGCCGGTCGGGCCGACCAGCATGACCACCCGCGCGGTCGACGGCATCGCCAGCTGCGGCTCGGTGACCGGCGGCGGCGTGGGGGCCGGCGCGGGCGCGGCCGGCGCGGCGCCGTGGCGGAGCTGCTCGACGGCGCGGCGCAGCGCCGCCAGCTCCTCGCGCAGGTCGGGGTTGGCCGGCGGCCGCTCGTCGGCGCGGGCCCGCATCATCGCCCGCAGCGACCGCAGCTCGGCGCGCAGCGGCGCGACCACGCGCTCGACCTCGCCGTCGTCCAGCGTCGGCCGCGCCATCGGGCGCGGCGCGGGCGCCGGCGCCGGGACCGCCGGGCCGTCGTCGTCCTGATCGATCGCCGCGGCGATCTCGTAGGCGCTGCCCAGCAGGCCGCGCCGGATCTGCCGCGTCGACACCACCACGGCCTGGTCGCCGAGCTCGGCCTTGACCTTGGCCAGGGTCTCGCGCATCGACGCGCCTTCGAACTTGATGATCTTCATACGGCCTCCAGGGCGGTGATGACTCCGCGGGTCACGAACGGCACGGACGGGTCGACCTCGCGGAAGCTGATGACCGCGAGACCGGGGATGTGGCGGGCGGCGATGCTGGCGACGGTGCGCCGGATGTCGGGCGCGACCACCAGCAGCGGCGGCTCGTCGTGGCGGGTGAGCTCACGCGCGCTGGCCGCGAGGTCGTCGGTGAGCCGCGACAGCGCGCGGGCGTTCCGGCCGCCGGGCTCGCGGAACAGCTGCTCGGCGCGCGGGTCGAGCACCAGCGGCCGCAGGCTGCCGTCGGTCGCGAGGTTGCCGCGGGTGATGCGGCGGGCCAGGCGCTGGCGGACCAGCTCGGTGAGCTCGTCGGGGTGCTTGATCGCGCCGGCGTGGTCGGCCAGCGTCTCGAGGATCGTGCGCAGGTCGCGGATCGAGACGCCCTCGCGCAGCAGGTTGCGCAGGACCTTGATCACGTCGCCGGTCGACATCAGGTGCGGGATGAGCTCCTCGACGACCTTGCCGTCGGTCTTGCCGAGCACGTCGAACAGCTCCTGCGCCTCGCGCCGGCCCAGCAGCTCGTGGGCGTGCTTGCGGATCAGCTCGGCGAGGTGGGTGGCGATGACCGCGGTCGGGTCGACGACGGTGCAGCCGGCGGCCTCGGCGCGGGCGCGCTCGGAGGTCGCGATCCACTTGGCCGGCAGCCCGAACGTCGGCTCGGTGGTGGCCTCGCCGGGGATGCCGCGGGTGCCGGTGCCCGACGGGTCGAGCGCCAGCAGCCGGTGCACGGCGACCGAGCCCTCGGCGACCAGCACGCCCGACAGCAGCACGCGGTACGCGCCCGGCGCCAGCCGCAGGTCGTCGCGGATGTGGATCGGCGGCACCAGCACGCCGAGCTCGGTCGCCAGCTGCTTGCGCAGGGTCGCGATCCGCCGCAAGAGCTCGCCGTTCTTGCCGGCGTCGACCATGTTGATCAGATCGAGCCCGACCTCCATCGCCAGCAGCTCGACCGGCAGCGCGGCCTCGAGCTCGCCCTTGGCCGCGGCCGGGGTGGCGGCGGTGGCGCCGGCGGGCGCGCCGCTGGCCTCGGCCGCGTCGGCGCCGTTCGGCACGTCGGTGGTGACGCCGGCGCGGCGGGCGCGCCACGCGATCATCCCGCCCAGCGCCAGGAACAGCAGGTGCGGCATGCCCGGCAGCAGGCCGATCGCGGTGACCAGCGCCGCGGTCACCATCAGCGGGCGGCGGCGGCGCAGCAGCTGCGCGGACAGCGCGGTGCCGAGCTCGCGGTCGTCGGAGCGGGTGATCAGCAGCGCCGCGCCGGTCGACACCAGCAGCGCCGGGATCTGCGACACCAGGCCGTCGCCGATCGACAGCAGCGTGAAGGTGCGGGCGGCCTCGCCGAACGACATGCCGCGCTCGGCGACGCCGATGACGATGCCGCCGACGACGTTGATCGCCAGGATCAGCAGGCCGGCGACCGCGTCGCCGCGCACGAACTTCGACGCGCCGTCCATCGCGCCGTGGAAGTCGGCCTCGCGCTGGATGTGCTGGCGGCGGGCCCGCGCCTCCTTCTCGCTGATCAGGCCGGCGCCCAGGTCGGCGTCGATCGCCATCTGCTTGCCCGGCATCGAGTCGAGGGTGAAGCGGGCCGCGACCTCGGAGATGCGCTCGGCGCCCTTGGTGATGACGACGAAGTTCACGATCACCAGGATCAAGAAGATGATCGCGCCGACGACGAAGTCGCCGCCGATCGCGAACCGGCCGAACGCGGCGATCACCGCGCCGGCGGCGTGCTCGCCCTGGCCGCCGTGGGTGAGGATCAGCCGCGTCGACGCGACGTTGAGCGACAGCCGGAACAGCGTCACGAACAGGAGCAGCGCCGGGAACGACGAGAAGTCGGTGGGCCGCTCGACGTAGAACGCGACCAGGAAGGTCAGCGCGGCCAGGCACAGCGCGGTGCCCAGCAGCAGGTCGAACAGCACCGGCGGCAGCGGCGCGACGGTCAGCGCCAGCACGCCGACCAGGGCCACGGCCATCGTGGCGTCGCCGCCGCTCGAGGCGCTGATGGCGCGGGCGCTCACGCGGGCCTCCCGACGCGGCGGTCGCGCAGCCGGTAGATGTACGCCAGCACCTCAGCCACCGCGTGGTAGAGCTGGCTCGGGATCTCCTGGCCCTCGGGCACCAGCTTCCACAGCGCGCGGGCCAGCGGCGGGCGGCTGATCACCGGGACGCCGGCGGCGCGGGCGGCCTCGCGGATGCGGGCGGCGAGCTCGTCGGTGCCCTTGGCGACGACGCGCGGCGCACCACCGTCGGCGGCGCGGTAGCGCAGCGCCACCGCGTAGTGGGTCGGGTTGACCAGGATGACGTCGGCCTTGCGGGTCTCGGCGATCACCCGGCGCTTGGCCAGCTCGCGCATCCGGCGGCGGCGGCGGGCCTTGAGCATCGGATCGCCCTCGGACTCGCGCATCTCGCGCCGGATCTCGTCGCTGCTCATCATCATGCGCTTGGCCAGCGCGCGCTTGTTCTTGACGAAGTCGACCGCGGCCAGCGCGCCGAACACCATCGCCGCGACCACCGTGACCTTGAGCAGGGCCGCGCCGATCGCGCGGATCAGCGCGTCGGGCGCGTCGGCGGCGGACAGCACGCTGCCGTCGCTCGCGAGCACCGCGGTGACCGCCGCGCCGATCGCGACGACCTTGACCGCGACCGCGGCCAGCCGACCGGCGGCGGCCTTGGGCGACAGCGCCCCGGCCAGGCCGCCGAACGTGAACGGCCGGCTGAAGTCGACCTTGGGCCAGCGCAGCACCGGCGGCCAGCCGAGCTGCACCGCGCCGGCGATGAGCGCCGCCGCGACCGCGACCGCCAGCACCGGCGCCACCGCCACCGTGAACGCGTGGCGGGCCGACGCGGCCACCGCGCCGAGGCCCTCGCCGGAGGCCGCGACCCGGGCGGCGCCGCACAGCGCGGCCCACACCATCGAGGCGCTGACCGCCAGGGCCAGCGTCCCGGCCAGGAGCGTCGCGGCGGCGGTGAGGTCGCGCGAGTGCGCGATCTCGCCGCGCTTGCGGAACTCGCGCTGGCGCTTGGGCGTCGGCTTGTGGCTCTTGCTGGCGTCGCTCACGCGGGGCCTCCCAGGACGGCGACGGCGTCCTTGGCGGTGTCGACGATCGCGGCGGCGGTGCCGGGCGCGGCGGCCACCAGCACCAGCCCGCCGCCGATCACCACCGCGACCAGCGCGATCGAGAACACGTTGAAGGCCGGGGCCGCGCGGTTGACGACCGCGAGCCCGGCGTTGATCAGCACCGCGGCGACGATCACCGGCGCCGCGAACGCGATCGCCCGGCTGGTGATCTGGGTGGCCAGCGCGATCGCGGCAGCGCCGTCGACGGCCAGCCGGTCGTGGGCCACCGGCGTCGCGACCGCCCGCACGCCGGCCTCGAGGCCGCCGGCGGCGAGGAAGGCCAGGCCGGCGATCGTCGCGACCAACCGCCGCGCGGCGGTGGCCGACTCGCTGGCGGTGGGGTCGTAGCTCTGCGCGAAGCCGAGGCCGAGGTGCAGGCCGATCAGCTGACCGCCGGTGGCGACCCGCTCGAGGATCCACCGCGCCATCAGCCCGGGCAGCGCGCCGGCGACCAGCTCCAGCGGCGCGGCGATCATCGCGTCGGTCGGCGTCAGCCCGGCGCCGCGGTGGGTGACCGCGGCGGCGACGGCGACGGTGAACACCAGCCGCACCCGCACCGGCGTGGTGGCGTCGCCCAGCAGGGGCGCGGTGGCCGCGAAGCCGCCGGCCCGCGCGAGCGCGGGCACGAACGGGGCGACCTCGGCGAAGTTCACGACCCGCGCTCCTCGCTGGTCGCGGTGATCGCGGTGGTGGTGAACCGGGTCAGGCGATCGAACAGGTAGTGGCCGGCCAGCGCCAGCACGAGCAGCGCGACGGCCAGCTTGGGCACGAACGACAGCACGCTCTCCTGCAGCTGGGTCGCGGTCTGGAACAGCGCGACCAGCAGGCCGACCACCAGCGCCGCCACCAGGAACGGCGCCGCGACGGTGGCGATCAGCTCCAGCGCCTGGTGCCACAGATCGAGGGAGCTCACATCGCCCCCTTGAGCAGCGAGCCGACGACCAGGTGCCAGCCGTCGATCGCCAGGAACACCAGCAGCTTGACCGGCAGCGACAGCACCTGCGGCGGCACCATCACCATGCCGAGCGCCGTGAGCACGGTCGCGACCACCAGGTCGATGACCAGGAACGGCAGCAGCACCGCCAGCCCCATCTCGAAGGCGGTGTGCAGCTCCGAGACGATGAACGCCGGCACCGCGATGCGCAGCGGCACGTCGTCGGCGTTGGCCGGGCGCGGCTCGTCGCTGACCTCGTAGAACAGCGCGAGGTCGGCGTCGCGGGTGCGCTCGATCAAGAACCGGCGCAGCGGCGGCGTGGCGGCGGTGGCGGCCTGCCGCTCGTCCATCGTGCCGTCGAGGTACGGCTTGCCGCCGGCCTCGTACATCTGGGTGGCCACCGGCGCCGAGACGAACACCGTCATGAACAGCGCCAGGCCGACCAGCACCTGGTTGGGCGGCGCCGACTGGGTCGACAGGCCGGTGCGCACGAACCCGAGCACGACGATGAAGCGCACGAAGCAGGTGCACGACAGCACCAGCGCGGGGATCAGCGTCGCGAGCGTGAGGATCGCGACCATCGTCAGCGCGCTCGACGGCGGGGCCGGCGTGGGCGCCGGCGTGACCGGCGCGGCGGCGAGGGGGGCCGCGAGCGCCGGCGCCACGAAGGCGGCGAGCGCGACGAGGACCACCGCGCCGACGAGCCGCTTCATCACCGGCGCCCTCCGGTCGCGGCGAGGATGTCGCGGGCCCACTGCTCGTCGGCCTCGGGATCGCCCGACGCGATGTCGTCGGCGAGCGGCGCCGGCTTGTCGCGGAGGCGCAGGATGCCCGACACCGCGGGGCTGGCCGGCACCGGCTTGAGCCGCGGGGCCGAGCCGCGGGCCAGCGGCGGCGCCGCGCCGTCGCTCGGCTCGATCGCCTCGAGCGCGTTGTCGCGGTTGCGGCGCCACTGGCCGAGCAGGCGGACCTGCTGCGCGCTGACGGCGACCATCAGCTCGCGGTCGCCGGCGCTCAGCCAGACGACGCGGGCCTTGCCGCCCAGCGCGCGCGAGTCGATCACCTCGATGCGCGACGCCGCGACCGGGGCGCGCTGGCGCCGGCGGGCCAGCAGGGTCGCGCCGCCGCCGACCAGCGCGAGGCCGGCCAGCAGCATCCACCAGCGCGCGCCGGTGGCGGACGTCGCGGCGCCGCCCACGCGCGTGCGCGCCGGGGTCGCGCCGATCGCGGGCGCCGACGGCAGGGTCGCGGTCGCCGCGGGCGCAGGCGCGGGCGCCGCCGCGGGGCTCGTGGCGGCGGTGGGCGCGGTCGGCGCGGTCGGTGCGGCGGTGGCCGCCGCGGTGGGCGCGGTGGTGGCCGCGGTGGGCGCGGTCGTGGTCGCGGCCGGCGCGGTGGTGGTCGCGGCCGGCGCGGGCGCCGGGCTGGGCCGCGGCACCGCGCGCGGGATGACGACGACGATGTCGTCGCCGACCTGGGTCACGGTGGCGAGCTTGGCCAGCGCCGCGACGCGGTCGTGGTCGGCGCGCAGCTTGATCGACAGCATCCGCGGCTCGCGGCCCCGGACCTCGACCCGCCGCACCGTCGGATCTTCGTACGACTGCCGGGCCGCGGTGAGGCCGCCGGCGACCACCAGCTCGACGCGCTCGCGCGTCACCGCGATCGCCGACGGGTCGACCGCGGTCCAGCCGCGGGCGACGATCTCGACGCGGTCGCCGTGGTCGCGGAGCTCGAACGGCGAGGCGCCGGCCCGGCCGGGGCCGGCGGCGATCGCCAGCGCGAGCGTGAACAGCGAGATCAGCAGCGGCGCGCGCATGTCAGGACTCCTTGTCGACGATCTCGAGGATGCGGATGGCGCAGCGGTCGCCGACGGCGACGGCCTCGGCGCGCGCGACCAGGCGGGCGTTGACCCGGACGTCGAGCGGCGCGCCGGTGACCTTGTCGAGCACGATCACCGAGCCCGGCCCGAGGCGGGCGGCGAGGTCGGCGATGTTCAGGCGGATCCGCCCGAGCTCGACCGTGACCTCGAGCGGCACGTCGTGCAGCAGCGTCTCGAGGGTGCGGACGTCGATCGTGGGTGGCAGCTCGGCGTCGCTCATGGGCGGCCTCCTCCGGGCACGTGGAGCGCGGCGATCTCGACGGCCAGCACGCCCCGGGTGACGACCGGGCGCCCCCAGGCCTTGAGCACGTCGCCGCAGTAGATGGGCAAGGGATCGTCGACGAACACCGGCAGCGTCAGCTGGCTGCCGGCGGCCAGCGCCCGCAGCTGCGACCAGCGCAGGCGCAGCGTGGCCAGCTCGACCCGCACCTCGACCGGCACGCCGCCGAGCGCGGTGGCGATGGCCTGGGCGTCGGCCGGCACGGTCGGGCTCGGCGGCGACGACGACGCCAGCACCTCGGGGCGCGCGAACACCCGCACGCGGCCGGCGGTCGAGCCGCTGATCATGATGGTCGCGGCCAGCGCGGCGTCGCGGCCGAGCGCGGCGACCAGCTTGTCGGGGTCGGCGTCGGCGCGGGTCAGCGACGTGCGGAACGCCTCGTTCCACGCCGGCTCCAGCGTCGCCAGCACCGCCTCGCCGATCGGCGCGAACAGCTTCAGCGCGATCGCCGACGGCTCGCGGCCGGCGGCCTCGGGGGTGGCCGCCGCGCCGCAGCGCCGGGCCGCGCCCGCCTCGATCAGCTCGCCGCCGATCGCGATCACCAGCGTGCCGCCGCGCTCGGTGGAGACGATCGCGGTCCACATCGTGCGCAGCTCGTCGACCAGGCTGGCCGCGTCGACCACCTCGGCGCCCATCGGCGTCAGATCGACGTCGCCGAGGTAGCTGCGGACGATGCGCGTCATCCGACGCGACCACCGCGCGACCACGTCGGCGAGGTTGGGCCGCGCGCTGGCGGCGTCGCGCTCCGAGGCCAGGAGCGGCATCGGCACCGCGTCGACCTCGGAGGTGGTCCCGGTCCCGCGGCTCGGCACCGCGGCCCGGAGCGCGGCCTGGATCGACTCAAGTTCCGCGAGGTCGAGGGATGAGTCGCTCACGGGACGGGTCAATTGCAACCCGAAGGCCATCGTGACCCCGCGGAATCACTGGGCTCGCCTCCCAGCGTCAGCGCGCCTGTCGGCGACCCTGACGCGCGCCCGCCGCCGCCGCCACCGCCGCCACCACCACCGCCGCCTCGCTCAGCGCTTGATCTGTGCGACCTCGGCGAGCATCTCGTCCGCGGTCGTCACGGTCTTGACGTTGGCCTGGAACGCCCGCTGGTACGCGATCATCGTCACCAGCTCGTCGCCCAGCTCGACGTTCGAGCCCTCGAGCGCCCCCGCCGAGATCGAGCCGCGGCCGCCGGTCGCCGCGGCGTCGATCAGCGGCTGGCCCGATGTCGAGGTCTGGGTGAACAGACCGTCGCCGGCCCGGGCCAGGCCCTGCTCGTCGGTGAACGTGGCCAGCGCCAGGCGCCCAAGCGATCGCGTGTCGCCGTTGTCGAACGCGCCGTCGATGGTGCCGTCGTCGGCGATGTGCAGATCGATCAGCTGGCCGGCGCCGTGCCCGTCGATCGCCAGCCCAACCACCGCGTTGGCGCCGGCCGGCTGGGTGGTGCCGGCCCGCCCGGTGCCACCGTCGGTGGTGATGGCGTCGCCGAAGTCGAACGCGATCGCCTGCCCCGGCGCAGCGTTGAGGAAGTCGGCGCTGCTGACGCCCGGCGTCTCGGTGTCGAGCGCGCCGTTGGCATTGAAGGTCATCGTGCCGGTCGCGATCTCGGTGGCGACGCCGGCGGTCCCGCCGGTCAGGTCGCCGCCGTCGACCATCGCGTGCCACTCCCACGCGCCGCCGCCCTGGGCGCGGAAGTACAGGTCGACCTTGTGCGGCGCGCCGAGCGAGTCGTACACCGTCGCCGATGTCGCATAGTTCGACGTCGTGCCGGGGTTGAGCGGATCGAAGGCCGCCAGCGGCGTGGTCTGGGCGCTGGAGTCCAGCCGCAGCGACAGGTCCGCGGTGGTGGTGGCGACCGGCGGGCTGGTGATGCCGGTCAGCTGCAGGTCGCTGATCGACGTCGCCATCGCGCCGGCCGAGTCGATCGCGTAGCCCTGGACCCGCAGGCCGCGCGGATCGACCAGGTAGCCGGTGTTGTCGAGCTGGAGCCGACCGTCGCGGGTGTAGTACTGGCCGGTCTGGCCGTCGTGCTGGCCGCTGACGACGAACATGCCGTGGCCGCGGATCGCGACGTCGAGCATGCCGCCGGTCTGCTGCACCGACCCCTGCTCGAACTGGGTGTCGATCGAGCCGAGGCGGACGCCGGCGCCGAGGCGCTGGCTGCCGAGCGTGCCGCCGAGGACGTCGGCGAACCCGGCGCGGGTGCGCTTGAAGCCGATGGTGGAGACGTTGGCGATGTTGTCGCCGACGACGCCGATGGCGGCGCCGTGGGCACCCATGCCGCTGGCGCCGGTGAACAGGCTGGTGAGAAGGCTCATGGGGCAGTTCCTCCGCGGGCGATGGTGATGACCGCGCCGGGCGAGACCCGCGCGTGGCCGAGGTGAAGGCGTTGACCGCCGGCCGTGAACTCGACGGCGTCGACGGTGGTGGCGAAGCGAGGCTGGGCCGTGACCGGGGCGCCGGCCGCGTCGGTGGCGGCGACCTCGATCGCGTACTCGCCGGCCGGCAGGGTGGTGCCGGCCGCGGTGCGCCCGTCCCAGGCCAGGGTCGGCGGCGGGCCCGGCGCGATCGGCGCGCGCGCGACCTCGCGGCCGTCGGCGTCGCGGATGATCGCCTCGCCGCCGGCGATCAGCCCGGTGCTGTCGAGCGTGACCGGCGGCGGCGGGCCCTCGCCGTCGCCGGCGAAGCTCGACGCGTCGGCGGTGACCGGCCGCCCGACCAGGTTGGCCAGGCCGGCGCTGCCGGCGGCGTCCTGGGCCGCGGTCAGCTCGGCGAGGCGGCGGTTGGTCTCGACCTGCTGCTCGACGCCCGAAAACTGCGCGAGCTGCGCGACCATGTCGGCGCCGCTCTGCGGGTCGAGGGGGTTCTGGTTCTCGAGCTGCGCCACGAACAGGCGCAGGAACTCGTCGCGCGACGACGACAACCCGGACGGGTTCGCGGGGCTCGCGCTGCTGGTGGTGCGGGTGGTGAGCGAGCTGTCGATCTGCATGGGTCCTCCAGTCACGCGAGCGCGCGCAGGCGCGGGTCGAGGGTGAGCGCGGGCCGCGGCTCGTCGGCCGGCTCGGCGCCGTCGGTCGGGCGGCGCGGCGTCGGCGCGCTGCCCGCCTGGCCGGATCCGCCGCCGTGGGGTTGGCCGCTGGTGAGATCGGCGAGGTGCAGGCCGTGGCTGTGCAGCGCCGCGTCGAGGCGGTCGAGGGTGGCGCCGACGGCGGCCCCGAGCGTCGAGGCCGCGGCGTCGATCGCCACCGACACCGCGCCGTGGCGCACCGCCACCGACACCACGACGCGCTCGCCGTCGTGATCGAGCACGAGCCGGGCGCGATCGGTAGGCGCGGGCGGCGCCAGGCGCGGCTCGAGGTCGCGCGGCTCCGGGGCGGACGCGGCCACCAGCGCGGCGCGCGCGTCGTGGATCGCGGCCGGCGCCGCGGCGACCGTGGGCGGCGCCGCCAGCGTCGGGGCCGACGGGCCGTCGACGGGCGCGGGCGCGTCGGGCGACGTGGGCGTCGGCCCGCGCGGGGTCCGCGCCAGCGCCGCGGTGACCGCGTCGACCAGCGCCCCGGCATCGGGGTCAGCGGCGGCCACGGCGTCGGCCGCCGCCGGCGCGGCGGGCGCCAGCTCGACCTCCAGCACGGCGGTGGCGTCGGTCGTCGCGGCGGTCGCGGCGGTCGCGGCGGTCGGGCCGTCCGGCGCGGCCGCGGCCTGGCCGCCCGCGGGCGAGGGCGCGCCGACCACGGCGGCCCCGGCCATCGGCGCCGCGCCCCCGACCGCGCCGATCGACAGCGAGGTCAGCCAGCGCCGCATCTCGAGCTCGAGGTCGTCGGCGCGCGCCGGGATCCCGTTGGGCAGCGTCGCGCCCGCGGGCCGCGCCTCGCGGCGATCGCCGAGGCGGCGGGACGCGCGGGGCGGGCGCGCGCTCGGCATGGTGTCGTCGTCGGCGTCGTCGCGCCCGCGCTCGTCGAGGGTGCGCTGGAAGCGATCGTCGCGCGCGGGCGGCCGGGCCGCGGGCGCGGCCGGCGCGGGCGCGGCCAGCTCGACGCCGACGGCCTTCACGGCCACCGCCGGCGGCCGTTCAGGTCGTCGCTCTGGCGCTGCTCGTCGGCGGCGCGCAGCTCCTCGGTGACGTTGAGCGCCAGCTCGATCGCGCGATCGACGGTGCGCAGCTCGCGCTCGCGCCGGGCCAGCGCCTCGCTGGCCTCGCGCGCCGCGGTCGCCGCCTGGGCGCTGATCGCGACCGCCTGGGTGGCCTCGGCGCGGTGGGTCTCGACCTCGGCCGAGATGCGGATCAGGCCGGTGATCGACGCCGCGTTCATGCGGCGGCGGCAGTCGTCGAGCGTGCGATCGAGCTCGGCGGTGGCGGTGGCCGCGGCCGCGTGGGCGGCGCCGGCGTCGGCCTGGGCCTGGCTGAGGCCCGCGCTGGCGAGGTCCCGGAGGCGGGTCCGGGCGACGTGGACGGCCTTGAGGGAGCGGGGGCGGATGGTCACGATGGCGACTCCTGGTCGAGCGCCGCGGCGAGGCGGCGCAGGCTATCGGGCCACGGCACCGCCACGTCGGGCGGTTGCCGGGCCCAGGTGTCGATGCGCGCGCCGATCGCCAGCGCGCGATCGAGCGCGGGGTTGGCGCCCGGCGCGTACGCGCCCAGCGCCTGGAGGTCGAGCGCGGCGCGCCGCTCGGACAGCACGCCGCGGGCGCGCTCGGCGAGCGCGCAGGCCTCGGGGCTCGCGACCCGGCGGGCGACGCGCGACGCGCTGGCCAGCACGTCGATCGCCGGGAAGTGGCCGCGGTCGGCGAGGTCGCGCGACAGGACGACGTGGGCGTCGAGCAGCGAGCGCGCCGAGTCGGCGATCGGATCCGACAGGTCGTCGCCCTCGACCAGCACGGTGAAGAAGCCGGTGATCGCGCCGCCGTCGGCGGCCGGCGCGACCCGCTCGAGCAGCCGGGGCAGCGCCGCGAACACGCTCGGCGGATAGCCCTTGGTCGCGGGCGGCTCGCCGAGCGACAGCCCGATCTCGCGCAGCGCCATCGCGTAGCGGGTGAGCGAGTCGATCACCAGCAGGACCTCCTTGCCGCGGGCGCGGAAGTGCTCGGCGATCGCGCACGCCGTCGACGCGCCGCGCACGCGCTCGAGCGGTGAGCGATCGGCGGTGGCGACCACCGCGACCATGCGCGCGCGCCGCGGCGACGCCATCAGCTCGCGCACCTCGCGGCCGCGCTCGCCGATCAGCCCGATCACGACGACGTCGGCGTCGGCGTGGGCGGCGATCTGCTCGACCAGCACGCTCTTGCCGCAGCCGGCGCCGGCGAAGATGCCGACCCGCTGGCCGCGCCCGCACGGCAGCAGGCCGTCGACGACCCGCACGCCGGTCGCGAAGCGGCGGTCGACCTGCGCGCGCTCGGCGATCGCCAGCGGGCGGCCGTCGATCGGCACCCGGGCGTCGGCGCGCGGCGCCGGCAGCCCGTCGAGCGGGGCGCCGAACGGATCGATGAAGCGGCCCAGCAGCTCGTCCCCGACCGCGACCTGCGAACGCGCGCCGGAGCGCCACACCGGCGCGCCCGGCCGGATCGCGCGGGCCGGGCCCAGCGGGACCGCCATCAGGTCGTCGCCGCGGAAGCCGACCACCTCGCACGCCAGCGGCCCGTCGTCGGTGCTGATCTCGACGATGTCGCCGACCCGCACCGCGAACGACGTCAGGTGCACGATCAGCCCGGTCACCTCGATCACCCGCCCGCCGACCACCGGCCCGGCGTGGGCGCGCACCGCGCGGGTCACCGCGCCGGCGTCGATCACGGCGTCCCCTCGCGGCGGGCGCGCAGCAGCGCCACCAGCGGCTCGTGCAGCGCGGCCAGGCGCACCGCCCAGCTCGCGTCGATCACCAGGCGCGCGCCGTGGGCGCGGATCTCGCCGGGCGCCAGCGCGGGGTCGGCCTCGAGCCGCACCGCCTCGGGCAGGTCGGCGCCCAGCTCGGCGGCGTCGTCGGGGTGGGCCTTGAGCGTGATCGGCTGGCCGCCGGCCACGCCGACCACCTCGGCCATCAGCGCCGCGACGCCGCTCTTGTCGAGCCCGGCCGCGGCGGGCGCGACCTCCGCGCACACCGCGAGCGCGACCTCGACGATCGCCTCGGCGGCGGCGCCGGCCTGGGCGGCCTGCGCGCGCTCGAGCGCGGCCACGACCGCGGCCAGCCGGGCGCGCAGCGCCGCGGTCTCGCGCAGCCCCTCGGCCCGGCCGTCCTCCTCGGCCCGCGCCAGCCGGGCCCGCAGCTCGGCGTCACCCGCGGCGCGCGCGGCGCAGGCGGGGCACGGCGCCGGCGGCGGCGCGTCGACGACCGGCGCGGCCTCGCGGACCAGCCACGACGTCGCCGGCGCCGTCCCCTGGCGGGGCAGCGCGTCGGCGAGCGTCCGGCGCGGCGGCGCGGTCGCGGTCATCCAGGGGACGCGGGGCGGCGTGGCCACGGCTCAGCCCTCGCCCCGGGGCGGCATCGTGATCTGCCCCTTGGCCGCCAGCCGGGTGGCGGCCTCGACGATCTGCCGCTGCGCGGCCTCGACCTCGGAGATGCGCCGCGGCTTGGACGCGGCCAGGTCCTCCTTGAGCGTCTGCGCGGCCCGCTGCGACAGCGCGCCGAACAGGTGGGCGCGCAGATCCTCGCCCGCGGTCTGCAGCGCCATGACCAGCACCTCGCTCTGCACCGCGCGCAGCAGCGGCGACATCTGGCGCTGATCGATGCGCAGCAGGTCCTCGAAGGTGAACATCGCTTCGCGCACCCGGGTCGCGATCGCGGCGTCCTGCTGGCCGACCCGATCGAGCAGCGCGTCGCCCTGCTCGGCGGGCAGCTCGTTGAGCAGCGCCGCCGCGAACGCCAGGCCGTCGAACTCGGTGCGCTGATCGGAGGACGACAGGCCACCGGTGGCGGCCAGCGCGCGGGCCAGCGCCTCGGACGCCTCGGTGACCGCGCTCTCGGGAATCTCCTCGATGCCGGCGACCCGCGCCGTGAGATCGGCGGCCCGCTCGTCGGGCATCGCCCGCAGCACCTGCGCCGCGGTGCGCGCCGGCAGCTGGCTCAGCACCACCGCCGCGATCTGCGGGTGCTCCTCGGCCAGCAGCTCGGCGAGC
>Ga0073899_10002760_pt1 | contig 15664 bp, 9 predicted proteins | sample KloWWTmetaKNB5Ph_FD_88975 | JGI IMG/M metagenome (GOLD analysis project Ga0073899, IMG submission 88975) | Active sludge microbial communities from Klosterneuburg, Austria, studying microevolution and ecology of nitrifiers - Klosterneuburg... | ecosystem: Engineered > WWTP > Aerobic digester >...
CGTCGGTCTCGGGAAGATCGGTTCCGAGGTGGCCCGCCGGGCGGTGGCCATGGAAATGCGCGTGCTGGCCCACGATCCTTTCGTGCCGGTTGAGCGCGTCCGTGCGCTCGGGGTCGAGTCGGTCGATTTCGAGCAGATGATCATGCTTTCCGATTTCATCTCGGTACACCCGCCGCTCACCGCCGCGACCCAGGGACTCATCGGAGAGGCCGAAATCGCGCGGATGAAAGATGGCGTGCGCCTCATCAATGTGGCCCGAGGCGGCATTATCGATGAGGCGGCGCTGGCGGCAGCCGTGGCCAGCGGCAAAGTGGCCGGTGCGGCGGTCGACGTGTTCACGGCAGAGCCGCCGGTGGATAGCCCGCTGCTGGGCGACCCGCGCATCATCGTCACGCCGCACCTGGGCGCATCGACCGCGGAGGCGCAGGAGCGGGTGGCGGTCGACGTGGCCGAGCAGATCGTGGAGGTCCTGGGCGGCAAGCCCGCCCGCTACGCCGTCAACGCCCCGATGCTTGCCCCGGAGACGCTGCAGGTTATCCAGCCGTACATGGCTGTCGCGGAGATGCTCGGCAGCGTCGCTACCCAGCTCGTCACCGGGAAGCTTGAGTCGATCGAGATCGAGTACTACGGCGAGATCGCGGAGCACGATATCACGCCGCTGCGCGCTTCCGTCATCCGCGGCCTGCTGCGCCCGATCAGCGAGGAGAACGTGAACATCGTGAACGCTAACCTGGTGGCGCAGTCGCGCGGCTGGGACATTGAGGAGCGCAAGCGCACCTCGCACGATACGTTCCTGAACCTCATCCACGTGAAGGTTGGGACCAGCGAGGCGGAAGTGACCGTCGGGGGCACCGTTGAGCACGGCCACCCGAACATTGTCATCATCAACGGCCTCGACATGGACCTTGTGCCCGAACATGGGACGTTCCTCTTGGCCTGCGACAACGAGGACCGGCCCGGCATGATCGGGCGCGTGGGCACGCTGCTCGGCGGCTGGGATATCAACATCCAGTCGATGCAGGTGGGCCGCCGTGGCCGCCGCGGGCGCGCACTGATGGTTATCGCTGTGGATGAGAGCCCCACACCCGAGCAGCTCGATGCGATCGAGGCGATCGACGGCATTTACAACGTGCGCCTCGTCCGCTTCTAAGCGATTCAAGGCGAAACGAAAGCGCGGAAGGCCGCGGAGTAATCTCCGCGGCCTTCCGCCGTTTTGGGGGCCCTGCTGCCGGGTTAGTCGGCGACGAGGACCAGGGTGCCGGTGGTCGAGAGGCTGCCGCCCGTGCCGTTGACGACACAGGAGCGGGCGCTGGTCTGCTTGCCGGGCAGTCCGCTGTAGCCACCATCTTCGGCCGTGCCGGAGAGCTGGCGGTACGCCTCGACGAGGAGCTGCATACCGTACATGCCGGAGTGGTTGAACGAGAGCCCACCACCGTTGGTGTTGATCGGGAGCTTGCCCCCGGGCGCGGCGCGGCCATCCTTCCAGAGCGTGAAGCCCTCGCCGCGTGGCGCCAGCCCCAGCATCTCGGCGGTAATCCCGGCCGTGACTGTGAATGAGTCGTAGATCATGGCCATTTCCATGTCTTCGGGGCCCATGGCGGCCATCTTGTAGGCAGCGGCGGATGATGCCGCGGCCGAAGTGGCCGTGAAGTCGCCCATCTCGAGCATGTTCGAATGGCTCATGTTCTCGCCGGCGCCGGCGATCCAGACGGGCTTCGTCTTCAGGCTGCGGGCAACCTCCGGGCTCGCAACAATCACCGCTCCGCCGTAATCGGTCACGAGACAGCAGTGGAGGAGTGTGAGCGGCCAGGAGACGAGCCGAGCGGTCTGGACGTCCTCGATGGTGATCGGGCCGCCCTGGGGGTGCGTTTCGCGAGAGTGCATGATCGCGCGCGGGTTGAGCGTGGCCCACTTGCGGGTGACGACGGCGATGTGGGCGAAGTCCTCTGGCGTGGTGCCGAAGCGGTGGTTGTGGCGCGTCATCGCGTGCGAGTAGTTCGAAGGCGCACCAGAGATGCCATAGGGCGCGCTGAACTGCGAACCCGGGTCCCACGGATCGCCCATGCCGCGCGGCCGGCCGCTACCCCGGCCCTGGTTGGCGCGGGCCGACCAGCCGGCCTCGCCGTGCGTCACCAGGGCGATCTTGATGATGCCCGCGTGGATCGCGGCGAGGGCATGGTGGACGTGCATTTCGAACGAGCAGCCGCCGACGGAGGTGGTATCGATGTAGCTCGGGTGGAGCCCGAGGTGTTCGGACAGCTGAGATGACCAGCCCGCGCTGAAGATGCCGTCGATCGCGCTGATCGGTATCCCGGTCTGGTCGCTGACGTTCTTAATGGCTTCGATGTGGAGCTGGAGCGAGGTCTTCGGGGTCTCGGGGTAGCCGATCTCGTTGGCTTCGGCCGCGCCGACGATGGCGGCGGCCCGTGAAAGTTGTCCGGGCATTAGTTTTCCTCCCCGGGGGTGACGATGCGCCAGAACGGGATGTGGACGTTCTCGGTGGCGGGTTCGAATTCGATGTGGACGCGCGAGCCGATCTTGATCGTCTCCGGCTTGCTGGCATCGACACCGCGGAGGACGGTGAACATGCGGTCGCCTTCATTCAGATCGATGTAGGCGGTGACGAAGGGGACTTCATCGGCCCAGCCGCCGAAGGCGCGATGCTGGACGGCGAAGGTGTGGATGCGACCCTCGCCGCTGCCTTCTATCCATTCGATGTTGCGCGAATGGCAGAAGGGGCAGATCCAGCGTGGGTACCAGTGCACCCGGTTGCAATCGATGCAACGCGGGAGCATGAGCTTGCCAGCCTTCGCGCCGTCCCAGAAGGGGCGGGAGAGCGGGTCTGGCTCCGGTATGGGTTTGTTATAGGCCACGAATTGCCTCCTGCGGCATGGCGCGCCACGGCAAGGCACGGCCCGCCGCCGCCCGCCACCCGCAAACTGGGAATATGCGGTGGTGACGCTACGGATCGCGAGGGCACCGGTCAACTCTTGGGCCCTCGCGGACCCCGCCGCCGCCCTACTCCGTCACCGTGAATCGCCCCGAATCGCCCCGGCCGAAAACCTCCGGGAGGTAGGTTTCCTCGGCGTGAGGCGGGGCGACGAAGAAGTCGCCGAGCGTGGTTGCGCGGGCGTAGTAGGTGTATTCGTACACCCCGGCCGGCAACACGCTGACGCTGAGGACGACCCGGTCGTCCCGCATCTCCACGTCCTGCCAGGGGTTGTAGTACCAGCCCCGCCACGGCGCCATGTAGCCGCTCCCCAGCTGCTTCGTTTCGGCGCTGGCCCGTTCGGCGTTGAGCCTCGCCACGAGCGCCGGGTCGATAGTCTGCAGCCGGGCATCGACCGCTTCGAGCCCGGCCGGGAGCAGGTCCTCGATCAACGCGTAGTGGCGGCGGGCGGGCGCCATGATGGTGACCTTCACGCGGACTATCTCGCCGAGCCTGGCGCCGGTGACTTTCTTGCCAGGATCGCCGAGGAGCGAGTATTCGTGGGTGATCCCGAATCCCCGGTTGAGTGCCTCGACCTCGCTTGCCGGCGTCATGTAACGCAGGTACAGCGTGTAGTAGAGCCGGCCGGGCCGGGCGATGTCGCGGAGGAACGCGACCAGGCTGACCTTGCCCGGCTTCAGCGAGCTGAGCGGGATTTCGGCGGCAGTTTCGCGCGGGGGTTCGCCCGGCTTGAACTGGCCGCCCATCACTTCGTCTCCATCGAGGTTCACGTGGTAGTCGAAGTCGGCCGATAGCTCGCCGGTAGTCATGGCGTATGTCGTCAACGCGAGAATGGTGTGGGAGCGTTCGATCGATGTCTGGAGCTTCTCCGGCCCCCGTGCGATGACCAGCCAGCGCACCGACTGGGGCAGGAGAGGCTGTTCGGGCTGGATGCGCGCGAGCGCGAGTGCGACAAGGGAGGTGGTGGCGGTGTCCGTCATGAACATGCCGGGAACGAGTGGATCTTCCCAGTGGTTGCCGTTTGCGCTGGGGATGGTGGCCGCGGCGATGTCGTTGAGCAGTGCGCGGACCTGGTCGTCATCGGCGGGAGCGCCGGAATCGGCGAGCGCGAGGGCCAGGTAAGCGCGCCCCCAGTTGTTGAGCTGGGAGCGGTACTGTTCGAAGAGTGCGCGGGCAGGCGTCATCGCGGCCTCGTCGCGATCGACCGCGGCAATCGCAGCGAGCATGAACGCCTTCTGGTTCGGGTCGGCCGGGTAGGCAACATCGGCCGCGCGGTTGATGTACGCCGAAAGGTAGCTGCGGGCGCTCCCGAGGCCGGTATCGGAGAACGTCAGACCGTCGCGGCGCGCCTCGCCGAGGGCGAGCATCACCCACCCGCTGACGTTCGGGTCGGACGGGCAGCGGGGGTCCATGCACCACGGCCACCCGCCATCGGGCCGCTGCCGCGAGACGAGCGCCGCAAGGTCCGAGGTGATGGTGCTGCCGTTTCCCGGAGTCTTCCCGGCGCTCCTTTCCGCGCGGGCGACGGCGATGTTGGCGATCAACCGGCTCGCGATGTAGGCGGTGTCTTCGAATGGGCGCGAGGGGTACTGCGCCAGCTCTTCTGACATCGAGCCAACGAGCGTCGCCTGGACGGAGACACGCAACAGCCCATTCTTCAGGATTGCCCACGGCGGGAGGTAGACGGCCTCGACCCCTGGCTCGCCAGCGACGATGCCGCCGGTCGCGGTGGTCTCGGGCGTTACATCGAGAAGCACGGGGATTTCCTGCGTGACCGCGTCTTCGAGGCCATCGCCCCTGGCGGTGAAGGTAAAACGGGCCGTGCCCTCGGTGGTCACCTTTGCCGTCCAGCTCACCGGGACAGATTGCCCCGGCGGCACCTTGATCGTCCGCGTTCCGCCGTCAGTCAGCTCGATGCCCTCAGCCGCAATCGAGACCTTGACTTCCTTTTCGGAGCTGGTGGCGTTTCGCACCAGCAGGCGAATCTGCGCCGTGTCGCCCACGCGGAGGAAGCGCGGCAGGGCGGGCCGCAGGAGGAGGGGGATGGTCGAGACAAGCTCATTCGTCCCCTCTCCGACCATGGTGTCACCGCTCACGGCGCGCACCTGCATCCGCCAGGTCGTGAGGTTGTCCGGCATGGCGACATCGACGCTGGCGGTGCCATCGGCGCCGGTCTTCAGCTGGGCGCTCCAGAGGGCGGAGTTGCGGAAATCCTGCCTCAGGCGGTCGTCATCGAGGCCACCGCCGCCCTTGCCGTTGCGCGGTGGCTCGGCGATGACATCGTTGGAGCGGTTAATCGAGACCGACATCGAGGATGCCGTCCAGACAGCGAGCCCGCGTTCGAACCAGAACGCCCGGAGGCCATCAGGCCCGCGCTCTTCCTCCAGCGCAAGAAGCGCCTTATCCACAACCGAGACGGAGATTTCAGCGGCGACGCCCTTCCCTGCGCTGTCGGTCACCTTGATGTCGTAACGCACTTTGTCGCCCGGTTCGGCCCGGTCGCGGTCGGGCTTGATGGTGACGGTCAGCTCGCGCGTCGCCGTCGAGACTGGCAGTTCGACATAGCCGACCTTGTAGCGCGGCACCGGGTCCTCCGCCGTGGGCGGGCGGTAAAGCACGACGGAGACGAAGACATTCGGGACCGCACGGTCGGTGATCGGGATGAGCAGGCGTTCCGTATTGGTGGGGAACTGCTTCACCTCGCGGGTGATCACCTTGCCGCGTTCGACGGTGACGAGACCGATGGCCTTTTCAAACGGAGCGGGCACGAGGATCTCGGCCGTCTCGCCGACCTCGTAGCTCTCCTTATCGGCCACAAGCGCGATCGTGTCATCGTTGCTGATGCGCCAGCTGGCGAACTCGTTGCCCCAGACCCAGAGGTACGTCGCCGAGCGCGAGGTGCGGCTGCGGTCGTCCGTCACCTCGGCGACGATACGGAACGTCCCGGTTCGATCCGGCGTGATCGCGACAGTTGCCTCGCCGTTCGCTCCGGTCTCGGCACTGAGCGTCGTCATGAGCGTGTCGCGCGGCTCGCTCTTGTAGCGGCGCGCGCCATCGGGAGTCTGTTCCTTGGTCGTCACCCACTCGCGCCGGTAGACGTTCACGGTCACACGCTGGCGGGGGAGAACCGTTCCTTCCGTATCGACAGTGACAAGGTTGAGCTTTGCTTCCTTGCCTTTCTCGGCGACGTAGTCCTCGTGTCTGATGCCAGCGTAGAGCGCTGCCGGGTGGATCATCACGCTGGTGCTCGCGGCGACTGCCTGGCCGCTCTGGTCGGTCACACTGGCGGAGATGGTGAACTGTTGGACGCCTTCTCCCGTCCTGAGCGTGGCCGGGATCCTGAAGGTGACCGTTCCATCCGGGCCGGTAATCGCCGTGCCCGTGGCGCGTATCGGATCCTGGCGCGGCGTTGTCTGCCAGTAGTCGTAGTCGGAGAACGAATAGTCTTCGTAGCCCTCGGCCCGGAATCCAGCCGGGCTCCCCATGACGGACCACTCGACCTGCGCGTTTGCGACTCCCCCGCCGAAGAAGTAGGAAGCGGTTGCCTTCACCTCGATGGAATCGCCGGCGGCGTAACTCGCTGCGCCGGTTTCGACCTCCACCTGGAACTCGGGCTTGCGGAACTCAGCCACCAGGAAGCTGTTGCCGGCAATGGTGTCATAGAAGTTCTCGCCGGCGGCCGAGGGCTGGATGCTCATCGAGTAATCGCCGACGGGCGCATCGGCGGGGATGGTGAAGCTGCCGCTGAAAGTCCCGAACTCGTTGGTGTGGATCTCCTCGCTGACGACCCGCTGGCCGCGCGAGTTCTGGATGCTGAACTGGAGCGGCGGGTTTTCCGGCGGGATCGAGTAGGCCGCGTCGTCATCCGCACGGATGATGCCCTTGTATTCGACGGTCTCGCCGGGCCGGTAGATGGGTCGATCGGTGTAGACCTGGCCGACCCACTTGCGTGCGAAGTAGTCGGTCGGCAGGTTCAGCTGGTGGGGCGCGCTCCCCTGGGTCCAGGCTGTGGACGCGATCCCGAGGCGCCCGCCGGCCTCGAGCGTCAGGAGGTACGAGCGGTTTGTGTTCTTCCCGGGCACCGGCTCGGGAACCTTGAACGAGGCGAGTCCGTTGGCATCCGTCACCGTTGAGTCGGGGGATACTCCCTCCCCGTATGCGCGGACGGTCAGGCCGGCAAGCGGCTGGCCAGTATCGTGGTCAATTGCCCAGGCGAGCAGCCCATCGTTGGAGAGCTTGGTGACGATGACGGTATCGACGACGGCGAACGCGACCCGCGACTGGTACTGCCCGGATGATTGGAGGAAGTAGAACCCCCTGGGAAGCGGCCCGCCTCCGGTGAGCGAGGTGGAGCCGAGGACGATCTCGTTGAGCCCGCCGCCGGTTGGCACGGTCCAGCTCTTGAGGGCCGATAGGGAAGGCGCGAATTGGCTGTTGATCCAGCCCGTCGGCAGAATCGCCCGGGCTTCGGCATCGGTGAGCGGGTAGAGGCTGAAGTGGGCTTCCGCCACGTTCGTGGCATGGAAGTACACGATCGGCTCGGCCGAGGCCGCGTAGGTGGCTGTCGAGCCATAGCCGGGCAAGGCCAGCGTCACCGATGGCACGAGCCGTTCGGTGGTGAAGGAGAACGTGTAGCCGCCCATCACCTGCCCGTAACGGTCGCGCGTCCCGGGGGCAAGCGTAACGGTGTAGGAGGTCGATGGCTTGAGTGAGACCGAAACGTGGAGGCTCTGTTCGTAGGCGTAAACGTTGCCGGCCAGCTCATCGGCGGTGAAGCCCGTGATGGAGACCTTCCCCTCGATAGATTCCGGTTCCATCGGGTTGGTGAACGTGATGTTGACGCCGTAGCGCCATGCCGCCGCCTCGCCGTTGCCCGGGCGAGTGGTGGAGATCGCCGGCGAGCCCACGGTCGTGAATGAGGAGCGCCGTTCCTCCGCGGTGGCGCCGCCGTTGGCTCCGGGCAACCCCGCGGCCGCGACTGCCGTGTAGGTGGCCTTCAGCCCGAGCTGCCCCGCCGGGGTGAAGGTGGCAACGGTTTTCGCGCTGTCCCAGGCGACCGTGCCCGCGACGGCGGTGCCAGCTGCATCAAGAAGTGAGATGCCGGATGCCGCAGCCGGGTTCATCGGCTGGTTGAAGGTGATGGTCACCTCCTGGCGGGGGCTGGCCGCGAAGGTGTTCGTATCCGGCGAAATCTTCGCCACGGCCGGGCTGATGGTCTGGAAGCTCCACGAGTAGTCCTCGTGGAGGACGCCATCCGCTGCCGAAGTCAGGCCCTCCGGGATGCGCAACCGGTAGGTAGTGAACGGCTGCAGCGTCTCGGGCACGAACCGGTAGATGGAGGTATTGAGCCACTCCCCCGTTCCCCGCACGGGAGGGTCGAATTCGATGACCGGCGCATCGCCGCGGGCATCGAGAGTTGTGAGCGGCGCGACTGACCGGCTGAACTGGACCATGATCGGCGCATTGAGCGGCACCTCTGTGTCGCCGCTTCCCGGGAGCGCCTGCTGGACTTCGAGCTTACCCGTGACGGTGAACTGGTGCTGGATATCCTGCGTCAGACCCGTTTCCGGCCGGGCTGGCACGGTGACGGTATACGCGCTGCCGCGCAGCAGGCCGGGGTAGTCGGGCTGGAAGAGCACCGTCCGGTCGCTCAGCCACACGTAGCTGCCCTCGGGCCGGGGTTCTATCTTCAGCAGGAGCTCCGGGTCGCTCTCGGCAGGTGGGCTGGCAAAGGTGACCTTGACCGGGGCGAGCCGCGCCACGTCCGTGCCTTCGGGGCTGAGAACGAATCCCGCCGGTTCGGTAAACGGCGTGTGCTCGCCATCATTCGAAAGGGCGAGCCATGCGGCCCCCGCCCCCGCACCAACGATGACCGCCGCACCGAACAGGGCTGCTACCCTTCGCGCGGGTGTGTTCAGCAGGCCGGTAATTCTTGTCCCCTGGGCGCGAAGCCAGTTTCCGCCGGGCTGGTTGCTCATCGTGGTCTTACCTCGAAAGTACTGGACGCGGTGACGGTCGAGCCGTCTGGTTGCAGAGCAATCACCTGGAGGCTGTGCGCCCCAGGCGAAAGCTCCCATATGAGCCGTCCCTCACCGGGAGGGAGCGTCCCGATAGGCGCCCCATCCATGAGGAAGGTCAGGCTGATGGCGCCGGCAGAAGCCTCGGCACGGAGTGCAAGCCCCTGTGTCCGAAGTTCCGGCGCCAGGAAGAAGACGCTGCCGTTGTGGGGCTCGACGATCCGAAGGCCACCACCACCGCCAGATGCCTCAACGACCTGGAAACCGGCATCGCGCGCCCACGCGATTGCCGCGACCGGTGGCGCAATTGCGATGCTGCCGTCGGGCTGGCGCAGGTAGTACGCCTCGGTTGTGACCGGTTCCGTGCCCCGGACGAAGAGCTCGATCTGTGGCTGCTGGCAGGAAAGGCCTGGCAGCAGCCCTGTCGGCGCACACGTCAGAACCTCGGAGAGCGTTCCAGGGCGAGCGGGCCACCCGGGCAACCGCGACATTGCCGCTGCCGCCATCACATCGCGCCAGATGGGGCCGGCGCCATCGACGCCTGAAACTTCGCGCATCGGGCGGTTATCGGCGTTGCCAACCCACACGCCCACCGCGAAGGCCGATGTGAAACCGAGGGTCCAGTTATCACGGAAGCCGGTCGTTGTTCCCGTCTTCGCCGCGGCCGGGAAGGGGAGCTCCAGCGGCGTTGTCTGTCCGAAACCGGGAATCCTTGCGGCGGGGTCGGCGAGAATATCAGCGAGGATGTACGCGTGCTCCGGGGAAATGGCCGGGCGAGGGTCCGCCCGCGGGCGCTCGTAGAGCACCGTCCCGTCGCTCGTTCGCACCCGCGTGATGGCATGTGGTTCCGCGTAACCGCCGGAGGCGCCGAGCGCGGCATACGCTGCCGCCAGGTCGAGCAGCCGCACCTCACCCGAGCCAAGCGCGAGCGACAGCCCGTACCGTTCGGCATCGCCGAGTGTGGTGAGGCCGAACCGGTGGGCCATTTCGAGGAAGCCCGGGATGCCGATCGCATCGAGCGTGGCCACCGCGGGGATGTTCAACGATGAGCCAAGGGCCGTGCGCAGGGTGGCCACGCCATGGAAACTGCGGTCGAAGTTCTGCGGCTGGTAGGGAGCGCCGGCTGATTCGAAAGCGAGTGGCACATCGAGCAGCGGCGTTGCCGCTGTGTAGCCGTGTTCGAACGCGGCCGCGTAAAGGAACGGCTTGAGTGCCGACCCGGGCTGGCGCGGCGCGACTGCCATGTTGATCTCCCGGCCAGCCGTCTCCGGAGCAACGCTCCCTACCATAACGAGGATCCGCCCGGTGCCCGGTTCCACGACGACCACCGCGGCATTGGAGACGTCCCGTTCGCGGAGGGAATCCAGGTGAAGGCGGGCCAGCCGCTCGGTCTCATGCTGGAGGCCCGCATCGAGGGTGGTTTCGATGACGAGACCGCGGCGCGAAGAAAGCCCTGGCGCGAGGCGCTCAAGCTCATCCATCGCCCAGGCCACGAAGTGGGGAGCGATCGCCGGCTCGAGGTCCGGCAGCAATTGGAGCGGCTCGGCGCGGGCGGCCGTTTCCTGGGCGGCGGAGATGTAACCCTCCGCGGCCATGCGACTGAGCACGTACGCCTGGCGTGCGCGGGCAGCGCCGCCATCCGCCGGGCTTCCGTACGCCGAGGGCAGCTGGGGGAGGCCGGCGAGAAAGGCTGCGCGGGCGACGTCCAGGTTTGCGGCCGCGACACCAAAGTACACGCGGGCGGCAGCCTCGATGCCGTAGGCGCCCCGGCCGTAATACACCTCGTTGAGGTAGAGCTCGAGGATCTGGTCCTTCGAACGGTGGGCCTCGATCTGGAGCGCGAGGAGCGCTTCGCGGGCTTTACGCACCAGGGGCGGCCCACCACCGCTGCCGAGGTAAAGGCGGCGGACGAGCTGCTGCGTCAATGTCGATGCCCCCGAAGGCCCGTCGCCCGTTCTGAAGGCGGTGCGAGCAATGGCGATGGGGTCGACTCCCGGATGCTGGCGGAAGCGCTGGTCCTCGGCGGCAATGGTCGCGTCGATAACTGCCGGGGCGATGGCAGCGAGTGTCACGGGGATCCGGAAGCCCTCGCTCCCATCGCGCTGAAGCACAACGCCGTGTGCATCGAGCACGACGTTGCCGGGAGTGGTCATGCGCGATTCGGGAGTGTCGAGGGGGGCGCAGTAGGCATAGCCGGGCAGGATTGCGGCGAGGGCCACCACCGCCACGGCTGTGGCGAGCCGTCTTCGCTTGGTGTGCCGCATGGGGCCGCTCGGTGTTCTCATGTTTACCCAGACGTCGCGCGGGGGGCGATGGTTCCAACCATACGCCTCCCGCGCAAGCGGTTTGGCGCGCTGATGGCTGGCCGGGAGTCCAGGCAATGGAGCGGGCCGGTGGCCGCGGGTATCGGCACGCCGCGGAAAAAGGACTATGGTGGCGGCGCAGCCTGTCCAAAAACGGGCCGCCAGGTAAGGAATGCAGACAATGCGATGGCTCAACAAACTGCTCGGCCGCCAGCAAACGCACGAGGAGTGGCTGGAGGCTCACCCGGGAAAGCACGCCAACAAATCCGCCCCGCCCTCGATCTCCGCGGAGGATGAGCGGCAAACGCGCGAACGCATGGAGACCGAAATGGACGAACAACGCGCCAGGCGCGAAGGCTAAAGCCTACCCGTGGCCCGGGGCGGCAACTTCCGTCCCGCGCAGCCGATCCGTCGCGTTTCCGGTCTTGCTGTAACCACGGCTTTCCGGCCGATGCGGAAGCGCCAGCACCAACAATGCCATCCCGGTGATCGCGAGTCCGGACTGGTAGGTGCTGTGCAGTCCAATTCCTCCAGTTACCAGGAGCACGAGGCCGGCGGCCCCCGCTACGTTACGCATGCGCAGCAATGCGGCGATGGTGGCGGCCATGCAGCCCGCGGCGGCCGCATAGACCACCGAAGGGAGAACGCCCGAGAGACCTTCGCTCCAGAGCAGCAGGAAACGGGCCGTGTTGCCTCCGTTGCCGAGGAACGCGACCCAGGTGACCAGGGCGACACCCATGCCGATCAGTGCGGGGCCGCGCCCGAGGTTCTTGCTGACGAGCAGGGGAGTGGCCAGGGCGAACGCCGCTCCCAGGACCTCCGCCGTCGTAAGCGCCCAGCCCGTTTCGATCGATGCCAGGCCCTCTTGCGAGGCTGTCTGGGCGATGGTGTGGGTAGAGCTGAGGACGAACGCGGCGGCGAACAGGCCGGCCGGGGCGGCCAGGGCCGCCCGGCGCGTGAGCGCGGCGCCCGCGACAGTGACAGTGGCAATAGCGCCCGCGGCCGTGATATCCAGGGCGAAACGGTCGGCGATTCCGAATGCGGCCATGGCACTCAGGAGGGCAAAAGCAGCGAGGGAGATCCCTATCCCGCGCCAGAGCGGCGTTCCCCGGCCCCAGAGCTGCCACGCGATGCCAGGGAGCGCGACCAACAGAAGCACGACCGAGACGTAGTAGGCGTAACGCCCGCCGAGGCTGACCAGTTCGTACGGTTCGCGGAGGGTTTCGATTCCCGGGATATGGATTGCCGTCCGCGTGAACGTCCGCAGGATGAGCAACTCGATGGCCGAGGCCAGTGCCAGCCCGGCCGCCACCAGCATGGTTGCTGATGGCGGGGCGGGTGTCATCGCGGTATTGTCCTGGGCCTGGCGCGCAGCCACTTGGAGTTAGCTCCTGCCCTCGCGGTAGCCGTAGATGCCGAGGCCAATGCCAAGAGCGGTGAAGAGCACGAGCAGGATCCCTCCGATGGCGAGCGCGTTGAGGTCCATCCCGTCCTCGCCCGGGAGCGGCGCCCCGGAAACCGCAAGCGTAATGAACTGCGAGGTGGACTTCATGCCGTTGCGCTCGTCGTTTTCGCCATCCCATACGGCGAAGGCCATATCGGTGCTGGTTCCCGCGGCGAAGTCGGCATGCTCGAGGCCCTGGCTGCTGTACGGCCGCGCGAAGACGACGGCCCACTTGCCATCCACCCAGGAGCCGTGGCCCGTCGTGTCCTGTATCGACGACGTGGTCAGTTCGCCAAAAGCGCGCGAGACGAGCGTCTGGACCGCGCCCAGCTCGGGGTTGGCATAGGGATTGCCCGCTTCGCGGGCGGTGTAGAAGAGGTTGTCCTTGTACGGGTACATGTCGACCGATGAAGTGGTGTAGACATCGGCGGGATCGCGCAGGCCAGCATCGGAATCGGCGCGCCAGTGCCAGATGTTCACACCCGAATCGGCCTGGCCCATGCAGATTGAGGGCACGGTGGTCGCCGTCTTGGATGGGAACTCGATAGCGACGCCATCGGCGAAGTCCTCGGCGCGGATGGCCGAGTCGTTCTTCGAGGCGTCATCCCATTCCACGCGGATGTAGAGCGTGTCGTTGTGGTGCAGCGCCTTGGCGCCGATGGTGGTGACGGTGCCGCCGCCGGCCGCATAGGAGCCGGCCTGGGCGGTGAGCGCGACGTTCACCGGCAACGCATCCTTCCAGGCGCCGCTCGAGGGATCGAGGCCCGGGTCCTTCCCCGATTCGTACGCCGTCAGATACAGAGTCTGCGACACCGCGGGGTTGGTGTTCGTGAATTGAAGCACGCCCGCGAGCGCAAGGACCGCTACCACGCCCACGGCAATGCGCCGCCGTTTCACCAGTTCGATCCACATGGTCACCTCAGTTCGCCACCGGAATTTCGTCGATGCCAATCAGTGGGCAATCGCCCTGGACACCGCAGGCCCCATCATCCGGCTCGAGCCAATCGAGCCGCGGCTCTTCCATGGAACGTGCCGGTATAACGTCAAGTCGGTCGCATTCGTCGATGAGCCAATCGGTGAGGAGAGCCCCAACAGCCGCGTAGAATGAGTTGGCACCGTCGGCCCGCGCACGTACGCGGCGACCGAATGCGGGGCCCCAGCACCCCAGGTGGTCGCGAAGAAAGAGCGATTGTGCCTCCCGGGTCGCCTCGGCCTCGGGCTGCCCAAGATTCTCGAGGGCGTAGGCCTCCTTGAAGGCAAGGACGCTTATGAACTCCAGTTCCGTGGAGATGTGGTCGGGGCGCTGGTGCTCGAGGCCCCCCACCTGGAGCCCGTATGCCCGGTAGAAGCCGGCGACGTCAGCCATCGCCTGTGCTTGTTGAAAAATATCGCGTGGGTCGTAGGCGGTCTCGTAGTCGGGGCAGTCTGCCGAGACGGTGAGCGTGAACAAGGCCGTATGTGCTGCCCGCCTCTCCTCAAGGGGAGTGTCAACGCCACGAAGTGCCTCCCGCAAGGGCGCCGTACCCTCGGCCAGGTCCAGTTGGGCGAGGATGGGTGCGATATGTTCGCGAAGTACCGCTTGATGCTCCTGGTTCGGGTAGGCAAGGGCTCTTCCAAGGAACGTATACATGAGCCCACGCACGATGGCGCCGTTATGTTCCAAGCGCTGGGTTCGTGGATCGGTTGAATTCACAATGGTGCTCCTGCTACAACGAGTTCAGTTGGCCCGGACGCTCGGCAGTGGGCTCATCCACCGTAACGCGGACGATTTCGCCACCGTTGCTGTCGAGCCCAATAATCGTGTCGTTGAAGATCTCCCTCTTCTGCCCGCCCACGTTGAGTTCTCCGGTCTTGGGACCCTGCTCAATCCTGTATTCGAACACGATGCGCTGGCTGGCGCGGAAGAGTTGGAGCACAGCGAGAGTTTCGCGCGTCGGGTTCGTGTAGGCGGCGATCGCATCATCCACGCCCGGACCGAACATCTGACGGAGGTAGGGACGAGGCACCCATCGAGGTGGGATGTAGTAGACGTTCGGCTGCGTCCCGAACTGCGGATACAACGGTAGCGCTATCTTCGCGACATGAACCAGATAGAAGAGCGGGTTCTGCCGGTCTTCCAGCCATTCGCCATTCGCATCGACCTGGACGAGTCCCTGCAGGCGAATCTTCCCTACGCAGGCCGTCATGCAGCGCGTTTCCATCGGCAGTCCTGCCGTGAGCGGGTCGGTGGCCTCGACCCTGGGAAAGCAGGCGATGCACTTCTCGGACGTGCGCGTGCTGGGCCGATACATGGATTTCTTGTAGGGGCATGCTTCCACGCACTTGCGATAGCCCCGGCAACGGTTCTGGTCGATGAGCACGATCCCGTCCTCTTCACGCTTGTAGATCGCGTTGCGTGGACAGGCCGCGAGGCACGCTGGATACGTGCAATGGTTGCAGATGCGTTGGAGGTAAAAGAACCAGCCTGAATGCTCCGGGAGGGAAGCGCCTCCGGCGGGGACGACCGTGGAAGTATCCTCGTGGATGTTCGGGGCCTTCCAGTCGGCTTCGGGCGGGATGTAGCCGGTGGCGATGCTGTTCACACCATCAGCGGTCTCAAAGATCGTCTTGCCATCGAATCTGCCGTAGGGAGCTGTCTTCGGGTCTTTCGTTGCCGGATCCCATACCTGTCCGCCCGGATTCGCCTTCTCCTGGAGTTCGAGGATATTGACGTCCCAGTGGTTGGGGTACCCGCCATAGGGTTTCGTCTCGACGTTGTTCCACCACATCAACTCCTGGCCGGGCGAAAAGGTCCAGGTCGATTTGCATGCCATGGAGCAGGTCTGGCAGGCAATACAGCGGTTGATGTTGAAGACCGCAGCAAACTGCCGCTTCGCCGCGCCACCTTCGAAGCGGTACTCCATTTCGCGGCCGAGTTGCCAATTGTAGACTTTCGCCATTACGACACCTC
>Ga0073899_10002762_pt1 | contig 15658 bp, 7 predicted proteins | sample KloWWTmetaKNB5Ph_FD_88975 | JGI IMG/M metagenome (GOLD analysis project Ga0073899, IMG submission 88975) | Active sludge microbial communities from Klosterneuburg, Austria, studying microevolution and ecology of nitrifiers - Klosterneuburg... | ecosystem: Engineered > WWTP > Aerobic digester >...
CGATCTGATCGATGTGGCGGTGAAGGAGTTCATTCCCAACCCGAAGGAGCTGATCGAGGAAAGCCCCATGGGCAAACCCACGATCAAGGTGGTGTTCGCCGGCATGGGCGGGCGCGAGGAGTACTTCGTTGGCGCCGGTGAAGTGCGCCGGATACGCAACGTGCTCTTCAACTTCCAGGACCAGCCCATGGAAGGCGCTGTGAACCTGGCCTATCGCGAAGGTTCGCTCTTCATCAAGTACGACCGGCCGCTGGTGCAGACCGTGATGGCCACGCAGACAACGGACACGCTGCAACCGCAGGAAGCCTACCACCCGCTGATGCTGCGCTCCATGTACAATGACGGGATGAACGGCTTCGTCTTCGGCGACTTCAACGCGCGAGGAGTGGTGCGCCTGGTATCGGACGGTCCCAAAGTGCGGAACGAGAGCATCACGGCGTTGCGCATGGATGTGAGCGTGAACGGTGCCGTGAGCGAGTTGCTGGTGTACGGCCAAAAGGGTGCACAAGGCAGGCCCGCGATCGCGCACAACGAGAAATTGGATGTCGCCGTGGCCTATGGTGCCCGGGAAGTACCACTACCCTTTTCCCTGAAGCTCTACGATTTTATCATGGAGCGCTATCCCGGCACGGACAGTCCCACTTCCTACGCCAGTGAAGTACAGCTCATCGATGAGCGGGAGAACCTCGCCGAGGACCACCGCATCTTCATGAACAACGTGCTCGATCATGATGGGTACCGCTTCTTCCAATCATCCTATGATCAGGACGAACTGGGCACCTACCTGAGCGTGAACCACGACTTCTGGGGAACGTGGGTCACCTACATCGGGTACATCCTGCTCACGCTGGGCCTGTTGCTCTCCATGTTCAGCAAGAAGAGCCGTTTCCAGAAGCTCGCGCAAAGCATCAAGGAAATGCGTCGTACGAACGCTGCGACAGCGGTGCTCATCGCACTGGCGTTCACACCAGCATCGCTTTTCGCCCAAAAGGTCATCGACCTCGCCAACAGCGCGCACGTGGTGGACCCCGAGCATGCGGAGCTGTTCAGCAGGTTGGTGGTGCAGGACCACAACGGCCGCATGAAACCCATGCACACACTATCTCGTGAGGTGATGCGCAAGGTGTACCGCAAGGAGCGCATCAACGACCTCAACGCCGACCAAGTGCTCCTGGGCATGTTCGTGAACAGCGCCGAATGGGTGAACGTGCCCATGGTGAAGCTCGGGGAGCATCCGGAGACCCACCGCCTCATCGGCGTGGAAGGACCGCTCGCCGCGTACGAGGATTTTTTCGATGAGAACGGCGCATACATCCTTCGCGATGAGATGCGCCGCGTGAACGCATTGAAACCCATCGATCGCGGTGTGTTCGAGAAGGACCTGTTGAAGGTGGACGAGCGTGTGAACATCATCCACATGATGCTCGGTGGTGGTTTGTTGAAGATCATCCCCGTGCCCGGCGACCCGAACAACACGTGGGCGGCCGTGGACACCGAAGGGGATGGGCACATGCACGCCAACGATCCGGTGGCCGAGCGCTTCTTCGCAGCATACGTGCCGGCCCTGCAGGAGGCCATGAGCACCAACAACTACAGCCTCCCGAACAAGCTGTTGAACGAATTGAGCGGCTACCAGAAGGAGGCAGGTGCAGCGGTGATGCCGTCAGAGACGGAAGTGGACGCGGAGATATTCCTGAACGAACTGAACGTCTTCAACCGCTTGGCACTGTTCTACACGTTGCTCGGCCTCACCTTCCTCTTCCTGCTGTTCTTCTCGGTTTTCAAGCCTGCGATGGACCTGCACAAGGTCCAAAAGGTCCTGCTCGTGCTCTTGCTGAGCGGGTTCGCGCTCCACACGTTGGGTCTTGGCCTGCGCTGGTACGTTTCCGGCCGCGCGCCGTGGAGCAACGGATACGAATCCATGATCTACATCGCGTGGACGACGGTATTGGCAGGGATCCTGTTCAGCCGCAGGTCGCTCGGTGGATCGGCCGCCACCATGGTGCTTGCCGCAACGGTACTGTTGGTGGCCATGTTGAGCTACCTCGATCCGGAGATCACACCGTTGGTGCCCGTGCTCCGCTCCTACTGGCTCACCATCCACGTCTCTTTGGAAGCGGGCAGCTATGGTTTCCTGATGCTTGGTGCCGTTATTGGCTTGATCAACCTGATCCTCATGATCTTCCTCTCGAAGAACAACGAGCGACGCATCCATCGCATCGTGAAGGAGATGTCCTACCTCAGCGAGATGACCTTGATCGGTGGGCTCACGATGATCAGCATCGGCACTTACCTCGGTGGTGTGTGGGCGAACGAGTCATGGGGGCGTTACTGGGGCTGGGACGCCAAGGAGACCTGGGCGTTGGTGACCATTCTCGTCTACGCCTTCATCCTGCACATGCGCATCATCCCGAAGATGCAGGGCCTCTTCACCTACAACGTCACCTCCCTCTTCGGCCTTGCCACAGTGATCATGACATACTATGGTGTGAACTACTACCTCAGCGGCTTGCACTCGTACGCTGCCGGTGATCCGGTGCCGGTACCGCAATGGGTGTACATCGGGGTGACGGCCTTGGTAGGCATCAGCATCGTTGCGTTCATCCGGAAACGGAAGTACGCGCTGTTCAAGTAGCACCGGTCGCCCACCGCCCATCCATTCGATCATGCGCCGACACATCACACTCCTTCTTTCCATCGCCCTGGCGATCAGTGCGTGCCCCCAAGTACGTCCCGCATACACGCTCTTCAACGCCAAGGGCAAGAAGGTCGCGCACGAAAAGATGCTGCGCATGGCGCGTGGCGGGGACATCATACTGTTCGGTGAGGAACACGACAACCCCATCGCTCACTGGCTGCAACTACTGGTGGCGCAAGACCTCGTGGCGCAAGGGCCATTGATCATGGGCGCTGAGATGATCGAAGCCGACGACCAGGTCCCACTCGATCGCTACCTGCACGGGGAGATCGATCAAGCTGGTTTGGACACCTTGGCGCGCCTGTGGAAGAACCACACCAGCGACTACGCGCCCTTGGTGGACCTTGCCAAGGAGAAGCAACTACCCTTCGTAGCGTGCAACGTGCCTCGCCGCTATGCGCGCGCGGTGAGCAAGGGCGGGTTCGCGGCACTGGATACCGTTCCGGTGAACGAACGAGCATGGATCTCGCCCCTGCCCATCCAATTCGATCCGACGCTACCGGGCTACGTGAAGATGTTGACGCTGATGGGCGATCACGCCAGCCCCGAGATGGCCATGGCGCAAGCACTGAAGGATGCCACCATGGCCCACTTCATTGCCAGGCACGCCCGTAAGGGAACGCGCTTCCTCCATTTCAACGGCAGTTTCCATTCCGACTTCCATGAAGGCATCGGCTGGTACCTGGCTCGAAGCAAGCCCGAGTTGGTGAGGGTCACGATCGCGACGGTGACACAAGAGCAAGTGGACCGACTTGACAACGAACACATTGGCCAAGCCGACATCATCATTTGCGTTGATACCGCCATTCCCGGCACCCACTGAGACAGGCTCCGAACCCGTCGAATGGACAGATATGAATGCCGTGCGCACATACCCCCTCTTCGGAAACCACGACCTTAGCGACCAGTGAAGCGCATATTGTCCATAACCGTCATTTGCTCCATGCTCGTTTTCGGCACGGAGCTGCGGCAGTTGCTGCGCGTTCCTGAACTGATCGGCCATTTCCTCGACCACCGTTCCGAGGACCCGAACATGTCGCTCACCGACTTCCTATGGATCCACTATTGCACGGAACAGGTGCACGACCACGATTTCCACGAGGACGAAGAGCTTCCCTTCCGTTCGCACGACAACGTTCCCACACTCATTGTCCTGCTCGATGTCTTGCCGGTCCACAATGGCGAACAGCTGATCCCACCATCAGCAGCAGCCCCGATGTTCCCGGGTAGTGACCTCGGCGTACTTGCCGGTGAGCATGCCGCAGTGTGGCAGCCGCCGCGCACCTGATCCTTCCCTTGCCACGGCCCCGTTGATCCGGACCAGGGTGCACTGGCACCCGGGGCTTGTGGTGCATCCGGTCCTTCCCTTCTTCTCGATCAATCGATGAACGACAATGCTCGATCGCATCATCTCCTATTCCATTCGCAACAAGCTCATTGTTGGGCTGCTCGTGCTCGGCCTCATCGGCTGGGGTGCTTACAACGTCACCCAACTGCCCATCGATGCTGTGCCGGACATCACCAACAACCAGGTGCAGGTGATCACGGTGAGCCCGGCGCTGGGGGCCGGTGACATCGAACGCCTGATCACCTTTCCCATTGAACAGGCCACACGCAACGTACCCGGCATCATCGAGCAACGCAGCTTCAGCCGTTTCGGTCTCAGCGTGGTCACCATCGTTTTCGACGATGCAACGGATGTGTATTGGGCACGGCAGCAGGTGACCGAGAGGCTCGCACAGATCACGATCCCGGAGAGCCTGGGCAGACCGGAGCTTGGTCCTGTCTCCAGCGGCTTGGGCGAGATCTTCCAATACGTGGTGAAGCCCAAGCCCGGCTACGAAGGCAAGTATGACGCCACCGAACTGCGCACGATACAGGATTGGATCGTGCGGCGGCAATTGCTCGGAACCGAAGGCGTTGCCGATGTGAGCAGCTTCGGCGGACTGTTGAAGCAGTATGAGATCGCCGTGGATCCCGAGCGCCTCGGCGCCATGGGCATCACCATCGCCGATGTGTTCGAGGCCGTGGCACGGAACAATGCAAACACGGGAGGTGCCTACATCGAAAAGGGACCCACCTTGCTCTTCGTCCGCACCGAAGGCCTGATCACCGACATGGATGCGATACGCACCATCCAAGTGAAAGTGTTGCCCGATCACACGCCGGTGCTCCTTCGCGATGTGGCCGAAGTGCGCCTTGGTACAGCCACACGGTACGGCGCCCTCACTTACAATGACGAAGGCGAAGCAGCTGGCGCGGTGGTGATGATGCTGAAGGGCGCGAACTCCAGTGCGGTGATCGGGAAGGTGAAGGAGCGTATCGCGCTCATCGAGAAGACGCTACCCGAAGGCGTTACCATCGAACCCTTCCTCGACCGCACCAAGATGGTGAACAACGCCATCCACACGGTGCAGACCAATTTGATGGAAGGCGCGCTCATCGTGGTGCTGATCCTGGTCTTCTTCCTGGCCAACCTGCGCGCCGGGCTCGTCGTGGCATCCGTGATCCCACTCTCGATGCTGTTCGCGGTGATCATGATGAACCTCTTCGGTGTCAGCGGCAACCTGATGAGCCTTGGCGCACTGGATTTCGGTTTGATCGTGGACGGTGCGGTGATCATCGTCGAGGCCGTGTTGCACCGCATGCACCATACGCAGGACCGCAGCGGTGCCCTGAAGCTGGACCAATTGCACATGGACCAGGCGGTTGGTTCGGCAGCCAGCCGCATGATGAACTCCGCGATGTTCGGCCAGGTGATCATCCTCATCGTGTACCTGCCGATCCTCTCGCTGCAAGGGATCGAAGGCAAGATGTTCAAGCCCATGGCCCAGACGGTGGCCTTCGCCGTGCTCGGTGCCGCGATCCTGTCGCTCACGTACGTGCCCATGGTGAGTGCGCTCTTTCTCAGCAAACGGCTGAACCCTCCTGCCACATGGACGGACCGCATGATGGAGCGCTTAGGGGAATTCTACAACACCTGGCTCAACAAGGCCATCCTCCGCCCGATGCGATTGGTGGGCGCGGCTATCGCGTTGCTCGTTGTAGCAGGGGGGATACTGGCTGCCATGGGCGGCGAGTTCATTCCCGAACTGGAAGAAGGTGACTTCGCAGTGGACACCCGCCTGCTCACAGGTAGCTCACTAACGAACACCGTGGAAACGTGCGGCAAGGCAGCTGGAATGTTGAAAGCCAATTACCCTGAAGTGGAGAAGGTGGTGGCCAAGATCGGCAGTGGTGAGATCCCTACCGACCCAATGCCCATTGAGGCCGCCGACATGATGGTGATCCTCAAACCCAAGAAGGAGTGGACCAGCGCGAAGTCCTTCGATGAGCTTGCTGAAAAGATGGGCGCCACGCTCAGCGCCCTGCCTGGTGTCACCTTCGGTTTCCAATACCCCGTGCAAATGCGATTCAACGAACTGATGACCGGCGCACGCCAGGACGTGGTGTGCAAGATCTACGGCGAGGACCTCGACACGCTCGCTGCATATGCCCACAAGCTGGGTGATCTGGTGAACACCGTGGAAGGCGCGAAGGACCTCTACGTTGAAAGCGTTGGCGGTCTACCGCAGTTCGTCGTGCGGCACGATCGCGCAGCACTTGCGCGGTACGGCCTGGACGTGGAAGCGGTGAACGATGTGGTGCGCACAGCCTTCGCTGGAAGTGTTGCTGGACAGGTATTCGAAGGCGAACGTCGCTTCGACCTTGTGGTGCGCGCAAGAGCACGGAGTCGGACCGACCTGGCCGACGTGCAACGGTTGCTGGTGCCAACGCCAACAGGAAAGCCGGTTCCGCTCGCACTGCTCGCCAGCGTGCGCGTGGAGGATGGACCGAACCAGGTCCAACGGGAGGATGCGAAGCGTCGCATCACGGTAGGCTTCAATGTCCGTGGCCGCGATGTGCAGACCATCGTGGAGGAACTGCAGGTGAAGGTGGACGCCCAGCTTGATCTGCCTCCCGGCTATTACACCACCTATGGCGGCACTTTCGAGAATCTCGTGGAAGCCAAGAAACGCCTGAGCGTGGTGGTGCCATTGGCATTGCTGTTGATCCTGCTACTGCTCTACTTCGCCTTTGGTTCCTTGAAGCTGAGCCTGCTCGTGTTCAGTGCAGTACCACTCTCCGCGATCGGTGGCGTGTTCGCCCTCTGGGGCCGTGATATGCCCTTCAGCATTTCGGCCGGCGTGGGCTTCATCGCGCTCTTCGGGGTGGCGGTGCTCAACGGCATCGTGCTCATCAACGAGTTCGAGCACCTGCTCAAGAACGGAATGAAGGATGCTGCTGAACGCATCCGCCAAGGCACGGCAACCCGCTTGCGTCCTGTGCTGATGACCGCGTGCGTTGCATCGCTGGGCTTCCTGCCCATGGCATTGAGCAACGGTGCCGGTGCTGAAGTGCAACGACCACTGGCAACGGTCGTCATTGGCGGCTTGCTCACCGCCACCCTGCTCACGCTCTTCGTACTGCCCGCATTGTACATGCTCGCTTATCGCAAGCGCACGAACGAGCGGCCACAAGGACCAACAACCCCGGTGGTGGCAAGCATTCTTGTCGCACTCATCGGCTTGCCATTCGCGTCGAACGCTCAGCAAGCGTTACTACCCATCACACTGGAGCAAGCCGTGGACAGCGCCATGAAGAACAACCTCTACCTGAAGAGCGCTGCATTCCGCAGTGAAGCAGAGGAACAACTGATCGGCACCGCGTGGGACCTGCCGCGCACCAACGTGGACTATGAGTACGGCCAGATCAACACCAATGCAAACGATGATCGGATCAGCCTCACGCAGAGCATCGCTTTTCCCACGGTCTACACCCGGCGGCGGCAAATGCTGAAGCACTCCGCTGCCGGAGTACGCTGGGAACAGCAGCTGCGCGAGCGGGAGGTCCGCACACAAGTGAGGCAAGCCTATCACGATGTGCTGGTGCTCTCGGAGCAATTGCATTTATTGAAGCAGGCCGATAGCATCTATTCCGCGGCCACCGTTGGTGAGGAGCAACGCTTCGATCTTGGTGCCAGCAACGTGTTGCAGCGGGCCACGGCCCGTACCCAAGGCATGCTCATGCGGGCACGCGCCCAGCAGGCAAGCGCCGATCTGGAACAAACACGTGCCCGCCTGGCGCAGCTTCTCAATACGACAGCATCGCTTCGACCAGCACCCATGGCGATGAAGATCATCGCTGACGTGGTGCCTGGCGAAGACGCGGTGCAGCAACATCCGCTGGTGCGCGCAGCGAACGAGCAAGAGGGTGCTGCCGAAGCCCGCTGGCGCATGGAGCGCTCCACCCTGCTTCCCGACCTCACGTTCGGTGTCGCATCCATGACATTGGACCGGTCACCGGCGGTGGATGATGCCAGCACCATCTACGATCGCAGCGATCGTTTCACGGCTGTTCGAGCCGGTATCTCCATACCGCTCTTCTTCGGCGCACAAAGCGCACGGAACAAAGCCGCGCATATCGGTAACCTGCACGCCTCGAACGAAACGAAGGCATTGGCGCAGGAGGTCCGAACGCAACTACAGCAAGTGCAACAACGATACATGGCGCAACTCGCCCGCGTGGAGTCCCTTGAACAAGGAGCCACACGCGAAGCAGAGCAGCTAAGACGCTCCGCCGAGGAAGCGTATGCCAACGGTCAGATCGATCGGCTCCAATGGAGCTTGCTCACGGGCCAGGCTATCGCACTCTCCATGGAATACCTCGATGCACTGCGTGCGCTCGGTCACGCGGCCATCGAACTCAACGCCTTCAACCAACAATAACACCCACGCGGATCATGCGTCGTCGGAATTCACCCCCGCTCGATCGGTTCAATGGACCGGTCCAACGGATGGCATTGGCCATCATCATTTCGAGCACCTTGGGTGCGTGCTCCTCTCCCGAGATCACCCCTGGAACCGCCGACCCGGCCCTTTCGGAGACCACCGTGCGTCTCAGCAAGGAACAGCTGGCGAACGCAGGCATCGTCACCGGGAACATCGAACGCCGCTCGCTCGGCGCACTGCTCCCCGTGCAAGGCGTGGTGGACGTCCCGCCACAGAACCTGGTCAGCGTGAGCGCACCGTTGGGCGGATACGTGCGGACCACGGATCTGCTCCCCGGCATGGAAGTCCAAAAGGGACAATCGCTGGCCGTGCTCGAGGATGCACGTTTCATCCAAATGCAACAGGACTATTTGGTCACCCAAGGGAAGGTGACCCTGCTCACACAGGACTTCGAACGCCAGAAAGCCCTCAACGTGAACAAGACTTCCAGCGATAAGGTGTTGCAGGAAGTGACCACCGAACTGAACACACAAACGGTGACACTGCGGTCGCTCGCGGAACAGCTCCGTTTGATCGGCGTGGATCCCACCTCGCTGTCGGCAGACAACATCTCGCGCAGTGTGGCACTGCGTTCGCCCATCCATGGCTGGGTTGCGCAGGTGCGGGTCAACATTGGGCGCTATGTGCAGCCGACGGATGTGCTCTTCGAACTGGTGGATCCCAAGGACATCCACCTCGCGCTAACCTTGTTCGAGAAGGACCTGCCATTGGTGAGGGTTGGTCAGGAGGTGCATGCGCGACCGACCGCGCGACCGGAAGAGGAGTATGAGGCGGAAGTGATCCTAGTGGGTCGAAGCCTGGATGCCGATCGCAGCGCGATCGTTCACTGCCACTTCACCAAAGCGCCGAAGGACCTCGTGCCCGGCATGGCCATGAGCGCCACGTTGGAAAGCCACACGGACACGGTTTGGTGCGTACCTGAGGAAGCCGTGGTTCGGAGCGGAGCAGGCGAGGCCGTCTTCACGGCGAACGCGGATGGAACCTATACGATGGTGACAGTAACCACCGCAGCCAATGAGTATGGTTACTTCGAACTGGTCGAACCTTCCAGAGAACTGCGCGAACGCCCGATCGTTGTGAAGGGAGCCTACAGCTTGCTATCCGTGCTGAAGAACGCTGGTGAGTGATGAACCTTCAAGCCCCAGCCCACTCAGGCGATCCAGAGCGATCATTTCACGATCCGGCCACCCTCGAGCAGGATGTCGTACTTGTAGCCGGACCCGAAGTCCTTGTTCAGCACAACGGTTCCAATGATGGTCACCGCTTGACCTTCCACCACCGGGGCATCCGTTGTGATCACGAGCTCGGGATCGCCCTTGCTCTTGTCCTTCACATGGATCCAGTTGCGGCCCATGATGTTGGGGTTCACCTTCGTGCAAGTGCCGCTCACCTGAATGGTCTTTCCACCGAACTTCTTCGGGTCCGCGAACAGGTCCGCAATCTTGGTGGAACCGGGCACGTCCACTGCGGGCATGGGGGCCTTTGCGGATGGCCCTGGCGATGTGGTCGCCGTGCTCGCACCACCCATGCTATTGCCATGGTCGGAAGGCACGAGTTGTGAAACCAGATACATCGTGTCGAACGTCCTGTTGTATTCCTTGCTCTCGAAGTCGGTCTTCAACAAGCCACCCCGATAGAAGTAGCTGCGGCCAATGACGACGTCCTGCAAAATGGTCGCGATCCAAAATTCCTCCGCACCTTCCTTCACTCGCACATACACGTACTTGGTCGTGGGCAGCGTTTCCAAGGCCACCACGGTATGAAGGTCCTTCTCTACAGCCGGGTCCACCGCACCAGCAGGAGCCCGTTCTCCTTCGCTTGAAAAGATCCCAGTGGACTGTTCCTGCCGTGCATCACCTCCTTCCTCCGGGATGGCCTTGGGGCCATCACCACAGGCATACAGCAAGATCATCGCTACGAACAGGACGATGTGGTTACGTGGGTCGATCATCGTTTTTTCTTGCTATCGAAGCGTTTCACAAGGCTCATGTTCAACCGGTAGTTGCGTTCCTCCAGGATGGTGGACATTTCACCAAGTACCATGAAGGTAAAGGAGCGGGCAAGGTTCAGTGACAGGTCTGCTCCGTAATACCGCTGGGAGGCGCGGGCGGAGAGTGGGGAACCATCCGATCGGTTCGCGTAGACATATTCCACCATCCGGTAGTACAAGCTCAGGGTCAGAAGCCTGGGTATCAAGGTCCGGTTGTGCCTGAACGAAAGCACATCGCTGCGCACATAGCTGGAGGTGTTGCGGTTGGCTTGCACGGACCAGCGTCCCACGCCTTCGGGATCCATGTTGAAGTTGAGGAAACCACCGATGTTGTCCGAGGCGTTGGCCCCATCCGCTTGGAACCGTTTGCTGTATGCGGCTCCGAGCCCGAGTTTCCTGGTTGGACGAACACTGAGCCGGACCCTCGCCCCCTGTCGCGCATCGTCGTCATCAAGAAGCACTTCCACATCATTTCGGAACGTCTCGTAGTACACCACGCGGCGGCGGCTATCATAGGAGGCAAAGACATCGACCTTCCTGCTGAACCGATAGCGTGAGGAGATGAAGAAGTTCGTCAATCGCACACTACTACCAGCAGTACTGTATAGGTCCAACTCCCCGGATGAGAAGATATTGAGGTTGCCACTGAAGGTGCTCGAGTGCTGGATGTAAGCGTAGCGCCGATCCACCATGCCGTTGTTCGTCTGTTGTAGAAGGCCAACGGTGGAACGGGAGTTCACCGTAGCCGAGTTCACTTGCGCACCGATGTACCCCCCGTACTCCAACAGGTCGAAATTGAGGCCATAGGTGTATATGTCCGGACGGAAACCAGCGATGGCACCAGCGAAGATCGTCCCGAAGTTCCGCTCCATCTGCAGCCCATCGATCGCGCCAAGGGACGAGGCACTGTTGTTGATCTTCCTGCCGAGCGTAATGGTCGTGTTCGGATCGGGAGCATAGGTCACCGCCAGGTTGTACACGTTGAAGAACTCGGTGCGCTGGGGATGGGACTCCAGGTCGGCCGGGTACAACTTCCGGTAGTTCAAGTAGGTTTCTGCCGAGAACTTCGAGTTGGCGATGTTGTCCGCATCCAACGAGAACCGATACATCACACGATGGTCGTTCTCCCGATCGGAAGGCATCGTGCTATAGGTGGCGGCAGAAAGCCGACCGCGGATCCGCTCACCCTTGCCACCAAGCGTGTCCTCCTCAATAGGCTCGGTCCGGTCCGGTTTCACGCGGCGAGTTCCGACCCCGTTGGACTCGACCACGTGAAGGCTCCTGGTCTGAACGTGGTCTCCCTTTTCGAACTTGCAACCACTCACCACCGTGCAAACACATGAAGTGGAGGACATGCTGCTGACGACCAGGCAGGGGGTTGGGACGCCGCCTTTCACCTGCTCCAAGGTGTCCTTCACAGCGATACCCTCGGTGCGCTCGAACCTCACATAGACGTGTTGTGCGGTGATGAAGGTCACCTCACCCTGCATTCCATCTTGTGCCGTACCGTACAGTGCGATCAGAAGCAGTACAACTATGATCGTGATCCGGATCATCTCGCACTAATCACCGTTCGGGTGGCAGTTGAAGCAGGCGTTACTGGTGTACGAATACCCGCTCACTTCATCGTGATCGTTCGCCAGCCCAGCCTGGTCATCGTGACAGATGGTGCAACTGAACACGTTGTAATCGTTCGGGTTGGTGTGGCACTCCGCACATGTGTTCCATACTCCATTGTGGTTCCCGCTGTAGATGGGGAAGAACTGGCCATCGTGATCGAACGTTGCGTTGCCCCAGGCGGTCTCATCATGGCATTGGGCGCAATTGGTGCCAAAACCAGAAGAGGCATGGTTCGGGTCGGTTGTGCCGTTGTAATCCGCCATGTGGCACGCGCTGCAAACCGTGGGTGTGCCGGCATAGCCGTTCGCATGGCATTCTATGCACGCCGTGCTCGTGTGTGCGCCATGCAGCGGAAAGTCCGTGTTGTTGTGATCGAAGGTGGCATTGCCCCAGGCTGTCTCGTCATGGCACATCGCACAGTCCGTACTGAAGCCGGAGGTGGTATGGTTGGGCTCCGTGGTGCCATTGTACTCGGTCATGTGGCAGGCACTACACGCGGTCGGTGTTCCGGCATAGCCGTTCGCATGGCATTCTATGCACGCCGTGGTCACGTGGGATCCATGCAGCGGAAAGGCCGTGATGTTATGGTCGAAGGAGGCCGTCCACCCCGGTCCGGTGGTGTGGCAGCTTGCGCAGTCCGTCGAGAACCCAGCGGATTGGTGGTTCGGGTCGGTAGTGCTGTTGTACTCCGTCATATGACAACTGGAGCACTCCGGCGATGCGTCCGCGAAATTGCCCGTTGTGTGGCAGCGTGCGCAATCCTGGATCTCGTGGCCACCGGTCAGTGGGAAGAAGTCGTGGTCGGTGAACTGCGTGCCCCAACCCGTACCCATAGGGTCGTGGCATTCGATGCAATTGGTGGAGAAGCCGGAACTCGCATGGTTCGGGAACCTGGTAGTGTTGAATTCGTCGATGTGGCAGTTGATACAATCGTTCCCGACGCGAGCGAACGCCAGCGTATTGTCAGCCACATGGCAATCCACACAGCTGAGGTTGCTGTGCGCGCCGATGAGCGCGAAGCCGTTCTGCTCGTGCAGCTCGGGGATATCATCCACCAGCCAGGTCCGTGGGGTGTGGCATCGCGCGCAGTCGTTGCCCACGGTCATCGCGTGAACATCGGTGTGGCACGAGATGCAGTCCGATGGGGTGGGCGTGTCGAACACCATCGAACCATGGCAGGAGCGGCAATTCACCTCGGCATGGATGCCTATCAACGGGAACCCCGTACTGTCGTGATCAAAGCCGAGCGGATCGCGCATCACGACCCAGCTATCCGGAACATGGCAGGCCGCGCAGTCGATCTTGAAGGCCGGACCGTGGGGTGATTGACCGAGCGTTGCGGTGGACAAGGACAAGCAAGCCAGAAATACACACCATCCACCCGCTTGGATCCATGATCCTAGCAAGCCAGAAAGTCCCGTTTGCAGTGGCTTTGAACTCATTGAAGGCTAGGTCGCTGGGACCTCACTTGTATACGAAGGAGGGACGATCCAGTTGGGAATTCAGAGGATATCGGACGAGATGGGATAAAACGAGCAACGAAGCGGGTTTTCGACAGGACCGAATTGGGGTAAACCCCTCAGTTCCCATCAGTTGTGGCAATTGTAACATGCAGTGCTACTGAACGAATACCCATTGACATCGCTGTGGTTGTTGGCAAGTTGTGATTGGTTGTTGTGACAGTCGGTGCATGTGAAAACACTGAAGTCATTCGGGCTAGTATGGCATGTCGCGCAGTTGTTCCAAACCGATGAGTGGTTGCCACTGTATATGTTGAAATACATGGCGTCATGGTCGAAGGTAGATGGCACCCATGCGGTCGTACCATGACATTCGGCACAATCGGTCGGGAACTGATCCGCAGCATGGTTCGGATCGTTGGCGCTATTGTAGTCCGGCATATGGCACGCGTTGCATTCCGTCGGGGTACCAGCGTACCCGTTCGCGTGGCACTGGATGCAGCTTGTGCTCGCATGCTGGCCGGTCAGGGGGAAGCCGGTGTTGTCATGGTCAAAGGTGGCCGGAACCCAGGCCGAGGGATCGTGACATTGCGCACAATCCGTTGGGAATCCGGCTTGCACGTGGCTGGGCGCCGTGGTTGCATTGTAGTCGGCGATGTGGCAGGATGCACAGTCCGTGGGCGTCCCTACGAAGCCGTTGGCATGGCACTGCATGCAATCCACTGTGGTGTGTGAACCCACCAGCGGGAAGTTCGTCGTGTTGTGGTTGAAAGTGGCGTTGCTCCACGCACCTTCATCATGGCACATGGCACAGTCGGTCGGGAATCCTGCCGCTGCATGGTTCGGGTTAGCTGCAGTTCCATAATCCGAAATGTGACACGCCTCGCAGGTGTTGGGTGTGTTCGCATAGCCCGCTGCGTGGCACTGGTTGCAGTTCACGTTGGTGTGCGAGCCGTTCAAGGCGAAGCCGGTGGCTGCCGTGTGGTCGAACGATGATGGTGTCCAGCCATCCGCCGTGTGGCACTGCGTGCAGTCCGTTGAGAAGTTCGCCTGGGTGTGGTTGGGTTCAACCGTTCCATTGTAGTCCGTCATGTGGCACGCATCGCAGTTCGTCGGCGTGTTCGCGTAGCCCGCAGCGTGGCATTGCACGCAGTTCACGTTGGTGTGCATCCCCGTCAGCGGGAAGCTCGTGGTGTTGTGGTCGAACGTGGCGTTGCCCCAGTTGCCCTCGTCGTGGCACATCGCGCAGTCCGTGGGGAAGCCCGCCGTTACGTGGTTGGGGTCCGTCGTGGCGTTGTAGTCCGTCAGGTGGCAGGCCTCGCAGGTGTTGGGTGTGTTCGCATAACCCGCCGAGTGGCACTCGTTGCAGTTCACGTTGGTGTGCGAGCCGTTCAAGGCGAAGCCGGTCGCTGCGGTGTGGTCGAAGCTTGATGGTGTCCACCCATCAGCGGTATGGCACTGCGTGCAGTCCGCGCTGAAGTTGGCTTGCGTGTGGTTGGGTTCCACCGTGCCGGTGTAGTCCGTCATGTGGCACGCGTCGCAGTTCGTCGGGGTATTGGTGTAGCCCGCCGTGTGGCACTCGATGCAGTTCACACTGGTGTGCATCCCCGTCAACGGGAAGCTCGTGGTGTTGTGGTCGAACGTGGCGTTGCCCCAAGTGCCCTCATCGTGGCACATTGCACAGTCCGTGGGGAAGCCCGCCGTCACGTGGTTCGGGTCCGTGGTGGCGTTGTAGTCCGTCAGGTGACAAGCCTCGCACGTGTTGGGCGTGTTGGCATAGCCCGCCGCGTGGCACTGGTTGCAGTTAACGTTCTGGTGGCTGCCGTTGAGCGCGAAGCCCGTCGCTGCCGTGTGGTCGAAGCTGCTCGGCGTCCAACCATCAGCGGTGTGGCATTGCGTGCAATCGGTCGAGAAGTTGGCTTGCGTGTGGTTGGGTTCCACAGTGCCGTTGTAATCCGTCATGTGGCACGCGTCGCAGTTCGTGGGGGTATTGGTGTAGCCCGCTGCATGGCACTCGATGCAGTTCACGTTGGTGTGCATCCCCGTCAACGGGAAGCTC
>Ga0073899_10002763_pt1 | contig 15658 bp, 11 predicted proteins | sample KloWWTmetaKNB5Ph_FD_88975 | JGI IMG/M metagenome (GOLD analysis project Ga0073899, IMG submission 88975) | Active sludge microbial communities from Klosterneuburg, Austria, studying microevolution and ecology of nitrifiers - Klosterneuburg... | ecosystem: Engineered > WWTP > Aerobic digester >...
AACCATCACACTGGCCGGCATCGCGTCACAGCCGGTGCGCGAACTGCTGCGTGACGAAGCGGCCGGCGGCGTCGATGCCCAGGGGCGTTTCAGCGTGCGGCTGGAAGGACATGCAGGAAAAGCCTATATAGTGGATGGTAAGGCATCGCTTGGGCATGATATGCGAGGGTAGATGCGGATGTCATGTGTAAAGACTGGCTCGCCCGCTCAAAATGCCAACAGGCTATATCCGCCATCCACCTCGATCGTCTGGCCGACGATCATGCGGGCGGCGTCGCTGCAGAGCCAGGCCGCGACTTCGCCCACATCCGCCGGCGTAACCAGGCGGCCGGCCGGCGTGTTTGCCTCGGCATAGGCGATCATCTCCTCTTTGCGTGGAAAGAAATCCAGTGCGCCGGTGATGACCACGCCGGGGCTGATGCAGTTGGCGATAATATTTTCCGGCGCCAGTTCGACGGCCAGATAGCGCGTCATTGACTCGATGGCCGCTTTGCTGACGCCCACCACGCCATATTCCGGGAAGACGCGGCGGCTGCCGATGCTGGTCACCGTCAGGATGCGCCCCCATCCCTGCTGGCGCATATAAGGCAAAGCGGCTTGCACGCCCACCAGGATGCTGCGCGCATTGATATTGACCGTCCACTCCCAGGCTTTCAAATCGATTGCGGTGATCGGCTTGAGTATGCCGCTGGCCGCGTTGCCAACAAAAATATCGACGCTGCCCAGCACGGTGGCGCTTTCCCTCACTAACGCCTGTATCTCTTCCTCGCGCCCTACGTGCGCTTTAACGACGATCGCTTTGACGCCAAACTGTGCGGCGTCGGCGGCCGTCTGCTCCGCCTCCGTACGGTGGCGGAAATAGTTGATGGCGACATGGCAGCCACGCGCGGCCAACGCCAGCACGATGCCGCGGCCGATACCGCGCCCACCGCCGGTGATAATGGCGCATTTCCCTTGCAGATCATGTTTCATGGCGAGATATTCCGTCAACAGGTCAGCGTCCGGCCAGCAAACGCACCTTCTCGCTGGTTTCGCGCCAGGAGATTTTGCTTAGCCCCATCTTCTGACGCAACTGCTCTTCAGGCATGCCGTTGCGGAAGTCACGCACGGCGCACGTCCAGCGCAGCGCCTCGAAGCCCACCTGGACATAGCGAATGCCGGCCAGTTCGCCGAGGTCTTCCAGCACGTATTCCAGGTTGCGTGGGGTGCAATCGAAGAGCAAGTCTTGCGGATTGTACTGCGCCAAATATTGTTGCAGTGCAGGCACGATGGTCGCCGTCAGCCCCAGGGAGCGGTTCTTGTGGGCATAACGCTCTTCACGATAGCGCACCATCAACACCGGCGAGGAGGGTTGCGCGATGTCAATATCGTCGATCAAGAGGCGCGCACATTCGGCTTTCTTGATGCCAGTCTGCACCAGCAAACTGACCAGCAGGTAGGGGCGCGCGTCGGGATTCTGCCGGTCGCGGCTGATGTCCTGCGCCTTGAGCAGCAGCGTGCGCACATCACTATCGCGCAGAATCGTCGCCAATGGTGTGCGGGCCTGAATCTGCACGAGCGGCTCGGCTGGGTCGGTGCTGATGACGCCGACGCCGTGCAGCCAGCCAAAGAAAACCTTCATGGTCGTGATGCGTCGCGCCTGGGTTTTGGCGCTAAACTCCATCCCCCGCGTCTCTGCCAGCCAGGGCAGAAACTCATCCAGATTTTGCGTCGAGACATGGTAGAGCCTGGTTTCGCGCCCCAGATAATCGGTTAGAAATTTGAGATCGTTCTGGAACGCTTTGATGGTGTTCTCGCTGAACCCCTTGCGCACCATATATTCATGGAAGGCGTTGACCGCCTCCACGACGCTGCTGTTGGCGCGCAAGGGCGGCGTCAGGTCGGGCGGCGGTTCAACCGTGGCGCCTTCGCGGTCAGGAATCAAGGTTTCCTGCGGCAGGTCCACTTCAGGTTCGTCATGGGATGACACGGGTAATTCCGACATAATCAGCTCGCACAGGTTGCTATAATGATTGAGTTTCGTATAGATAGAGAAGTATATCGGCGGCGTTGGAAGGTGTCAAGCCTCGTTTCCTAACAAAACAAGCCCGGACTCTAACCAAGTCCGGGCTTGTTTTGTTGAAATCCTACGTTGTGAATACCAGCGAAATGTCTACAGCGCTAAAGCAATTTCAGGTTACTGGGAGTGAAAATTGTTTTCCTCTGCGCACCTCTGCCTCTCCACGCCTCTGCGTCAAAGTGCTTTCAGGGCAGTTTTAGAACCCGAGCAAGCCCGCGCCAAAGGCCGACGCAAAGACCAGGCTGACGATCGACATCAACTTGATCAAGATGTTGAGCGAAGGGCCGCTGGTGTCCTTGAAGGGATCGCCGACGGTGTCGCCCACAACGGCTGCCTTGTGCGCGGCCGAGCCTTTGCCGCCCATTTCACCCGTCTCGATCCATTTCTTGGCGTTGTCCCATGCGCCGCCGGCGTTCGCCATCATCACAGCCAGCAGGAAGCCAGAGGCAATCGAGCCAACGAGCAGACCCGCCAGCCCTTCTTTGCCCAGCAAGAAACCGGCGACCACCGGCGTCGCCACGGCGAGCACGCCAGGGATGATCATTTCGCGCAGCGCGCTGCGGGTGCTGATATCGACCGCACGTGCATAGTCAGGCTTGGACTCGCCTTCCATGATGCCGGGGATCTCTTTGAATTGGCGGCGCACCTCCAACACGATTTCTTTTGCAGCCTTCCCAACGGCAGTCATTGTCAGCGCCGTAAACAGGAAGGGCAGCATTGCGCCGATCAGCAGGCCGGGCAGCACGGTCGGCGTCAAAACGTTGAGCGACTCGATGCCGGCCGTGTCCATGTACGCCGCGAGCAGCGCCAACGCGGTCAGCACGGCTGAACCGATGGCAAAGCCCTTGCCGGTGGCAGCGGTTGTGTTGCCCAGGCTGTCCAAGGCATCGGTGCGCTCGCGCACTTCCGGCGGCAGGTGACTCATTTCGGCGATGCCGCCTGCGTTGTCTGCGACGGGGCCGTAAGCGTCCGTCGCCAGCGTCACGCCCAGCGTGCTCAACATGCCGACGCCGGCCAGGGCCACAGCGTACAGACCTGCGGTCACGGCCGCATTCGGGTTGGTCAGCAATACTTCGGCGGGCGTCGCCTGCCAGCCGAACCACAACGCTGCCAGCATCGCCACCGCGATGATCAACACGGGCGCCGCGGTGCTGTTCATACCGACCGCAATGCCCTGGATGATCGTCGTCGCCGGCCCGGTTTCCGTTGCTTCTGCAATCGAACGGGTCGGTTTGTTGGTGTAAGAGGTGTAGTATTCGGTGAAGAAGGCAATGGCGTTGCCAGCGATCAGACCGGTCAGGATCGCCATGAAGAAGTTGAAGTTTACGCCTGACAGCAGGACGGCCAGCGCCGAAATCACGAGCACAATGCCCGAAGCGCCCCATACCGAACGGCGCAACGTAGCCAGCAGTTGCTCCTGTGTGGCGTTTTCTTCGGTCTTGACCAGGAAGGTGCCTATCAGCGAAGCGATGATGCCGCCGCCTGCAATCAGGAAGGGCAGACCGACAAAGCCTTCCGTATTGCCACCCATGATCTTCATCGTGACGCCGAGGGCGGACGCTGCGATGATGGAGCCGACATAGCTCTCGAAGAGGTCGGCGCCCATGCCTGCCACGTCGCCGACATTGTCGCCTACGTTATCGGCGATCACAGCGGGATTGCGCGCGTCGTCCTCGGGGATGCCTGCCTCAACTTTGCCCACCAGGTCGGCGCCGACATCCGCCGCTTTGGTGTAAATGCCGCCGCCTACACGCGCAAAGAGCGCAATGCTGCTGGCGCCAAAGCCAAAGCCGGCCAGGAAGCTGATCTCGGAGACAAGGTCGGAGCCGGTGAAGATGAGGAACATGGTGCTTAGCCCCAACAGGCCAAAGCTCACGACCGCCATGCCCATCACCGAGCCGCTGCCAAAGGCGACGCGCAAACCATCATTCAGGCTGCGCGCGGCCGCCGCCGCGGTGCGCACGTTGGCGCGCACCGCCACATACATGCCCAGGTAGCCCGCCGACGCCGAGATGAGCGCGCCGACAACGAAGTTGAGCGCGGTCTGCCAGTTGATGAAGGCGCCTACAATCAGCGCCACCACCACCACAAAGACGGCGAGATAAGTATATTCGCGGCGCAAAAACGCCGCCGCCCCTACCTGAATGGCGTGCGAAATCTCACGCATCGTCTGGTTGCCCTGGTCTTCGGCAAGCACCCGGCGCATCTGATAGATGACAAACCCGATGCCAACCAAACTAAGCACCAAAGCAATGACAACAGAAACATTTGCTGATAACAAGGCAATCCTCCTTCAAATTGAAATAATTTGGGCTGTAAGATATTAATTTTCATCCCCATTGATGAATGAATACATCCGTAACTTCGACGAACCCGCCCAGCCGTGACCCGGTCGGGTTCGTCTATCTCGATTATGCTGTCGACAAGTCGCTGTAGTCCTAGGTTCCGGCAACCAATGAATTGTCTGAATTCTTGGTTGCAAAGGACAAATTGAGAGTCTGTGTATTGTAATTTGTGGGTAGTGTTTCGCCAAATGGTCAGGTGTTCAACTATATCCTGCATCTGTCATGTTACAATAGTGAGCGGAGACGAAGAGAGTGAAGCAAGCGGGGAGGAGACCCATGTCGTCACGCTTTATCTATCTTGACCACGCCGCCACCACACCGGTGCGCACCGAAGTGCTGGAGGTGATGCAAACACACCTTAGCGAAAGCTATGGCAACCCCTCCAGCCTTCATCGCGCCGGGCGTCGGGCAAGCGTAGTTCTGCAAAGTGCGCGTCAGACGCTGGCCGCTCTGCTCAACGCACGGCCAAGTGAGATCATCTTCACGAGCGGCGGCACGGAAAGCGACAACGCCGCGGTGCGCGGCATCGCTTTGGCGCGCCGCGCGGCCACCGGCGCCAATCGGCTGATTACGACCGCCGTCGAGCACAAGGCGGTGTTGCAAACTGCTGAGGATCTGCGCGATCATTTTGGATTTTCGCTCACTGTGCTGCCGGTGGATCGCGATGGAGTGGTGAGCCTGGCATCTGTAGCCGCGGCGCTTGGCGATGCTGGCGACGTGGCGCTCGTCAGTGTGATGTACGCCAACAATGAAATCGGCGCGGTCGAGCCGGTGGCGGAGATCGGGGCTTATTGCCGGGAACAGCGCATTCCTTTTCACACTGATGCGGTCCAGGCGGGCGGAAAACTCCCGCTCGACGTGAACACCCTGCAGGTCGATGCGATGAGCCTGGGCGCCCACAAATTTTATGGGCCAAAAGGCGTCGGCCTGCTTTATTTACGCAGCGGCGCGCCCTTCTGGCCTGTGGTGACTGGCGGCAGTCAGGAAGGCGGTCGCCGCGCTGGCACGGAAAACACGCCGCTGATCGCCGGCATGGTCAAGGCGCTGGAACTGGCAGAGACGGAGCGAGCAAGCGAAGGCGCTCGTCTGCGCGCCCTACGCGACCGGCTGATCGGTGGCCTGCTGGAAGCAGTCGACAACGTCCATTTGACAGGCCCTCAGGTGCGGCGACTGGACAATCACGCCAGCTTTATCGTCGAGGACGCCGACGCTGAAGGGATGCTGATCGCGCTCGACTTAGCCGGCATCGCGGCGAGCAGCGGCAGCGCCTGTGCATCGGGCGGCAACCGTCCCAGCCATGTATTGGAGGCAATTGGCGCGTCGCCTGAGCAGGCCGCGGGTGCGATTCGCTTCAGTCTAGGGCGAGACACTACAGTCGAAGATATTGACTTTGTGATCCACAAGCTGCCGGAGATTGTTGTGCGCGTGCGCGCTGGATAAAACAGGTTTGGTCAACCTAATCAGGCGACGCCACACAGTATTTATACCCAACGCCGCGCATTGTAACGACGCGTGTTGGATTGGAGGCGTCGGACTCGATCTTCGTACGCAGCCGGCGTATGGCAAGTTCAACCAGATTGAGGTTGTCCGTATCCAGGTAGCCCCACACCTCTTGAAGCAGTTCCTCCTTAGAAACAGGACGATCGATCTGACTGACAAGATGGCGTAACAGGGCAAACTCAATTGGTGTAAGCGTGACGCGCTGCCGCTTTATCTCGATTTCCTGGGTCGCGTTGAAAAGTTTGAGATCGCCGATCTCGGCCACCTCAAAGGAATGGTGATGGTTGAGATGCATCGATCGGCGGATGACAGCATGAATGCGAGCCTCCAATTCTTTGAAATTGAAGGGCTTGGTAATGTAGTTGTCGGCGCCAAATTTCAGCCCCTGAATAATATCTTCTGGGCGGTTCAGCGCAGTGATCATCACGATCGGGACGTTGGATTGGCGTCGGATTTCCTGGCAGACCTCAAACCCAGTGCGCTTCGGCATGAGCACATCCAGCATTACCAGATGAAAGCGTTGCGCGCCAAACTTCAGCAGTGCATCATCGCCGTCCACCGCCTCAGTGACGATAAACCCCAGACGCTCCATGGATTGCTTGAGTAACCGGCGCATGACCAGTTCGTCTTCAGCAATCAAGACATTGAGTTCGGATGCAAGCAATCCTTTACTGCCAAGCGTGCTATCTCTTGAAGATGTGACGGCAGAGTCATTCTGGGTTGGCATGCAAACTTTCCACATGGGTGATCCACTGATTTTGGCGGAATTTACGACTGCATCTCGGACTGTAGCCGGAAAGTGGCTTACCGTTCATGTAAGGAAAGCGTAGCATATTTATTGTCCAATATCAAACGGAAGAATTGCTGCTTTGGGTTTGATAAGTAAGCATGAAAATCGCACTTGCACCATAAATTGTGATTGTGATATACTCTTGCCAACAGGATGCTCCCTGCTTACCTCCATTTTTTTGTTTCAAACAATTGTGTTTGACGCCAAGGAGAAAAAATCATAATGGCAAGTGTAACGTTTGACCACGTCTACAAGCGGTATGGCGAGGTAACGGCTGTCAACGACTTGAACATTCATGTCGAGGACAAGGAATTTCTCGTCTTCGTCGGGCCTTCAGGTTGTGGAAAGACCACAAGCCTACGCTGTCTGGCAGGTCTCGAAGAGATCAGCGAAGGCAACATCCTGATCGGCGATCGCATTGTCAACGATGTGCCGCCGAAAGATCGCGATATCGCGATGGTCTTCCAAAGCTATGCCCTCTATCCACACATGAGCGTGTACGACAACATGGCCTTTGGCCTGAAGTTGCGCAAGACGCCCAAGTCGGAAATCGACCGCCGCGTCAAAGAAGCGGCTGACATTCTGGATATCGGCCACCTGCTTGACCGCAAACCCAAGCAACTCTCCGGTGGTCAGCGCCAGCGTGTGGCCGTTGGTCGCGCCATTGTACGTGAACCGTCTGTTTTCCTTTTTGATGAGCCACTCTCCAATCTTGATGCCAAGCTGCGCGTTCAGACGCGCGCCCAATTGACCAAATTGCACCAGCGTTTGGCCACTACGTTTATCTACGTCACGCATGACCAGGTGGAAGCGATGACGATGGCAAGCCGCATCGCCGTGATGAAGGATGGCCTGTTGCAGCAGATCGACACGCCGCAGGCGCTGTACGATCATCCGAACAATGTATTTGTTGCCGGCTTTATCGGCAGCCCCAGCATGAACTTCTTCGACGCCACCTTGGTTGAAAGCGACGGCAAACTCGAAATCAACAGCGGCGGCTTCCGCCTGCCTGTGCCACACCCAAAGGCCGATGAATGGCGCGTGCATAAGGGCAAGCAGGTGATTTTCGGCATTCGCCCTGAAGATATTCATGCCAAGCCGTTCGTACCGCCCAGCATTCTTGAAGCTGAATTGGCCGCCACGGTCGATGTCGTGGAAATGATGGGCAACGAGATCTTCCTCTATCTCATGAGCCGTGACAACAAGCAGTTCATCGGCCGCGTCGACCCGCGCGTACGCGCCCAGGTCGGCGACGAGATTCAGCTTGCCGTGAACATGGCGAACGCTCACATCTTCGACCCGAAGACCGAGATTTCGCTGGCTGGTTGATTTCGCTGGCTGGTTAATTGCATTACTTATGGTAAATGAGGCCGGGGATCGCAAAGATCCTTGGCCTTTTTGTTTCCCCGTCCGCCTTGATGGGAAAACTCTGTTCTTCCCCTGCTCCACCCCCATATGAATCCAGGAGGCATGGAACTCATGAACGGTGAATTGGGAAAGTCCATTGCGTTGGCGGCCGAGGTGGTGGCAAGCGCGTGTTCCCTTGTCGTGTTCACCGGCGCCGGCGTCAGCGCCGAGTCGGGTATTGACACCTTCCGCGATGCACAGACAGGGCTGTGGTCGCATTTTGACCCTCAACAACTGGCGAGCCAAGCCGGGTTCGCCGCTGATCCTGGACTGGTCTGGCGTTGGTACATGCATCGGCTCGCTAGGGTCGAACAGGCGACGCCCAATCCGGGCCATCAAGCGCTCGCCGACCTGGAACGGCTGACGCCATCCCTTACCTTGATTACCCAGAACGTGGACGATCTGCATGAGCGCGCGGGCAACCAGCGTGTGTTGCATCTGCACGGCCATATTGGGCGTTTCCATTGCAATGGCTGCCAGACGCCATACGCGCTCCAACCTGACGATTACGCCTCGCCTACCCCGCCGCAATGTATGTTGTGTCTGGACTACGTGCGCCCCAGCGTCGTGTGGTTTGGAGAGATCTTGCCAGAGCAGGCGTTAAATCAGGCGTGGCGCGCTGCCGAACAGTGTGAGGTTTTCTTGGTGATCGGCACGAGCGGCGTTGTCTATCCCGCGGCGCAATTGCCGCTAATCGCCAAGCGTCACGGCGCGCACGTCATCGAGATCAACCCAGAGATATCGGCGCTGTCGGACGTGGCGGACGTCACCTTGCGCGCCCCGGGCGGCGAGGCGTTGCCGCGGTTGGTTGCTGAAGTAGGGAGTCAATTGCGTAAAGATCGCACAGCTTGAGAGCGGCGTTCCAATATTAAGGCGACGTGGGCCATTCCCACACGGCATCGTCCACGAGAGTGGATTGCGTGACGCCATGGATGTGAACGGTTGCAGGCAATGCTTTCGTCCCCGACTGTCGCTGCAAAACGAGCCGATACTGGTCGGGCGTGAAGTCAGGCGGCAAGGTGTAGGTGAAAGTCACGGTGTTGGTATGGTGCGGCGGCAAAATGAAATACCCCGTAAACACTTGCGTGCGTTGCTCGCCGCGCTGCGTGGTGACGCTTGCGGGTTCGACGCCGGTCACCTCGAGCAGCTTGCTGCCCGCCGGCGCATAGACGCGCACGTAGTCAAAGTAGCAGCGCGCCACCAGCGCGGCATAGCTGTCTCCATAGCGGGGCGTCAGATCGCAGCCAGGATCATCAGCCTCGATGGGATGCGTGTAGGTCAAGGTGAGCGTAGCCTGCGCCGGCTGATCCGCTCCCTGGGGCCAGTCTACGCGATAATCGAGCGCCCGCTCAATCGCGGCGTCAGCCTTGTTGTAGCCCATGTTGGTATCGACGACGGCCAGAAAATCGCTTCCCGTGGCGGGACGCAGCGCGCCATCCCAGCCTTGTGCGTGCAGGACCGCGTCAGCTTCTTCGTTGTCCAGCCACACCTGGATGGAGCGCTCACGCAATGCGCCGACAAGCGCTGAAGTCAGGGCCAGCAGATCCGCATCTCCGTTTTGCACCTTTGTGAGCGCAGCGTCCGCCAACCGCGGGATAAACTCTTTGCGTTGCGACCACCACGCGCCCAGCGTCTCTGGCGTGTCACCGCCCACCGCCGTATCGCTTTCGGCGGGTCGCTCCCAAAGCTTTACGATTTGATCCTCGATGTTCTCGCCACCGATCGGATCGTCAAACCCGGCGACCTGAAGCTCTCCCAGCGCGGAAAAGATGCGCCGGACTGCGTGCAGGTCAACCGTGGCGATGCCGTCCACCTCGACGCCCATGTCGCTTTTATACAGCGCCGCCGCCACTTGTGCTGTGGTGGGCAGATCCGGCGACCAGTTGGCGTCGCGCATGACAAGCACCGGAATGTTCATGTAGTGCTGCATCGCAGCCGGCGCCGGTGGATACATGCCATCGGCGCGATAGACTTCGTAACTGTCTGCAAAGTCCAGTTCGGTCAGCTTGCCTTGATCCAGCGTAAGCCGGCCAATCGCAGCGATGAAGCCGCCGGTTGCACGCAGCTTATGATTGTTTTGCACCAAGAGCAGATAGGTCTTGGGGCGATCCATCCCCAGCAAGGCCGGCAATTGCGGGCCAAGTTGCGTCGCCACATCGGCCAACGCCAGCAAATCGGGCGCAGCTTGCAGCGGCGCGGCAAGACGACCTGGCAACGCCGCGCCGTCGACGGTTGACAGCGTCGCACGCAGCGCCTCCAGCCGCAGGGCAAACTCGGGTAGCGCCGCCGACTGCTGGACGATTGCCTGCAAAAGCAGCTCAGGTGTTGATGCATCCGGTTGTGCCGCGTGCAACTCCGCCAGCGTCGGCGCCAACAGGTCGCTGCCTGCCTGCGCCAGATCGAGCGCCTGACGGCCAGCTTCGACTAGCTCCGGTGCGGATGCAGCAAGCGCGCCATAAATGGGCACAAATCCAAACCACTCGGCGACCGGCAGGAGTGGATCCACCTCCTGCGCGAACTCGTCATAGTTTTCTGTCAGGCGTTCCAGGGTGTTTTGCAGTGCAACTGGATTGTCGAGGGGTGCAGTCGCAGCCAGTGCACGCAATTGCATCGCCGACTGATAGGTGTTCCAACCAGCCCAGGCAAGTGTGATGCCTTTGTAAGCGATGAGGAACAGCGCTGCCAACGCGATGAAAGCGCATCCAATCCGCCACGGATGGCGAGTGGGATGCGCGGGTGCTCTCGAAGGGGAAATTTGCTGCTCGATCATACTTTCACTGACTTTTTTGCCTGCTGCAATGGATGTGTCTATGGCTTCAAACGCCACAATGGACCGGCCGGCTCTAACCGTTCAGCCTCGATCCAGGCGGGTTGCTCGGCAAAGTAGATCGGCCTTCGCCCCACATTGGCTGCCACCACTTCCTCTGCCGAGGCGTCGATTGCCGGCACGTCGGGATACAGATCGTGCTGGAGACGCTGGTACCACGCAAACTGATAGAGCGATTCGTTGACGGGAATGATACCAGGCGCAGCGATCTCCATTGTGCGGTCGCCCCAAGTCCCGTACCATGCTGTAAAAGTCTCCCGGTCGCCCAACGTGATGAGCAGGCTGTCAGGTTCCAGCGTTTCCGCCGCCTGGTCGAGATAGCGTCGCGCCTCATTGTCGTTGGACAGCGCCAGTGACGGCCAACGCGTCACGACAAGCAGCAGCAAGAGCAGCGCGGTGATGCTTGCTACGAGTGGCCTCGCTCCCTTGAAACGACGTTCCAGCCATGCGGCAATGATTTCCAGCCCAACGGCCATCCAGATGCTCAACAGCCACACGACCGGCAACAGGTAAATCTCGCTATCGCGTGTGTAATAGAGCATCGCATAGACGCTGACCGGCGTGATCCACAACAGGCTGAAGTTACGGAGATGTCCGGCTGTGCGATCCCATGCAGCCAGGCCGACAAACCCAAGCGCCAATCCCAACGGGGTGAACTGGTCGGTAAGCGTATATGCCCACGCGCTCAGGCGGCTCACCACTGCACCGGACGCGCCATTGAGCAGATATCCGCGATAGGCGGCGCCGCTGACCAGCCACTGGAAACCCTCCCAGTTGTCGGCGTATCCCCAGTTGACCGGCGGCGGTCCCATCGACGCCACCAGCGGAATGCGGCCATAAAAGAGCAGTCCCAGCAAAGCGCCACCGCCCAACACAGCCAGCGGCTCGCGCCAGCGCTTCGATCCTGTACGCACCGTAGCCAGCGCATAGAAGGCCGCGGGCAGAAGCAGGATCAGCGTCAAATGGTGGGCGACGCCCAGCGCCACTGGGATGACAACATACCACAGCCGCTGGGGTTGCACCAACACTGCCCATGCCAGAAGCACCACCAGCAGCGCATGAAAACTGTAGACCTCGGTGATGATCGATTGGCTCCACAACAGCGGGGAAACTGCCCACGCCAGCCCTGCCAGCAGCGCCCACAGCCAGCGCCGAGGGCCGACCGGCAGCAGGTGATGAGCAACTATCACCGTGAGAAAGACGCTGGCCGCGCCGCTTAACGCGCTGAGGAGGTTGCCGCGCCACGCCAGATCGCTGGCTGGCGCTGCCATACCGAGCAACGCCAGCCAGCCTTGTAGCAGAAGGGTGTACAGCGGGTATCCGGGCGGATGGGGCACGCCGTTGACGATAGCGGCGGTCAACAACTCCGCGCCGTCAGCGCCCTGGTGCGCCCAGGTCAACCCGGGCGCAAGCGACAGAACATAGAAGGCAAACGCAAACGATCCCGCAGCGAACCCTGCCGCCCGACGCACCATTACTGGAAGTCGGGCGGCTCGGCGGGCGGCATCCCCACGCTGATGGCGGTGAAGGCAGGCTCGGCGTTAGCGGCCAGCGCCGCGGCCGAACCGTCAAGCACCGCGCCGGCTGCCAATTCCTCGTCAATAGCCGCCGTGAGCTTGACCGTCGTCGCGACGCCGGCTGACAGTTCAGGCCAGGTCACGACAATCAGGAGCGCACCGGAGTCAGCATCTTTTTGGGTGGCTTCGCCGCCATCGGTCGCGGACAGGCTGACAAACGACAACCCCACCGGCAGCTCAAATGAGAATTCTGGATTGGCGGCTGCCGCCGTTCCTGTGTTGGTCAATGTAAACGACAACACGATCTGATCGCCCTGCATGGCGACGGCGGGTTCCATTGCACTGGAGAGCAACAGCGAGGTGCTTTCCACTGTTTCCGGCGCCGACGTCGGCGTTGCCGCCGCCGGGGTCGCAACGACGGGTGCATCGCGGCCGGTCGTCACGGGCAGCGCGGCAAGCGTCGCCGCTGCTGCATCGGACGTGACGAATTGCGCCGACACCCATCCGTTGCCAATCCCACCGGGCACACAGCAGACAAGCCACCAGTCGCCGGCGGCGTTGCGTCCTAACAGCGTCACCGTGGCGCCGCTGCCCAGTTTACCCAGAATCGGGGCGGAGGTGGAAGGTTCTTCCCGCACGTTGAGCGCCACGACCGCAACCTTGCCCACCGGCGCGCCGGGCGGGAGGTCAGCTACAGGGGCCGTCACTGCCGGCGTTGTGACTGGGGGCGCTGTAACTGGCGGCAGCGCTGTCTCCCCTGCCACCAACGTCGCGCCATCTCCTACAGGCAAGCCGGCCAATTGCTCGGCTGTGTAGTTGGGCGTCACAAACTGGGCGCTGACCCAGCCCTGCGTTTGCGAGCTTGGCAGGCAACAGATGTTGAGCCACGTGTTGGCGCTATTGCGCGCCAGCACCGTCACAAGAGCGCCGCTGGTCAGCCGGCCGATCACGGGGAACGTGGCGCCCGGCCCTTGTCGCATATTGAGCGTCGCCGCACTGATCACGCCTGTGAGGGCGTCCCCTGGTGCGTCCGGTGCAGGGGCCGGTTGATTCGCCGCGGCGGTGGGCGTCGGCGTGGGCTGCGCTGGTTCATCACGTTTATCGTCGTCGCGTGGGCGCTCTGTCGGAGCCGGGGGCGCCGGCGTTTCCGTCGGCGGCCGCGGTGGCACTGTCGAGTTTTGCTTCACATCGGCGGGATGTTCGGCTGCCCACACCTGCGCCGTCCCCACCCACAGCAGCGTGGCGACGCTCACGAGCAAAGTGAGCAATGCAGATTTGAGCAGCCAACGTTTGTGGGCAAAGCGATGGTTCAGATTGTTCATGAGTCGTTCCTTGTGGTTTGAATGCCTCTCAATGTGCGCCGTCGCCGTGAAAGATCGCCGGAAATGTGCGCAACAAAATCTCCAGGTCGCGCCGTAGGCTGTAATGCTCGATATAGTCGAGCTCGAGTTGCAACCGTTCGGCAAAGCCCAGGTTGCCGCGGCCGCTGACCTGCATCGGCCCGGTCATCCCCGGCTTGACGGCCAGACGACGGCGATGGTGGTCCTGGTAAAGCTGCACGATGCGTTCCTCTTCAGGCCGCGGCCCGACCAGGCTCATGTCGCCGCACAACACATTGTAAAACTGTGGCGTTTCGTCAAGCGAAGTCCGGCGCAAGAGCTGTCCCACCCGCGTCACGCGCGGATCCTGCTTGAGCTTGAAAACCGGCTCCTCCAGATGGGTTACATCCACCAGACTGCCCAGTTTCTCCTCGGCGTCGGCGCTCATCGTACGTAATTTGATGATCCGAAACGCGCGTCCATTCTCCCCCACCCGCACTTGCCCAAAAAAGACCGGGCCGGGCGAGTCAAGCTTGATGGCAAGCGCGGCAATCGCCACCAGCGGGATCGAAATTGCCAGCCCAACCAGCGCGCCCAGTATATCCATGCTGCGCTTGACCAGGCGTTGCCAGCCGGTGATGACCGGCTGATGCACGCCGGGCAGCGTCCCCGCAAAATGGATGGCGCCGTTCAGATAGCCGCTGCCCAGGGCGAGCGCCCGCACCAGCACCATGCCCAGCCCCACCATCGCCAACGCCGGCGAACGCCGCACCAGCTTGAGCGTGAAAGGCAATGCCGTGGCTAGAAACACCAGGATGGCGGCGGCCACACCCGCCCACGCCCACGTCAGCGGCGCCCATACCGCGCCCAGCAACGCCAGCGCGGCCAGCCCAACGATCGCGGCCAGCAACACGATCTGCACCTTGAGCACCTGCGGCGTATGGCTGTCCTGCACCATCCGCTCAGGGTGCCAGCGGATCATCAGCGCTTTCCAGAAGCCGATGTAGTACTTGCGGCGGAAATAGTCGCCCAGGTTGCCGTCGTGCAGGTGAGACACTTTAGCCTCTGGCGCAAACACGAGGCGATAGCCCTTTTGCGCCAGGCGGAAGCTGAATTCCTGATCCTCGACGCTCGCCGTGGTGAAGATCGGATCAAATCCCTTGTTTTCGAGAAAGATGCTGCGCCGATACGCCGCCGAATAGGTGTCGATGAAATCGATCTGCGGCTGGCCGCGCATCCGGTCGTAGCGATCCTCATATTCGGCCTGCACGAAGCGTGGAATGGCGGCGCGCTGTTCCGTCACATAGGCGCCTTTCGCGCCTGCAACGTCGGGATCCATAAATGGCGCGGCCATTGCTTCCAGCCAGGTAAAAGTGGGGGCGCAGTCGGCGTCGGTAAAGAAGATCAGCGGCGCGTTGGCATGTTCGGCGCCACGATTGCGTGCGGCGGCCGGGCCGGCATTGGCCTGCTGGAGCAACGCCAGACAAATGCGGGGATGCGCCAGACGCCATCTTTCAACGACCGCTGCCGTGGCGTCGGTTGAGCCGTCGTCCACCACAAGGAGCTCGTAGCGGTCAGGCGTCAACGTCTGGTCGGCAAGCGCGTCCAGACAGCGCGTAATCACCGTCGCTCCATTGTATACGGGAATGACGACCGAACAGAGCAGGGTCGCCTGAGACGGCATGAGATCGTGCATAGGCAATTTCACGCGCGCAGCAAAGCAGGACTACTGCGCGCCGGAGGCCAGTTCCGCCACCACAAAGATTCGATGCGTCGTCGTGTCAGCCGGCCAGCCGGTAACCATCGTCAGGCGCGCATCCTCCGTGGGGGCGAGATAGGCGGCGGCCTGCGCGCGTTCTTCCGCGGTGGCGCCGAGCAGAACCAGCGGCGCGGA
>Ga0073899_10002764_pt1 | contig 15657 bp, 18 predicted proteins | sample KloWWTmetaKNB5Ph_FD_88975 | JGI IMG/M metagenome (GOLD analysis project Ga0073899, IMG submission 88975) | Active sludge microbial communities from Klosterneuburg, Austria, studying microevolution and ecology of nitrifiers - Klosterneuburg... | ecosystem: Engineered > WWTP > Aerobic digester >...
CGTGCGGGCGCTCGAAGGCGACGCTTCGCGCCGCATTCTCGACGTCGCCAAGCACGTGCTGGCCGACGTCATCGTGATGGGCTCGCGCGGCCACAGCACGATCGGCGAGCTGCTGCTCGGCTCGGTGGCGCACAAGGTCACGATGAAGGCCGACATTCCGGTCATGCTGGTACCGATCGACCGCTAAGTACCGAAAGCCTCACCCACCGCCGGGGAGCGTGCCGCAAGGCCGCTCCCCGGCGGTCGTTTACGCCTTGGGCGAGACGACGCGGCGGCCGCAGTCCGACAACAGGCGACGCAACCAGCGATGGCCGGTGGAGTGATGGTTGCGCTCGTGCCAGAGCTGGTAGAAACGCATCGGCGGGAACGCGATCGGCGAGGGAATGATCACCAGCGCCAGCAGATTGGCGTAGAACTGCGCGAAGTGGCGGGTGGTGGTGAACACCAGGTCGGTGTTCTGCAACAGATAGGGGGCGGCGGTGAAGGACTGCACCACCAGACGCTCGTCACGGTTGATTCGCATCGATGCCAGCACGCCGTCGATGACCCCGCGCTGGCTGATGGAGTACGGCATCGGCACCACGTGGGCGGCGCGCATGTAGTCCTCGGTGCTCATGCCTTTTTTCGCCAGCGGATGGCTGGCCCCCACCAGGCACACGATCTCGTCCTCGAGCAACATCGACAGGTGCATGCGGTTTGGCGGCTCGGGCCAGTTGCCGATCACCACGTCAAGGTCGCCTTCGGCCAGCGAGCGCTCGAAGTCGAAGTTCGGCCCCAGCGCAAGCAGGCTGAGGCGCGCATGCGGTGCATCACGCCGAAAACGCTCGGCCACGCTGGCGACAAACACCGGCGCCAGGTAGTCGGGCGCGCCGATCCGGAACTCATGGCGGGTGCTGTGCGGCTCGAAGGACTCGGGCGAATCGGTCATCAGATCGATCTCGGCCAGCGCGCCCTTGGCATGCGACATCAGCGCCAGTGCCCGCTCGGTGGGCACCATGCCCCCCTTCTCGCGCACCAGCAGCGGGTCGCCAAGGATGTCGCGCAGGCGCTTCAGCGCCGCGCTGACGGCGGGTTGCGACTGGTTCATGCGCAAGGCCGTGCGCGATACGCTGCGCTCGGTGATCAGCAGCACAAAAATGCGTAACAGATAGGTGTCGAGCGGATCGTCACTACGCCTCAAGCTCATGGTGTATCTCCTTTTGTTGTCGTTATGAAGCTGCGGGCAGGACGGGCTCGAGCCCTGAAAGCGAGATAACCAGAAGCATATATCACTTATAAAGCTATAAGCGATTCGATAACAATTGTCGGGCTTACACTGCGCCTCACACCCTCGCAGCCTAGACGGACATAACAAGGAGACAACAGCATGGGACGCCTCACCACCCACGTACTCGACACGGCCAATGGCAAACCCGGTACCGGCATCGCAGTCACCGTTTATCGCCTTGATGGCGAGCGCCGCGAAGTGGCCCGCACCGTCACCAATCATGACGGCCGCTGCGACCAGCCCCTGCTCGAAGGCACGGCGCTGGAGCCTGGCAAATACGAAATCATCTTCGGCGCGGGCGACTACTTCCGCGCCCTGGGCCAGAACCTGCCCGAGCCACTGTTCGTCGATGAAGTCGCGCTGCGCTTTGGCGTCGCCAATGCCGACCAGCACTATCACGTGCCGCTGCTGGTGTCGCCGTGGAGCTACTCCACCTATCGCGGCAGCTGACCCTCAATCCTGATAGAGACAAAGACAATGGAAGCCTATCTGCTCGACTGGGCCAATCTCTTGGTCCGCTGGGTACACCTGATCGCCGGCATTGCCTGGATCGGTGCGTCCTTCTACTTCGTGATGCTCGACACCTCACTGAAGCCGCCCAAGAACCCGGCGGACGCCAAGCGCGGCGTGTTCGGCGAACTGTGGGCGGTGCATGGCGGCGGTTTCTACTGCAGCCAGAAGTTTCTCACCGGCCCCAAGGGCGAGCCGCTCACCCACGATCTGCACTGGTCGAAGTGGGAGGCCTACAGCACCTGGCTTTCGGGCATGGGCATGCTGGCGATCATCTACTGGATCGGCGCCTCGAGCTACCTGATCGACAGCAAGGTCATGGTGCTGTCGCCAGCCGCCGCGATTGGTATCTCGATCGCCTTCCTGGTCGTGGGCTGGGTGATCTATGACATCCTGTGCCGCAACATGGTCGGCAAGGACGGTGCGCTCGCAGCCATCGTGTTCGTGCTCGTCATGATCGCCAACTACGCACTGCATCAGGTGTTCTCGGCCCGCGGCGCCTACATCCACGTTGGCGCGATGCTCGGCACGATGATGGCGGCCAACGTCTTCTTCCACATCATGCCGGGACAGCGCCGGATGGTGGCGCAGATCCACGCCGGCGAGAAGGTCGATTCGCGCCCCGGCATCATCGGCAAGCAGCGCTCGGTGCACAACACCTATTTCACGCTGCCGGTGCTGATCATCATGATCAGCAACCACTACCCGATGACCTATGCCAACCAGCACGGCTGGCTGGTGCTCGGCGTGCTGATGCTGGCCGGCGTGCTGATTCGCCAGTTCTTCGTGCTGCGCCACCGCGGCCAGGTGAAGTGGTGGCTGCCGGCCGCCGGCGTCGCACTGATCCTGATGCTGATGGTGCTGATGGCGCCCAAGCCGGTCGATGCCAGCGGCGACAAGGTCAGCTACAGCACCATCCGCCAGACCATGGACAAGCGCTGCGTCAGTTGCCACGCCGACAAACCCACCTTCGAAGGCTTCGCCGAGGCGCCCAAGGGCGTGATGCTGCAGACGCCGGAACAGGTCACGCAGCACGCCGCCAAGGTGGCCGAGACGGTGGCCAGCGGCTACATGCCGCTCGGCAACCTGACCGAAATCACCGACAAGGAACGCGAAGAGATCGCCGTCTGGTTCGCCCAGGGCGCGCACACCGCCGATTGAGTCGCCAAGAAACCAACAATCCCGGAAAAGACAGCCATGAGCACTCAGACCACAGCCGCCACCGATCACCGTACCAACGCCTCACCAAGCGCCCTGGACGAACTTTCGAAGCTGCCGCAGGACGCCTTCATCGCCCGCCTCGACGGCATCTTCGAGCATTCACCCTGGGTCGCCGAGCGCGCCTGGAGCACGGGCCCCTTCGACAGCATCGACGCCCTCCACGCCGCCATGTGCCTGGTGGTCGACGCGGCCGAGGCCACCGAACAACTTGCCCTGATCTGCGCCCACCCGGAGCTGGCAGGCAAGGAAGCCGAGGACGGCACGCTGACCACCGCCTCCACCGGCGAGCAGCGCGGCGCCGGTCTCGACCAGTGCAGCAAGGAAGAACTGCAGCGCCTGCGCCAACTCAACCACGACTATCGCGCGCGCTTCGGCTTTCCCTTCGTGGTCGCCGTCAAAGGTCTCAGCCGCCATCAGATCATGGATCAGGTGCAGGCCCGCCTGGCCAATGAGCGCGACACCGAGTTCCGCGCCTGCCTGCGCGAGATTGGCAAGATCGCCCGGTTCCGGCTCGATGCAATGTTCGCCTGAACCAGAATCGACGACACTGCCAACGTCAACCTACTGGCGCTGACCTTCCAACTCACCTGATCGCCCCATCCGGATCAAGACCATGACATCGACCGCCCCCTACCCCCGCGATCTGATCGGCTACGGCAAGAACCCGCCGCACGCCAACTGGCCCGGACGCGCCCGCATCGCGGTGCAGTTCGTCCTCAACTACGAGGAAGGCGGCGAAAACTGCGTGCTGCACGGCGACCCTGGCAGCGAACAGTTCCTGTCCGAACTGTTCAATGCCGCCAGCTACCCCGAGCGCCACCTGACGATGGAAGGTATCTACGAGTACGGCTCGCGGGTGGGCGTGTGGCGCTTCCTGCGCGAGTTCGAGCGTCGCGGCCTGCCGCTGACCGTGTTCGGCGTGTCGATGGCGCTCGAGCGCCACCCCGAACTCACCGCCGCGTTCAAGGAGCTCGGCCACGAGATCGCCTGCCACGGCTGGCGCTGGATCCACTACCAGCACACGCCCGAAGAGGTCGAGCGCGAGCACATGAAGATCGGCATGGAGATCATCGAGCGCCTCACCGGCGAGCGCGCGCTGGGCTGGTACACCGGTCGCGACTCGCCCAACACCCGGCGCCTGGTGGCCGACTACGGCGGTTTTCTGTACGACTCCGACTACTACGGCGACGACCTGCCGTTCTGGACCGAAGTGCAGAAGACCAATGGCGACACCGTGCCGCACCTGGTGGTGCCCTACACCCTCGACACCAACGACATGCGCTTCGCGCTGCCGCAGGGTTTCTCGCACGGCGATGAGTTCTTCGAATACCTGCGCGACGCCTTCGACGTGATGTACGCCGAGGGCGAAGAGCGCCCGGCGATGATGTCGATCGGCATGCACTGCCGCCTGCTGGGTCGCCCGGCACGCTTCAAGGCCCTGCAGCGCTTCCTCGATCACATCGAGAAGCACGACCGGGTGTGGGTCTGCCGTCGCGTCGACGTCGCCCGCCACTGGATCGAGCATCACCCGTTCAAAAAATAAGACCGCTTTTCCACTGCCTGGCCTGCGATACCGCGGCCGGCCCCAGCCCACCCGAACCCACAGGAGATTCTCCATGGCCAGCCACACCCCCGGCGCCCCCGTTTTCGCCGCCCCTGCCGAACTACCCGACTGGGCGCTGCGCTCGGTCGACCTCGCCAACCCGCGCCTGGGGGCAAAGACGCTTGCCGCCTCCGACGACTTCTTCGCCGAAGTCGCGCGCATGCTCAACCCCGAACCAGCCCAGTTCGTGCCCGGCAAGTTCGACATCAACGGCAAGTGGATGGACGGCTGGGAGTCGCGCCGCAAGCGCGTCGCCGGTCATGACTGGGCACTGGTCAAACTCGGCGTCAAGGGCGTGATCCGCGGCTTCGACGTCGACACCAGCCACTTCACCGGCAACTACCCGCCGGCCGTCTCCATCGAGGCCTGCGTGTCCGACTCCGACGAAGTTGACGCCCTGCAGTCTGCAGACTGGACCGAGATCCTGCCGGCCTCGCCCTGCGGCCCCAACAGCCACCACATCCTCGAATGCGCCAGCACCGAGGCCTGGACCCACCTGCGCGTCAACATGTATCCGGACGGCGGCATCGCCCGCCTGCGCGTCTATGGCCGGCCGGTCGGCACGCTCGCCGCCAAGGCAGCCAGCGGCGCACAGATCGACCTGATCGCGATGGAAAACGGCGGTCGCGCCGTGTCGTGGAACGACGCCAGCTTCGGCTCGTCGGCCGCTGCGCTACTGCTGCCGGGACGCGGCATGAACATGGGCGATGGCTGGGAAACCCGCCGCCGCCGCGAACCGGGCAACGACTGGTGCGTGCTCGAGCTCGGCGCCCCCGGTACGGTCGAGAAGATCGAAGTCGACACCGCCTACTTCAAGGGTAACTACCCTGACGGCTGCTCGGTGCAGGCTGCCTACGTCACCGGTGGTACGGACCGCTCCATCACCACCCAGTCGATGTTCTGGCACACCCTGCTGCCCGAGCAGAAGCTCGAGATGGATGCGATCCACACCTTCAGCAACGAAGTGGCCAAGCTCGGGCCGATCACCCACGTCCGCTTCAACATCTTCCCCGACGGCGGCGTGTCGCGCCTGCGCCTGTGGGGCAAGGTCGAATCGAAGTAAGCCTGTGCCATCGCTCCCGCACCGTGCGCCGCGCGCGCTGCGGGAGCGATGCACGCCGCAACCTTCACCGCGCTCCACGCCTCAACAACAGAGAGCCCGCCATGTCCGCACACCCCGCCCTAACGCTAGAAGTGCAGCCCCTCACCCGCGAAGCCTTCGCCCCCTATGGCGACGTCATCGAAGCCAGCGACGCGGTCAAGCACTTCACCATCAACGCCGGCAACACCGAGCGCTATCACGATCTCGCCAACATCGAACCCGGCCCCGACGGTCGCGTCATCGTCTCCCTCTTTCGCGGCCAGGCGCGCACCCTGCCCTTCACCGTGCACATGATGGAGCGTCACCCGCTCGCCTCGCAGGCCTTCATCCCGATGTCGGGCAAGCCCTACCTGGTCGTGGTCGCCCCAGCCGGCGAAGCGCCCGGGGTTCAGGATCTGAGAGTCTTCCTCGGCCGCGGCGACCAGGGCGTCAATTACGCCACTGGCGTCTGGCATCACCCGCTGCTCGCGCTCGATGCGGTGTGCGACTTCCTCGTCGTCGATCGCAGCGGCCCCGGCCACAACTGTGACGAAGTGCAGCTCGAAACACCGGGCGTGATCGCCGCCCTTGCCTGAGCGGCGCGCGGCAGACGCATCGTTTGCCGCGCAGGCCCTCCGCCACCGAGCGTACATCCGCCATGCTGCCCTCCGAGCCCTACGCGGCACGCCCTGATCACTTCAGCGCCGAACAATGGCGTGCACGCGTCGACCTCGCCGCCTGCTACCGGCTCGCCGCGCGTCGGGGCTGGAGTGACCTCGTCTACACCCACATTTCGCTGCGCCTGCCTGGCCGTGACGATGCGTTCCTGATCAATGCCTTCGGCCAGACCTTTGACGAGATCACCGCTTCCAGCCTGCTGACGATCGATTTTGACGGCAAGGTCATCGACGACAGCGCGCGCGTCGCCAACCCCAGTGGCTTCGCCATTCATGGCGCGGTGCATCGCGCCCGCAGCGACGCCCACTGCGTGATCCACCTGCACACCGATGCCGGTATCGCCGTGTCCGCGCTGCGCGATGGTCTGCTGCCGCTGTCCCAGCACGCGATACGCTTCTGGAGCGACATCGCCTACCACGACTACCAGGGCCTGACCTTCGATGCCAAGGAACAGGCCCGGCTGGTGGCCGAGCTTGCTCACCACCGCGCCATGATGCTGCGCAACCACGGCACGCTGACCTGCGGTCGCACTGTGGCCGAAGCCTTCGTGCTGATGGATACGCTGGAAAAAGCGTGTCGCATCCAGCTCACGGCCATGGCTGCCGGCCCGGTGGCGTTGCCGCCTGATGAGGTGCTCGACCTCAGCCATGCCCAGCTCACTGCCGACCCCGAACCCGAAGGCGCGCTCGAATGGCCCGCCCTGCTGCGCGGCCTGATGCGCACCGAGCCCGACTTCGCGCGCTGAATCCGGACACTGATTCCGGACACTGATCTCGCGCCCCAATCGCGACCGCCAGACGGCACGCTCGTGGCACTGCGTTGCCCGCGCCGTGCCGTGACGTGACGTGACGTGACGTGACGTGACGTCAACCCTATTGATTCATCCCTTACAGGAGCCCCTCATGCCCACCCTGCACATCGAACTCTTCGAAGGCCGCAGCCCGGAAAAAAAACGCGAACTCGTCGCCGCGCTTACCCGCGAGACTTGCCAGGTACTCGACTGCGACCCCGGCGCGGTCGACATCATCCTGGTCGAAGTCAAGCGCGAACACTGGGCAACCGGCGGCGTGATGTGGTCCGAACACCGCTGAAGCCCGCCGCAGCGGTCAGGTGACCGGATTCATTCGGACAATATCGATTTCGTGATGAGTTTTATCAGCTCATAACAGTATTTATATTTCGGCATCTACCTAGACTGAATATCACTTGTTCATGATCAAAAAAAGGAGACAACCGATGTCCGAGCAAACCCTCACGGATGGCCGGTCGACGGTTGACCCCGTCAACGAATGTCCGCCCGCTGGCCGCCTGTTTACGCTGGCCCTGCAACACGTGCTGGTGATGTATGCAGGCGCGATCGCCGTACCCCTGATCATCGGCGGCGCGCTCAAGCTGCCCAAGGACCAGATCGCTTTTCTGATCAACGCCGACCTGCTGACCTGCGGCTTGGTCACCATCATCCAGTCGCTCGGCGTCGGCCGCTTCGGCATCCGCCTGCCGATCATGATGGGCGTCACCTTCGCCGCCGTCGGCCCGATGGTGGCGATGGCGGGCGACCCCACCCTGGGCATCAACGCCATCCTTGGCTCGGGCATCGCCGCCGGCCTGTTCGGCATCCTGTTCGCGCCCTTGGTGTCACGCTCGCTGCCACTGTTCCCGCCGGTCGTCACCGGCTCCATCATCGCGGTGATCGGCATCTCGCTGATGCCGGTCGCAATCAACTGGTCGGCCGGCGGCCAGGCCCGCATCCGTGATGTGGTCAGCGGCCAGCTCATCGACAACCCCAGCTACGGCTCGCTCGATCACCTGGCGATCGCCGGCCTGGTGCTGCTGATCGTGCTTGCCATTACCCGCTATGGCCGCGGTTTCATCTCCAACGTCGCCGTGCTGCTGGGCATGGGCGTGGGTTTCGGAATCGCGATCGCACTCGGCCGGGTCAACTTCGACGGCATCTCCGACCAGCCCTGGATTTCGATCGTGACGCCGCTGCACTTCGGCATGCCGATCTTCGATCCGGTGTCGATCGCGACGATGTGCCTGGTGATGGTGGTGGTGATGGTCGAGTCCCTGGGCATGTTCCTCGCCCTCGGCGATCTCACCGACCGCCAGCTGACGCGTGACGACCTCACCCGCGGCCTGCGCACCGACGGCCTCGGCACGCTGATCGGCGGCTTCATGAACACCTTTCCCCACACCTCGTTCTCGCAAAACGTCGGCCTGGTCGGTGTCACCGGGGTCAAGAGCCGCTGGGTGTGCGTGGCCGGTGGCGCCATCCTGATGGCGTTTGGCCTGTTTCCCAAGATGGCGCTGATCATTGCCTCGGTACCGCAGTACGTGCTGGGCGGCGCCGGCCTGGTGATGTTCGGCATGGTCGCTGCAACCGGCATCAAGATCATGCTGTCGGCCGATATGCGCGGCAACCGCTACAACCTCTACATCGTCGCGCTCAGCATCAGTGCCGGCATGATCCCAATGGTGGCGCCGACCTTCTTCCACAACATGCCGGCCGCGCTGGCGCCGCTGCTGCACAGCGGCATCCTGCTCGCCGCCATCACTGCCGTGGGTCTGAACCTGTTCTTCAATGGCTCACGCAGCAAAACAGGAGAGAACGACCTGGTGCCGCACGCGCACTGAGCGCCTACACTTCCACTGAGCAATCGGCCGGCCGCGCACCTACAGTGCCGGTCGGCCGTTCAGCAGGAGGGCCGGCGAACGCCCCAGAATTTGCGCCCTCAAGGTTTGAGCCGGTACCCCGTCCGGAACATCCACATCACGATAGCGACGAACAGCGCGAGAAACAGCAGCGCCATGCCCAGGCTGACGCCCACGCTGACATCGGCGCTGCCGTAGAAGCTCCAGCGAAAAGCGCTCACCAGGTACACCACCGGGTTGAGCAGGCTCACCGTCTGCCAGGCTGGCGGCAGCATATCGATTGAGTAGAAGCTGCCGCCGAGAAAGGTCAGCGGCGTAATGATGAGCAGCGGCACCAGCTGCAGCTTCTCGAAGTTGTCCGCCCAGATACCGAGGATGAAGCCCAGCATGCTGAAGGTGAGCGCGGTCAGAACGAGAAAGAACACCATCCACAGCGGGTGCTCGATGCGCAGCGGCACGAACAGGCTGGCGGTGGCGAGGATGATGAGGCTGAGCAGGACCGATTTGCTCGCCGCCGCGCCGACATAGCTGAGCACGATTTCGAAGTTCGACACCGGCGCCGACAACAGCTCGTAGATCGAACGCGTGAACTTTGGAAAGAAGATCGCGAACGAGGCGTTGGACACGCTCTGCGTCAGCAGGCTGAGCATGATCAGGCCGGGAACGATGAAAGCGCCGTAGCTCACCCCGTCGACTTCGGGAATGTAGCCACCAATGGCCGAACCGAACACGACGAAGTACAGCGAAGTCGAAATCACCGGCGCCAGCACGCTTTGCAGCACGGTGCGCCCGGTGCGGGCCATTTCAAACAGGTAGATGGCGCGAACGGCATACCAGTTCATGATGCTTCTCCTGCACCCTGGCGCGCAGGCTCGGCAACCAGGCTGACAAAGATATCCTCGAGCGAACGCTGCGTGGTGTGCAGGTCGGAGAAACCGATGTCCGCGGCACTCAGCTCCTGCAACAGGTCCACGATAGCCGTCTCTTCGCCGTCGCCGTCGTAACGGTAGACCAGCTCCGCACCGCCCTTCGCCAGCGTCAGCCCATGGTGCGCCAGTGCCGACGGAATCGCGTGCAGCGGCGTCTGCAGCTGCAGCGTCAATTGCTTGCCGCCGAGCTTTTGCATCAGCGCCGCCTTGTCCTCGACCAGGATCAGCGCGCCCTTGCTGATCACACCCACGCGATCGGCCATTTCTTCGGCCTCTTCGATGTAATGCGTGGTCAGGATTACGGTGACGCCGGTATCGCGCAGGCGGCGCACCAGTTGCCACATGTCGCGGCGCAGTTCGACGTCCACGCCGGCTGTCGGCTCGTCAAGGAACAGAATCCTCGGTTCATGCGACAAGGCCTTGGCGATCAACACGCGCCGCTTCATGCCGCCGGACAACATCATCAGTCTGGCGTCCTTCTTGTCCCACAAGGACAGATCCTTCAGCAACTGCTCGATATACGCCGGCTTTGCCGGCTTGCCAAACAGGCCGCGGGTGAAGCTCACGGTGTTCCACACCGTCTCGAAGGCGTCAGTGGTCAGCTCCTGCGGCACCAGGCCGATCAGCGCGCGCGCGGCGCGATAGTCGCGAATGATGTCGTGGCCGTCCACCATCACCCGTCCGGTGCTGGGCGTGACCAGACCACACACGATGCTGATCAGCGTCGTCTTGCCTGCCCCATTGGGGCCCAGCAGGGCAAAGATCTCACCGCGGTGAATGTCGAGGTCGACCTGCTTCAGCGCGGCAAAGCCGCCGGCGTAGGTCTTGGAAAGTGCTGAAATGGAAATGATCGGCTGCATGGCTGGGAAGATAGCAGATCGACCCGGCAGTTCCCTGTGCACGGCAAGCTTCCCGACTTTGCAGCGGGTTCGGTGCTGCGTGCTGGCGAACAGCATCGCTCGCCTCTGCATCCGGAAACCATGCCACAGCCTGGACGCGTACCTCACCAATGGCCATGCAGTGCGGCCCCTCCCCCCACACGGCTACAGATCGATACAGACCCGACATCGGTCGCGGCCTACACTGATGTCGACCCTGGCCTGATCGCCATCGTGCCGCAGGCTGCAGCCTGCTTGTCGTCAAGTCCTTTCAAGGAGATCCACATGAGACGTCGATATCTTGTCGCTGCCTCCGTTCTGGCGCTGCTGTCTGGTGGCGTGCTGGCGCAGGCTACCCTGCCCCCGATCGCCGACGACGCCCCCGTTTTCGGGTCGCAGATCATGACTCAGGAAGAACGCGTCGAGCACCGCGACAAAATGCGCGCGGCAAAAACGCTGGAAGCGCGCGAGCAGGTGCGCACTGAGCACCACACGCAGATGGTAGAACGCGCCAGGGAGCGCGGCGTCACCCTGCCCGACGAGCCCCCGGCACGGGGCGGCATGGGGCCCGGCTCAGGCATGGGTTCTGGCTCGGGCATGGGTTCTGGCTCAGGCATGGGCCCCGGCAAGGGAGGGGGCGCCGGAATGGGTCCGGGTGGAGGCATGGGGCCCGGCGCAGGGCCAGGACAGGGCGGGCGCGGAAAATAATCGCCCCCACCACCACCTGAGGCCGGGCGCAATCGGCCTTCACGGCGCGCAGTGGCCTTGTGGCCACTGCGCCAGATTTCGCAACAGCCGAATATCGGTTTCGAGCGGGCGCAGTGCACCTGTCATCCTCTGGGTAAACTCCGGGTGACACGGCTCAGGCACATCGTGATGCTCAGCGTGCACGAGCGCTCAGAGCTTGGCACTCCATCAGCCGGGGCTGCCCCCGTTGCATCCTCTCCTGCGTCAAACAACGCCCCCCGCGCCACCTCTTCCTATTGGCATGTGTTTTGCATCAGCCAACGGTGCTTACTCGAGGAAGAGAACGATGTCGCGAATCGGCATGGGCAGTCTGCAGATCACCCTGCCCAACGGTCGAGTGTTCGACCCCACCGCAACCGAAATCACCGCGGGCAACATCCGGAATCTCTTCCGCCATCTCCACGTCGACGACACCGGACACACCGACCGTCTCTTTGAGACGCTAGCCTCCTACCTGGAACGGCGAGAGGGCGCGGCCGAACGGGCCTGACCCTGCATCAGGAGAGCCGCGCACTTCGGCCGTATCCTCATGCAGGCAACTGGGGTGGCCGAATCGGGCGGGCGCCTCATCAGCTCAGCAGTAGATGATGTCGTAACGGTCCTGCAGTTGCTCGAGCCAGTCTTCATCCTGGTCGAGCGTGGTATCCGGAATATCGATCCGTGCCAGCAGGTGTTCGCTGCGATCGAAGAGCGCCCAGGCAATTTGCTCGTTATCGTGCCGACAGCGGTAGGACAGCCCGGCCACGGCATTCGAGTGAAGGAATAGCGCACGCGAAAATTGCTGGCTGCTGGTATAGGGCTCGATCGCCGATATCTCGCTGTTGGCGTGATTGCGAGCGAGCCCATTGCCATGCAGCTTGGCGACGGTGACCGACCGTTCAAGATGAAGCACCGAGAGCTTGCGCGTCGCCAGATAAGTGCGCGCGATAAAACGGCCGGGGCGACCCGTCTTCTGGCGCAACACGGCCTCGACAAAGGCGCCTTCCGGTGCACTGGCGGCGTAGAGAACGCCGAAGCCCTGGTCTGGCGCGTCGAAACGATAGTCACCCGTCTTGCCGAAGAAGACGGGGTGATAGTCCTTGTGATGAATACGGTAGAGGACGAGCGGACTCGCTTCGGTATGGAGCTGATCGGGCAGGTCGATCAGCCCGAACATCATGCAGCGCCCGCCTGGCTCAGCGCGCGGGCGCAGACGTCCGCATCGTCGACGCGGCCTTGCTGCAGCAGTGCAAGCGGTGACGCATTGAACCCGGGATCGTCGCCAAGCAAGGCATCGAGCGCCATCCAGCCGGTGATGCCGGTCGCAGCAAGCGTTTGCAGGAAGCGATCAAGCCCGCGCAGAACCTGACCGTGGCTGTCGAACTGGCACAGCGGATAGCTGCGCGTGCCGTTGTCGTCGACCCACAGGATTTTGTGCGCATCGCCCCAATCCTTGATGGTCTGGCGGGATTTTCCGAGCCTTTGAGCAAGCACGGTGGGGGTGATCATGCCGCCCGCGGCGTCGATCGCCGATCGACGCGCCTCAAAGGCGCGCAGGTTGCGGGACAATGCCTTCTGGCCCCTTGCCCGCGCCGCATGGGCAAGGAGCTGGCTGCAGGCCTCGAGCGCATCCCCGGCGCCGAGGCGGCCAATCTCTTCGACACTGAGCTGATTGAACGCATCCCGCAGCGGCTGCGTGACAGCGTCGTAGGTGGCGGCCTCCTGAATCAGGGCAATCTCGACAAACCCAAAACCGGGTGACCGTCCGGCATCAGGTGACACGACCACACGGCCAGCCAAGCCTCCGGTCCGAACATGCGTGACTTTGATGGGCGGAATTTCTCGATGAATGCGGGTGCTCATGAAGAAGGCTCCCTGACGATCTGATAGGGCTTTCAGCTTGGCGCTACACGTCCAAATTGTCAAGTTTGTCCAATCAAGAAAGCCGACACAGGGGACAGGACACCGCCCGGAGCATGAACGGACTCAACCCAGCGTCGCCGTCGCCAGCTTGGCGCCGAAGCCGATGAACACCCCGCCCACGCCCGCCGTGGCCCCCGCAGCGGCGCGCCGGTGAAGGCGGAACTGGGCGGCGAGTCGAGCGCCGGCAAAGATCAGCAGCGACAGGTAGAGCAGGCTGCAGATCTGCACGATGACGCCGAGGATGACGAAGGACAGCCCCGGGTGCGCATAGGCCGGGTCGACAAACTGGATGAAGAAGGACACGAAGAACAGGATCGCCTTGGGGTTCATCAGGCTGATGAGCAGCGCCGTGCGAAAGGGATGCGGGTTGCCGCGCACCGGCGGGTAGTCAGGCCGGCCGTCGCCAACCTGTTCGGCCGTTTCGTCGCCGCGCCGCCAAGTGGCGAGCGCGCCGCGCAACAGCCCGAAACCGACCCAGGCAAGGTAGGCGGCGCCAAGGTACTTGATGACCATGAACAGCTCGGGCAGCGTGCGCAGCAGCGAGGCCGCGCCCATCACGGTCAGCAGCATCAGGATGGTGTCGCCGACGAAGATGCCGGCCGCGCCTCGGTATCCCGCGCGCACGCCCCAGCGCGAGGACGCCGCCATGACGTAGAGCGAGTTCGGGCCCGGCAGCAGCACAATGAAGATGGTGCCGAGGATGAAGGTACTGAGGTCGGTGACGCCGTAGAACATCGGAATTTCCGCGCGAGGGTGCTGATCGGGTGCTTACTTTGCCATGCGGACGACGTGCGTTCCAGCACGACGTCAAGGAGACACTGCGACGTGAAACGCAAGTAGCGAAAGTACCTCCAGCGATCTCAGGGCCGCCGGGCAATGAAGTCGAGCGGCGCATCGACGCTGTGGCTGCGATGGATGCTCAGCCTGACTCGCAAGGTGTCGCTGTCGGGCCATACTTCATAGCGCTGCACCAGCTCCCGCGGCGGCTCACTGCCGAGAGCGCTTTCGGCGCGGGTGACGAAGCGCAGGCGCCCATCGCCCCATTCGACTTGTTCGATCACGCGCGGCACACCGAGAAAACTCACTGTGCCCTCGACCTCAGCGCCGCGCACGACGAACTCAAGGCGCTCCAGCAGGCTCAGATTCCACGGATAGACCACCTCCGCCTGCCAGCCCCCCTGCAACGCCTGTGGGCTGGGTGCTGAGGCGAACCAGCCCAGCATCGCGGCGAGCACAATGCCGACGCCCAGGATGCCGGTCACAAGCACCGCACGGCGCCGACGCGGTGGTGCCGCCGGGGCCAACCACGGCGCCAGCACCGCCAGCAGCCGTTGCAGATCCGCCGACCACGAGGCATCGCCGAGCGACAGCGCATGGTGTTTGGCGAGGCCGCGAATCGACGCGGGCAGCGCGTCTGCCGTCGGCATTGCCGCCCCCCCGACCAGCACCGGCACCACCGGCTTGCCCGACGCCAGCGCGCCTTCGATCTCGCGCCGCACGTAGTCGTCGGCACGGTCGAGCCGACGCTGGCCATCGAGGCTGGCGCTGAGCCAGCCGGGGCCGATGAGCACCAGCACGGCCTGCACCTGGTGCAAGCCGTGCTCGATGGCGTGCTCGAAATCGGCACCCGGCGTGATGTCGTCCACGTCGCGGAACACACTGCCGGCCCCCAGACGCTGTTCGAGTGCGTCGGTCAGCCGGCCGGCAAAGCCGGCGCTGTCGTCACGACGATAGGAAACGAAGAGGCTGGGCATGGGGGCCTTGAATACTGGAGCCATGACTGCATTCAAGCACGGCCCAGGCTGCGCCGCCATGGTGGCCGGACACAGTGACCGGACACAGGTGGCCAGGCAGCGTCATGCCGAAAACAAGCCACAGCTTTGCCGCTCACCACGGCTCCGGGGGCGCCTGCCGCGGGGCGGGCACCCGGAGGCGGCATCGGCGGACAGGCTCCGGTACCATGACTGTGCCGCCCCAAGCGCAGGCAGCATGCCCGCGCCCGCTAACCGCCAAGGCAGACATGAGCACCTGGATCGAAGAACTCGCCCGTCGCATCGACGCCGATCAGCCCGCGGTGCTGGTGACCGTGGCGGCCACTCGAGGCTCCACACCGCGCGCGCCCGGTGCGCACATGGTGGTCGGGCAGACCGACAGCGCCGGCAGCATCGGCGGCGGACAACTGGAACTGC
>Ga0073899_10002767_pt1 | contig 15637 bp, 10 predicted proteins | sample KloWWTmetaKNB5Ph_FD_88975 | JGI IMG/M metagenome (GOLD analysis project Ga0073899, IMG submission 88975) | Active sludge microbial communities from Klosterneuburg, Austria, studying microevolution and ecology of nitrifiers - Klosterneuburg... | ecosystem: Engineered > WWTP > Aerobic digester >...
AAACCCTATTGGGTCGACCTCCCCCACCGCACGGTCGCCGAGGCCCTCGCGCGCCAGTACTTCGACGTCCTGCGTACCCGGCCCGATGACTACCCGGCCGTTCCCAACCATCTACCGGCACCGCAGGGAATCCACACGCGTGGCGACATCGCTGGCGTGCCGCTCTTTACCCTGGACACCCGCTCGTTCCGCGACAGGCCTGATGCCGGCGATTCCGTGCTCGGCGCCGCGCAGGAACAGTGGCTGCTGGACGAACTGGCTTCGATTCCCGTCGAACAACCGCTGATCCTGGCGAGCGGGATCACGCTGGGCGCGGGGAGGACCTTCTCTTATCAGCCCGGGCTCCTGGAGAAGGTGTACGACAGGGTATTCGCCGAGGCGGAGACCTGGAACCAGTCCCGCGGCACGGGCGCATTCCTCGCCAAGGCGCTCGCGGGTCGCAAGGTTCTTTGGCTATCCGGCGACATTCACACCAATGCGTACGTAACCCACGACCTTCCCGGCTTGCGGTACCCGATCTACGAGGCCATTTCGTCCGGGCTGGCCATCACGGGATACAAGGTCGGCTGGTGGGGTGAGCAACGGAACTTCGGCGTCCTGCGAATCGGGGACGACCGATGGGAGGTCGAGCTTCACAAGTCGAAGGCGGGAGCGGTCGTGCGACGCATGATCGAATTGAGTAGCTGGGAATCGAGCTAGCCTCCGCCGCGAACGCTCGAGTTGGGCGATCTTGCACGAACGCCATCGCAGGTTTCTCCGTTTCGCGACGGAATCCATCAGGAGAGGGGCTCTGCGAGCAGTGCAAGCTGGACGGCAACTCCATCATCGGGAACTGGCCGGGGGCGCTGGAGAACTTCCACGTGCGCGGGGAGTTCTCGCGGCACGGGATGATGCATGCGCCAGTGGCGGGGAGGGCGATTGCCGACCGAGCGATTCTTTAGCCATCCACCGGCAGCCTTGCTAGCAGGCGGGATGCCGTGGCTCCGCCGCATCGAAGCGATTGGTGAATAGCCCCTTTAGCTCCTCCATGCCTTCGAAGTGGACCTCGCGCACGCAATCGCACTGCCCCGTCGCCAGTCGCGCGTTGTAGAACCACGATCGCAGGTCCTTGCGGACCAGGTCGCGAATCCTCGTGTGGATCTCGTGCTCCGTCATGCCGTCCACCATCCACGCGAGGAGAGCCTCCTGCATGAACAGCGTTCCCAGCGCGGCGGGGCCCAGTCCGGCATCGATGCACCGCGCCCGCGCGGCCGCCAGGATCTCCACGCCTTGCCCATGGGCGCGGCCTTCCGCGCCCCCCGTGTCATCCGCGAATTCGTTCATCGGGTTTCCAGTGATTGAACCGACTTTCGACAAACTTGACCATTTCCGTGAGAAAGATGCCAAGCGCAGCCAGCGCCAGGACGACCACGAATACGTAGTCGGTGGCGAACTGATTGCCATAGTTGGTGAGCATGAACCCCATGCCCGCGATGCCCAGGAACATCTGCGCGACGATCATGCCGATGATCGCCTGCCCGATGCCGAGGCGCAGGCCCGACATGATGAAAGGCACGGCGCCGGGAATGATCACCTTGAAGAAGAGCTGCTTCTCGCTCGCGCCGAACGAATAGGCCGTTTCGATCAGCCGTGAATCGACGTGGCGGACGCCGGCGAAGGTGCTGAGCAGGATGGGGAACACCGTCGTCCCGAACACCACGACGATCTGCGCCTTGATGCCCAGGCCGGCCCAGATAATGATGAGAGGGATGAGGGCGATGCGCGGCACCACGTAGAGAGCGCTGACGTAAGGATCGAGCACATACTCGATCACGCGGAAGCGCCCCATGAGCAACCCGATCGGCACGCCGATCACGAGCGCGATCAGGAACCCCGCCGCCGTCACGCCGAGGCTCGCCGCCACGGCCGAGATCAACTCGCCCGAGGCGATCGTCTTGCCGAAGGCGACGGCGATCGCGGTCGGCGTGGACAGGAAGATCGGGTTGATCCGGCTTCCGACGTACTGCCAGGCGGCGAGGACGATGAGGATCGACGTGGCCCGAAGGACCCACTTGTTCAACGCGAATTCGCGCAGCGTCATGCGCCCTCCTCCTCGGCCAGGGATGAGCCCCCGCGGAAAAGCTCCCGCCGCAGCCGCGCCCGGAACTCCGCGAACCTCGGCTCCGCCCGCACGTCGTAGGCGTACCGAGGCTTGGGAAAGTCGACTTCGATCACGTCGATGATGGTCGCGGGCTTCCCGCCCAGCACGACGATGCGATCCGAGAGGTAGATCGCCTCGTCGATGTGGTGGGTGACGAAGAGAACCGTCTTCCGCGTCTGCTCGACGATCTTCAGCAGCTCGTCCCAGAGGAACTCGGCAGTCTGCGCGTCCAGGCTGCCGAACGGCTCGTCCATGAGGAGGATATCGGGGTCCGTCGCCAGCGCCCGTGCGATGCCCACGCGTTGCTGCATGCCGCCGGAGAGCTCATGGGGGTACGAGTGCGCGTGCTTCTCCAGGCCCACCAGCTTCACGAACCGCTCCGCCGCCGCCCGGCGTGCGGCTTCCGGCTCCCCGCGGATCTCCAGCCCCAGCTCCACATTCTTCTGGACGCTTCTCCACGGGAACAGATTGATCGACTGGAAGACCAGGCTTCGCTCCCGCCCCGGCCCCGTGATGCGCTTGCCGGCGATCTCGACGCCGCCCTCGTCGGCCAGCGTAAGCCCGGCCACGATCCGCAGGAGCGTGGTCTTCCCCGAGCCGCTCGCGCCGATGATGCTGATGAACTCGTTCGGGCGGACGTCGAAATCGACGCCTTTCAGGATATCCACGCTCTCCATGGCACCGGCCGCGGTGCGCACGGGAAAGCGCTTGCCGAGCCCGGCGATCCGGAGTGCGGGCTCCAGCGTCGTCACTTGGCGGTTCCGAGCTTCTCGACCGCAGCCTTCACGTGCACCGTGGTGGCCCATTTGTCGAAGGCGACGGGCGCAGTGAGCACCTTGTAACGCACCATTTCGTTGATGGTGTGCTCGCCCGACTGCGGATTGAGCAGCGCGTCGTTCGGCTCCCATGGCCCCATGCGCAGGATCACATCGTAAGCGCGCGAGATGCTCTCGGCCGTGGCCGGGGCGAGCATGGCGGGCGCATAGGCCATGAACTTGTCCTTGTCCAGCGCCTCGCGAGTCGCCAGCAGGTGCGCCCGGACAATGGCGTTTGCCACTTCGGGGTGGCTCTTGAGGAAAGAGCGCTTCGCCCAGAAAGCCTTGAAGATCACGTTCTTCAGCCCTTCGTTGGAAGCCGGCAGGACATGGTGGGTGCCCGACTTGGCGAGGTCGAGCGCCTGGCCCACCTGGAACATCGCGGCCTTGATTCCACCGGCGACCAGGGCATTGGCCCGCCCGGCACCGCCGCCGACGACGCGCCAGTTGACCTTGGTCGGGTCCGCGCCCTCGCCCCGCATCATCATCACGAGCAGGTAGTAGGTCGAATCCACCAGCGAGATCACGCCGACGTTCTGGCCCTCGAGGTCCTTCAGCTTCTTGATGTCCGTCGTGGTCACGGGAACGAGATAGGGACGCGCTCCGGACGCCAGCGAGAACACGGCGATGTCCTGACCTTGCGCCACCGCCGCCAGGCCCGGGCTCAGCGTTGCGATACCCACCTCTGCCTCGTCCGCGATGATCGCTTGGATGGCCCGCACGGCGCCGGGCACATAGGTGGCTTTCCCCGGGATCCCGGATTCCTTCTCCAGGAAATGCTCGAATGCACGCACGTCCGGGATCGACAGGATGTCCGGCGTCGTGCCATTGGCGACCCGCACCTGCTTGAGCGACGGGGCCTGCGCCTGCACGGCCAGCGCGAGGAATGCGACGGCGGCCGCGGCCACCCCCTTGAACAGTGCTTTCATCTTGATCGACTCCTTCAGGTTGGCTTGCGAGTGGGTCCGGGGATGAAACGTCCGCGCCCGGGGGTCGCGGCGACCTTGCCTTCTTCCATGACGATGTCGCCCCGGGAGATCGTCATGACTGCGCGCCCGTGGAATGCCTTGCCGCTGTAAGGCGACCAACCGACCTTCGTCTGGCACTCCTCGTCGTTCAGGACGCCCTTGCGGTTCATGTCGACCACGACCAGGTCGGCGTCCGCGCCGGCCCGGATGGCGCCCTTGCGGGGATAGACCCCGATGAGCCGCGCCGGATTCTCGCAGAGCACCTTCACCAGCGATTCCAGCGTGAGAACACCCTCGTTGACCCGCGTGAGGAGGATCGCGGAGGCATGGTCCAGCTGCGGGTTGCCGAACGGGATGCTCCAGGCGTCCTTCCATCCGGGTGCCAGTTCGTCCCGCGTGTGGGGCGCGTGGTCCGTGGCGAGGACATCCACCCACCCCTTCTTCACGTACTCCAGGAGCTTCGCGCGCTGGGTCGCCGGCAGGCCGTAGGGCGTGGAGAGCGGGCCGAGGGCCGCCATGTCTTCCTCGCCGAGGAGCATGTACTTGGGGTTGATCTCCATCGTCACGGGCGTACCTTCCTCGTGCGCCTGGTGGATCATCCTGATGCTCTGCTCCGTGCGCACGTGCAGGATGTGCGTCCGGGCTTTCGCCGCCTCGCTCATCGCGATGAGGGTGGAGATCGACGTGTGGTCGCCGACGAAGTTCTCGCCGAAGTAGGCGGCCATGAAGTCCTTCGGCCCGGTCGTACCCGCCGCCCAACGCTTGCGGGACTCGTGCGTGAAGATCTGCTGGTTGGTGGGGTGCACGGCGCAGTAGGCGCCGTGGTCCCGGGCGATGGTGAGCGTGTCGTACAGGACCCCGTCATCGCCCGTGAACAGCTCGGGGTCATGCGGGTAGTGGGACTTGGGGTCCGACACCATGAAGATCTTCACGCCGATGGCGCCCTCCTCGAGCATGCCGGGGATCTCGGGAAGGTTCGTGGCGCCCGCGTAGAGGGCGAAGTCGACGATTGCCCGCGTGCCCACGTCGTCCCGCTTGTTGCGGAACCGCTCGCGGGTAAGCAGGGCCGGCTTGTTGTTGGGCATGTCCACGACGCAGGTGAAACCACCCGCCGCGGCGGCCCGGGTGCCCGTGAGGAAGTCTTCCTTGTAGGTAAGCCCTGGGTCGCGGAAGTGGACATGCGTGTCCACGAAGCCCGGCAGCAGGAGCTTCCCCGTGAGATCGACGGTCTTCGCCGCAGGCGGCGCCCAGTGACGCGACGAGATGAATGCGATCTCGCCGTCCTTCACGCCCACGGAGGCATCCACCAGGCCGCCATCCGTGAAAACCCTCGCGCCCACCAACAGCAGGTCAACCACTTCCTTGCTCAATGTCTGGTTCCTTTCGATTGTTCCGTCGCCCGGAGCGAGGCCCGACAGCCCATCCGGGTCGATATTTCCCCGGCGGCTCGAATGACGGCGCTGCCGCAATCCTTCAACGCGCTTCCCTGGAACCGGTCTTCCGGCCCCCAGATGCCGATGGCACCGACAACGGCGCCATCGCTGCCGCGAATGGCCGACGCGACTCCCCAGATGCCGTCTCGCCACTCGCCCCGGTTGATCGCATAGCCCAGCTTGCGGAACTCCTTGAGCTGCGCATCGACGGCGGCCCGGGTGACGACGGTTGCGGCAGTGCTTCGCTTCAGGGGGAACGCCAGGGCCGCGTAGGCCTGGTCGCAGGAGGCGAGGAAGGCCTTCCCGGTGGAGACGCAATTAATGGGCACGCGGCTGCCAATCTGGGTCGTGGCACGCACGGGCCGGTCGCTGTCCGCCTTGTCGACGTAGACGATCGTGTCCCCATCCCGCACCGCGAGCTGGACCGACTCGTGGGTCTCGTCGCGTAGTTGCCGGACTACTGGTGCGGCGACGACCGTGAGATCCAGCCGGTCCACGACGCTTGCCCCTAGCTGCCACAGCTTGAGAGAGGGCTCGTAACGGCTCGTGTCGGTCACCTGGCTCACGTAGCCCAGCTCCTTGAGCGTGCGGACGAGGCGGTGGACGTTCGCCTTGGTCATGCCGAGCTCGCCCGCCATTTCCGTGATGCCGCGGGGGCGACCGGAGCCGGAAAGGGCCTCGAGCACCTGGAATGCCTTGACGACCGTTTTGTCCATGTCTCAAATAGTGATACGCACTTCCGATATACGTTACGCGGCAAGTTGGCATCGCGTCAATCGCCCGCGGCCTGAATTGCGCGTTGCCGCTCGCCAAGGCCCGTTGACACCCGCCCACGCAGCTGTAAAGATGTCTTTACATATGAGCCTCGAGTACGCCTTTCCGTCGGACCGGCTCGGGACGCTGGATTCCGGCAGCCCCGTCCCGCTCTACGCCCAGATGGCCGAGCGGTTCACGGACTTGATCCGCGAGTTGGGCGACAACGCCGTCGGAAAGGCGCTGCCGCCCGAGGCCGAGTGCGCTGAAGTGTTCGGGGTGAGCCGGCCGACCGTGCGCCAGGCGATGGCCTCCCTCCTTTCGCAAGGGCTCATCGAGCGCGAGAAGGGCCGCGGCACATTCGTCACGCGCCCGAAGCTTTCGCACGACATCAGCCACGACTTCGACGACGAGATGCGGCGGGCCGCCCACAGCACGACCTACCGGCTTCTCGCCTGGGACCGCGTGGCGCCCTCACGGGACCTCGCGCGCGTCTTTGCATCGGCCAGGTCTTCGGGCCTTTACCACCTGAAGCGCCTCCGGTCGGTCGACCAGGAAATCGTGGGGATCGAGGAGCGCTTCATCCCCGAGGCGATCGCATCCGGGATGCCGCGCAAGTCGCTCGAGAAGCAGTCGATCTTCGCGCTGCTGCGGCACGCGCAGGCCGAGCCGATCGCGCTCATCGACATCGAGGTGAGCAGCCAGGTCGCGGACCGCGCCATGGCCCGGCTTCTCGGGATCAAGGCGGGCGCGCCGCTGCTCGTGCGCACGAGCACCCTGCGCGGGCCGCGCGGGGCCCCCTTGGCCCACGGCACGACGACCTTCATCGCCGAGCATTACTCCTTCCGCTTCACCGCCAGATACTCCCGCGCGCCGCAGTAGCCGCGCGGTTTCCGCCCCCTTCCGCAGCCCAGCCTCACCGAGAGGATTCCCACGATGCCACAGCCGTACCAGGTGATTTGCGTCCAGCCCGCCATCCACACCGCGCGAAATCGGAAGGACGTCAAGGCGAACGTCCAGCGGATCGCGAACGTGCTCGAGGAGATGGTCTTCCTGCAGCACCGCCGGCAGGAAACCCGCGGCATGGGGAAGGTGCGGCTGATCGCCTTCCCGGAATACGGCTTCAGCGATTGGCGCAAGCTGGCGCGCGGCCTGGTGAACGGGCTGGATATCGCCGTCGAAATCCCGGGCCCGGAGGTGGAGCCGCTTGCGATCGCCGCCAAGCAGTGCGGGACGTACATCGCCGCGCAGGCGCTGGAGATCCTGCCGCAGTTCCCCAAGCACTACATGAACACCGCATTCATCTTCGGCCCCGATGGCGACCTCGTCTACAAGCGCCACAAGCTGCGCCATGGCCTGCTGACCCTCTACACGAGCCCCAACGACATCCTCGACCGGTACATGGCGGAGTTCAGCAACGGCCGCTCCGTCGGCGAGACGGTGTTCCCCGTCGCCGACACGGACATCGGACGGCTGGGCATGTGCGTCTGCCATGAAGTGCGCACCCCCGAGGTTGCGCGGCAGCTCACCTCGAACGGCGCCGAAGTCATCATCCGCCCGACCATCGAGCCGGACATTGCAGGCCGGGACATGCTCGACCGCGCGCGGGCGATCGAGAACAAGGTCTACTGGGTGGTCTCGAACGCCGGCCACTCGGTCGAGGACAGGACGACGGGCGACAGCGGGTCCTCCCGGATCATCGGGTTCCGCGGGGAGGTCATCGCGGAATCCCACGTCTCCGACTCCACCACCTGGGGGACGATCGACGTGGACCGGCTTCGCGCCTCGAGGGGCCCCTCGCGCCTGCCCCTCTACGCCCCTGCCGTCTTCGACTATCACCAGCGGCCTTCCCTGCCGCCCAACATGCTGGGCGACGAGCAGCCGGACCGGGCGAAGCTGGAAGCGGAGTACGTGCGGCTCGGCCTCATCCCGGCGGTAGCCAGCAACTAGGGCGCAGCCCCTCGATTCACTCGACTGGCACTACAGGCAACTTCTCCACGCCATACGACTTCCCCCATCCAAGGAGATCCCCATGTTGCGAGGCCCCCTGCAAGTCGTTGGAACCGCGATCCTCTGTGCGGTGCTGGTGCTGCTCCCGGAAGTAAGCGTGGCGAACACGTATCCCGCGAAGCCGGTCAAGATCCTCGTCGGCTGGGCGCCGGGCGGCGGGGTGGACGTGACCGCGCGCCTGATCGCGCAGAAGCTGTCCTCCGTCTGGGGGCAGCAGGTGATCGTCGAGAACCGCCCCGGCGCCGGCGGAAACCTCGCGGCCGACCTTGCCGCGAAGTCCGCGCCCGATGGTTACACGCTCTTCCTCGGAACGACGGGTGAGCTGGCGGTCAACGCAACTCTCTTCCGGAGCCTGCCTTACCACCCCGTCCGGGATTTCTCGCACATCGCCATGGCGGTGCGCGTTCCCATGATCCTCGCCCTGCATCCGTCGGTGCCCGCGAAGGATGTCCGGGCTCTCGTCGAGTACTCCAAGAGCCAGCCCAACGGCCTCACCTACGCGTCACCCGGGAACGGGAGCATCGGGCACCTCACTGCGGAGCTACTCAAGTCTGCGACGGGCGCGAAGCTGCTGCACATTCCCTACAAGGGTGCTGCGCCGGCCACGGCCGACCTCGTCGGCGGCCAGGTCCAGATGGGGTTCAGCAGCCTTCCGGCGGTGCTGCCCCACGTGCAAGCGGGCCGGCTCAAGGCCATCGCGGTCACGACGGAGGGGCGCGTGGAGGCGGCGCCCGAGCTGCCGACGATCTCGGAATCCGGGTTCCCGGGGCTGAGCGCATTCGGCTGGTACGCCTTCGTGGGCCCCGCGGGCATGCCCCAAGCCATGGTGGACAAGCTGAACCGCGACATCAGCGAAGTGGTTTCCGACCCGGAAGTGAAGTCGAAGCTCGAACCGCAAGGGCTCGAATCCTGGACGATGCCCCCGCGGGAGTTGCGCGATTACTTCGGGGCAGAGATCGCCCGTTGGCAGAAGGTGGTGAACGCCGCCGGCATCAAGGTCGATTGAGGAGGCGCACCGTGACGGTCGATGGGGTCGATACCGGCTTCCTGGAGCGCTTTGCGGCGGCGTTCAACAGGCATGACTGCGAGAGCCTGCTCGAGATGGTGACCGATGACTGCGTGTTCGAGACCTCGCACGGGCCCCATCCTTACGGCGAGCGGCACGTCGGGCGGGAGGCGCTACGCGGGGCGTTTCCCAGGATCTGGCAGATGTTCCCGGATGCCCGGTGGGAGGATGCGACTCACGTCGTGTGTGGCACCCGGGGGTTTAGTGAGTGGACTTTTCGGGGTACCAATGCCAAAGGTGGAAGCGTGGAGATGCGGGGGGTCGACCTGTTCGCGTTCCGGGACGGGAAGATCTGTCGCAAGGACACGTTTCGCAAATCCACTGCGGAGTTGACGCGCTAATACGGCACGACGGTTTCCTCACAACGCATCGAGGAGACTTACCCACCGGTGCGGGGCTCTACGAGCAGCGCGAGCTGGACGGCAAACCCGTCATCGGAAACTGGCCGGGGCTGCGGGAGAACTTCCACGTGCGTGCGGGGTTCTCGGGGCACGGGATGATGCACGGGCTGGCGGCGGGAAGGGCGATTGCGGAGCGAGTGATTTGCGGCGGGGATCGGTCGACCGATCTCTGCTAGATGGGGTATTGGGGGGGGATGGAAGAGCGACCCTACGAAGAATGGGGGATCCTGTAGCGCCCCTGCGTCTGCATACGACCCCGAGCGGTCATTGAGCGGTTGCACCTTGGATGACCGCAATGCAGAGCTTTCGGTCTGTCAGTCGTCTCGGTCCTACTCACGCTGACCAGCACCAAGCGGACTTCCGGCCCGACGAGCTGACCTTGCTCGTGCTACCAAGCGGGGGCCAGCGTCCGGCAGCCGTGGCACTGACGCGGCCGTCCCATCCGCCGACGCGCGCTACCGCGCCGGAAGCACGCTAGTACTTCGATTCTTCCATTTCGTTCGACCGGCCCGTCGTGTAACTTACCTCGAGCGAGGCACTCATCCGGATTACAGCGGTGGTATGCCAGTAGCGGCTGCGCTCAATGCCGTGGCCTCTGTCGTGGCGGCGCAGGCGCACTAGCCACATCAGGTCGGCGTCGCGGTACTCCAGGTACGCACGCACAACGTCAGTGCGGCACCACAGGCGTGAGCCGTCGCTCGCACCTTCCTCATGTCGGCCGGATTCGATCCACGCGTCGGCCCGCACCACAGTCTCGCCGGCAGCATTTTCCCAGGTGCGGTCGAACGGATCGACAGATCGCAGCTTGGCGAACGCGGAGACGTCCGTGCTCAAGCGCGAGCGCCGCACTGCGCCAGCGGCGCCTAGAGCGTCGGTCTCGTCCAGATGCGCATAGGCGTTCTTGCGCACGATCCACGGCAGGTAGGGCGCTTCGCGATTCGACGCCTTCCCGTCGTCTTCGTGTATCTCTAGCTGCGGCAAGTAGGCTTGGAAAGGCCCCTGTGCGGCCAGTTCCTCGGCCAATGCCGCGCTCTGATCCCGCGGCACCAGCGCCGACATCACCCGGATCTCGACGTTCTCGTTAGAGTGCCAACTGCCATCGACGGTGAGCCAGTCTCCTACCGAATCGCCGATCCCGGCCAACGACTTCAATACGGCCGAATCCGCGGTGAGCTCTATCGCGGTGTCGCCGATTTCCATCATGGAGACCCACGTGTCCAGGGGTTGGCGGTCCATGCCATCCGCCAGCCACAGGCCCGCCGGATGCGTCATGACCTCGCCCGAAAGCCAGTCCTGCCACGGGTCTTCCTCATCGTAGTTGCGCAAAACCACGGGGTGCGCGGCGAGCAGATCGCCTGCCACCGAGAACAAGGCGTGCCAGGCCAACTGCTCGCCGTAGCTTTGGTGCTCGGCGTTTATGCCGCGCGCGTAGCGATCACGACCTAGTCGCGACCGCCCCCTAAGCTCACTCATGAACTCGATACTGGTGTCATGTTCACGCACCTTCGCGACGAGAGCATCCACCGTCTTCCAGTGCTGCAGTCGGAACAGGCTCGAAAGCCGGGCGACTTCGTCCTTGCTGAAGTCGTAGTCCAGATGCAGTTCGGGCTGGGGCTTGGCCATGCCCTTCGGACGCGGGGCGTAGGGATCACTCCTGTAGTAGTCCTTCTCTTTCCGGGCCGCGAAGCTCGATCGATTCACGCGCTGCAGCTTCTGAACCCGTGCCTTAGGCAGAGACAACTCACCTGCCTTCACACAGGCCAACAGAGCCTGCGCCGCGAAATGCCGCCGAAGCACGTGGCGTTCGACAGCGTCCGACGCGATCGCTTCGAGAAAATCGGCATGCCGAGCAACGACCACGGGCGCCTCCAATGAGATGCGCGCCATTGCGATGAGCAACCAGAGCTGGGCATGCTGGTAGAAGAACGGCAACTCTGGCGCCTGGAAGGGGACCGCGTCGGGGCGCTGATACTTTGTAACGACGCCATCCAGCACCTCGGCACGTCCGAGTCGGACCGCCGTGCGTAAGCTATGAGCAGCGAACCACCGCTGCTGGGTCACCGGCGAACCGAGCTGGAACCAGGTAATTGCCAAGATGGCCTCGACCGCATCTCCGGTAAATGTCATCGCGTCCTGCCACGCCCCGTCCTCTGTGTTGGACGCGAGCTTCGCCGGCCCGCTCTGCAGAAGGCGAGTCAGCGCCGCCTCGCCCACGCCGGGCGAAGCCTTTTCGTTGAACTCCGCAGCGAAGTTGAGCCACACCGAGGCCGGTACCGGCATCTTGGGACGAGTGAACTCGCGAATGAGGAGCAACAGCACGTCGCGGCGCGCCAGACCACAGATGTCCTCGAGGGCGCGGACGTGTGAGCCCGACAAGTAATCGAAGGAAATGTATTCGCCTGCATTCACTCGTGCGATGACCGGTGCGCAAGCCTTCAGTGCGTCGGCTACGGCAAGCGAGGAGCCGATCCATTGCTCCTTGCAGGTGCGCAGTTCCCGTTCTTTCTCGTACAGATCCAACACCTCGAGCCGCGCGATCAGCGCGAGATAATCAGGCCATTGCTTGAACGCCACCTTCGCTCGCAACGCATCGAGGACATCGTCCGAGAAGCGCGTGTACCGGAGCTGCGTGCGGGCCGCATAGAGGACGCGCCCCACCGCGACCTCATCGAGGGGATCGGTGCCCGCGGCGATCTGCAGAACGAGCGCCCGCGCCTTGTTCTGCTCGTCTTCCCAGGTTCGAGGCGCGGCGTCGCCTCCGGACGCGCGCCAGTTGGTGCGCCGGTTGTGGTCATCGCGCTTGACGTCGATCCGATCCGCCGCCGCCTCAAGGTACCGCGGCTGCCATGCGTCCTTGCCCAGCACCGAGCCGGCGAAGCGGGCGAGCGCGCGAGGCGTTTCCGAGCCCAATGAACCAGGGTTGTTCTGCAGGTATTGCGCGACGAGCTCGGTGGCCACGGCGGCTACGCGTGCGGACGGCTTGGATTCGAGAGTGGCGACCAGCTGCGTGGTCCCGCACGCGTAGAGCTCGGCTGGATTCGACAGTCGCAAGAGGGTCAGGGAGAGCTCGGCATCGAGCTTGTCGTCCTCCAGCAAGGCCCGCACATACGGCAACAGCGTGAAGTCCAACGAGATTCGCCCGCGGTCCTGCCACCGCGCCAGCCTTGCAAGCCCCGCCACGCCGGATACCCGGCTCATCGCGGCGCCGTAGGAACCCCAGCCGAACTTCTGTTCCTCGCCCAAGTTGAGCTCGCAGATGTTGGACAAGGTGTGGCTCTCGCGCTGGCTTAGACCTTCGCCGGTAAGCGCGCCGGCGAAGTGCATTAGCCCCTCGACGAAGCGATAGTCGCCCGAGCCGATCGCGTCCATCTGCTCGAGCCCTTTCCGGAAATACGCGACCGATTCGGCAGGGCTGGCCAACGCGATCGCCTGCCCGAGTCGCGCAAAGTGTGCGGCGCGTTCGGTAACGTCGTGTTCCTTCTCGATGGCCGCGCTCGTCTTAATCGCGAGCGTGCCGGCCATGGCATGGAACGCCGGACGAGACGCCAGCAATGCGACGAGCCCGATCAGGCTCGACAAGGGCGTAGCGTCCGGTTCGCTGGCCGCTTCGATGTGTGCCGCGACTTCGCCCGCAGGAAATGAGTCGTTCGCCGCAAGAGCCAACGCCAGCAATCGCTCGACAACCGTGTTGTGCTGCCGTTGCGCCGAGCGGCCGCCAGAGTCGTAATCGTCGGCGTTGCGCAGCGTGATCCAGCGGGACGTCAGTGGCGCCAAGCTAGGTGCCGCGGAACCGGAACCGACTACGGCCTGTGCGAAGTCACGCGCGATATCGAGCCAGGGCAGCATTCGTTCCTTGAGGAATCGCACGGCCGATGCGTGGTGGCTATACTCGTGGCTCGCATCCATCTTCGCGTCTCGGGCGGCCTTGGCCTTCGCCTCGTAGTCCGCATCCAGTGCCTCCTTGAGCGCGGTGAGGAACTCCGCTTCCGTCAGATTCGGAGTCAAGGTCGCAGCGAGCTCGGCCAGTTCGCGCGGCAGCAGGTCGCGGGGACCAATCGGGGTGCCGGACGCGCAGCAGGCGATGACCTGCCGGGCAATGTACGTGGTGACCTCACCGACCCAGTACGACGAGTCCATGAACACGTGCAGGTTCGGCGGCACCAAGGGCGGAGCCGCGAGGATCGCGGTAGCCTGGGCGGGCATCCCCAACCGCACCGCCTTCGCCGCGGCTTCCACCATGCCCTGTACCAACGGGTGTTCGTCGGGTTGGTAGTGATCTCGAAGCTTCACCGGGCCGTCCGCCATGCATGCCGCCGCGAGCGACTCGAGCTGAGCGCGTTGCTGCTCCGGGCTGCCGGCGGCGTAACGAATCGCCGCGGCGATCGGCCCGATCGACGCCAGCGCCTCGACACAGGCCCGGATCACCTCGGGTGAAAGCAAGGACGCCGCCTCGGGACGGTGCGCCAGCTGGAACATCGCTTTGGCGGTGTCGTAACCGTGCTCGGCGCTGACCCAGCCCGATAGGTCTCGAGCCGCCGCCTTGCCGTCGCTCTTGAGCAGGTAGCAGAACGGGAGCGCCGCCAAGTCCAGCACCGTGGGGTGCGCGCGGTCATGCGCTTCGCTCTTCTGGTCGAAGTAGTGCTGCAGCCATTCAGCGGCCCACCTGGCGTGCGAGATTGCCTCGGCGGTCTCGCCCATCAGCCCATGAGTAATCGCAAGGCGGGCGTGGCGGGAGCCGGGCCATGGTGTTCGTGCCTCGAAGATGCGCCGAAGCGAATCCGGATCGGCCGAGGCGACCACGAGATCGGGGTAGTCCAGCAGATACGTCGTTCCCCGCTGGTCCATCGCGGCGAGGGTCGACAACTCGACCAGCAACGGCACGAGGTGATCGAGGTCGTTGACGCCAACGGCGTGCGCCACGGCGGCGCGAAGTCGCGCATGGCGAATTGTCTGCTGGCCCACGGTGCCGGTGATGCTCGCGGGCAGCCGCTCGTCGAAGGCCAGCTGAAACAGCTTATCTCCATCCTCCAGCTGCAGCAGCAGGTCAGGAAGCGTCGTGGCGGCATAGACCGACTCGCCCTGCATGGCGAACAGATTCGTCGCCAGCTCACGCAGCGGCGTAGCGTCGCCGGCGTAGTTGCGCCGGATGAGGGTTTCGGTGGGCTCGTCGCGGAACATCAGACCATGCTTGGTCTGCTCCAGCAGCGGCGACAGGTCTGCGGCGAAGCTGATGACCGCGCCCTCGGCCATACCGTTGACTTGCGCGTACTCCTTGAGCGGCACGGGCGGCGGCAAGGTGGCCAGCCCCGCCAGGAAAGCGCGGATGCTGCGATCGGCATTGCCCAGCTTCCGTGCCTCCACCAGCGCTTGGTCAATACGTTGCTGGATCAGATCGTCCAGTGCGATCGGCTTGTCGATCTCGCTCGGCGCCAGCAGGCCAGGTTCCACGGCCAAGTGTTCCAGCACACGAGCATTGCCCTTGGACCGTGCCTGACCCACCTGGACCATCGTCTCGGTCAGCTTCTTCACGCGCGCGCGCAGGAACGCACGTGTCTCCCGCTCGACGAACGGCGCCAATTCGACCTCTTCGGCGGAGATGTCGCCGGTCGCGGCGAGCCGCCGGTGCGTTCGGGCACTGACGACCACCTGCAGACCAGCGATCGCTGCGCCGTGCTCCAAGCTCTGCAGCAACAGACGCGGGAACGAGTCCTGATGGCGATCGCGGGCGATTTCGCTAGAGTTATCGATCGCGTCGAGCAGCAGGACCAATTGCCGGTTCGCCGAGCCGCGGCGCAAGGTCGCGACGGCTTGCTCTAATCGCACGCGGAAGGCGCGAAGGATGTCTTCGCTGTTGCTGGTCGAGGGCAGCATGGGGTCGCACAAGCCTCGACAGGCGAGCTCATTGGCGATGTGCACTAGGCCGCGGCTTGGCAGGTGCCTGCTGTCGTCGGAGGCACGGTACTGCCCCATGCCGAAGCAGTCGAACAGGATCGTCTCGTGCTCGTGACCCAGGCGGGCGGCCAGCGAGTTCATGAAGACCGTCTTTCCGAA
>Ga0073899_10002768_pt1 | contig 15631 bp, 12 predicted proteins | sample KloWWTmetaKNB5Ph_FD_88975 | JGI IMG/M metagenome (GOLD analysis project Ga0073899, IMG submission 88975) | Active sludge microbial communities from Klosterneuburg, Austria, studying microevolution and ecology of nitrifiers - Klosterneuburg... | ecosystem: Engineered > WWTP > Aerobic digester >...
CCCGGCGGAGCTGGGGCATGTCGATTCCGGAACTTATCTGGGAGCCATGCGAATCGCGCCATCCAGCCGCACGACCTCGCCATTGAGGTAGCCGTTCTCGAACATGTGCCGGACAAGGGCCGCGTATTCGGCCGGGTCGCCCAGACGCTGGGGGAACGGCACTTGCTGGGCGAGGGAGAGTTGGGCGGGCTCGGGCAGTCCGGCCAGCATCGGGGTGCGGAAAACCCCCGGTGCAATCGCGAGCACCCGAATGCCGTAACGGGCGTATTCGCGGGCCAGCGGCAGGGTCATGGCCGCCACCCCGCCCTTGGAGGCCGCATACGCTGCCTGGCCGACCTGGCCGTCAAAGGCGGCGACCGAGGCCGTGCTCACGATCACCCCCCGCTCGCCCGCTGGCTCTGGCGCCTGGCTGGCCATGGCCGCCGCGGCGAGGCGGATCATGTTGAAGGTCCCAATCAGGTTCACCGCAATGACCCGCGAATAGCTGGCCAGGCTGTGCGGCATGCCCTTACGCAAGGCGAGCTCGGCGATGGCGATCCCGGCGCAATTGACCAGCCCGCGGAATGGGCCAGGCATCCCCAATGCCGCCTTGATGCAGGCCTCGGCACTCGCCTCGTCGGTGACATCGGTCCGGACGAAGAGCGCCCGATCGCCCAGCTCGGCGACGACAGCCCCGGCCGCGGCGGGATTGACCTCGGCCAGGACGGCATAACCGCCGGCACCGACGATCATCCGGGCGGTCGCCGCGCCCAGGCCCGAGCCACCGCCCGTGACGATGAAGGCGTTGTTCTCTATTTTCATGGTGTGTCCTTTGTTCGTTTGCCTGGAGGCCACCCAAGACATCTGGCGAGATCACCCTCCCCGCGCTTCGCGCGGGGAGGGTGATCTCGCCCGGAGTCTTCGATGAATACTAGATCCGTTCAATCAGCGTGGCATTGGCCATGCCGCCATATTCGCACATGGTCTGCAGGCCGTAGCGCCCGCCGCAGCGCTCGAGTTCGTGTAGCAAGGTTGTCATCAGCCGCGCGCCCGAGCAGCCGAGTGGATGGCCGAGCGCGATTGCGCCACCGTTGACGTTGACCCGGTCCAGGTCAGCGCCGAGCTCACGCTGCCAGGCCAGCACCACACTGGCAAAGGCCTCGTTGATTTCGATCCGATCGATGTCCTGTAGCGCCAGGCCGGCCTTGCTCAGGACACGGCGGGTGGCCGGGATCGGGGCGGTCAGCATCAGGATGGGGTCATCCCCGCACACGGCGAAGGCGGTGAAGCGCGCGCGCGGGCGCAGACCCAGCCGCTCGGCGACGTCGCGGGCCATGATCAGCACGGCGGCCGCGCCGTCGCTGATCTGCGAGGCGTTGCCGGCGGTTATCAGCCCATCCGACTGAAAGGGCGTTTTGAGGCTGGCCAGCTTCTCGAGGCTGGTATCGCGGCGGATGCCCTCATCGACCGTCACCTGCGCGCCATCCGGACCGACCGGCACGGGCACAATCTCAAGCGCAAAGTGCCCTGCGTCGGTGGCGCGAGCCGCCCGTTGGTGACTCTTGAGGCTGAAGGCGTCGACCTCGGGCCGGGTCAGCGACCACTTTGTGGCGACGGCCTCGGCGCTCAGGCCCTGACCGATGAGCCCGCCCGTGTAGCGCGCAACCAGGCGCGGGCTGACCGGCTGCCCGGGGCCCACCGTGCTGGACCCCATCGCTACCCGGCTCATGCTCTCAACCCCGCAGGCGACGACGACGTCATAGGCTCCGCTCATCACCCCCTGGGCGGCGAAATGGATCGCTTGCTGGCTGCTCCCGCACTGGCGGTCGACGGTGGTCCCAGGCACGCTCTCGGGGAAGCCCGCCGCCAGCGCGGCGTTCCGGCCGATGTTCATGCTTTGCTCGCCGATCTGGCTGTAGCAGCCGGCGATGACATCATCGACCATGGCCGGATCAATTCCAGCCCGGCGGACGAGCTCGGCCAGCGCATGGGCGAGCAAATCAATCGGGTGCCACTGGCTCAAGCGCCCGTTCCGTTTTCCGATGGGCGTGCGGACGGCTTCGACGATAACGGCTTCTCTCATGGTGGGTAACGAATACATCCCTCCGGAGGCGACACCAGCGGCTCCGCCGCTGGTGTCGCCTCCGGAAGCATTCAAACGATCGTTTGGTTGATGCTAAGATTCAAACGCTGTCTTGTCAAGCTCGGTGTTTCCTGCCGGATCGCCCTCCGTGGCGGAGCCGGTGGCGGGCGATCCGGCAGTTTCTGTCGATAATCCTCGACAATTCATGGACATCTTCGAATCCAAAATCGACACCGGCTCCGGACAATTCAAAGCCAACGCCGCCCACCACCGCGGGCTGGCCCGGGCCCTGCGCGAACGGCTGGTCGCCGCTCAGCGCGGAGGCGACGAGGCCGCCCGCCAGCGCCACGCCGAGCAGGGCAAGCGCTTTGTCCGCGATCGTATCGACGGGCTGATTGATCCGCAGGCGCCCTTTCTCGAGCTCTCGCCCCTGGCCGCAAACGATCTCTACGATGACGATGCGCCCGGGGCTGGGATCGTCACCGGGATCGGCCCAATCCATGGGCGGCAATGCGTCATCGTCGCCAACGACGCGACGGTCAAAGGCGGGACCTACTACCCGATCACGGTCAAAAAGCACTTGCGCGCGCAGCAGATCGCGCTCGAGAATCGGCTGCCCTGCATCTATCTCGTCGACAGCGGCGGCGCGTTTTTGCCGATGCAGGATGAGGTTTTCCCGGATGCCGACGACTTCGGGCGGATCTTCTACAACCAGGCCACCCTCAGCGCGCGCGGCATCCCGCAGATCGCGGCAGTCATGGGGAGTTGCACAGCCGGCGGCGCGTACGTTCCGGCGATGAGCGACGAGACCATCATCGTGCGAGGAACGGGCACGATTTTCCTGGGCGGTCCGCCGCTGGTGAAAGCGGCGACCGGCGAGGATGTCAGCGCGGAGGACCTCGGCGGCGCAGACTCCCATACCCGCTTGTCCGGCGTGGCCGATCACCTGGCCGAAGATGATACGCATGCGTTGGCGCTTGTGCGCGGCATCGTCGAGACCCTTGGCCAGTCTCCAGCTGCCGGCCTCGACCAGATCGACCCTGAGCCGCCCCTGCATGACCCCGAAGAGCTCTATGGTGTGCTGCCCGACTCATATCGGGTCGCCTACGATGCGCGTGAGGTCATCACGCGCCTGGTCGACGGCAGCCGCTTTCGCGAGTTCAAAGCCCGCTATGGCGTCACCCTTGTATGCGGCTTCGCCCGCATTCACGGCTATCTGGTCGGGATTCTGGCCAACAACGGCGTGCTATTCAGCGACAGCGCGCTCAAGGGTGCCCACTTTATTCAGTTGTGCGCTGCCCGCGGCATCCCGTTGCTATTCCTGCAGAACATCACCGGGTTCATGGTCGGGCGCGAGGCCGAGACCGGCGGGATCGCCAAGGACGGGGCGAAGCTCGTCAATGCGGTCGCCAACGCCCAGGTGCCCAAGCTCACCGTCATCATCGGCGGGTCGTTTGGGGCCGGCAACTATGGCATGTGCGGGCGGGCCTATCAGCCGCGTTTCTTGTGGACCTGGCCCAATGCCCGGATCAGTGTGATGGGCGGCGACCAGGCCGCCAATGTGCTGCTCACGGTCAAGCTGGACCAGAACGCCCGGCGCGGTCTGCCGCCGATGACGCAGGCTGAGCAGGACGCCTTCCGCGCGCCAATCCTGGCCAAATACGAACGCGAGGGGAATCCTTACTATGCGACCTCGCGGCTGTGGGACGACGGCATCCTCGATCCGGCCGACACGCGGCGAGTGTTGAGTCTGGCCCTGGCCGTTTGCGCCGGCGCGCCCGGCGGTCCGACCGACTACGGCATCTTCCGAATGTAGATTTTCCGAAACAATATGCCCGGCTTCGCCGGGCATATTGTTTCGGGGGTTCTGTCTAGCGTATGGTTACCCACATTACGCTCAGCGGACCCCAAATGCCATCCGCGTCGCGGGCTCTGACATATACCGTGTGTCGCCCGCGCGCCCAACCACGTGTGTTGACCACCCCCCGGGCGGTCTCACGCGGGGCATTGTAGGCGCCGTCGGCCGGCAGCATCGCCAACTGACGTGCGCCGGGTCCTGGTGGCGCGTCGATGGTCGCTTCAACCTGGGCAATATTCTGGACGGCCGGCCGGCCGTGGCTGCCCGGCGCGGCGCCGAAGGCATCGTCGTCGGCGATGACCGTGGCCGTGAACGACGCCCCGGCGGTCACGGTTAGGGTCAGCGCGCCAGAAATCGTCACTCGCGGGCCGAGGGTCAGCGAGTAGGGCTGGGTGGCAAGTTTGGCCGCGTAGATCAAGGCATCCCGATTCTGCGGCCAAAGCACGGTATCGACGCAGGCATAGGCCGGCGAAAACCCGCCGCACACGCCGCGATACGGCCCGAGCTCAACGGTAAACGCCGGCACGCCGAGTTGCCCATACAGCCAGTCGTCGGTTGTGCCACTGGAGGCATACAGGACTTCCGCGCTTTGTCCGACGAGATAGGAATTGAAGCCCGCCATCCGGAACGCAAAGGCTCGCAAGGCGACATCGTTGGGCGCGCGCAGCGCCTCGGGGCAGGCCTTCATCCGGCACTCGGTGAACCCCCAAGGAATCATGATTGAGTTGCCGTACGCGTGCAGGGTGAGCATCGCGCCGGTCGTTGTGATCAGGGCGGGATCGGTCAGGGCGGGGCCCTTGCGATCAGCGTAGAGCGCCGTCATCAGCTTCTCGAGAGCCTGCTCCTCGGGCTCCGAAGCTGCGGCCGCGCCGTGATAGAACTGCGAACAGGGATGCCCGGATGAGCCTGGAGCAGCCCACAAAAAGTTGGCGTTGCGGTTGAGATCGACCCCGTTCTGGTTCCCAGCCGTCGGTGTCGTCGCGCACACCCCGGCGCCGGCGCTGTTATTCGCGTTCTTGCGCTGCATCAACGGCCGATCCCCGCCCTGCTCAACGATGGCGCGCCCGTCGGGATTCGCGACCGGGATCACCCACATTTCAGTCGTGTCGAGCAGGCGAGTGATCTCCGGGTCGATACCATCTCCCTCGAGCAGCGCATCAATCCAGCGCCAGGCGATTTCGCTGGTGGAGAGTTCGCGGGCGTGCACGGCGGCGATGATCAAGAAGCGCGGCTTGGGGGCCCTGGGATCGAGGGCGCAGTCACCGCGCTGGCGGCGGGTGATGCATAACGCTCTTAAAATGTATCCCGTTTTTGAGTCCTGCACGCGTTTCCAGGAGCTCCCGAAGTCAACGGCCTGAGCGAGCTTCGGATAGCGGGCGACGACATCACGCAGGTGGGCCTCGTGCTCGGCGACAGTGCGATAGCCTGCGAAGTAACTGGCCGAACGAAGCCGGCCGGCCGCGTCATCATCCTGCGTGTAGCGAAAGCCCGCGGCCGCGAGCGCTTGCGCGGTGGCGTCGTCGCCCAGCACCTGGGCTGCGCCGTCCTCAATGTGTTCCTGCACATCAAATCCAAGGGCAATCAGCCGGCTGGCATCATCGGGCGTCTGGAGCGGGACAGTGATGAGCCGAAGCCCGATTCGCGTGGTCGTCGCTTCGGCGACCAGCCCCGGGGCCGCGGGGACAGGCTCCTGCGGCGCGCGTGACACGCCCAGGGCGATGGCGGCGGAGGCAAGCAAGCCGAGACCGGCAAGTCGGAAGATCGGAGCGCGGGCGCGAAACGACATGCTACCGGTTATAACGCATGCGCGGGGCCGATATACTTGCCGCGGGCCAACGTATGTTTACCAGCGTCCTGATTGCCAATCGAGGGGAGATCGCCTGCCGCGTCATTCGGACGTGCCAGGCTCAGGGCATCCGCGCGATCGCGGTGTATTCCGATGCCGACGCGAACGCGTTGCATGTGCGCCTTGCCGACGCCGCTTACAACATCGGGCCGGCGCCCGCCCGCGATTCATATCTCAACATCGCCGCGATCGTGCTGGCAGCTCGCAAAGCCCACGCCCAGGCCATCCACCCAGGCTACGGTTTTCTGGCCGAGAATGCCGTTTTCGCCGAGGCGGTGACTCGGGCTGGTTTCACCTTCATTGGCCCGGGCGCGGACGCCCTGGGCAAGATGGGCCGCAAGACCGCCGCCCGGGATCTCATGCGGGCCGCGGGCGTGCCGGTCGTGCCGGGGTTTCACCCCGCCCACGATACGTCCAACGCCGTATTCCAAGCCGCAGCCCTGGACATCGGCTTTCCCGTGCTGATCAAGGCCGCGGCCGGCGGCGGCGGCAAGGGCATGCGCCTTGCCCAAAACGGCGACGATTTTGAAGCGCTGCTCGGCGCCGCGCGGCGTGAGGCTCTGGCGGCCTTTGGCGATGACACGGTCTATCTCGAGCGCTGCATCGCGCGCCCGCGCCACATCGAATTCCAGATTTTCGGCGATGGCTTCGGCCAGGTCATCCACCTCAATGAGCGCGAGTGCTCGATCCAGCGCCGGCATCAAAAGGTCGTCGAGGAGACGCCCTCGCCGTTTCTGACGCCTGCGCTGCGCGCTCAGATGGCGGCCTCGGCCATTGCCGCCGCGCGCGCAGTCGGCTACGTCAACGCGGGCACGGTCGAGTTCATCGTCGACCCAGGCGGCGCTTTCTACTTTCTCGAGATGAACACCCGCCTGCAAGTGGAGCATCCGATCACGGAGCTGACGACGGGGGTTGATCTGGTCGCGTTGCAGCTTGCGATCGCCGCCGGCGAGCCGCTGCCCGAAGCGCTCCTCGAAGGCGCGCCAAGCCACGGGCACGCCATCGAGTGCCGGGTGTGCGCCGAGGATGCCGCAAACGGTTTCCTGCCCGCGACCGGCGTCATCGCCGCTTATCGCGAGCCGGAGGGCGAGGGGATCCGGGTGGACTCGGGCGTGGCGCGCGGCGATGAGATCGGCCTGCGGTATGACGCGCTGCTGGCCAAGCTCATCGTCCATGCCCCCACCCGGGCCGCGGCGATTGAGAAGATGACCTTCGCGCTCGACAACTTCGTGATCGAAGGCCTCGTCACGAACCTGGCCTTTCTGCGCGAAGTCATCACCCACCCGGCCTTCGCCGCGGGCGAGACCACGACCGATTTCATCGATCGGCACTTTGGGGGCGAACCGGCTGCAGGGGCCACTCAAACGATCACAGCCGACCCAACGGCAGCGATCCGAAACCCGTGGCAGATCGCGGATGGGTATCGCATCGGCGCCGCCGCGCTGCGCGCCGCGTCAACCCGCTCGCCCACCGCCCGCAACACCGCGCCGCTGCCCGCCCACCCACCCGCCCGCGCCTCGCAGATCGTTTCGCCCATGCCCGGGCTGGTCGTGGACGTGCCGGCCACGCTGGGCGCGCGCGTAGCGCGGGGCGCCACCCTGGTCGTCCTCGAGGCGATGAAAATGGAATACCGGCTGGTGGCGCCGGCGGACGGCATCGTCAACCGGATTGGCTGCGCGAAAGGCGAGACCGTTCAGCGCGGCCAGATTCTGATCGAGCTTGGCCTTGAGAATTCCTGACATAACCGCCATGCGAAACCTAATTTTCCCGTGTCTGGCACTCGCCCTGTGCGCGTGCGCTGCGGTGCCCGTCCTTCCGCCAACCCCCATATCCACCCCCACCGCGATTGTCCCGCCACCCACCCCAACCCTTGCCCGCCCGGCTGCCCGGGATGTTTTCGAGACGAACAGGCGTCTCGGGCGCGGAATGAATATCGGCAACGCTCTCGAGGGGCCGCGCGAAGGGGCGTGGGGGGTGATGATCCAGGACTACTACTTCCCGCTCATCCGCAAAGCCGGTTTTGACTCGGTCCGCCTCCCCATCAAGTGGTCGGCCCACGCAGAGCTGAATGCGCCCTACACCATCGATCCCGAATTCATGGCCCGCATCGACGCGGTCGTCGACCAGGCGCTCAAGGCCGGCCTGGCGGTGGTCGTCAACATCCATCACTTCGAGGAAATGGACAAGGCGCCGCTCGAGCATCGGGCGCGCCTGGTTGGCCTGTGGCGCCAAATCGCGAGCCATTTCAAGAATCGGCCCGAAGACGTGGTCTTCGAAATCCTGAACGAGCCCAACACGGCCCAAACTGCGGCGTTGTGGAATGAGACGCTGCTGCTGCCGTTAAAGGAGATCCGGACGGGCAACCCCACCCGGGCGGTCGTGGTGGGCGGAGTGAACTGGAACAACGTTACGACCCTGGCAACGCTCGATCTGCCCGCCGATGACCGCTATCTCATCGGCACATTTCACTACTACAACCCCTTCCATTTCACCCACCAGGGCGCGGAGTGGGTCGAAGGCGCGTCGGATTGGAACGACACCGCCTGGGAGGGCACGCCCGCGGATTTGGCGGCGGTGCGGGCTGACTTTGACCTGGCTGTGGCCTGGGGAACTCAGAACAAGCGTCCCATCTTCATGGGCGAATTTGGGGCCTACAACAAGGCCGAGATGGAAGCCCGCGCGCGCTGGACGGCGGCCGTTGCGCGCGAGGCCGAGCAGCGCGGCTTCAGCTGGGCCTACTGGGAGTTCGCCTCCGGCTTTGGTGCCTGGTCGCCAGGATACGGCGAATGGCGCGAGCCCTTGCTCCGCGCGCTCGTTCCCTCGGCAAAGTAGAGATGTTCTCAAAAGCGACACCCCCCCGGCTTCGCCGGGGGGGTGTCGCTTTTGATGGATATCTCTACTGAGACGTTTCAGGCGGTCGCCGTGCCGATCACATTTGCAAGAGTGCGGACCGCGATGTCGGCCTGGTCGCGGGTGAGGATCAGCGGCGGGGCCAGGCGCAGGGCGTTCGGCCCGGCCGAAAGGGTGAGCACGCCCTGCTCGAAGCACGCCTTCATCACCTGATCGCGCAGGGCCTCATCCTCGCGCTTCGTCTTCGGGTCAGCGATGAACTCGAGCCCGATCATCATCCCCCGGCCGCGCACGTCGCCCAAGCGTGGAAACTCCGCCGCGACTTCCTTCATGCGCTCGATCAGATAGCCCCCGGTAGCGCCCGCGTTCGACATTAGCCCGGCCTCGACGAGATCGAGGGTGACCATGGCGGCAGCGGCCGAGACTGGATTGCCACCAAACGTTGTGCCGTGCGCGCCGACCGGCCAGGTGTTGAGTTTTTCCTTGAACAGTGTGGCGCTGATGGGGTAGCCCGACGCCAGGCCCTTGGCCAGGATGACGATGTCGGGCGTCTCCATCGCCTCATGCTCGAAGGCGAAGAATTTGCCGGTCCGCCCAACGCCAGTCTGAACCTCGTCGGCGATGACGAGGATGCCATATTCAGCCATCAGCGACTGCAGGTTCTTGAGAAAGCCGGGCGGTGGGACGATATAGCCGCCCTCACCCTGCACGGGCTCAAAGACGATGGCGGCCACATCCTCGGGCGGCAGGCTGGTCCGGAAGAGATGGCGGATGTGCTCGAGAACCGCGTCGCCAACCGTTTCCGCGCTCGCGCCAAAGACCGGCCGGTACATGTTCGGATACGGCACATGGGTGACCGGATAGGCCATCGGCCCGAAGCCCTTGCGGTATTTTGTCGACGAGGCCGTAAGCGAAAGCGCGCCGACGCTCCGCCCGTGGAATGAGCCGGTAAAGGCCATGAAATACGGGCGATGGGTGTGATAACGGGCGAGCTTTAGCGCTGCCTCGATGCCTTCCGTGCCCGAGTTGCCGAAGAAACAGCGATACCCGCCGCCCAGTTTGTTCACCAGGCGCTCGGCCAGGGTCGGGAGCGGCTCATGCGGAAAGAGCGTCGAGCAGGTATGCATGAGCTTTTTGCTCTGCTCGGTGACGGCCGCCACAATGGCCGGGTGGGCGTGCCCGGTCGTATTGACGGCGATGCCTGCCATCATGTCCAGGTAGGTGTTGCCATCAACATCACGTAACCAGACCCCCTCGCCCGATTCCGGCACAAGCGGGATCGGATGCGAATTGGATGTGGAGCTGAGCTTGCGGTCGCGCTCGATCAACGCGCGGGCCTTTGGGCCCGGGGGAGGGGTGAGGATTTCAGGTCGCATCATGGCGGGTTTTCACGCCGACTTGTCGGGCCACGCCCGCGATAGCGCGGGTGCGGAGACGAGCCCGCGGGAGCAGGGGAACCTTTTCGCGCGGTGGAAACCGCGTGGGGAGTATTGTAGTCCGCTGGTGCGGCGGCAACGGCACCTTTTTCCAGAAACGACATCCCCCGGCTTTGCCGGGGGATGTCGTTTCTGGAAAATCCGCGATGCGCATACGTTAGCGCAGGCCCAGCGCGTCCCGTATCTCGCGCTCGATGATGCGGGCTGACCCCAGCTCGGGCCGGGTCGGCGAGACCAGCCGATTCTTCGTAACCGCCAGAGCGAAGCCGCTGTCCGGATCAGCAAAGCCGGTATTGCCTCCCGCGCCCGGATGGCCAAACGCCGTTGGGCTGACGCTCATGCCAGAACCGGGATAGCCGCCAAACCAGCCCAGCAGCTTGGGCGTGGGCGTGCCAAGCGCCGCGTCGACCTCAGCGGTCTGGACCTGGGTGGCCACCGCGATACGGATACCAGGCAGGAGACGCGCCCCACCGTCCACGGGCGCGCCGATCAGGGCCGCATACATCCGGGCCAACGCCCGGGCGCTCATCAGCCCGCCCGAGGCCGGCAACTCGGTCACCCAGGCATTCGGGTCGTTAGCCCCGATAAACATGGGCTGGAGCTGCGGCGGGATGGCCTTGAAGATCAGCGCGTCAAGCGGCGGCATTGGCAGTTCGGGATTGGGCGGCGCGCTCTCGTGCCGGGCGATACGCCGGAATACATCCCGCCGCGCTCCGATAAAGAGCGAATCCAAGACGCCCAGGGGCCGGGCGATTTCTTCGGCCACGATCCGGCCGACTGTGCGGCCGTCGATGCGGCGGATGATCTCGCCAAGAATATTGCCAAACGTCACGGCGTGGTAGCCCGTTATGGCGCCCGGCGCCCACAGCGGCTCAGCCTGCTCGATCCAGTTACGCATGCGGCTGCCATCAAGGAGCCCATCCCGGGTGATCCCGGGCGGCAGATGCGGCAATCCGGCGGTGTGGCACAGCGCCTGACGCACCGTAATTGTGGCCTTGACCGCGGCGGCCGGGCCCGAGGCAAATTCAGGCCAATAGCGGGCGATGGACTCGTCGTAGTCGAGCTGGCCGCGTTCGGCAAGCAAATGCACAACGGTCGCAGTCACGCCCTTGGTGCATGAGAAGGTGACAAAAAGGGTGTCGCCGTTGACCCCGCGGCCGGTTTCGGGGTCGGCGAGCCCGGACCACGCGTCAACGACGAGTTCACCATCCAGGTAGGCGGCGACCTGAAGACCGCGCTCTATGCCCCGTCCGGTGAGGTCGTCGATCACCGCCTGGGCCCGCGCTTGGGCGTTGCTCATGGGGCTATCCTAGCCCAAAAAAGGGCGGGGCACGCGCCGCGGCGCGTGCCCCGCCCTCATCAATCCTGACCAAACAAAACCCTTAAGCTGGCGCCGGTCCAGCAAGCTGCAGGCGGTTGCCATCCGAATCCCAGAAATTGGCATAGGTGACCATGCCCGGGATGCCAATGGGATCCTCGCAGCGCACGCCCTTCGCGCGCAGCGCCGCGACGGCGGCAGGGCAGTCCTCGACGGTGAGGACGACGGTGCCGCCGCCTTCGCGCGAGGGCGGGGTCGGGTCGTTCCAACGGTTGAGCGCGAGATGGGTCTCGCCTTCGGCCCCGAATTCGCACCAGCCAAACTCGTCGGCGCAGAAAGACGGCACGCCGAGCCCGAGCGTCTCCGAGTAGAAACGCTTGGCCTCGTCCCAATTCACGATGTGCAGCGACACGTTGTTGATTCCCTTGATGATCGACATGACTCCACCTACTGGCCAGCTGGCCGCTACGGAATGAACGCCGATGGCGATATGCCCGGCTGCGCCGGGCATATCGCCATCGGCATATTCACACGATTTTGTAGTAGAACACCGTATCGTGCAAGTCCCCGCTCGCGCTGCGGGCGTAGCGCGGCACCACGCCCGCCTTGACCCAGCCCAACGACTGATACAGCGCCTCAGACGAATCGCCCCGACGCGTATCGAGGACCAAGGTGCTGCGCCCAAGGCGACGGGCCTCATCCTCAAGCGCCAGCATCAGGCTGCGCCCCACCCCGCGCCCGCGCCAGGCGCCCAAAGTCATCACCTTGGCGACCTCGGCCCGATGCCGGCCATTCGCGCGCTGGGCCAGGTCCAACTGGCCCGTACCGATGACGCGGCCGTCCATCCGCGCGACCAGCAGCACGCGCCCACCGGCGGCGACTGCGGTGGCCACACCTCGGGCGTACTCCAGCGCCTCCGCCCGGCTCAGGGGCGGCAGAAAGCCTACCGACGCGCCGCCATCGACGGCGTCGAGCAGTAGACGAGCCAAATCGGGGATCAGCGCCGAAACCTCCTCACTGTGGACGCGCTCAACCCGGCAACCACCCTGGCCCGGGAGCGGCAGACCGCAGGCGCGCAACGCACACAGGGCATCGAGGGTCAGCCGGACTGAGGGTGCCCCGTCCCGTTCCCAGGCACCGGAAACGCCGCGTAACCCCATCAGCCGCGCGACACCCGCCTCGGCCAGACTGCTGAACGCGGGCAGGCCAGCCGCCATCAGCGTCTGCAACATCCAGGCCAGATCCTCGGCGTAAAAACCCGGCAGGGAATCGCCCAACGTGTCGAGATCATGCTCGCGGGTCTCCCGCCCGAGCAGCCGCCAGCGCAAGGCGGCCCGCAGCCAGCGGGTCTGGGCATAGGCCTCGCCGGCCGCTTCGCGCGCCAGGGCACCCTCGGCTCGCGCTGCCCCGGCATGCCCGCCCAAAATGGCCAGCCAGAAGCCGGCATTTGCGGTGAGATATGCGCGAGCCAGTGGATTGCCGGGTTTCAGCCAATCTGGCGCAAGAGCGGCAACAGTAATGTCCTCTTCGAACGCGCCGTGCTCATATTGGCGCGCGACCAGGAACCCCAGGGCAGACCGAATCTCAGGGGTGTCCATTGGAATGCCGCAGGCCCAGGCCCTCGCCAGCTGATGGCAGGTTGCGCCGATGCCGGAGTAGGACTTAACGCTCGGGTCAACCCAAGGCGATGGCCATCCGCCATCCTCACGTTGACCAGCCAGGAGCGCGCTGCGCGCGTCGTTCGGCAACGGCGTCCCGCGCAGCAGATAGGCCAGCTCGGCCCGCTCGAGTGGCGTTCCAGATTGCTCAACAAATGCGATGGCCCGGGCCAAACCAGTATCAGATTGGGTCATGGACATAGGATACAGGCCGATTGACGCTGTAGATGATGAGCGCGCGGGCGACTCGCCCAATGGCAATTACTTAGCGATTCCAGCGACGCTGGGCGCAGCCTTCGTCGCGAGACGGCCGGCCCCGTTGGGGACGGCCGTCGATAGCGGCCTCAGGTTCGCCGCTTAACTTAATGCCATTGGGCAAGATGACCGCGCCCCAGGCAGATGCGCGACTGGGAGCGCAGGCGGATAGCCTCGTCAGCCGCCGGCGCTGGCCTCTTCGAGAAAGCGCAGCACAAGCGCATTGAACTGATCAGGCTGCTCAATGCTGGGCAAGTGCGCCGTATCCATTTCTTCCAGCCGACCCTCGGGCGCCTGCTGGGCCAGATACGCCATCGAACGCTGGCTGCCGATGGTGTCGTAGCGGCCCGAGATGGCCAGCACCGGCACCCGCACATCCCACAGGCGCAGGGCCGCCTCGGGCGACATGGGCAGGCCGCGCGCCTGGTTGTCCTGGCGGGTGAGGTTGACCCAGTTCAGAGCCATCATGCGTGCCCGCATCGCGGCTGGCAGGCGCGTCTCGGGCTGGCCCGGGCCGTCGCACCAGAGTTGGGTCTCGAGCTCCCACAACCGGCGCACAGCGGCCGGTTCCTTGAGCCCATCGACCTTCTCAATGGCGTCAAAGAGCGCCATTTCGGTTTCCGGCACATCCGCGCCGGTGTACGCGTCGAACCCGCTCACCCCCCCGCACACCGCCACCAGGGCGGTGAAGCGATCGGGGTAGTCGATGACCGTATCCAGCGCGATCTGGGCCCCGCGCGAACAACCGATCACGGCCGCCCGCTCGATCCCGGCGAAGTCCATCACATCGAGCAGGTCCTGCCGATTGCTGAATGCGACTGCCTGGGTGCGCGAGCCGCCAAAGCCGCGGGTGTCATAGCGCAGACAACGAAACCGAGAGGTGAAGGCCGGCCATTGCTCGTCCCACATCCCGAGATGGGCGACCCCGGCGTGGACAAAGACAAGGCCCGGGCCCTCGCCCGCGACTTCGTATAACAATTCGCCATCGCGAACCGGCGCATATCCAAAGCGATCTTGCATGTGACCTCATCCGCGCACAGGATGGTCTATTCTCGCTCAGGCTGGGAAATATATCCGCAGATTCCGCCGATTTACGCAGATTCGGGTTGGCATTGCATCCTAGAAAAGAAGATCGGCGTGAATCGGCGGAATCGGCGGATCATATTCTGACGCTCGATCAGGCCCGGCGGATGACGCACATGACCCGGCCCTGGATCTGGGCAAACCGGGCATCGACGTAGAAGGGCTTGAGGGTCGGGTTCTCGGGCTTGAGCTTGAGGCGCTTGCCTTCCTTGTAAACGCGCTTCAAGGTGCTTTCATTCTTCTCAGTCAGGAATACCGCCGCCAGTTCACCATTTTTGACGTCGGTTTCCTTCTTCATGATGATGATGTCACCGTCATGGATGAGCGCATCGATCATCGAATCGCCGCTCGCGATCAGGGCGAACAAATCTTCGGTGTCCTTGACCAGGCTGCGCGCGATTTGGATCCGATCATCGGCGCTGCGCAATGCGTCCGCATCCGGGGTCGGCACCGGCCCGGCGCCACAGGTGATGACCCCAACCAGCGGCACGCTCACCATATCGCGGGCGACGACCCGGCCTGGATCGTTGATGACCACGCCCCGCGAGCGCCGCTTGTAGCGGTCGAGCATGTTGGCCTTCTCGAGATCCTTGAGGTAATAGCTCACCATCGAGGTGGAACTGATCTTCGCCCCAGCCTGAATCTCACGGATCGTGGGCGGCACGCTGTTGTCGTTGATGTACATCGTGATGAAGTCCAGCACCCGCTGCCGGCCTTCATTTTGCGAACCATGCGCCAATCGCGCCATAACGCCTCTCCTGGCGCCGGAAGCCCGCGACACGCGCTTGCCTGCTGCGCCCTTTAGAACCCTTGTTCTAATTGTAGTCGAACATGCGTTCTATTGTCAAGGGTAATGGTGCGGAGGTTTGTGAGAATCACACTTCCCGCCTGGATGCTGTTGCGAAGCTCAGCGTGATATACGGATCAAGCCAAGCTCGACGACATCCGTTCCATCCGCGGCGCGCAAGCGGCGCTGGGTGTCCGGGTCATACAGCCCGGCGATCAGGCGATACTCGCCCGGCGCGAGACCATCGGGCAAGAGCACCGAGTGTTCGTCCTGGAGATACTCGCCGGGTAGCCAGCCCTCGGTCGGACAGGCGCCCGCGCACGGGTCGCCATCGTGACCGGCCCGCCGCTCGCCAGTCGCGTCCCAGAGCTGAACGAAGGCCTTGAAATTCCGGCCGGCCTCGCTGGCCGCGCGCCACAGCACGCTGACCGTGATGGACTTGCCCGCCTGAATCGGCTCGGATAGGCGCAAGCCGGCC
>Ga0073899_10002770_pt1 | contig 15620 bp, 11 predicted proteins | sample KloWWTmetaKNB5Ph_FD_88975 | JGI IMG/M metagenome (GOLD analysis project Ga0073899, IMG submission 88975) | Active sludge microbial communities from Klosterneuburg, Austria, studying microevolution and ecology of nitrifiers - Klosterneuburg... | ecosystem: Engineered > WWTP > Aerobic digester >...
CGCCTTGAATTCGCCACCAAAACGCTCCGCGCCGATCTTCGTCAGCGCCGCCGTCAGCGTCGTCTTGCCGTGATCCACGTGACCAATCGTCCCCACGTTTACGTGCGGCTTGGTGCGTTCGAACTTACCCTTTGCCATGACTGCAAACCCTTAAATTGAAAGTCAGAAAACTGGAGTGGATCAGGCGTTCTTCTTGATCACTGCTTCGGCGATGTTGTTCGGTGCTTCGGCGTAGTGGTCGAATTCCATGGTGAAAGTGGCGCGCCCCTGCGACATCGAACGCATCGCAGTCGCGTAGCCGAACATCTCGCCAAGCGGCACCATCGCGTTGATGACCTTTCCCGACGGCGTGTCGTCTGATCCCTGCAGGATGCCGCGACGGCGACTCAAATCGCCCATCACGTCGCCCATGTAGTCCTCAGGTGTCACCACTTCGACCTTCATGATCGGCTCGAGCAGCGCCGGATTGGCCTTGTGGAAGGCTTCCTTGAATGCCATCGAGCCCGCGACCTTGAACGCCATTTCGTTCGAATCGACGTCGTGATACGAACCGTCAACTGCCTTGATCTTCACGTCGACCACCGGGAAACCGGCAAGCACGCCATTCTTGATCGCTTCCTGTATGCCCTTGTCGGCTGCAGTCACGTATTCCTTCGGAACGACGCCACCGACGATGGCATTCTCGAACACATAACCGCCACCGCGTTCCATCGGCTCCATCTCGATCACGATGTGCCCGTACTGTCCGCGTCCACCGGACTGCCGAACAAACTTGCCTTCCTGACGCACGGCCTTGCGAATCGCTTCACGATAGGCGACTTGCGGCTTTCCGACATTCGCTTCGACATTGAACTCGCGCTTCATGCGGTCAACGAGGATTTCAAGATGCAACTCGCCCATTCCCGAGATGATCGTCTGCGCCGATTCCTCATCGGTTCGAACGCGGAACGACGGGTCTTCCTGGGCCAAGCGGCCGAGCGCGATACCCATACGCTCCTGGTCCGACTTGGTCTTGGGCTCGACCGCCATCGAAATCACCGGCTCGGGGAAAATCATGCGCTCCAGCGTGATCACATGGTCCTGCGAGCACAACGTGTCGCCGGTGGTGACGTCCTTCAGGCCGACCGCAGCGGCGATGTCGCCTGCCAGGACTTCCTTGATCTCGTCGCGCTGATTCGCGTGCATCTGCAGGATGCGGCCGATGCGCTCTTTCTTGCTCTTGATCGGGTTGTAGACATGATCGCCCGCATTGAGAGTGCCAGAATAAACACGGAAGAAGGTCAGCGATCCCACGTACGGATCGGTCATGATCTTGAACGCGAGTGCCGAGAACGGTTCCTTGTCGCCGGAGGTGCGGCTCGCTTCCTTGTCATTCTCGTCCATGCCCTTGACCGGCGGACGATCCGACGGCGCCGGCAGGAAGTGAATGACCGCATCCAGCATCGCTTGGACGCCCTTGTTCTTGAACGCCGTGCCGCAGAACATCGGGATGATGTCGCAGGTCAAAGTGCGCGCGCGAATCCCGCTCATGATCTCGGCTTCGGAGAGGTCGCCCTCTTCAAGGTACTTGTTCATCAGCACTTCGGATGACTCGGCAGCAGCCTCGACCATGAACTCCCGCGCCTTCTTGGCTTCGGCCGCCAGCGCAGCTGGAATATCGCCATAGGTGAAGGTCGTACCCTGATTGGTCATATCCCAGATGATGGCCTTCATCTTCATCAGGTCGACCACGCCTTCGAAACCCTCCTCGGCACCGATCGGCAACTGCATCGGGACCGGATAGGCATTCAGCCGAGTCTTCAGCTGGTCGACGACCTTGTAGAAATTCGCGCCGGTACGATCCATCTTGTTGACAAACGCAAGCCGAGGCACCGAATACTTGTTGGCTTGACGCCACACCGTCTCCGACTGAGGCTGGACGCCACCGACCGCGCACAGCACGAACACAGCGCCGTCCAACACGCGCAGCGAACGCTCCACCTCGATGGTGAAGTCGACATGCCCCGGAGTATCGATGATGTTGAAGCGATGTTCCTGGAAGGACTTGTCCATGCCCTTCCAGAAGCAGGTGGTAGCGGCGGAGGTGATGGTGATGCCACGCTCCTGTTCCTGCTCCATCCAATCCATCGTCGCGGCGCCGTCATGGACTTCGCCAATCTTGTGGTTGACGCCGGTATAGAACAGGATGCGTTCGGTCGTGGTCGTCTTGCCGGCATCAATGTGAGCCATGATGCCGAAATTGCGGTAACGCTCGATGGGCGTGATGCGCGCCATGATCAGATTCCTGTCCGGTTACCAGCGGTAATGCGCGAAAGCCTTGTTGGCTTCGGCCATGCGATGCGTCTCTTCACGCTTCTTGACGGCACCGCCGCGGCTTTCAGCAGCATCGACGAGCTCGCCCGCCAGCTTGCGCGGCATCGACGTCTCGCCACGCTTACGCGCGGCGTCGATGGTCCAGCGCATGGCCAGTGCCAAGCGACGTGAAGGGCGCACTTCAACCGGCACCTGGTAGGTGGCACCGCCGACACGACGCGATTTCACTTCGACCGCCGGAGCAACGTTGCTCAGCGCCTTGTCGACGAGCGCGATGGCGTCCGCGTTCTTTTCACCGATCACATCGAGCGCACCGTAAACGATGCCTTCGGCAGTCGCCTTCTTACCGCTTTTCATGATCATGTTGATGAAGCGCGCAATCGTTTCGCTCCCGTGTTTTGGATCGGGGAGCAAGCTGCGCTGCGGAGTGGAGCCTTTACGCGACATAGGAATTCAACCCAGACAGGAAATTAGGATTTCGGGCGCTTGGCGCCGTACTTCGAACGACTCTGGCGGCGCTTGGCGACACCGGACGCGTCAAGAGAGCCGCGCACGGTGTGATAACGCACGCCCGGCAGATCCTTGACGCGACCACCGCGAATGAGCACGACCGAGTGCTCCTGCAGGTTGTGGCCTTCTCCACCGATGTAGCTGATGACTTCAAAGCCGTTGGTGAGACGCACCTTGGCAACCTTGCGTAGCGCAGAGTTGGGCTTCTTTGGAGTCGTGGTGTAAACGCGGGTACAAACGCCGCGACGCTGTGGGCAGCTGGCCAAAGCCGGCGATGCACTCTTGTAGGTCTTCGGACGGCGCGCAGTGCGCACCAACTGGTTGATCGTCGCCATGTGAAAGAGTCCTGAGAAACGAAAGACAGGCCGGCACCAGCCGACCTGTCAGCTTTGAGACTTTAACAGCCGGTTCACCCGACTGTCAACGACACACCACCCATCCGTGGCCGCGAACACGAGGCGCTTCATGCGCCTCATTTCGTATGTTGGACGGGCCCTCAGGCCTCGTCTGAACCGCCGTCTTCCGCAAGAGGTTCCGCGAACGTCACGCTGGACGCGCCACGGAACGAATCTAGCTCAGCCTGGGTAAGGCCGGAATTCGCCGCACGCCGTTTCGCGTGGTAGGCCAACCCGGTACCGGCGGGTATCAAGCGGCCAACGATAACGTTTTCCTTCAGGCCACGCAAGGTATCTCGCGTGCCGCGCACTGCTGCTTCGGTTAGAACGCGTGTTGTCTCCTGGAACGAAGCGGCGGAGATGAACGACTCGGTCGCCAGCGAAGCCTTAGTGATACCGAGCAGGACCGGGTCGTAGCTCGCGACACGTTCGTTGCGCACACGTACCCGTGCGTTCTCGTCGAGCACACGCACCCGGTCAGTCTGCTCGCCTCGCATATAGCGGGTATCGCCACCGTCCGAAATTTCGACCTTGCGCAGCATTTGACGGATGATCGTCTCGATGTGCTTGTCGTTGATCTTCACACCCTGCAGACGGTAAACGTCCTGAATTTCCCGGGTCAGGTATTCGGCCAGCGGTTCGACGCCCTTCAGCCGCAGAATGTCCTGCGGAGTCGGTTCGCCGTCCACAACCGTCTCGCCCTTCTCGATGTGCTCGCCCTCGAAGACGATCACCTGCCGCCACTTCGGAATCAATTCCTCGTGGGTGTCGCCATCCTTGTCGGTGATGATGAGGCGCTGCTTGCCCTTGGTGTCCTTGCCGAAACTAATGATGCCGGTGCGCTCGGCGAGAATCGCCGGCTCCTTCGGTTTCCGCGCTTCGAACAGGTCGGCCACACGCGGCAGACCGCCGGTGATGTCTCGGGTCTTCGATGTTTCCTGCGGGATACGGGCAACCACGTCACCCACGCCGACCTGAGCGCCATCCTGCAGCGACACGATCGCACCAGGCGGCAGGAAGTACTGCGCCGGGATATCGGTACCGGGCAGCTTGAGCTCCTTGCCCTTCTTGTCTTCGAGGCGAACCATCGGCCGCAGATCCTTGGCCGCCGAACCACGCCGCTTGGGATCGGTCACGACTGCCGACTGCAGTCCGGTCAGTTCATCGATTTGCTCCTGAACGGTGATGCCGTCTACGAAGTCGCTGAAACGCAGGGTGCCCGCGACTTCCGAAACGATCGGATGCGTATGCGGATCCCAGTTCGCGACGGTCTGACCGGCCTTGACCGGAGCGCCGTCCTTGACCGAGATGGTCGCGCCGTACGGCACGCGATAGCGCTCGCGCTCGCGACCATGGGCATCCATCACCGACAGCTCGCCGGAGCGCGACACGGCCACCAGGTGACCGGCGGCATGTTGCACGGTCTTGACGTTGTTGAACTTGAGCGAGCCATTGGTCTTCACCTGCACGCTGTCCACTGCGGCCGCACGCGACGCCGCACCACCGATGTGGAAGGTACGCATGGTCAACTGGGTGCCAGGCTCACCGATGGACTGCGCGGCAATGACGCCGACCGCTTCGCCGATGTTCACCAGATGACCGCGGGCGAGATCGCGCCCGTAGCAACTGGAGCAGACGCCATGTCGGGACTCGCAGGTGATTGTCGAGCGCACCTTGACCGACTGCACCCCGGCTGTCTCGAGGTGCTCGACCGCCTTCTCATCGAGCAATTCGTTGCGCTCGACAATCGGCTTGTCTTCGTTGCCCGGAGCGTAAACGTCCTCGGCGACAACACGACCGAGCACGCGGTCGCGCAGTGGTTCGACCACGTCGCCACCTTCGACGATGGCAGTCATGGTGAAGCCGCCGTAGGTGCCACAGTCCGGCTCGGTGATCACCACGTCCTGTGCGACGTCGACGAGGCGGCGCGTCAGGTAACCAGAGTTTGCCGTCTTCAGCGCGGTATCGGCGAGCCCCTTGCGCGCACCGTGGGTCGAGATGAAGTACTGCAGCACGTCCAGACCTTCGCGGAAGTTCGCCTTGATCGGCGTCTCGATGATCGAGCCGTCCGGTCGCGCCATCAGTCCACGCATGCCGGCGAGCTGCCGGATCTGCGCAGCGCTACCGCGCGCGCCGGAGTCGGCCATGATGAAGATCGAGTTCATTGACTTCTGCTCGATCGTTTCTCCCTTGGCGTTCTTTACCTTGTCGGTACCGATGCCCTTCATCATCGCCTGCGCCACGCGCTCATTGGTACGCGACCAGATGTCGACGACCTTGTTATAGCGCTCGCCAGCCGTCACCAGGCCAGAAGCGAACTGCTCCTGGATGTCTTTCACTTCCTTGTCGGCCTCGCCGACGATCTGTGCCTTCTCTGGCGGAATCGTCATGTCGTCGATACCGATCGACACACCGGCACGGGTTGCGTAGGCAAATCCGGTGTACATCAGCTGATCGGCAAAGACGACCGTTTCCTTCAAACCCAGGGTGCGGTAGGAAGCGTTGATCAGGCGCGAGATCGCCTTCTTGGTCAGGTCCTGGTTGATCACGGCGAAGGGCATGCCCTGCGGCAGGATTTCGGCCAACAACGCTCGGCCCACCGTGGTCTCGACGATCGAGTGCTTGCCAGAGCGATCGCCTTCGGGATCGAGCAAGCGCACTTTGATCTTCGCGTGCAGCGCAGCCGCGCGGTTGTCGTAGGCGCGCTTCACTTCGCTGATGTTCGCGAAGATCATGCCCTCGCCCTTGGCGTTCACCAATTCGCGCGTCATGTAGTACAAGCCGAGCACCACGTCCTGAGTCGGAACGATGATCGGCTCGCCATTGGCCGGGCTGAGGATGTTGTTCGAAGACATCATCAGCGCGCGCGCTTCCAGCTGGGCCTCGATCGAGAGCGGCACATGCACCGCCATCTGATCGCCGTCGAAGTCGGCATTGAATGCAGTGCAGACCAGCGGATGCAACTGGATCGCCTTGCCTTCGATCAACACCGGCTCGAACGCCTGGATACCAAGGCGATGCAGGGTCGGCGCGCGGTTCAGCATCACCGGATGTTCGCGGATCACTTCTTCGAGGATGTCCCACACCTCGGCAGACTCGCGCTCGACCAGTTTCTTGGCCGCCTTGATCGTCGTCGCCAGACCGCGCAACTGTAGCTTTGAGAAGATGAACGGCTTGAACAACTCCAGCGCCATCTTCTTCGGCAGACCGCACTCGTGCAGCTTGAGCTTGGGACCCACCACGATGACCGAACGCCCCGAATAGTCGACGCGCTTGCCGAGCAGGTTCTGGCGGAACCGTCCTTGCTTGCCCTTGATCATGTCGGCCAGCGACTTCAGCGGTCGCTTGTTGGTGCCGGTAATCGCGCGGCCGCGGCGGCCGTTGTCCATCAGTGCGTCCACCGATTCCTGCAACATGCGCTTTTCGTTGCGCACGATGATGTCCGGCGCATTGAGTTCGAGCAATCGCTTCAGGCGGTTGTTGCGGTTGATGACACGACGATAGAGATCATTCAGATCCGACGTTGCGAATCGACCACCGTCGAGCGGCACCAACGGGCGCAGATCCGGCGGCAGCACCGGCAGCACGGTCATCACCATCCATTCCGGGCGATTGCCGGAATCGATAAAGCTCTCCATCAGCTTGATGCGCTTGGAATAGCGCTTGAGCTTGGTCTCGGACGAAGTGGTACCCATCTCTTCGCGCAAGCGCACGAGTTCGGCGTTCAGGTCAATCGTCTTCAGCAACTCGTGCACGGCTTCGGCACCCATGCGCGCGTCGAACTCGTCGCCGTGTTCCTCGACCGACTGCAGGAACTGTTCCTCCGACAGGATCTGACCACGATCGAGCGGGGTCAGACCCGGGTCGACCACGACATAGGCCTCGAAGTAGAGGATGCGCTCGATGTCACGCAGGGTCATGTCCAGCATCAGGCCGATGCGCGACGGCAGCGACTTGAGGAACCAGATGTGCGCGGTCGGCGAAGCCAGCTCGATGTGACCCATGCGCTCGCGACGCACCTTGGCCAATGTCACTTCGGTGCCGCACTTCTCGCAGACCACACCACGGTGCTTCATGCGCTTGTACTTGCCGCAGAGGCATTCATAGTCCTTGATCGGCCCGAAGATCGCGGCGCAAAACAGGCCGTCGCGTTCCGGTTTGAACGTGCGGTAGTTGATGGTTTCCGGCTTCTTCACTTCGCCGAACGACCACGAGCGGATCAGATCGGGCGAGGACAGCCCGATGCGGATCGAGTCGAAGTCGAGCGACTGGCGCTGTTGGTTGAACAAGTTGAGCAAATCTTTCATGGCATCAATCTCCTAAAGCTCACTGGCCTTCCAGCTCGATATTGATCGCGAGCGAACGGATTTCCTTCACCAACACGTTGAAGGACTCCGGCATGCCCGCCGTCATCTCGTGATTGCCGTCGACGATGTTTTTGTACATCTGGTTGCGGCCGCCGACGTCGTCGGACTTGACCGTGAGCATTTCCTGCAGCGTGTACGCCGCACCGTAGGCTTCCAGCGCCCAGACTTCCATTTCGCCGAAGCGCTGACCGCCGAACTGTGCCTTGCCGCCCAGCGGCTGCTGGGTGACGAGCGAGTACGGACCGGTCGAACGCGCATGCATCTTGTCGTCGACGAGATGGTTGAGCTTAAGCATGTACATGTATCCGACGGTGACTTCACGATCGAAGGCCTCGCCAGTGCGTCCGTCAAACAGCGTCGTCTGGCCCGACTCGGGCAGCTCCGCGAGCTTAAGCATCGCCTTGATTTCCGACTCGGCCGCGCCATCGAACACCGGCGTCGCCATCGGCACGCCTTCGGTCAACTTGCGCGACAGCGAGAGAATCTCGGCATCACTCAGCGACGACAGTTTTTCGCGCTCGCCGTGCGTCTTCTTGTCGTGGTTGTAGATGGTGTCGAGGAACTTGCGCAGTTCCGCGGCCTTCTCATTCGCTTCGATCATGCGGCGGATCTTCTCGCCGAGCCCCTTGGCAGCCCAACCAAGATGCGTCTCCAGGATCTGACCGATGTTCATACGCGATGGCACACCGAGCGGATTGAGCACGATGTCGACGGGGCGGCCATCGGCCATGAACGGCATGTCCTCGACCGGCACGATGGTCGACACGACACCCTTGTTGCCATGGCGTCCGGCCATCTTGTCGCCGGGCTGGATGCGGCGCTTCACGGCCAGGTAGACCTTGACCATCTTGAGCACGCCCGGAGCGAGGTCGTCGCCGGCGGTGATCTTTCCCTTCTTCTCGGTAAAGCGCTTGTCGAACTCGGCGCGATGGCGCGCGATCTGCTCCTGCGCCTTCTCGATGAACTCGGCGGCGTCCTCGTCTTTCATGCGGACCTGGAACCACTCGTCCTTCTTCAGCCCGTCGAGAAAGTCATTCGAGATTTCTGCGCCCTTCTTCAGTCCCTGCGGCCCGCCGTTGACGACGCGGCCCACGATCTGCATGCGCAGACGCGCGTAGATCGCGCCTTCGAGGATGCGGAACTGGTCGTCAAAGTCTTTCTTGACGCGCTTGATCTCCATTTCTTCGATCTGGCGCGCGCGCTTGTCCTTCTCGATACCGTCGCGGGTGAACACCTGCACGTCGATGACGGTGCCGTCCATGCCGGGTGGCACGCGCAACGAACTGTCTTTCACGTCCGACGCTTTTTCGCCGAAGATCGCGCGCAGCAGCTTTTCTTCCGGCGTCAACTGGCTCTCACCCTTGGGAGTGACCTTGCCGACCATGATGTCACCGGCTTTGACCTCGGCACCGATGTATACGATGCCGCTCTGATCGAGACGCGTCAGCGCCTGCTCCGAGACGTTCGGGATATCGGCGGTGATCTCCTCCGGGCCGAGCTTGGTGTCGCGTGCGACGCAGGCCAGCTCCTCAATGTGGATCGTGGTGTAACGGTCTTCCTGGACCACGCGCTCCGACAGCAGGATCGAGTCTTCGAAGTTGTAGCCATTCCACGGCATGAACGCGACCAGCATGTTTTGCCCGAGCGCAAGCTCGCCAATGTCCGTGGACGGACCATCGGCCAGCGCATCGCCCTTGGCGACGACGTCGCCCACCTTCACCAGCGGCGTCTGGTTCAGGCAGGTGTTCTGGTTCGAACGGGTGTACTTCACCAGCGAGTAGATGTCGACGCCGGCATCGTTGTCGCCGATCTCGGCTTCATGAACGCGCACCACGATGCGTGCGGCATCGACCTGCTCGATCTGACCGCCGCGCAGGGCATTGACCACCACGCCCGAGTCGCGCGCGACCACGCGCTCGATGCCGGTACCGACCATCGGCGTCTGCGCCCTCAGCGTCGGCACCGCTTGGCGCTGCATGTTCGCGCCCATCAGGGCGCGGTTGGCGTCGTCGTGCTCCAGGAACGGTACCAGCGCTGCCGCGACCGAAACCGGCTGCATCGGCGAAACGTCCATGTACTGGATGTCCTTGCGCTGACGCAGTTCCGACTCGCCGCGGTAGCGGGCCGAGACCAGATCCTCTGTGAGATTGCCCTTGTCGTCGATGTCCGAGTTCGCCTGCGCGATCACGATCTCGGCCTCTTCGATCGCCGAGAAGTACTCGCACTCGTTGGTCACCTTGCAATTCACCACCTTGCGGAACGGCGTCTCCAGGAAGCCGTAGCTGTTGGTGCGCGCATAGACCGCGAGCGAATTGATCAGGCCGATGTTCGGGCCTTCCGGCGTCTCGATGGTGCAGACGCGGCCGTAGTGGGTGTTGTGCACGTCGCGCACTTCGAAACCGGCGCGCTCGCGCGTCAGGCCGCCCGGACCCAGCGCCGAAACGCGGCGCTTGTGCGTCACTTCCGACAGCGGATTGTTCTGGTCCATGAACTGGCTCAGCTGCGAGGAACCGAAGAACTCCTTGATCGCGGCGGCCACCGGCTTGGCGTTGATCAGATCCTGCGGCGAGAGATCGTCCGATTCGGCAAGCGACAGGCGCTCCTTCACGGCACGCTCGACGCGAACCAGGCCGACGCGGAAGGTGTTCTCGGCCATCTCACCAACCGATCGTACGCGGCGGTTGCCGAGATGATCGATGTCGTCGACGATGCCCTGGCCGTTGCGAATGCCGATCAGCACCTTTAGCGCATCGATGATGTCCGAGAAATCCGGCCCATGCGCCTTGAACATGCGCTTGGCGTCTTCGTCGTTGCGGGTCGAGAAGAACTTGCCGTCGTAGAGAACGCCGGTACCGGTGACTTCCTTGCGGCCGACGCGACGGTTGAACTTCATCCGGCCGACAGCCGAAAGGTCGTAGCGTTCGAAGGTGAAGAACAGGTTCTGGAACAGGTTCTGCGCCGCTTCCTTGGTCGGCGGCTCGCCCGGACGCATCATGCGGTAGATTTCGACCAGCGCCTCCAGCGGCGTGCGCGTCGGATCGATGCGCAGGGTCTGCGAGATGTAGGGACCGCGATCAAGGTCATTCACGAACAGCGTGCCGATCGTCTCGATCCCGGCCTTGCGGAACTTGGCGAGATGGTCGTCGTTGAGCTCCTCGTTCGCCGCAGCGAGCAGTTCACCGGTTTTCTTGTCGACCACGTCGTGCGCCAGGATGCGGCCAAGCAGGTATTCGTCCGGCACTTCCAGCGCGCCGATCTGGGCCTGCTGCAGGTCGCGCACGTGACGCGCGGTGATGCGCTTGCCAGCCTCGACCACGAGCTTGTCGCCGATGCGGATGTCGAACGCGGCAGTTTCGCCACGCAGTCGCTCCGGAATCAGCTGAAGTTCCGCGCCACCTTGCTTGTTCAAGGTGAATTCGTTGCGCTCGAAGAACATGTTCAGCATTTCTTCGTTGTTGTAACCGAGCGCGCGCAGCAGGATCGTCACCGGCAGCTTGCGGCGACGGTCGATGCGAGTGAACAGGCAATCCTTCGGGTCGAACTCGAAGTCGAGCCAGGAGCCGCGGTAGGGAATGACACGCGCCGAGTACAGCAGCTTGCCCGAGCTGTGGGTCTTGCCGCGATCGTGGTCGAAGAACACGCCGGGTGAGCGATGCAGCTGCGAAACGATGACGCGCTCGGTGCCGTTGATGATGAAGGTGCCGTTCTCCGTCATGAGCGGCAATTCGCCCATGTAGACCTCTTGCTCCTTCACTTTCTTGACGACCTTCTGGCTGGCCGGACTCTCGCGGTCGTAGATCACCAGACGCACGTTTACACGCAGCGGCGCACCGAAGGTCATGCCGCGCGAACGGCACTCCTTCTCGTCGAACGCCGGGTCGCCAAGGCGATAGTTCACGTATTCCACCGCGGCATTGCCGGAGTAGCTCGTGATCGGGAATACCGACTTCAGGGCGGCGTGCAGACCTTTGTCCTCACGCTTGTTGATGGGGGCGTTTTCCTGCAGGAATTCCTTGTAGGAATCGGTCTGGATCGCCAACAAGTACGGCACTTCGAGTACCGCCTTGCGCTTGCCGAAGTCCTTGCGGATCCGCTTTTTCGCAGTGAACGAGTAGGTCATGGTCGCGCTACCACCCTGGTTGTGCGGGCCAACATCGGCCCGGAGTAAAGAAACGGGAATCGGAAAGTGCGTTGCGTTCTAGACGCACTTTCCGATGACCACTTCGGACAAGCGCAAAAGGCCGGGGACTTTCGTCCCCAGCCTTGCGTGCTCGGAAACTGCTCCGAGCGCCAAGCGAGCCTTACTTCAGCTCGACAGCGGCGCCGGCGGCTTCCAGTTCCTTCTTGAACTTCTCGGCGTCGGCCTTGCTGACCGCGTCTTTGACAGTCTGCGGAGCGCCTTCGACCAGGTCCTTCGCTTCCTTCAGGCCGAGACCCGTAATGGCGCAAACGGCCTTGATGACCTCGACCTTCTTCTCGCCGGCAGCCTTCAGTACAACGGTGAACTCGGTCTTCTCTTCGACCGGAGCGGCAGCAGCGGGACCGGCAGCCGCGGCCACCGGAGCAGCGGCGGAGACGCCGAACTTCTCTTCGATGGCGCGGACCAGTTCCATCACTTCCATCAGCGACTTGCTGGCGATCGCGTCGACAATCTGTTCGTTGGAAAGGGACATTGTGATTACCTCTGAAAGTTTTCTGGATGATGTAGTTCAAATTGCAGGATCGATCGATCAGGCTGCTGCGGCTTCTGCACCGCCATCCTGCTTGTCGGCGACCGCCTTGACCGCACGGGCGAACATCGCCGCCGGTTCGGACAGCACGCGCGCCAGCATGGCGAGGGCCTGGTCGCGGGTCGGCAGTGCTGCGAGCACTTCGACATGCGATGCCGGATACAGCTTGTCGCCAACGGCAACGACCTTGGCCTTGAGCTTGTCGTTGCCCTTCGAGAATTCCTTGATCAAGCGCCCGGCAGCGCCGGGCTCTTCCATGGAAAACGCGTAGAGCAGCGGACCGGTCAGCGCGTCCTTGACGACTTCGTAGTCGGTGCCGATCACCGCGCGCGAGGCGAGGGTGTTCTTCACGACCTTGAGAAAGACGCCAGATTCGCGGGCCTTCTTGCGCATCGCCGTCATGCTGCTGACATTGACGCCGGCATACTCGGCGGCAATCAGGGAATGGGCCTTTGCAGCCACTCCAGCCAGTTCAGCAACGACTTCTTGCTTTTGAGACAGATTGAGAGCCATTTCACTCCTCCTGTTGATGTCCGCCCGCGGCTCCTGCCACAAGCGGTGCGAAGCGGCGCTGATCCCTCAGCACCGGGGACGCTCGCGCATCCCGGTGGTGGCCTTTCCAGAAAAATGGACAGGGGCACCATCTGCGCAGGTCGGCATCCTTCCGATTAAGGCGGCTTCACGTGGCCATCTTGCGATGGGCGACTCGAGTCGCGCGTGGGCACACCACCTGCGGTCTTTGACGGACACTGCGCAACCTGGATCACGCAGAGCCCTCAAATGAAGCGCCAGCCGGAACACCAGCCAGCGTTGAATCGACTACTTGGTAGACAGCGTGCCTTGATCAACGATGACGCCGACACCGTGCGTGCTGGTCAGCGATACCTTCACCAGGTACTGCCCCTTCGCGGTCGAGGGCCTGGCCTTGATGACGTCTCCGAGCAGCGCATTCAGGTTGCCCTTCAGCGCATCCGACTCGAAGCTGGCCTTGCCGATCGTGCAATGGATGATGCCGCCCTTGTCATTGCGGAAGCGGACCTGTCCAGCCTTCGCGTTGCGCACCGCGCCCGCGACATCCGGGGTGACCGTGCCGACCTTGGGGTTCGGCATCAGGCCACGCGGGCCGAGTAACTGGCCGAGCTTGCCGACGACGCGCATGGCGTCCGGCGAGGCGATGACGACGCCATAGCTCAGGTCACCGGCCTGCATCTTCTCGGCCAAATCGTCCATGCCGACGACGTCGGCACCAGCGGCCTTCGCTGCTTCCGCCTTCTCGCCCGGGGGGCAGAACACGGCGACCTTGACGGTCTTGCCGGTGCCGTTGGGCAGCACCGTGGAACCGCGCACGCCTTGGTCCGACTTCTTGGCATCAATGCCGAGACGGATGGCAACGTCCACCGATTCGTTGAACTTCGAAGTTGCGTTCTTCTTGACGATGGCCAGAGCCTCGTCGATGCCATAGGCCTTGCCCGCCGCGACGGTCGGGGCCATTTGCTGGATACGCTTGCTGATCTTTGCCATGTCTTAGCCCTCCGTCACCAGACCCATACTGCGCGCGCTGCCAGCGATGGTACGCACGGCCGCGTCCATATCCGCCGCCGTCAGGTCAGGCATTTTCTGGGTCGCGATCGCTTCCAGCTGCGCACGCGTGACCTTGCCGACCTTTTCGGTGTTCGGACGCTTCGAGCCCGACTGGATACCGACCGCCTTCTTGAGCAGAATCGTCGCCGGCGGGGTCTTGGTGATGAATGTAAAGCTGCGATCCGAATAGGCGGTGATAATCACCGGAATCGGAATGCCCGGTTCCATCTTCTGCGTGGCGGCATTGAACGCCTTGCAGAACTCCATGATGTTCAGGCCGCGCTGACCGAGCGCGGGACCAACCGGCGGCGAGGGGTTGGCCTGACCGGCCTTCACCTGCAGCTTGATGTAGCCAACTACCTTCTTTGCCATTGTCTTCTCTCCGGGTACCAGCGCCTGAAATCAGGCTCCCCATCGGACCAGGGAATCAGCGTGCCCTGGCTTCACGCAAGATAGAAACGGGTCAGGCCTTTTCGACCTGACCGAACTCGAGCTCCACCGGGGTCGAGCGGCCGAAAATCAGCACCGCCACGCGCAACCGGCTCTTCTCGTAATTGACTTCCTCGACCGTGCCGTTGAAATCGTTGAACGGGCCTTCGGTGACACGCACCAGTTCGCCCGGTTCGAAAAGCACCTTGGGCCGCGGCTTCTCGACGCCATCCTGAACGCGCTGCAGGATCACATCTGCCTCGCTGTCCTTGATCGGCAAGGGCCGATCCGCAGTGCCGCCGATGAAACCCATGACCTTCGCGGTTTCCTTGATCAGGTGCCAACTCTCGTCATCGATGCGCGTGGACTTGGCGTCCTGATGCGTCTCGATCTGCACGAGTACATAGCCCGGGAAGAACTTGCGCTCTGACTTGCGCTTCTGTCCGCCGCGCATCTCCACGACCTCTTCGGTCGGCACCAGCACGTCGCCGAACTTGTCCTCCATGCCGGCGCGCACGATGCGATCGCGCAGGGACTTGGCGACCTGGTGCTCGAATCCGGAGTAGGCATGGACCACGTACCAACGCTTGCTCATTTGCGCATCCCTGCTCAGCTGCCCGACCCGAACAACATGCCGAAGACCCAAACCAGGATGCTGTCGAACAGGAACAGCAGCAGGCTGATGATCGCGACCACGACGAAGATGACCAAGGTCGTCTGCGTCGTTTCCTGGCGCGTCGGCCAGACCACCTTGCGCAGTTCGAAGTGCGATTCGGTCACGAACTCGCGCACGAAACGGCCGAAGCTGCTGGTGTAGCTCACGGCAATCGCCGCGACGAACGCGCCCAGCACCCCGAGCACGCGCAATGCGGTGGAGGATCGCGCGAAGTAGTAGTAGGCCGCGAGGCCGCCGATGATCAGCACGATCGACAGAGCGAGACGGCTCTTGTCAGTTGCGCCATGACCGGATGGTTCGGTGTTCGTACTCATTCAGATCCCGGGCCGCGACTGGGTTTCGTCGCCGCAATGTCGTAGGTGGCACGCCAGGAGGGACTCGAACCCCCAACCTGCGGTTTTGGAGACCGCTGCTCTGCCAATTGAGCTACTGGCGTATGGTCAACGCATTGAAGCGACGGACCTTTCGATCCGTCGCTTCGTGTACAACGCCGCCGGGTTTGACCGGCGGCAGGATTTGCTCAGACGAGGATCTTCGCAACGACGCCGGCGCCGACGGTGCGGCCACCTTCGCGGATCGCAAAGCGCAGGCCTTCTTCCATCGCGATCGGGTGAATCAG
>Ga0073899_10002776_pt1 | contig 15610 bp, 11 predicted proteins | sample KloWWTmetaKNB5Ph_FD_88975 | JGI IMG/M metagenome (GOLD analysis project Ga0073899, IMG submission 88975) | Active sludge microbial communities from Klosterneuburg, Austria, studying microevolution and ecology of nitrifiers - Klosterneuburg... | ecosystem: Engineered > WWTP > Aerobic digester >...
CACGCTGCAGACCGCCGCGCGCCTGGGGGTCGCGCTGCCGCTGGCGTTCGGCGTCGGGGTGGTCACCGCGGTGGCGCGCGCGCTCCACCACGCGCACGGGCGGCGGCGCCCGGACGGACGCCACCTCGAGATCGTGCACCGCGACGTGACCCCCGCCAACATCATGATCAGCAGCGAGGGCGGCGTGAAGCTGATCGACTTCGGCATCGCGCGCTTCTTCGAGCGCCGCCCGCACACCCAGGTGGGCATGGTCCGCGGCAGCCCCGGCTACCTCGCGCCCGAGCAGCTGCGCGGCGGGGTGATCGATCGCCGCACCGACGTGTTCGCGCTGGGCGTGGTGCTGTACGAGGCCACGACGCAGGTGCGCGCGTTCTACGGCGGCGGCGATCAAGCCGTGGCGCGGCGGGTGACCCGCGGGCGCTACGTCCATCCGCACGAGGTCCGCCCCGGGTACCCGCTGGCGCTGTCGGCGATCATCGCCCGCGCGCTGGCGGTCGATCCCGCCGATCGCTACCCGACGATGGCCGAGTTCGTCGACGAGCTCGAGGCGGCCAGCACCCGGCTGGCGTTCGCGCGCGGCGAGGCCGCGCTGGTCCCGGTCCACGCCGCGCTGTTCGCGTCCGACGACCTCGCGGCGCCGCCGCGCCCCGCCGCCGGGCGCGCGCTGGTGACGGCGCTGGCGGCCGCGCCGTCGCCCGACCCGGCGCGACCGCATCGCCGCGCTCGGCGCGCGCTCGCGGGCGTGTTGATCGCGGCGGCGCTGGCGCTCGCGCTGGCGCGGCTCGCGATCCCGCCGGCAGCCGACCGCCCACCCGCGGAACAGACCGTCGCGCCACCAGCACCGATCGCCGCGGCCGCCCGCCGCCCCACGCCGATCGCGCCCGCCGCCCTCGCCCCCGCGCCACCCGCGGCCCCCCTCGCGCCACCCGCCCCCGCCCCCGCGCCACCCGCGGCCCCCGCGCCACCCGCGGCCCCCGCCAGCGCGGCCCCGCTCCCCGCCCCGGCCGACCTCGGGTCGGCGGCCGCACCGCGCCAACTCGCCGTCACGTCGACCCCGCCCGACGCGACGGTCCTGATCGAAGGTGTGCGGGTCGGCCGCACGCCGCTGGTGGCGCCGATCGCCGACGCGCTGGGAGCGACGGTGGTCGTGAAGGTGCGGCGACGTCGGTACGTGTCCGACCGGCGGCTGGTGACGCTGGCCGCCGGGGTCACCCACCTGGACTTGACCCTGCGCCCCCGGCGCCGACGATGACCGCTGCCCGATCGCATCCCCGCGCCGCTCGACGGCAGATGGCGACCCCGTTCACCCCCATGGTACGCTCACCCTACGTGGTCACGCCTGTCGCGAGAGTCGATCCCAGCGACCGGTACGAACTGGTCAAGCGGCTCGCGGTCGGCGGGATGGCCGAGATCTGGCTCGCCAAGATGCGCGGCATCGAGGGCTTCGAGCGCCAGGTCGTCGTCAAGAGCATGCTCCCGCACCTCGCCGAGGAGGACCAGTACGTCCGGATGTTCCTCGAGGAGGCCCGGCTGGGCGCGACGCTGCACCACCAGAACATCGCGCAGGTGTTCGACATCGGCGGCAGCGCCGAGCGCGGCTACTTCTTCGCGATGGAGTACCTCGACGGCGTCGACCTGCGGGCGCTGGTGCAGCACGGCCGCGGGCCGCTGCCGCTCGAGCACGCGCTGTGGGTGGCGATGGGGGTGGCCGCGGGCCTGCACTACGCGCACGAGCGGGTCGACGCCACCGGCAAGGCGATGGGGATCATCCACCGCGACGTGTCGCTGTCGAACGTCTTCGTCACGCGCGACGGCGCGGTCAAGCTGCTCGACTTCGGCATCGCCAAGGCCGCCAGCCGGGTCGCCCAGACGCGCCCGGGCTCGATCCGCGGCAAGCTCTCGTACATGTCGCCCGAGCAGTGCCAGGGCGAGGAGCTCGACCGGCGCACCGACCTGTTCTCGCTCGGCATCGTCATGTACGAGCTGACCCTCGGCGAGCCGCTGTTCAGCGGCAAGAACGACGCGATCGTCCTCGACAAGGTGCTGAACCAGCGCATCGTCCCGCCGTCGGAGCGCAGCCACGGGTTCCCGTCCGAGCTCGACCGCATCATCATGCGGGCGCTCGAGCGCGACGTCGGGCGGCGCTACCAGACCGCGAACCAGCTGCTCGAAGATCTGCAGCGCTTCTGCCAGGACCATCGACTGATCCCGACCGCCGGCGCGATGGCCAGCCACGTCCAGCGCTTCCTCGGCGTCGTGCCGCGCCGGCGCGTCAGCAGCGGGATGCCGACGCTCGCGGTCCGCGACAACCCGGCGGTGGCCGAGACCAAGCCGGTCCCCGAGCCCGGGCCGGTGCCGGCGCCGGCCGGCAGCGAACCCGAGATCGTGATCAGCGCGCCGTCGCCGACGATGCCCAGCGCGCCGATCGCGATGGCCCGCGCCGCGCCCGCCGTCGAGGCGCAGCCTCCCCCGCTCGCGACCAGCGACGTGATCATCCCGCGCCGCCGCCCGGCGGTGATGCTCGCGGCAGGGGCGCTGCTCGCCGCGGCGGTCGTGATCGGCTACGTGGTGGCCGGCGGCTCGAGCACGCCGCCGGTGGCCGCCAGCCCCGAGACCGCGCCCGCGGCGGCGGCGCCCGCCGCGACCGATCCTGCGGTCGACGCCGCCGTCCCGACCGCGCCGACCCCGACGACGCCGACCCCGACGACGCCACCGAGCGTGGGCACCGGCGCTGGCAGCGGCACCAGCGCGATCGCGATCCCTGCCACCAAGCCCACGCCGGGCCGTGGCAGCAGCAAACCCACGGGCGGCGGCAGCGGCAGGCGCCCGCCGAAGCCCCCCCCGAAACCGTGCAAACCCTGGGAACTCGACTGCAAGGGCGGAGGAACAACGCGATGAACGTCCGATGGCTGATCTTCGGTGCCGGGCTCGCCGCCGGTGTCGCGTGGCTCGGCGGAGGCCTGGCCCGCGGCGACGTCGACGAGCCCACGCGCACCGAGGCCGCCGCAGCCGCCACGCGGGCGGGCGAGCACGCCGACCGCGGCGAGTTCGTGGCCGCCGCACGCGAGTTCGCCGCAGCCACCGAGCGCATCGCGGCCGCGTCGCCGAGCTCCGACGCCGACCGCGAGCTGCTGGGCACGTACCTCTTCGCCTGGGCCAAGGTCGAGCAACTCGGTGGCAACTGCGAGTGCGCCGTGACGCTCTACGACCGGTTCGCCGCGTTGTTCCCGAACGTCGATCGCTACCAAGCGCGGGCCACCGCCGGCCGCGCCGAGTGCGGCCCGGTCACGCCGAACGCGGACGAGTGTCACCACCCCACCGGGTACGAGCCGCCACCGCCGCCGCCGCCGATCGACGCGGGCGTGATCGACGCGCCGCCGCCGCCGCCACCACCGCCACCGCCGCCACGCCCGCCCAGCTGGTACACCGACACGCTCGGCGGCGCGCTGACCGTCGGCGGCGTGGTCGCCCTCGGCGCGGGCGCGTGGTACTTCCGCGGCGCCTACGCCGCCGCGCGCGACGCCAACGCCGCCGGCGTCAGCTACGACGACTACGTCGCGAACGCCGACCTGGCCCGCCGGGATCGGACCATCGGCTGGGTCGCGACCGGCCTCGGCGCGGCGCTGATGGCCGGCGCGGTGGTGCGCTACGTGATGGTGGGTTCCAGCGGCCCGCGGCTCGAGGTCGCGCCGACGGCTGGCCGCGACGGCGCGGTGGTGGGCGTGAGCGGCAGCTTCTGACCCACCCGCGTACGCCACCGCAGCCAAGGGGGGGGAGATGCGGCTGCGGTGGCGTCGCCCGCCACCCCGGCGTGATGCCACGCGCCGCGCGCCGACGCGATGACAGCGCGATGACACGGCGCGGACCGACTCACGGCACCGCGCCGGGCGGCAGCGGGCGCACCACCGGCTCGCTCGCGCGCACCGGCGGCGCGGCCGGGCCACTGGCCGGGCGCGGCAACGCGGTCGGGCGCGTCAGGATCGCGAGCGCGTAGCCGCCGAGCCCCATCAACACCGCCGCTACCAGCAGCCGGGCCAGCCAGGCCCACCCGACGCCAGCGACCGGCGCCGCGCGTCGGACCGGCGGTGGCGCCGCGGGCTCGATCACGATCGACGGGTCGCTGCCCTCGGGCAGCGCCACCGGGCGCGGTCGGGCGATCGTCGCCGCGCCGTCGACGAACACCTGATCGGCCCGCTCGACCTCGGCGCCGCACCGCGCGCGCACCAGCGCCGCCAGCGCGGCGGCGCCCGCCTCGGCGCCGGGCGCGATCGCCGCCGCCAGCGCCTCGGCGAACGCGGCCACCGTCGGGAACCGCGCCGCTGGGTCGTGCGCGAGCGCGCCGCGCACCACGCGCTCGAGCGGCGGGTGCGGCAGGCCGTGCGCCGCCAGCGGCGGGACATCGACCGCGCGGATCCGCGCGATCACCTCGGCCATCGGGCCCTTGAACAGCCGCCGTCCGGTCAGCATCTCCCACAGCACCACGCCCAGCGCCCACACGTCGACGCGCTGATCGCAGGCCGCGCCGGCCAGCTGCTCGGGCGCCATGTACCCCAGCTTGCCCTTGAGCCGGCCGGCCTCGGTGGCCTCGGACAGCCCGTCGCAGATCTTGGCGATGCCGAAGTCGAGCAGCTTGACCGTGCCGTCGACCGCGACGAACAGGTTGTCGGGGCTGACGTCGCGGTGGACGATGCCGAGCGGCGCGCCGCTGCGCTCGTCGGTGAGCCGGTGGGCGTAGTCCAGGCCCGCCGCCGCGCCGGCGACGACCGCGGCGGCCAGCCCCGGGGCCAGCGCCCCGTGGCGCAGCACCTGGCGCACCGAGGCCCCGCGCAGGTACTCCATCGCCAGGTACAGCTCGCCATCGACGTCGCCCAGCTCGAACACCTCGCAGATGTTCGCGTGGGACAACCGGGTCGCCACCCGGGCCTCGGTGACGAACTGCTGCACGAAGCGCGGGTCACAGGCGAGCTCGGCGCGCACCCGCTTGATCACCACCGGCGTGCGCAGGCCGCTGCGCCCGCGCAGCTCGCCGGCCCACACCTCGGCCATGCCACCCATCGCCAGCCGCCCGAGCAGCCGGTAGCGACCGAACCGAGGCGACGACGACGCGCCGTCGTCGGCGGCATCGGCGAGCGGGTGAGCGCGGTGGAGCTGAGCGACGCTGACCATCGGGTCCCTCGGTGACGTGCGCTGCCAGTGTCGATCGCCGCGCGGCGGCCGTCGATGACAGGACGATTTCACCCGACCGCGGTGAGCCGCGCCATCGCGGCACACGCGGGGCCGTAATCGGTAGGTAATTGTCGGCAACGCACCGCACCCGCATCGTGGCGTTGGAGGCATGACCATGATCGACGCCCGCCAGCTCCGCACCGCGATCGAGCGCTACAAGCAACGTCGCGCCGACGACTGCGTGACCATCCCGACCGCCGCCGCGCACCGCAGCAACCCGGCCCGGACCTACCTCGGCCACACCGAGGTGCTGTTCTTCCAGCCCGACGCCGGCCGCGGCGAGCAGGCCACCTTCGTGATCACCTGCGGCCTGGCCTACGGCCTGCGCCCGTCGGACCTGCCCGGCTTCGAGCTGATCCTCGAGATCGAGGGCCGGGTCCGGCACGTCGATCGCGTCGCCCACGGCCTGGCCGACTTCGCGTTCCGGCCGCTCAACCAGGGCGTCGACCTGCGCGAAGGCAAGCTGTTCACCCGCGCGTGGCTGCCGCCGTTCGATCGGCTGGGCAACGTGCTGGTGTGCCCGTGGCTGTTCTCGCGCGACCAGACCCTCGAGCTGCCCGGCGGCGCCAGCGTCCAGCTCGCGCAGGCGGTGCCGCTGCACGACAGCGAGGTCGCCGCCTCCCGCGACCTCGACTCGCTGCGCGACCTGTACCACCAGGTGGCGCCGTACCGCCGCGATCCCGCCCGGCAGCCGCTGGGCGCGAAGGCCGCGTGAGTCACCTGCGCACGGTCATCACGGCGATCAGACCGGCGCCGCGGCTCGGGCGTTCTCCCTCCCACATGCGAACCCGCCCGCTGGCCGTGATCCTGTCCGTCGTCGCGATCACCGGATGCGGATCGCCCGAGCCGCGTCCGCCCGAGCCACGTCCGGCCGCACCGCAGGTCGCGGCGACGGCATCGCGCCCGCGGGCGGACTTCGCCCGCGCGATGGCGCAGGTGAAGGACGGGATGCACGTCGACCAGGTGACCCGGCTGATCGGCGTGCCCGACGACGTCCAGCCGGACCGCAACGGCTCGGCGGACACCGTCGAGGTCTGGCGCTGGGGTACCGACGCGCCCGGCGGACTCGGGACGCTCGGCACCGTCCACGTCCGCGCCGACCGCACCGTCAGCTGGGTTCGCGGGGGCGACGGGGTGCCACCTGATCGGGCGATGTTCCCCGAGCCCGAGCTCCAGCGCTTGCTGCGCATCGTCGACCGAGTGCCGTCGTACGACGCCCCCCACGATCCCCGCCGCCTGATCGAGGCGGTCAACGCGCTGCAGGCACTCGGGCGCGAGCGCGCGCTCGCGGTGCTCCGCGAGTACCTGCGGGTCAGCTCGCCGCTCGACGATCCCGGCCGCGGCGGATCGTTCCTGGTGATGCGCACGCTCTTCGACGTGCCGGCCGAGCCGGGGTACCTGCCGGTCATGATGGTGGGGTCATCGAGCCCGCCGGAGCCGGCCGACCTGCGCACCGTCCCTCGGTTTCCCATCGTGATCGTCGACGACGTCCCGCTGCGAATCACCACCTGTTGCGTGCTCGGCGGTCACGCCCAGCAACCCGAAGCCCACCTCGCGTACTACGAGGAGGCGGGGGTGCTGCGGGCCGCGCCGCTGACGCCACCCGCCGATCCGGCCGCGACGATCCAGCGCATCGCCGGCGCGCCCGACGCAGCGTGGCTGGTGGCGCACGGCCTCGACAACCCGTCGGGACAGGCGCTCATCCTCCGCCAGGGGTTGCTCATGGTGCCGCGCGATCCGGCCCTCGAGAATGAGCCCCTGCGCTGCACCGACGACGCCGGCCGCGCCTTGCCGCTGGACGCCTGCGCCCCACCGATCCCGCGGTGAGCCGATGCCCGCCGCGCCCGAGTTCGAGCGTGCCGACGATCATCGCCTGGAAGAACCGATGCATACCCAATGGACACGGATGATGGTGGCGCCGATCGCGCTGGCCGTCGGGCTCGGCGCGTGTTCCTCGCGCGAGGCCGCCGCGCCTGGCGAGCGAGCGGGGCTCCGGCCCGAGCCCGGCCCGGCCGCCGCCGCACCGCCGGCTGCCACGCGGGAGCCGCTCGTCGACGCGGACGACTTCGTGTTCCAGCTCTCCGAAGGCCACGGCGCGATGCCCGGAGACCAGCTCGCCATCGACGCCTACGGGCGCGTGCGCTGGTCGTCGCCCCAGCCAGACGCCGCGGGCGTTCGCCGCCTCCACCAGATCGATTGGGTGGCGCCGCCCGCGGAGGTGCGGAGGCTCCGCGAGGCGCTCGCGCGCGCACGCTTCTTCGAGATCCCGCCCGAGCATCGAGATCCTGGCGTGTCCGACGGCACGCAGCTGTTCATGCGGGTTCGCGCGGGCGGCCGGGTCTGGCGGGTCTCGTGCGACAACGCCTTCCCGCCCGCCGTCGAGGCGATCCGCGCGGCCGTCGCCGCGCTGACGACGCCCGAACGTCGCCGCGGCTTCGCGAGCGCCGCCCCGACACGCCCAGACGATGACCTCGGCGAGCTGACCCGCGCGCTACCGCCCTGACCACCACGTCCTCAGCCGAACCGACCGCCACATCCGGCGCACCAGCGGCGCCGGTGCGAGCGGATCCGTCGTCGCGGCGAGGTGACGGTTCGCACGGCGTCCTCCGGTTGCCATGGCCGGCCACGCCCAGCGATGACAGCCTGCGCCCGTGCCTCACCGCGCGTGTGCCGTCGGCCTGTCCCTGGTGTGCTGGATCGTCGCTGGCTGCGGAGGCGCGGCGACGCGCCCACCGCCATCGCCCGCCCACGGCGACGAGGCCGAACCGACCGCGATCGCGATCGAAGGCGTCGCCGAGGGTAGCTGCGGCCAGGTGACCCGGATGATCGGCGACTACCGCGGCGTGCGCGTCGAACGGCCCGGCCCCCACGGGCGCGCCTGCTTGCTGGCCAGCAGCGTCGTGCTCGTCGGCGACGGCGACGTCTGGCTCGTGCCGCGCGCCGATCGCCCCGGCCCGCGGTTTCACTGGCGCGAGCAGGAGGTCACCTCCGCCATCGAGGTCGTGGCGCCCGACGTCGCGCGCTGGACCAGCCGCATGGGTGGGTGCGTGGTGCGCACCTTCGACGCGGCGCGCGGCGTCCTCGCCGACGCGCCCTGTCCCTCCGGGGCCGCACCGCCGGCGTGCCCGCGCGGCGGCCCCGCAGCCGGCTGCGGCGATCGCGACGGCGACGGCGCGATCGACGCCAAGGACGCCTGCCCCGATCAGCGCGAGGACGCCGACGGCTTCGCCGACGCCGACGGCTGCCCCGACCTCGATGACGACGACGACGGCCTCCCCGACGCCGGCGACCAATGCCCACGCGAGCCCGAGGACGCTGACGGCTTCGCCGACGCCGACGGCTGCCCCGACGACGACGACGACGGCGACGGCCTCCCCGACGCCGAGGACCGCTGCCCGCGCGCTCCCGAGACCCGCAACCAGCGCGACGACGAGGACGGCTGCCCCGACGCGACCCGCGTCGACGTCCGGCGCTGACGCCCGGCGGGCCCCGTCAGCGCCGCTCGGTCACGTACGCGTCCGCCGGCGACGTCACCGGGGCGCGAGGGACAGGCAGACCTGCTCGCCCCACGCCGCGGTCGCCGCGCGGTTCGGGATCGGAGGTTCCCCGGCGGCTAGCCGGTGCGAGGTGTTGCAACGCAGCACCTTGCCAGCGTTCGTCCGCCAGACGTCGATCGCGAAGTAGCGGTCGTCGGCGGTGTGGACGGCGACCAAGAAGCCGCCTGGCACCTGTCGCTGCGTGTCCACGACCAAGTCCTGGTCGCTGGTGAGCGACGCATCGCCGACGGCCTCGTCGAGCGTAGCGGGCGCGGGGCCGTCGAGCACCGTGATCGAGATCGACGGCGCGCTGAGCGGCGCGTCGGGCCAGGTCCATTGCACCGAGGCGTCCTCGACCTCGCGCGCCAGCCCCGCTGGTAGATCGATCGAATAACCCACCCCAGCGACCTCGTCGTCGACTCGCGCCAGCGTGACGCGGCTGTAGTCAGCGGGCACCGTGGTCCCGCGGGGCACCGCAGCCGGCTTGGCCGCGGGCGCCGGCGTCGCGATCGGGGTGCCGTCCTTGGCAGCTCGCTCGTCGCGCTTTGCGCCACACGCGGCAGCGACGCCGAGGGTCAACACCAGCGCGGCGCGTATCGAGGTCCGCGCAAGAGTGGATGGGACGGGGTGGCTCATGACGGCGACACTCGCAGGCAGGCCCCGCCGGGGCGATGACAGGTCGCTTACGCCACAGCCATCAACGGATCATCGGGCTCCGGCGCTGACGCCCGCCGGGCCGCGTCAGCGCCGCCCGGTCACGGGAGCGTCGTGCGGGGCCGGGTGCCCTTCGGCGTCGGTGCCGTGCCCGAAGTCGCCGTGGTCCGCGTCGCCGTGGCGGTTGGTGCCGCCGGTCGTGTGCTGCTCGTTGTCGCTCTGCGCCATCGGCGGCTGCGCGACGCGGCGGGCCAGCTCCTGCTTGATGTGCAGCGCGATCTCGCGCCCCTCCTCCGGCGAGCGGCCCGCGACCTGGCCGTCGAGCATGGCCATGACCTCGCCCTCCCACAGCGACCGGCAGTCCGCCGGGTGCTGGTAGTACGCCATCACCGTCGACGAGATCGCGCCCATGTCGTAGGGCTGGCCGGTGCGCGCGTGATCGAGCTGCGGCTTGTACGCCGTCAGGATCGCGCCCGAGGCCTTGTGCGCGAGGCGGTCGGCCACCGGCGCCAGCCAGGCACCGTCGTGGCGGTGCTGGTGCTTGTGCGCGCCCTCCTCCGTCGCCGGTCCGTTGAGCTCGCTCGACAGATCGTGCATCGCACCCTTCACGCCGGCGATCACGCCGACCTGGCCCGAGCGCATCGCCTCGTAGTGCGCCTTGCCCTTGTCGATCAGCCGCCGGCCGGCCTGCTTGGCGCCGCCGACGCGGTCGAAGTACTCGCCGAGCTCCTCGGTCAACGCGAAGCGATCTTCGGTGCCGTTCTGATCGTTCGAGAAGTCCTTGGCGATGTCGGTGTGGGTCGGCTGGGTCATGCTCGACGCGATCGTCTTGTCGCTGACCTCGCTCGAGCCCAGCGCCCGGGCCAGGCCCGCGTTGATCTCGGCGGTCAGCTGCAGCATCGTCTGGTTCCACGCCGTCTCGAGCGCCCGGCGCAGGGTCTCCTTGATGGCGTGCTTGGCCTCCTTGATCAGCGCGGCGATGTTGTCGCCGATCACCGGGATCAGCAGGGCCATCTTCTCGAGCTTGGTCGCGTCGCCGGTCTCCTTGAGGAACGCGAACTGCGCCCGCAGGTCGCCGTGCTGCAGCTGCTCGGCCGCCTGGTCCCAGTGCTGCGTCCACGCGGTGACCGCCTGCTGGCGCGCGGCGTCGTCTTGCGGGATCTGGGCGGCCTTCGTGTGGCCGGCCTCGACGGCGGCGGCCGCACCCGGCGCATCGCCCCAGGTCGACTTCCACGCTCCCTCGACGTTGCCGGCCCACTTCTCCAGCGTCGGCGCAACCGCGGTGTGGCCGGCCAGGGTGACGTTGATCCCCTTGCCGAGCTTGGCCACCGCGCCGGACACCGCGGCCATCTTCGCGCCGATCTGCGCGCCCACCTCGGTCGGCTTGTACTTGAAGTAGACCGGGTTCGACTCGAGCCAGGTCAGCAGCTTGTCGGCCTTGCCGGCGGCCTTTGCGTCCTTGACGTCCTCGCCCTCCAGCATCTTCTCGAACGGGTTCAACCCGGTCAGCGCGATGCCCATCTTCTCCTTCAGCGAGTGCAGCGTGTCCTCGAGCGTGAACGTGCCGGTCGCCATCACCTCCTTGCCGCCCTTGGTCGCCATGTTCTGCGGGTCGACCTGCTTGCCCTGCTTGCGGTGCACGTAGCTGTTGAGGTGGTGGGTGGCCTGCTTCGGATCGGCGAGCGCGGGGTTGTGCTTGGCGAGCTCGAACCGCTCGACGAACGACGCGCCCTGGCCGTCCTTGGCCACCGCGCCGCCGCTGAACTTCGCGTCGATCAGCAGGTTGACCGCGATCTCGGTGAAGTTCGAGTGCGCGTAGTAGTCCTGCATGATGTGCAGCGACTCCCCGGCGTAGCGGAGCGCGCGGTCGTAGTCCGGTTGCTTGCCACCCTGCGCGCGCCTGAGCCCGTCCTCGAGGTGCTTGATCAGCTGGGTCCGGCTGGCCTGCATGTACATCGGGATGCCCGACTCGTCGACCTTGAACGCGTCGAGGCGCTCGTCGGGGTTGGCCAGCGCGCTGCCCTTGGCCTGCGCCTTCGCGACCTCGGCCTGGTAGCGCGGGTCGACCGACGCGTAGGCCTCGTGCTCGCCGCCGGCGTACGCCAGGTCGCCGGCGTGCGAGCCCGGCCGGAAGCCGTCGTGGCCGGTGAGCCCGCCGGGGTTGTCGATGTGCTCGACGGGATCGTAGGCGCCGAACTCCTCGACGCCGGCGAGGCCCGGGCTCGGCGTGGGCGTCCGCGGCGCCGGCTGCTCGCCGGGCTTCGCGGCGGCCGGGGCCGCGTCGGGGCCACCGCCGATCGGGTACCCGAAGTGCATCGTGTGCAGGAGATCCATCGCCGAGTAGATCGCCGGGCCGCAGCTGATCTGCAGCTGCTCCTTGGCCGCGATCACCGCCGGCACCAGCAGCTGGTTCATGTCGCGGTTCCAGTTGCCCGAGTACATCATCGCGCCGTCCGCCTTCGAGAACCCGGCGCGCTCCGCCTCCTGGGTGGTCTGGTTCTCGTGGACGATGTCGGTCGGCGTCTTGGCGGTCGCGCCGAAGCCGCGCACCGCCAGCGGCGCCCGCTGCACGTGGTAGCTGCGGCCGGCGATGGCCGCCGCGGCGCCCTGATCGGCGTCGACCTCGAGCGCGTCGCTGGCGTCGGTGGCGGTGCCGACCTCGACCTTGCCGTGGACGCCGCCGGCGCGCTCGCCGCCGGTCTGCGCGACGTGGGCGAGCTCGTGCATCATGACGTGCTGGCCGTGCGGGGTGCCGGTGTCGAGCGCGCTCGCCGTGCCGAACACGTCGCCGCCATACGCGAACGCCTGGAAGCCGTGCGCCTCGGCCATCGCCGCGGCGTGGCTGTCGGTGTGGACTCGCACCCCGCCCAGGTCGGTGCCGTAGGCCGACGACGCCCGCGCCGCGACGTCGCGGGCCACGGGCGCGCCGCCGCCGCTCCTGAGGCGACGATCGAGCTGCTCGTCGACGGTGGACGCGGGGGCGGCGGGCTCGGCCAAGGCGAGGTTCGACACGCGGACTCCAGGTAGGTGGTGGACGTCCATCGTCGCCACGCGCCGCGCCGGGGTCGATGACGCCGCGCTTACGTGCCGGCGCGCCACCGGCGTAAGCGGCCTGTCATTGCCGCGCGCCGGGCCGGCGGGTATCGGTCGCGGGATGCGGCTACCTGGGGTGTTCGCGGTCCTGACGTGCGTGATCGCGTGCGGACGAGCCGACGGCTCGCTCGACGGCGACGAACCGCTGGCGTTGATGCCGGCCGACGCGCGGCTGACCGTCGACCTCGCGGGGAGCGTCACCCAGGCGTACACGGTCGCGGCGCTCGTCGAGGGCGGCGCGCCGGTCGACGTCACCGACCAGTGCACGCTGAGCCTCGACGGCGCGCTCGGCGTCGTCAGCGATCACGTCGTCACGGTCACGGGCCGCGGCGGCGAGACGACGGTGCGCGCGACCTGCGCCACCGGCGTCGCGACCGCACACCTCGTGGTCGATCTCACCGGCCGGCTGGTGATCGGCGCGACGACGCCGGCCGACGCGCCCGACCGCTTCGCCGGCGCCAGCGTCGGCGCCGATCCCGCCCGGACGCCGCGCGTCGAGTACCCGCTCGACACCGCGATCACCCCGGTCAACCTCCCGACGCTGGAGGCGCAGTGGACCGCGGCGGGCAACGACCTGTTCCACCTGCGGCTGACCGCGGCCCACGCCGCGATCGACGTGTACACGTCCGGCCCCGAGGCGCCGCTCGCGCAGCCCGAGTGGCCGGTGATCGCCGCAGCCGCGGCCGGCGGCGACCTGACGTTCACCGTCGAGGCCATGGCGCAGGCCGCGCCGGGGACCAAGCACGTGAGCGCCCCGGTGCGCCTGACCGTCGCCAAGGACGCGATCGATCGGTCGGCGGTCTACTACTGGGCGTCGTCACAGGGCGCGATCATGAGCCAGGCCTTCGGCTCGACCGCCGCCCCCACGTCGGTCCGCGGGCAGTGCACGTCCTGCCACGCGCTGTCGCGCACCGGCACCCGCCTCGGCTACAGCCGCTGCGTCAACAACGACTGCGCGCAGCTGTTCGTCGGGTTCCTGCGGTTCGACGCCGGCGCCGGCGGCTGGGTCGACGCGGTCGACGCCAACACCTCCGGCATCCGCGGCTCGTACACGACGTTCGCGCCGGTCGGCAACCCGTACCCGACCGACGACCAGGCGCTGGCGATGGTCACGACCAACGCGGGGAGCCTGGCGCTCTACGATCCCGACACCGGCGCGGCGGTGCCGTCGAACCTCACCGAGGTCGCGGCCCACGGCCCCGGCGCGCCGCGGGCCGCGCTGATGGCCGACTGGTCGGCCGACGGCGCCACGGTGGTCTACGCGTCGACCCCGCACCCCGGGCAGTGGATCGATCTCGGCGACGGCGCGATCGCCAAGCTGCGCTACAGCCACGCCGGGGGCGTCCACAGCTTCAGCGAGCCCGAGTTCATCGTGCGCGGCCCGCTCCAGCTGCCCGGCGGCGCGTACACCAACTTCTTCTTCCCCAGCCTGTCCGGCGACGGCGCGGTCGTGGTCTTCAACGGCGCCCGCGCGCCCTGGCGCAGCAACCCCGCGCGCGCCGCCGGCCAGCGGCTGTTCCTCGCCGACGCCGACGGCCGCTGGGCGACCGATCTGGCCGCGCTCAACGGCGGCGCCGGCGACGCCGACATCACCTGGCCGCGGTGGGCGCCCGGCGCCAGCGACGACTACTACTGGGTGGCGTTCTCGAGCGAGCGCGACTACGGCCACCGGGTGACCGCGACGAACACGTCGCCGAGCTGCGTCGGCAACGGCGTGACCCAGTGCAAGCAGATCTGGATCGGCGCGATCCGCAAGTCGACCATCGCCGCGAACCCCGGCGCCGATCCGAGCGCGCCGCCGATGTAGCTGCCGGGCCAGAGCCCCGCGGCCAACAACATCAGCCCGTACTGGACGGCCGAGCCGCGGGTCGACTGACGCCCCCGCATCCCGCGCGATGACCGAACTCGACGAACTGCTGGCCCGGGTCCGCGCGGTCGGCGGGGCCTACGCCCCGGCCACCGCCGCCGCCGTGCGCGCCGCCGAGCACGACCTCGGCCGCCCGCTGCCCGACGGGCTGCGGGCGCTCTACCGACGCGCCGACGGGGTCGACGGCGTGGCCTTCGCCGGCGCCTATCGGCTCGGCACGCTCGAACAGCTGCTGGCGCGCTGGCACCTCGGCATGCGGCGACAGCGCGTGAGCGCGACCGACGACTACTTCTCCTGGGCCTGGCTGCCGGTGCTGCACGCCGAGCGCGCGTGCCTCGCGTGGGACAGCGCCGTCGCGCCCGACGGTGCGTGCGGCCAGCTGGTCCTGGTCGATCCGCGCCAGGGCTTCCGCGACGTCGTCGCGCCGAGCCTGTGGGCCTGGCTCGCCGCCGCCGTCATCGAGTCCGCCGATGGGCGCCGGTCCGATCCGCGCCACGCGCTCGCGCACGCGCTCGCGCGACCGCCGATCCCCGCGTTGCTCGACGACGTGCCCACCGAGACGTTCGACGTGCCCACCGAGACGTTCGCCGTCCGCCCGCCCGGACTCACGCGACGCTCGCCGTGAGCGCGGCCGCCGTGTAAGCGCACTGTCATCGACCCCGCGGGGCCGGATCGAGGAGGCTGGTGCGTGGCTCGTCACCCGCGAGCCGAGAGGGGCACCGATGACGCAGCGATCGACTGCGGGCGGCCATCCGCTCGCGACCCCTGACACCGCGACGTTCGGTCGCTACCACCTGCTCGGCCGGATCGCCGTCGGCCGGTGCGCAGATGACAGATCGGTGACAGGTCGCGGGGTGGTAACCGAAGGAGACCGTCGTGCGCGCAGCCGACCGACGGCGCGCGGGCACCGCCAGGGGGCGGCGGCCCGGGTGGACAGCTGCGTCGACCCTCACGCGATCGCGAGGACATGATGCCGGGGGCCAACAAGACCACGACCGAACACCAGAACCGCCGGCGGTGGCGATGGGCCATCGGCCTGAGCCTCGTCCTCGCTGCCACCTGGCTGTGGCGAGCCGAGCGCGACGATCGCGCCGCGACGGCGCCCCGCGCCAAGGCCGGGCGGACCGAGGCGCGCGCGGCGCAGCACGCCGCCGGGCGCGCCGGGCGCGCCGCAGAGACCGTCGAGGACGCCCTCCCCGATGACGACCTCGCGGCGGTCAGCGACGAAAGCCTC
>Ga0073899_10002778_pt1 | contig 15604 bp, 14 predicted proteins | sample KloWWTmetaKNB5Ph_FD_88975 | JGI IMG/M metagenome (GOLD analysis project Ga0073899, IMG submission 88975) | Active sludge microbial communities from Klosterneuburg, Austria, studying microevolution and ecology of nitrifiers - Klosterneuburg... | ecosystem: Engineered > WWTP > Aerobic digester >...
CAGCGGCCCGCCGGGGGGCACGCCCGCACTCGGATGGTCGCCAGGCACTCGGATGGTTGCCAGGCACTCGGATGGGAATTGGGTGGGCGGCGGCTGGCATGTCGATCCGGCCTGTGACCTGCTGCGGGTGACCATGCTTGTTGATCCAGTTCCGCGCTCTTCAGACACAGGCCGCCGAGCGTTGCTTTGTTGGCGTTGAGGTGGGCACAGACCCCTGCCCAGCACCGATGATGACCTCCGAGAGACACGAGCCGGCCGGGCGACTCGACGGGAGGCTGCCGCGCTCAGAACGCACAGACCGAACGTTCGGTTTGTGCGTTCTCCCACAAACACGGCCACTGACGTCCCTTGGAACTGATCTCCTAGGCGTGGGGTGTCGACTGGGGTGACGGTACGAAAGCTTCGATTGCCGCGATCACGGCGCCGGGGTTCTGGAGGTGGGCGGCATGTGCGGCTCCAACGAGCGGCAAGAAGGTGCCGTCGATGACTGCACCGGCGATCTGTTCGGCCACGCCGATGAACTTCGTGTCGTACTCGCCAGCCATTGCCAGCACGGGCATGGCCAACTCGCGCAGCCTCGGCCACAGCGAAGTCTGGATGCCGGTGCCTGCCATCGACAGGCTGTTGACCAGACCTTCGGGAGTGTTGCGCAGACGATCGGCGAGCTCGGCATCGTCGAGGACGAGACCACCGAAGAGTGCCTGCGACGACCACTCGGCGAGGAATTGGGGGAGCCCGACTTCGATGATGTGGTCGGCGAGTCGGGTATCACTTTCGCGCCTCGCGGCCCTCTCACCGTCGTCGTCGATACCGGGGTGGGCGCCGAGGAGCACCAGCCTCTGGACGAGGTTGGGGTACATCAGTGCGAGGTGGAGACAGACCCGGCCGCCGAGGCTGTAGCCGACGTAGGTGGCCCTACCGCCGATGGCTGCCACCATGTCGGCGGTGCGGCGTAGGTCGGCGCGTACCTGGGCCGAGCCCCCGTGACCGGGCAGGTCGACGACGACGCACTGGTGCCCGCGCTCGCGGAAGTGGTTGGCGATCGGCTTCCACGAATTTGCTGTCTGGGTGAAGCCGTGGACGAACACGATGCGATTGTCGGTGTCGTCGCCGGCCATCTCCGCGGCGAGGGGGGCGGAGATCTCGCGCCACTCGCTCGGGGCGGGATCCGGTGCTGGGGTGGGCTGCACATGGCGAGGATACGCCCCGCTCGCCCTATCGTTGCCCCATGACACCGGCCGATGCCCAGGTCACCTTCTGTGCGACCATGGTTGACCAGTGGGTCCGTATGGGCATGCGTCACGCCGTCGTCGCGCCCGGCTCGCGCAGTACGCCGATGGCCTTGGCATTGGCCGCTCGAACGGACCTGCAACTCCACGTCGTGCACGACGAACGCAGTGCGGCCTTCATCGCCCTCGGGATCGGATTGTCCACGGGGGTGCCGGCGGCCCTGCTGTGCACCAGTGGTACGGCGACCACCCACTTCCACGCAGCGGTGGTGGAGGCCGATCTCTCCGGTGTTCCCATGCTGGTGCTCACCGCCGATCGACCACCCGAGTTGAAGGATGTCGGCGCGCCCCAGACCATCGACCAGACAGAGCTCTATGGCGATGTCGTGCGTTTCTACGCCGACCCCGGCGTGCCCGATGAAGCAGAGGCGGGGGAGTGGCGCGGGTTCGCCGCCGACGGGTTCCTCGCCGCCGTCGGGGTGGATCCCGGTCCGGTGCACATCAACCTGCCCTTCCGCGAACCCTTGCTCGGCACGGCTGGCGCGCTGCCGGTAAGCGAGCCGGCGATCACGGCCGACGAAGGAGGCTGGTTCCTCAGCCGGTTGGAGCCCACAGACCTCGCCGCCCTCCTCGACCAGCCGCGGGGCCTCATCGTCGCCGGTCGCGGGGTGGACCGGGCGGAGTCTGTGCAGCAACTCACGGAAGCCCTCGGCTGGCCGGTGCTCGCCGACCCCCGCTCGGGCTGCCGCCACCTACCCCAGGCCGTCTGTGCGTTCGACCCCCTGCTGCGTCACCCTCGGTTCGCCGCCGACCATGTTCCTACGGCGGTGCTCCATCTCGGCGAACCGCCGGCCTCCAAGGTGCTCGGCCAGTGGCTCCAGTCGTCGGGTGCCACCCAGGTGCAGGTCCATGCCCAAAGGAGGATCCTCGACCCGACGGGCATGATCACCGAGAGGCTGTTCGGCGAGGTGGCCGCCGTGTGTGATGCGCTCACCCCCCTGGTGAGGACTTCGGCAAGGGGTGCTGGGGGCGCCTCATGGACAGAGCGTTGGCGGAATGCAGACGGCAAGGTCCAGGCCGCGCTCGACGCTGCCCTGGCCGCTGAGCCGAGGCTCACCGAACCGGGTGTGGCCCGAGCTCTTTCGAGGATCGACGCGAGGCTGGTTCTGTCTTCTTCGATGCCTGTGCGCGACGTCGAGTGGTTCGGCGCGACGAGCTCCGCGGCGGTGTTTTCGAACCGTGGTGCCAACGGCATCGATGGGGTCATCGCCACAGGCATCGGGGTGGCGGCGGGCGCAGATCGACCAACTGTGGTGCTTCTCGGCGACGTCGCCTTCTGCCACGAACAGTCCTCGCTCACCGGGCTGGCCTCACGTCAACTGCCCCTCACCCTCGTGGTGATCGACAACGACGGTGGCGGCATCTTCTCCTTCCTGCCTCAGGCGACAGCACTCAGCACGGAGCGCTTCGAGCAGCTCTTCGGCACCCCCCACGGCACCGACCTCGTCGGTCTAGCGCGAGCCCATGGGCTCGGGGCGCGAACGGTCAACTCCGTCGACGAACTGCTCTCTGCGGTCAACGACCGCGAGGCCGCAGTGGTGAGGGTGGTCAGCGACCGGGGTGAGAACGTTGCCGTCCACAATCGCCTGCAGGCATCTGTGGCAGCCGTGTTGGATTGACCTCGCGTGACGCGGTGGATCAGGGTCGAACGATTGCGGACAGCATCGCTTGTAGCTTCGCCTGGGTCTCGGCCAGCTCGCTGAGCGGATCGCTGTCGGCCACTATGCCGCCCCCCGCCACCAAGCGCGCCGTGAGGCGATCGGCGGAGAGTTCGGCACAGCGGATGGCCACGGCCCACACGCCGTCGCCTGTGGCGTCTACCCAGCCCACGGCGCCTCCGTAGCGGCCGCGCACGAAGCCTTCGGCGAGGGCGATGAGCTCCAGCGCCTCGGCGCGGGGGAAGCCACCGAGTGCTGGGGTGGGTGAAAGGGCCTCGACGAGTTCGAGCACGTTGGGCCTGGGCTCGCTGAGGTGGCCCTCCATCGCCGTTCCGAGGTGTTGCACGTTGGCGACGGTGACGATGCTCGCTTCGGGCTCCCAGTCCAGGTAGCTGCACCACGGAAGCAGGGTGTCGTGGATCATGTCGATCACCACGCGGTGCTCGACCTGGTTCTTCTCGCTGGCGAGCAGTTCGGCGGCCGCAAGGCGATCCGTGTCGGGGTCGCCGGTGCGGGGGGTGGTGCCGGCGAGGGGGTGGGACCGAACCGTGCTGCCCTGAACTCCGACGAGTAGTTCCGGCGAGGCCCCGATGAAGCCGTCGATGCTGTAGCGATGGCTGAGGCCGAACATCGCCTTCAGCCTCAGTAGAACGGAATGCACGTCGATCGGTACGGGGCTGCTGACAAGAACCTCGCGGGCGATGACGGCCTTGGTGAGGCTGCCCCCGCGGACCGCGTCGCGAGCGGTGGCCACGGCGGCCAGGTAGAGATCGATCGGGGTGAGGGGACGGACGGTGAACTCCTGGGCCCGAGGGATGGGGGCCGCGACCGGTGTGAGGTCGGCCTGGGCACCGTCGATGGTGGTGACCCACCTGCGGCCGTCGGCGGCCTTGCCCACCGTGACCGCGGGGATCACCAGCTCGCACGGGGTGCCCGGCTCGAAAGGGATCGCCCCTATTGCCAGTGGGTGCACTCCGCCCACCTCATCGGTGTGGTGGATGGCGGCGAGGATGCTTGGTACGTCGGCCAGAGGTACCCGAGCTGCCTCACCCCGTCCAGCGAGGCCGACACCGTTGCGAACGAAGAGGTAGCCGTCGCCACGGGCGACATCTTCGAGGTCGACCTCGACTTGGCCGGGCGCGGTGTGCGCCGACAGGGGCCTCGTGTGGGCGCGCATGTCAGTCGCGGGTGCCGGTCATCAACTGGGTGAGCCCACCGGAGAGCTGACGGTGCTCGGCGTCGGCGAAGCCCGCCCGACGGAGGAGGTCCACCATCTGCTCCTGCGGGGGCAGGTAGGAGATGCTCTTGGGCAGGTAACGGTAGGCCGCACCGTCGCTGAGAAGGGCGCCGATCCGGGGTACCACCTTGCCGAAGTAGATGTTGTTGCCCCAGCGGATGATGGGGTTGTGGGGAACGCCGACGTCGAGCAGGGCGATGCGCCCCCCCGGCCTCACGACTCGGGCCAGTTCGACGAAGAAGGCGGAGAGATCGGCGAGGTTGCGCAGGGCGAACCCGCAGGTGGCGCCATCCGCGCTGTGGTCAGGTAGGGGAAGGCGCAAGATGTCGGCCTGCACCCGGGGGCTGCCGCTGCGGTCGGCGCAGAGCATGCCGAAGCTGAGATCGAAGGCGAGGGGGTGGTGCCCGGCGCGCTGCAGATCGATGCACAGGTCGCCAGTGCCGGCAGCGAGGTCGATGACGGTGCTGGCCGGAGGAAGGGCGAGCAGCTTCACCGCCTTGCGCCTCCATCGCACGTCGAGGCGGAACGTCATGATCCGGTTGATCAGGTCGTAGCGGGGGGCGATGGCGTCGAACATCTGCCGAACGGCCGTCACCTTCTCCTCGCCCTCGGGAAGGGTCTCGCGATCCCAGCTGCGCTCGGCCATTCGCGCCAGGCTACGAGCCGACCGACCCAACCCGGTTACCCGTCGCCCGAGGGCTAGGCGCGGGTGACGGTCTCCTTCGCCCAGCGGTAGTCGGCCTTGCCGCTCGGCGAGCGCACCACGTCGGGTACGTAGACGATGGCCTTGGGGAGCTTGTAGCGGGCGATGTGTCGCTCGGCCTCGGCCAGGAGGCCGGCGTCGTCGGGCTGGTGTCCGGGGCGCAGTCTCACCACGGCCACCACCTCGTTGCCCCACTTCTCGCTCGGCCGGCCGGCGACGACGCAGTCGTAGACACTGGGGTGCCGTTTGACGGCAGCCTCGACCTCCTCGGCGAAGATCTTCTCTCCGCCGGAGTTGATGGTGACGGAGTCGCGGCCGTGCAGTTCGATGAGGCCGTCGGAGGTGAGCTTGGCGCGGTCACCCGGCACGGCGTAGCGCACCCCGGCGATGACCGGGTAGGTGGCGGCGGTCTTGGCCGCGTCGCCGAGGTAACCGAGAGCGAGGCGTCCGCTCTTGGCCAGCCAACCCAGTTCGGGGTCGCCGGGCGCGAGCTCGCGGGTGAGGTCTTCGCTGAGCACATGGTTGCCAGGGGTGGCGGGGAAGGTGCCGCTGGTGGACCCGCTACCTGCGGATAGCTGTGAGAGTTGTCCTCCAGCCTCCGATGAGCCGAGGCCGTCGACGACCAGCACGGTGGGCATGTGGGCGATCAACTCGTCCTTGTAGTGGGCGCTAAGGGGCGCTCCACCGGACAGGACGGCGCTGAGGCTCGAAAGGTCGTACCGGTGGCGGTCCAGTTCGTCGAGCAGGGGTCGGGCGAAAGCATCGCCGACGATGAGCAGGAAGGTGATCTGCTCCTGTTCGACCAGGCTCCAGATGTCGCGTGGGTCGAGGTGTTCGGGTACCGACTGCACATAGACGGTGCTGCCCGTGTTCCACGTGCGAAAGCTCATCCAGTGGGCCGCGCCATGCATGAACGGAGGGGCGAGCAGGGCGCGCGTACCGCCCCCGGCCTCGGCCAGCACGCCTTCGAGGGTCTCGGCGCGGCTGCCCCCGAAGCACTCGACGTTGGCATCGGCATTTCGCCACAACACTCCCTTGGGCATGCCGGTGGTGCCGCCGGTGTAGAGGATGTAGAGATCGTCGGGACTCCACTTCACATCGGGTCGCGCCGGGGAGGCGGCGGCGAGAGCCTCCTCGTACCACAACGCGCCAGGCAGCAGGGCGTTGCCCGAGTCGTCGGGCACCTGCAGGATGACCTTCAGATCTGGAAGGTCATCGAGCACTTCGGCGAGGGTGGGGGCCAGTGCGCTGTGAACCACGATTGCCGAGGCGTGGGAGTCGTTTAGCAGGTAGCGGAGTTCCTCGGCGACATAGCGGTAGTTCACGTTGAACGGGGCAACACGCGCCTTGAACGCGCCCAGCATGGTCTCCAGGTACTCGTTGCCGTTGTGCAGGTAGATGCCCACATGGTCCTGGCCGCTTTCGTGGCCGGCCAGCTGGGCCCGCTCGCTGTGGCAACCGAGGCCGTTGGCGAGGAAGTGGTTGGCCAGCCGCCGGGTGCGCTCGGTGACCTGGCTCCAGGTGAGGCGACGATCGCGGAAGACAAGGCAGGCATCATCCGGGCGGAGGGCGGCGATTGCCTCGTGAATTTCGGCTACCGAGAACTCTGCCGTCATGCCGGGCCAACCTAGCCCCAGGGGTACCCTTGGCCCATGACCGAGATAGCAGTTCCTGCCGGCCCAGTCGTCGACACCCGCGATGTGTCCCGTGTGCTGTTCGGGATGTTCATGCCCCAGGGCTGGAAGATGGAGCTGTCCTCGATCGACGGTGCCGAGGCGAAGTGGCAGAAGGCGGTCGAGCTGGCCCTGCTCGCCGAGCGGCTCGGTTACGACTCGATCTGGCTCTACGACCACTTCCACAATGTGCCCAAGCCGGCCCACGAGGCGGTGTTCGAGTGCTGGACGACCATGGCCGCCATCAGCCAACTCACCACTCGGGTGCGACTCGGCCAGATGGTGGGCTGCAACAGCTACCGCAACCCGGCCCTACTGGCGAAGATCACGTCCACGGTCGATGTGATCAGTGGGGGTCGTCTCGACTGGGGTATCGGCGCCGGCTGGTATGAGAACGAGTACCGCGGCTACGGCTACGAGTTCGCCCGGCCGAAGGAGCGCATCGGGATGCTGCGCGAGTCGGTCGAGATCGTGAAGAGCATGTGGACCCAGGCGGAGACAACTTACGACGGCGATCACTACAGGCTGCACCGGGCACAGTGCGATCCCAAGCCGCTTCAGCAGCCGATGCCGCCGATCTGGATAGGTGGTGGAGGCGAGCAGCTCACCTTGAGGGTCGTGGCCAACCATGCTGACTGCAGCAACTTCGGCGGTAATCCAGCCGAGTGGGCGCACAAGCGCGAGGTGTTGAAGGGTCACTGCGCCGCGGTGGGGCGCGACGAGGCAACCATCCGCAAGACATGGAGCCCCGAGGTGTTCATCCGTTCCACCGAGGCGGAGGTCGATGCCGCGGGCAGTCGCAGTTTCTGGGGCGAGCCTCTGGAATCCTGGCGGGCCGGCAACCTCGTGGGCACCCCCGAGGAGGTGAGTGAGAAGATCCGCACTTACATCGACCTCGGTTGCACGGGTTTCATCCCGTGGGCGTCCGACTATCCCGACACCGAGACGATGGAGCTCTTCGCGACCGAGGTGATGCCCAACTTCCGCTGAACGGTGGCCAGGGCTCTCACTCGTAGGAGCGGTAGATCACCTCAGCCACACAGCTCGGCTTGGGGGCGCCTTCGCACTCGAAGATGAACTCATAGGTGGTCTGCAGGCCCCCGGGGATGTCGTCGGCGGCCAGCAGCTTCACGCCGAGACGGAGTTTGGCTCCGACCGGAACCGGCGACATGAACCTCACCTTGTTGCATCCGTAGTTGACCCCCATCTTGAAACCGGTGGTGATGGCGACCTGGGGCAGGAGTACGGGCCCGAGCGACAGGGTGAGGTAGCCGTGGGCGATGGGACCACCGAAGGGGCTTTCCTTGATCGCCCTCTCGGGGTCGACGTGGATCCACTGGTGGTCGCCGGTGGCCTCGGCGAAGAGGTTCACCTGCCCCTGGGTGATCTCGGTCCACTCGCTGTAGCCAATGTGTTCGCCGACGAGAGTCTTCAGCTCTGAGCTGCCGTTGATGATGCGTGGTGCCATGACTGGAGTTTGGCATGTGGCGTTCGTCTACGTTGAAGCCATGGCCGACTTCCTCTCCGCTCACGCCGCCGCGATGCCCGAAAAGGTTGCGCTCGTCGACGACCGTCCCGACGGCACCATCCACAAGCTCACCTTCGCCGAGCTCAATGCCAGGGCCAACCAGGTGGCCAACGTCTTGCTCGGATTGGGCATCCACCCCGGTGAGTCCAAGCTCGTGTGGTGTGGCCAGAACTCAATCGGTGTCGTCGAGGCGATCAGCGCCGCCCGCAAGCTCGGCATCACGTCCGTGCCTTTGAACTATCGCCTCAGCGACGAGGAGGCCGCCTACGTCACCGACCACAGCGATGCCACCGCCGTGATCGTCGACTCCGAGTTCGCGGCGATGTTCGAACGCGTGCGCGGTGACCTGCCCAAGGTTCAGCACTACCTGGTGTTCGACGGCGAGGCACCCGAAGGGATGATTGCCCTCGACCCTCTGGTCCTTGCAGCAGACCCAGGAGAGCCGAACATTCCGGAGGGTACGGAGTCGGGCTCGACGATGATCTATACCAGTGGCACCACCGGAAAGCCCAAGGGCGCGCTGCGCCGGGGAGGGGTCGACCCTTCGCAGGGCTTCGCGCTGATGATGCACATCGGCTACCAACCCGACGACATCTACATGCCCACGGGGCCGCTGTACCACTCGGGCCCGGGGGGTTTCATGGCCATGGCCCAGGTCCTCGGCAACACGGTGGTGCTCCAGCGCAAGTTCAACGCCGAGGACTGGCTGCGTCTGGTCGACAAGTACAAGGTGTCATCCACGTTCGCCGCACCAACACCCATTCGTCTGGTGTGCAACCTGCCCGAAGAGGTGAAGGCTCGCTACGACGTGTCGTCGATCAAGCGGATGGTCGCCAACGCGGCCCCATGGAGCTATGCCCTGAAGCAGATGTATGTCCGCGACCTGCCTGCCGACAGCCTGTTCGAGGTCTATGGCAGCACCGAGCTGGGTGTCAACTCCGTTCTTCTTCCTGCCGACCAGATGCGCAAGCCCGGTTCATGCGGCCAGCCGGCACCGATGGTCGAGATCAAGCTGCTCGACGACGAGGGCAACGAGGTCACCGGCACCGGGCCGGAGAACACGGGCGAGCTCTTCGTGCGCAGCCCGAGCGTGTTCGCCGACTACTACAAGCAGCACGACAAGTTCATGGCCAAACACCGCGACGGGTTCCAGACCGTCGGCGACATCGCCTATCGCGACGACGAGGGCTACTACTACATCTGTGACCGCAAGAAGGACATGATCATCAGCGGTGGCATGAACGTCTACCCCGCCGAGATCGAAGCAGCTCTCGAGCATCACCCCGACGTGCTCGAGGTGGCGGTCTTCGGAGTGCCCAGCGAGGAGTGGGGCGAGAGCGTGCACGCCGTTGTCGTGCTGCGTGAGGGTGCCGATGTCGGCGACCACGAGATCGCCGACTTCGCCCGCGCCCACCTCGCCCACTACAAGGTGCCGAGGTCGGTCACCTTCATCGACGAGCTGCCCAAGACCGGCAGCGGCAAGGTGCTCAAGCGGGAGTTGCGCTCACCGTTCTGGGCAGGTCGCGCCAGCCAGGTGTGACCCCTTCTCCCACACCCACGCGCGACGGCCAGCTCACTTTCCGCCGCCTCCTGGTCAACTCGCTCATCGCCGGCGTCACCACCAGCTTCCTATGGTTCGCGCTCACCTTCTGGGTGTTCCTCGAGACCCGCTCGGTGGTGGCCACGTCGGTCATCGGTAGTGCCTACGCCCTGGCGGCCGCCGCATTCGGGGTGGTGCTCGGGGCGTTCGTCGACCGTCACCGCAAACACCACGCGATGGTGGTGTCCACCTCACTCACCCTCGGCTTGTTCGCCGGCGCCACCGTCGTCTACGCCGCGGTCGGGCCCGAAGACCTGCTCAGCCTCGGTAATCCATGGTTTTGGGTGCTGACGGTGCTCACCTTGGGTGGTTCAGTGGCCGGCTTCATGCGCACGATCGCCCTGTCCACGTGCGTCACCTTGCTCGTGCCCGAAGACCGCAGGGGCCACGCCAACGGGCAGATCGGCACGGCCACCGGTGCCGCCTTCGCGGTCACCTCGGTGTTCAGCGGGCTGGTCATCGGCAACCTCGGGATGGGGTGGGCCTATGGTCTCGCCCTTGCAGCGACGGCGGTGTCGCTGGCCCACCTGCTGACGGTGATCGTGGCCGAGGATCCCCCCACCGCTCACCACGTCGAGGGGCACAAGAACATCGACCTGCGTGGGACTCTCGCGATCGTCATGGGTGTTCCGGGCCTGTTGATGCTGATCCTCTTCGCCGCGTTCAACAACTTCCTCGGTGGGGTGTTCATGTCGTTGATGGACGCCTACGGCCTGTCTCTGGTCTCGGTCGAGGTCTGGGGCTTTCTCTGGGGTGTGCTGAGCATGGGCTTCATCGTCGGTGGGCTGGTGGTGTCGCGGCGAGGTCTCGGTCACCGGCCCCTGAGGTTGCTGGTGATCTGCAACCTCGTCATCTGGGCTGTGTGCTCCCTGTTCGCGATGAGGTCTTCGGTCGTCATGTTGGCAGTGGGGATGTTCGTCTGGCTGGTGCTCACACCGGTCATCGAGGCAGCGGAACAGACCGTGCTCCAGGCCACCGTGCCCTTCGAGCGCCAGGGTCGCGTCTTCGGGTTTGCGACGACGGTGGAGAGCGCCGCAGCACCGATCACGGCTCTGATGATCGGGCCCCTCGCCGAGACCTTCTTCATCCCCCAGATGACCGACGGTCGCGGGGCGGACCTCATCGGAGGCTGGTTCGGCACGGGCTACGAACGCGGCCTGGCCCTGATCTTCACCATCGCCGGGCTGATGGGGGTCGTGGCCACCATCGTGGTGCGCTTCTCCCGCTCCTACCGCAACCTGGCAAGTCACCTGACCGACCTGGCGGTCGTTTCGGTGACCTCCCCGACAGGGCCTCAGTAGCCGAGGCGTTCCACGCGGTCGGCCCGTCTCTGCCAGTCCTTGTCGACCTTGACGAACAGTTCGAGGAAGCACCCTTCGGGCAGTTGGGCGCGGGCGAGCCGGCCGACCTCTTTGAGCACAGCACCCCCTTTGCCGATGACCATGCCCTTCTGGCTGTCGCGCTCGACGATGATCTCGACCCGGATGCGGGGCCATTCCCACTCGGTAACCCTGGTGGCGATGCTGTAAGGCAGTTCGTCGTGGGTGACCGCAAGAAGCTGTTCGCGCACCAGTTCCGCCACCCACCTCTCCTCGGGCTGGTCGCTCACCGTGGCCTCGGGGAAGTAGAGGGGCCCTTCGGGCAGGAGGGTGCCGAGGTGGCGTACCAGTTCGGGGATGCCCTCACCGGTGACGGCCGATACGGGGAAGTACTCGGCCGCGCCGAGCTCCGATGCCGCGGTGAGCTGGCCGATCACCCGGCCGGGCTTCACCGCGTCGACCTTGTTGAGGATGACGATCGAGCGGGCCATGTCGAGGTGACGGGCAACCCACTGATCGCCCGTGCCGAAGGGTTTCGTCGCGTCGATGACCAGGCAGGTGACGTCGACGTCGTGGAGGCTGTCGAGGGCGGTGGCGTTCACCCTCGCGCCGAGGGCGGTGACCGGTTTGTGGAGGCCGGGAGTGTCGACGAACACCAGCTGGGCCTCGCTGGTGGTGAGCACTCCCATCACCCGGTGGCGGGTGGTCTGGGGCTTGTCGCTGACGATGCTCACCTTGCGCCCGCACATCCGGTTCACCAGGCTGCTCTTGCCCACGTTGGGTCTACCGACGAGGGTGACGAATCCGCTGCGCATCAGGCCGACCACGCTATCGGTGGTCAGGGGGTGGACGTCTCGGGCGGGATGGTGACTGTCGAGCTGGTGGTGGTCGGCGTGGTGGTGGAGCTGAGCAGGGAGAGGTAGTCCCGGTAGGCGAGGGGTTGGCCGGCAGGGATGATCTCCCCGGAGGGCTTGGGCACGGCCTGGTTGAAGACCACCTGACCGATGCCTCGACTGTCGGTGAGGGTCAGCACCAGTTGGGCGATCACCAGCCTCTGGTCGCCGGGTGAGATCGTGTCGAAGAATCCTTCGGGTAGCTCCACCTGGGCGACACCGGACCGGTCCTCGATGATGTCGATCTTGGCCAGGGGTGGCACGGTGCTGCGCAGTCCGGTGCCGAGCTCACCTTCGGGTGGACCCGCCTGGAGGGCGGCGACGATCTGGGGCAGGGTCACCGGTGATGGAAGCTGCGCCGTTACCGAGGTGAGTTGGCGGCTGGCGACGAAGTAGAGGCGCACCTGCTCGGATTGCACCGGCGGTGTCGTCGTCGTCTCCAGTCCACTGGTGGTTGTCGCGGCCATCGTGGTGGTGGTCACGATCGTCGAGGTTGTGGGCAGGGTGTCGTCGAGTCCGAAGGGAGGGTCGATCTGGTCGACCTTGCCCTCCTCCACCACGCTGCAGGCCATCTGCACCGTCGCCAGCGAGGCGATGATCACCAGCACTCTCAGACGCATCAGCCGACCTCCTCGAAGCTCACCTTGAAACGAGCCCCGCCGCCCGGGCGGTCCTCCACCCATGCTTCACCACCGTGGGCCTGGGCGTGTTCGGCCACCAGTGCCAGGCCGAGACCGGTGCCGACCCGGTGCCGGGCGGCGCTGCCGCGCGCGAACCGCTCGAAGATCCGTGAGCGCTCGCTTCGCGCCACGCCCGGCCCGGCGTCGTCGACGCCGATCACCAGCGTCTGGCGGGGCATCATCTCGGCGAACACCCTCACCGGCCCCCCGCCGTGTTCGCGGGCGTTCTCCAACAGGTTGGCGAGGATGCGTTCGAGCCTCAGCTTGTCGACGCGCACGAGTTCCGGTACGCGACCCTCGACCTCGATGGGCACGTCGCCGAACCCGTACCGCTGGGCGATGCGGGGCACAAGTTCGCGCAGTTGGACCTCTTCCCTGTGCAGCTCGGCCGAGCCGGCATCGATACGCGAAAGCTCGAGCAGATCCATCACCATGTGGTCGAAGCGGCGCACTTGGCTGACCACGACGTCGAGGGCCTGTTGGCTGCGCTCGGGAAGGTCGGTACGTCGCCCGTCGAGCACCTCGACCGCAGCGGTGAGCGCGGTGATCGGGGAACGAAGTTCATGGCTGACATCGCTGGCAAAGCGCGCCTCGCGTTCGATGCGGGCCTGAACGGCATCGGCCATGTCGTTGAACGAACCCGCCAGCCGGGCAAGGTCGGGGTCGTTCTCCGGCGGCATACGTGCATCGAGGCCACCGGTGGCGATCTCGCCGGCCGCAGTGGCCACACGGGACAGGGGTCGCAGAAGGCGACGGCTGGTCCACCATCCGAGAACACCGGCGAGTAGAACAGTGACGCTCGACCCTGCCAGCAGGGCGGTGGCGATCGCTCTCAGGTTGCGCTCGGTGCTTCCCATCGGGAAGGCCTCGAGGTACTGGGCGTTGACCGCGGGCATGTTGACGCCGACAGCGACGAAGGGTTCATCGTTGAACTCGAAGCGCTGTTGGGCGCTACCACCCTGGCTCACAGCGGTACGCAGCTCGAGAGGGAACGAGTCGAGCGAGTAACGGGCGTCGGCGGCGTAGGGCACTCCGTCGCGCAGCAAGAGCGGAAATCCTCCGCTCTCAGTCCTCAGGTCGATGATGTCGAACTCCTGCCCGGTGAGCAGTTGGTCCTTGGCCGTCTTGGCGTTGGCGTAGGCCTGGGTGCGGGCGGTCTGCTCTCGCTGGTCGATGAGGAAGGAATGTGACACCGCGTAGGTGACCGCCGCCAGACCCAGTGTGCTGGCCAGGGCGGTGAGCGAGAAGTACAGGGTCACCCGGCTTCGCAGGCGCAAGGTTCGGCGTCGGCGCTTCTCGGTCACGGCTCCAGTGTGGCTCATCCGCCCCACCCGCCGTGTGCGGGGAGGTTCAGGCAGCGCGGCCCACCAGGGCGAGAGCCTGCTCGGGTGCCTGCAACACCGGGGCGAGCAGGTCGAGGTCGGCCAGCACCAGTTCGGCGCGCATGATCAGCTCGCTGCACACGAACGCGACTGGGTTGCCGGCGGACTTGGCCGTTGAAGCCATAGTCTTCAGAGCATCGACGCCGGTGTCGGTGATGAAGGTGACCTGAGAAAGGTCCACGACGAGGCCATAACCGTGTGGCAGGGGTAGGCAGGTGACCTGGAGTGCAGCACCGTGCTGGTTGGTCGCGAGGGGCCCGGAGATTGATACGCGCAGATGATGGTTCTGAGTATCTGTGTGAGTGGTGAGTGTCGGTGCCAGCATGATGCAACCTCCGGGGTGGGGGTGGGCCGGGTTGATGGCCGTTGAGGCGATGTTTCGCCAGGGATGCTGCCCGCGGGTTCGACGCTGCCGGTGGGGCACCAGGGGGAGGAAGGCGCCCCACCGGTGCAGCGTGAACCCTTGTATGTTGACCAGGCTGTGTGACGAGACAACGTTCGCTCTGTGCGATTTCTGTAACAGTTTTCATATGGTCGACGACTGTCGGCAAAGGTGGCCGCGTGAACTCCCTGCTCTTCATCGAGGACGACGATGCCATTCGGGTGGCGCTCAAACTGGCCCTGGAAGACGAGGGCTATGAGGTCGTCGAAGCACCCGACGGGCACACCGGACTGGCCCTGTTCGCCGAGCACGAACCCGACCTGGTGCTTCTCGATCTGCGCCTGCCGGACATGTCTGGGTTCGAGGTGTGTCGCCAGCTGAGGGCCGCCAGCATCGTCCCGATCATCATCGTCACCGCCCAGACCGACACTTACGACCTCGTGGCCGGCCTCGAGGTCGGCGCCGACGACTATGTAACCAAGCCGGTGGTGCCCAAGGAGTTGGCAGCGCGGATACGCGCCGCGCTTCGCCGCGTCCACCTCCACGAGGCCACAGCGGCAACCTCGTCGGTCAGCCGTTTCGGTGATGTCGAACTGCGCCGTGAACAGGGCATCGTGCTCAAGGCGGGGGTGGAGCTCAACGTCACCAAGACCGAGTTTCGACTGATGTGCGAGTTCGCCGACCACGCCAACATGGTCCTCTCGCGCGATCAGTTGTTGGAGAGGGTGTGGGGTTACGACTATCTCGGCGACAGCCGTCTAGTCGATGCCCATGTGCGCCGCCTGAGGTTGAAGATCGAGGACCAGCCTGACGATCCGAAGCTGATCGTCACGGCCCGCGGAATCGGCTACCGGCTCCTGCCCTAGATGATTAGTTCCAAGGGTTTCACGCGGCCATCGTGGTCCAGATCGCCGGTGCTCGACTACCGGCACGGATTTGTGTGAGCGCACAAACACAACGTTCGGTTTGTGCGTTCTGAGCGCAGCAGTCTCCCGTCGAGTCTCCCGTCTAGCTCGTGTCTCTCGCATGTCATCATCGGCGCTGGGCCGGGGTCTGTGCCCACCTCAACGCCAAGAAAGCAACACTCGGCCGGCCTGTGTCTGAAAGACGCGGAACTGGATCAACAAGCATGGTTACCCAGAGCAGGTCACGGGCCGGATAGACATGCCAGCCGCCGCCCACCCAGTCCCCATCCGAGTGCCTGGCAACCATCCGAGTGCCTGGCGACCATCCGAGTGCAGGCGTGCCCCCCGGCGGGCC
>Ga0073899_10002779_pt1 | contig 15600 bp, 12 predicted proteins | sample KloWWTmetaKNB5Ph_FD_88975 | JGI IMG/M metagenome (GOLD analysis project Ga0073899, IMG submission 88975) | Active sludge microbial communities from Klosterneuburg, Austria, studying microevolution and ecology of nitrifiers - Klosterneuburg... | ecosystem: Engineered > WWTP > Aerobic digester >...
CAGCAGCACCAGCAGCAGCATGAGGCCGGCGCCCCACCAGAAAGCCCGGTGCAGCACGGTGCTCTTCGCCAGGTATGGCAGCAGGCGCCAGTGGAATCCCTCTTCCTTCCCCACCCGCGCACGCCACCAGGCGGCATCGTAGGTCTTCGGGTCCTGCACCGGCCGGCCCGTCAGCGAGAGCGCGCTCCACGTCACCGTGTCCGGGTACACATCGGCGATCAGCAGGGCGTCCCGGGGCTCGTCGCGGATGGCACACTGGATGAACGTGATGTTGGGGGCGTGCCGCTGGAAGAAGATGCTGCTGGGGGCCTGGCCACCGAGGCTTCCACTGATCCAGTACACGTGCGCATGCTGGGCGATCCGTTCCAGTACCGGGTTCACGTCCTTCTTGAAGTTGGTGCCGAAGGTGGAGCGGGTGTTGTCCTTGAAGAGCGAGCTGTACTGCGGGTCGTCCTCGGCCCAGATGGGGCGGTGGGAGATGATGAACAGTCTTTTCGGGATGTAGAGGTCCTCCGCGTTCAACAAGGAGGCCAGACGGTCCAGTACCGCAGCGCTCAGCGTGCCGGACTGGACCTCGGTGTTGATGATAAGGACATGGTCGGTCTGCCATGTCCGAACATCCTGCAGCTCATCGGCTCCACCTACAGCGCTCAGATCATGATTCCCCGGCGCGTTGAAGAAGGGCATCTTCAGCTTGCTGAACAGCGACCGCTGGTACCGCGGCAGATCCTTCACCGGATCCATGAACAGGTCGCCGGTGCTCAGGAAGAGGTGGGCGCCGAGCGAATTGATCGTATCCAGGTTCGCGAGCAGGGTGGCGGCCGGGTAGCCGCTGCGGTTGGTGCTTTCGCCGTGGAAGTGGCCGCCGATGAGGATGCGGTAGTGGCCGGTGCTGTCGGCGGGGAGCACCTCCAGACCGTTGAAGGGCGAGCGCTGTGCGTGAACGGATCCGGCCCACAGCAGGCCGCCGAGCAGCAGGATCGCCGAGCGACCAAGGACTTGTGCGTGTGTGCGCATGTGCCCATGTGCACATGACCACATGACCACATGACCACATGACCGCCTGCCCGCCCTGGTCGTCCGCGCGGTCATGTGCCTTCCGCCGCTTTCGCCGCGCCCACCGCCCGGCCGTTCAGCAGGATGCTGCTGCCCTGTCCGGTCTTGAATCCGGCGCCTTCGGGCACGTCCACATCGCGCAGCTCGATGCGCACGGGCCCGTTGCGCACCTCGTCCTTGCCCGCATGCGCGGCCTGCTGCGCGTCGATGCGGCCTGCGCTCAGCACCACGGATGAACCTTCGCGTGCCTCGATGCCGGTGCCACAATGCGTGAGCGTGGCGTTCGTCAGTTCCACACGGGCCAGCGCGGTGGCCTTCAGGGCCTCCCCCTTCGCCCCGTCGATCACGAGCTCGGTGAAGCTGGCCCCGCCGCCATGCACGCTCACCGCATCGTCCGCAGCGCCCAGAAAGCGGAGCCCGGTGGCCTGCACTGCGGCGTGCACGGCCTCCAGCTGATCGGAACCACCGGCGAAGGTGCTGTGGCGCAGCTGGGCCTCCCCTTCGGAAATGGCCAGCAGGGTGCTGCCTGTTCCGCTGAAGACCGCGTGCGTGACCGTCACTGGCGAACGGTGGAAGCTGACGTCGGCGCTGCGCAGCTGATCCGCATGGAACCGCATCAGGCCCTCGAAGCGCACATGGTCCAGCACCGATCGACCGCCGGCCTCCAGCACATGCACCCCCAGGCTGCTGCTGTCGGGGCTGCTCAGCACGACGGGCCAGTCCTCGGTGCCGGTCCACCGCAGCGGCGAGCGGCTCACGATCTCGGCGCCGTTGACCAGCTCGATGCGCAAGGGGGCCATGGCCACCACGGTCCAGCCCTCCGGCAGCACCAGACGCTCGCCCAGCGTCCATCGGCCTGGTCTGAAGGTGATGGTCCGTGCGACCTCATCGCGCACCAGGAAGGGGAATCGTTCCACGTTCGGTGCGGCCAACGCGGCCAGGTCCAGGTCGCGCACGTCGTTCAGCTTGAAGGGCGACACAGGTGCGGCCTTGCGGCGGGCGCTCCCCAGGAAGCCCATGACGGCATGTGCATCGGCCAACGCACTGTCGTTCACTGCACCGATGTCGAAGCGCAGCACCTGTGGCCGACCGACCCCGCCGCGTGGACGGGGAGGCAGCACGGAACTGCCCACCGGAGCGAAGCGGCGCCCATCGGCCAGTCGCAGGCTGTCCACCTGCACCGGCAGGGCCTCCAGCGGAACGGCCACCAGTTCCAACGTATCGCCCGAACGGCGGTCGAGGTGCAGGTGCGCGTGCTTGGGCGGATCGAGCAGCGCGCGGATGGCGCGCTGGTTGGCGGCATACACGTTCCGGTCCAGCTCCTTGTAGGGGAACTCGCGGTACAGGGTGGCGCTGGCGGTGTCCAGGGCACCTTTCAACACGGCGAACGCGCTGTCCAGGAAGGCGGGGCGGGCGTAGCGTTCCAGGTGGTGCACATAGGCGGCCATGATCCCCGGATCGCTCAGCAACTGGGTGTGCAGCTCGTCCTGTTCGCGCACATGGCCGCGGTACCTGTACGCACCGGCCAGCTCGCGGATGCGGAACGCGCTGAAGCTCTCGTAGCTCACCGGTTCCAGCCGCTTGAGCACCGGGTCGAAGTGGAACTTCGCGTCGCTCCAGTCCATGCTGTGGTGGCCGCCCACGAGGTCGAGCAGCGCCAGACGGCGCGCGGTGCGGTCCGCGTCGAACACGGCCGAGGCAGGCAGCTCGCCGCGGCGGAAGGCCTGCACCAGGGCGAGGGCCTCCTCGAACAGGCGACGGCCCTGCGGGTCGGCCGCCAGATCGTTGGTGCCGTAAGCGTCCAGCGCGGCGGCCTGGTAGGTGGCGTAGGCTTCATCCAAGCGCAGGCCCTGCATGCTGTTGAGGCGGTGCTGCCAGAACAGCCCGGGGTCGAAGCGCAGCAGCGGCCCTGTCACGCGCTCGTTGTGCTCGGCCAATTCCTCGCCGAAGTGCTCCTCATAGGCGTACACACCGAGGTCCTCGCCGTTGAAGGTGACCCGACAGAACCCATAGCGCAGCGCGATGAGACCCTCTCCGGCCATCAGGCGGTGGTAGAACCAGTCGCAGAGGTAGTTCCGCGTGCCCGGGTGCTGCAGGCTGAAGCGCTTCATGCCCATGAAGCCGCCGTCCTTGCGGGCCAGGACGCGGAAGCTCCACTTCTCACCCTGCACATGGTCGCTCAATTTGCCCTTGATGCGCACACGCCCCTTGAAACTTCGCCCATCCACGGTGAATCGCGCCTCCACGGGATCGTTGCCATCGGGCATGATCACGCCGCGTTCGCGCGCGAGCTCCACGACGTTCTCCAGGCGTGCCAGCTCGGCGTCGTCGACCTCGATGGCGATGGTGGGCGGCTCCACCGCGAAGCTGGCCGGGTAGTTCACGGCCCACTGGCGCAGGAAGACGGGCAGCCCGGGATGACCGCGATGGACCAGGGCCCGGTGCGCGGCCCAGGCCCCCGCGCCAAGCAGTGCCGCAAGGGTGATCGACAGGATCGTCCAGCGTCTGACGCGTCCGCTCATGAAGGGCGCAAAGTAAGCCCCTCCGTCCCCGAGCCCGGCGTGAACTCGCGCAGCGCCTCCGCAGGCAGCGCCGCCTCAGCATCCAGGGCGGCCTGTTCGCGTTCCTCCGCCTCCACGATCTCCGGTTCGGTCACCACGGTCATGATCATCACCAGGATGATGGTGAAGGGGTTGAGCGATCCGGTGAGCCAGGATTCATACAGCACGCTGAACATCACGGCGAACATGGCGGCGAAGGCCATGGGCACCCGCTTACTGGCCTTGAAGAAGATGAGGAAATAGCTGCGGAAATAGATGAGGATGCCCACGATGCCCACGTTGAACCACATGGTGAGGTAGCTGTTGTGCACGCCGCCATGGTGGCCCAGAGTGCGCAGATAGGCGTAGTTGTGGCGCATGATGTACTCATCGTTGCCGAAGCCGCCACCGAGCATGAAGTAGTCCTGGATCTTCTGCCACGCGAAGGCCCAGGCGATGTAGCGGCCCGACCCGTCATCCAGGGTCTCGAGGCGGAAGTACTCCTGCAGGCCAAGGCTGATGACGATGGTGGCCAGGTTCGAGCTCACCAGCTCGATGATACCCAGGAAGGCGACGAAACCGATGAAGCCGATGAACGGCGAAAGGCTGAAGAAGCGGCTGAACAGCAGGAACATGCCGGTGGCCACCAGCGAGGTGCGCGAACCGCACAGCACCAGGAAGAACACGATGACGGCATAGTTGATCATGCGCTGCCTGAACGGGAAGAGGTCCTTCTTGAGGTGATTGAGGATGGTGTAGAGCGTGAAGACCAGGAACGTGAAGATCCCGAGGCCGTTGGGGTTGCCGAACAGCCCGCGGAAGCGGCCGGCGACGAAGACGGGCACGATCCGGAAGAACTTGATCAGCCACATCACCACGAGGAAGGCCACCAGGAAGCGCACCAGGTCCCGGAAGAAATCCCAACCACGCTGGCGGAAACTGAGCAGGACATAGTTCGGCACCACGAGGTAGAGCAGTGCGTAGCTCAGCGTCTTCTGGATCCCGGTGATGGGGTCGTTGCCGAACACCAGCGGAATGAAGGCATACACGAAGAAGGGCAGGAAGACCTTGAAGACACTGGACAGCGGAGTGAAGCGGTGCTGCTCCACCAACAGGATGAGCGAGAGGGCGATGATGTAGGCGTACTTGGCCGTCTTGATCTTCCGCATGGAGAAAACGTCCGGCGTCATGTCCGACAACACCAGGATGAGGAGGAAACCGAAGAGGATGTCGCCGAACGACTCCCGGCGGTAAAAAAGGAAGACCGATAGCGGAAGCAGCGCATAGATGACCGGACCTGCGAACACGGTGGACAGCACCCAGATCGTGACGATCAGGATGAACTGCAGCTCGTTCCGAAGGAAGTCAAGCATGGCTTAGTGGGCGGGGACGTGCTGTTCAAGCTGGGCGCGCACCAGCTCACCCCGCGCCCGTGCAAAGGTCCTCAGATCCTCCACCTTCCGTGTCCACTGGGCGACGGAACCGGGCCGTCGCCATCTTGCCACGTGCAGGCCCATCTCAGGAGCGAGGCGCGCCGCCTCGGCATCGATCGCGGCCACCATGGTCGCCCCAGAGAGCGCACCATCGAGCAGGCCCAGCGTGATGGCCCTGAACCGCTGACGCAGCACAGGTGAGCGCAGGACGGCTTTGTAAAGCTGGGCTACCGGCCCCTGATGTCGTTCCACATGCAGGAAGAGGTCGACCGTTACCGGTCCCGCATACCCAAGGCCCATGTCGCTATCGCCCATGATGAAGCGCCAGCGCCCATCGCGCGGGACGCCCACCGTGTCGCGCGGGCCCGTCCAGCGCCAGTACTTGACGTTCTGGTCGGGCCAGTCCAGGTTGCCCAGGATGATCTGCGCCGCCATATAGGTCAGGAAGCCGTCCACATCCATCCGGTGTTCCAGGCTGTCCACGTAGTGCACGCCCAGCGGGTCCCAGCGTTCTGCCATGGTGATCATCCGCTCGAAGCGCTTCACCTCGGCGTGGTCACCCTCGTAGAGAAGAAGCCGGTCCTCCAGGATGGTGTAAGCCTTCGCATCGCCGCCATGCCGGCGCGCCAGCTCCTTCGCGTCGATGCGCTCCCGGACATGATGCAGGCCCCAGTAAGCGCCGTTGAGGTACACCACCACCGCCGTCGATCCCGAGGTCTCGAATGGCAGGCGGGCACATAGTCCGTGCTGGACCACATCCCGTAGGAAACTGTCCGCCTGATCGTTCCCACCGGCGCGGAGCACCAGCATGCGATGTCCGACGCCCCGCTCCTCTCCACACCAGGCGACCGAGGAGACCGGCAGCTTCATGCGAAGGGCGTGCTGCGGAAATCCCCTCGTGTTGTTGCCATTGATGCGCAGCTTCACCGCACCCGACCACTGCTGCGCTCCCCGACCATCAATGAGCTCGGCATGGGCTTGACGCTCCCAGGCTTTCCCGCGGAACTGGAAATTACCGGGGTATTTCCACCATCGGTGGTCCCGGGGGAAGCGCCGCACGGCATCTTCCACCGTGCGGAAGATGCCGTGACCGGTCACGTAGATGCCCGAATCCGGATCGAAGAACGCACCGGGATCGGCCACCAAGGCCAGCACGGGTAGCGAGTGCGCGTGCAGCAGGACCGTCCGCGTGGTCACTGGTCCGCACGTGCCATCCGAACAGGCCGTGGCCCGCGCGGTGAGCGCCGCCGGCAGACCAGGCACCGGCGGTCGCCATTGCACGGACGTCGGGATCCGCATCCACGCATCAGCCGAACGGTGATCGGCCTGGATCGGCATGGTTCCGTGGATGACCCGGTCGGTGGTGGTCGGGGTCCGTCCATCCGTGGTCACATGGACGGTGCAACCCTCCGGCCCCCTGAACTGCAAACCGGAGGAACCGACCTCGACCTCCACACGACCGATCGATGAGGACCTTCGCGTGAGGTCCGCCTTGGGTAGCGCTCCGCGCCATGCCATGGCCATGGCGACAAGGGCGGACCAGAGCAGGAAGGTCCGAAGCGCGGGGACGTTCATCGCACCTCACGTGCATCACGCAACGCCCAGCGTGCGATGAGCGCCAGGGGGATCAGTCCCACCACCACAGGTATCGCGGCTCCCGTCCCACAACCGCCGCCCACCACCACGGCCAAGGCCTTCAGGACCCGATGGCGTTGCCCTTCAGCAGCCTCCGGCCTCACCAGCAAGGCCAGCGCCACGAGCGCGATGCTGAAGGGGACGGAGCCCTTGACCAGCGCGACGCCCAGCGCGGCCACTGCGGCCCAGAGGGCCAGGTGACGAGCCTCCACGACGGTGGCACCGGCCACACGCGCGACCAGAACGGCCAAAGCCGCCGAGAAGAGCACAGCCATGGCAAGACCGGGCAGGTCATGAGGGGAGAAGAAACCCAGCTGGTCGGCAAGAAGGCCCATCAGGTCCATGATGCAAGGGTTGCGGCGAAGGTAGGCGGCGGCGGGAATGGCTCGGCTGAAGCGTCCTTCCTTGGGCATGTATGGCCATACATCCTTCCTTTCAATACCCGTTCAGTTCGCGGAACCTACAGCTGCTAAAGATCTTTCCGGACCGATCTCCTGTTTTTCCGCTGAGCGGCTTTCATGAGATACGTTCGGGGAGATATCGCACAGATCATCTTCTTGAATGCATATGGATCCACGAACATAGCCCCCACCGGTCGCACACATCGCCTGCCACGAAAGTATGTATGGCCATACATACTTCCACTGGTCCTGGTCCACGTGATGCCCCTCCCCTTGGGCCCCGAACACCTTCCGACCTTTCCGCCCCTTTACTTTTGCCTCCATGCATCGCCACGCGATCCTCCAGATGCTCCTCGGACTTGCTCCGGGTCTTCTGACCGCGCAGGCCACCGTGCATCCGGGCACCACCCTCCATGTCATGGGTGGCACCATGGTCCATCTTCCTGATGGGCTCTCGCTGGCCATGGGACCTGGGGCATCCGTGATCAACGACGGCCTCATCCACCTTGCGCCGACCGCGGTCCTTATCGAGGCGCCCGGATCACCGGTCACCGGCCTGGGCATGGAACGGATCGACCTGCTCGTGAGCGCTCCGCCCACAGCGCTCGAGCCGGGCGGTCTCGGCCTCACCATCACATCGCCCTTTGTGTTGGACAGCCTGAGCCTGGAGCGCGGGCACACTGTGCTGAGCGACACCAGCGGCGCCTCGGGTATCGCCCGTTGGTATCGCGCGCGACCGCAGGTGAACACCGGGCTTCACGCGGAGGTGGGCTTCCGCTATGACCTGACCGAGCTCCAGGGCATCACCGAGGCGGACCTCATGCTCTACACCGCCCGGCAAGGCGACAGCATCTGGCAGGGCATCCCCAGTGCCGTGAACCTGCCCTTGACCACGGTCCTCGCCTCTTTCCTGGACAGCCTGGGCACGTACACGCTCTTCGATGGATCCATCGGCACCGGGTCGGCGGATCGACCACGGCCCGAAACCCTCCATGCGGGGCCCAATCCGGCCGTGGACATTCTGGACGTGCATGATGAGGCCGACGGGTTCCGTGAGTTGTCCGTGATCGACCCGGCGGGCCGGACCGTCCTGCGCACGGACCTGGGTCGCCGCGCGACGCACCACCGTCTCACCGTATCCACCCTGGCCTCCGGCACCTATCTCCTGCGCACCGATGATGGGCGCAGCCTTCGCTTCACCCGTCCATGAACCGCTGGTTTGCCTTCTTTTCCGCGACCATCGCCGCAGGCCCACTCTGCGCGCAATGGGACCTTCCTGTGCGGGTCGCTTTGAGCGGTGACAGTGCCGCCGACCGTCGCTTAAGCGGTCTGGCCGCTCCGCTGGAAGGTAGCGACGGGTTGGCGGCCGGGCTCGAGCGGACCCACGCGCTCACCTGGATCTCTGCGACCGGGACCGACAGCCTGACAGCGGACTGGCCGTCCATCGGCCTTCCGGTCTCCGGAGGGCATCCGCGCATCACGCTGCTCCCCGATACCAGCAACCATGGCCCGGTCACGCTCACCCTGCCCGGCACGGGTGCGGTACCCGTCGTCAAGTATGCGATCGAGCCGCTCGACAGCGCTGACCTGCAAGCGGGCATCCCTGTCGATCTGGTCTACGATGGCATGGCCTGGCAGGTCATTTCCCCTCTGCCCCATGCCTGCCCGCCCGGCATGTTCCCAGCCTCCAGGGATGTCTGCATGGAGCGGCTACCAACGCCATCCTCGAACTTCTACGGCGCCGCCAATGGCTGCGCGAACCGGCAGCGCCGCATGTGCAGCTTTGGTGAATGGATCGCCGCTTGCACGATGACGAATGGCATCCTTCTGGGCAGCATCGTGGACTATGAATGGGTGGACCACGCGGCGAACAGCACCAATGACGCCAAATCGATGGGGCTGAACAACAACACCTTCCTACCGGACTGTTACGCTGGCAGCACCCGGGTTCCGCTCACCGTGCTCTCCTATCGATGCTGCACCGACCGATGAGGACCACCGCGCTGATCGTTGCTGCCTGCGGTGGGTTGACCATGCCTGCGCAGGTCCTCCTCGATGCGCCCCTGAACTTCACTGCGGTCGACAGCTCGTTGCGGCAGGTGGACGGGCTTGCGCAACCGCTCGATGAGACGGACCTGATCACCCTTTCAACGGCCCGAGCAGGGGGCGTGCACTGGGCCAGTGCGGGAGGAACCGCCAACGCCATCACCCTGGCGGCCCGCCCTCCGGTAACGGCGTACCGACAAGGTCTTCGCCTTCGCTTCATCCCCACGGTCACGGCCGGACCCTCCCCCACCCTCAATGTGGACGGACTGGGGCCGGTGCCGGTGCGGGGGCCGGAGTTCACGCCTCCCCCCACGGGCAGCATCGTGCCCGGACGGCTTGCCGAGGTGATCTGGACCGACAGCGTGTTCCGCCTCAATCCGCGACCCGTGGATGGATGCCCTGTGGGGTTCCTGCAGGTGCACGATGGTCTCTGCATGCAACAAGCGGAGGGGGCCAATGTCTCCATCTTCACCGCCCTTCGCCAGTGCGCCGACCGCGGAGCACGCTTGTGCACCTGGGATGAGTATCTCTATGCCTGCACGGTGCTCGGTGGCCAATTGACCGGCGTCTTCAACGACTGGGAGTGGATCGACGATACGAGCGACCACACCCACACCTCCAATCAGGCCGGCAGGTACTACTGCGCGCAACAGCGGGCCGTGAACGCCGTGGATGACCCCGCCGCCTACGCCCGCGCTCGCTGCTGTTACCACATCCGTTGAACATGTACGCCCTCCCGCTCCTGGCCTGCCTGCTGATCGCTGCATCGGTCCATGCACAGGTCGAGGTCGACCGTCCTGTGCTGCTGACCTCCCCTTCGGACAGTGCGCGACGCGTCATGGGACTGAGCGACCCCTTGGAAGAAGAAGATGCCCTCAATGCCCGATCGGCCGCCTTGGGCTCCTTCAGGTCGGCCACGGCCAGTGGTGGACCGAACGCTTGGAGCGCGGCCCTGACGCCCACCCTGGTGACCACGCCGCCACCTGGTCTGGAGCTCCTTCTCCGCATCCCGTACATGAACACCGGCGCCGTTTCGCTCACGCTCGATGGCCTAGGCCCCTTCGCTGTGGAAGAGGCCCCGGGAGACCCATTGGACAGTGCCGATGTGCCTGCCGGGCTGATGGCGCGGCTCCTCTTCGACGGATCCGCCTTTCAGTTGGTGAACGGCCGGCCGGCCCGGTCGCGTTCCTGCCCATCCGGGTTCGTGGAGGTGACCTCGCAGTTCTGTATTGAACCCGACCAACGGGATACGGTCGATTTCCAAGAGGCCGCCCTTGTGTGCGGTGCGCTCGGTGCGCGCCTCTGCACCTGGGGAGAGTTCTACGTCGCCTGCGTCCGTGCCAGCCAGCTCGGCCTCAACGACATGGTCGGCGATTGGGAGTGGACCAACAACTCGGCCAACGGTAACATGGGCGTGCGTGTGGTTGGCGTCACCTCCTGCACTATCGGTGGCACCGCCTTTGCCCTCGACCCACCGGCACGCAGCTTCCGCTGCTGCTTCAGGCACTGACCCCACCGGGCGATCTCGCATTTTCGCGCGCCGCCCCATGCTGTTCAACAGCCTCACCTTCGCGCTTTTCCTGCCGGTGGTCTTCGCCCTCTACTGGGGCGTGTTCCGCTCGGTGACCGGGCGCAACCTCCTGCTCATCGTGGCCGGCTGCGTGTTCTACGGCTGGTGGGACTGGCGCTTCCTGCTCCTGCTGGCCGCCACCAGCATGACCGACTACGGGGTGGCCCTCGCGATGGACCGGACCACAGGCCGGATCGCCCGCAAGCGCTGGCTCGCCGTGAGCCTGGTGGGCAACCTCGGCACCCTGGGCATCTTCAAGTACCACGACTTCTTCGCCACCTCCCTGGCCGATGCGCTGTCGCGTGCGGGCATCGGGTACGATCCGCTGCTGCTGCACGTGGTGCTTCCGGTGGGCATCAGCTTCTACACCTTCCAGGCCCTGAGCTACACCATCGACGTGTACCGCGGTCGCATCGGGCCCGTCCGCGACCTGCCCACCTACCTGGCCTTCATCGCCTTCTTCCCACAGCTGTGCGCCGGGCCCATCGAACGCGCCAGCCACATGCTGCCCCAGTTCGCCCGGCAGCGCGTGCTGAACACTGCACTGGCCACCGATGGCCTGCGCCAGATGCTCTGGGGCCTCTTCAAGAAGGTGGTGGTGGCCGACAACTGCGCCACCCTGGTGGACCGCATCTTCACCGACAGCGACCACCTGCCCGGCCCCCTGCTTGCCCTTGGAGCAATACTCTTCGCCCTGCAGATCTACGGCGACTTCAGCGGCTACAGCGACATCGCCATCGGTTGCGCCCGCCTCTTCGGCTTCGAGCTGATGCGCAACTTCGCGTTCCCTTACTTCAGCCGGGACATCGCCGAGTTCTGGCGCCGCTGGCACATCAGCCTCAGCACCTGGTTCCGCGACTACGTGTACATCCCCCTCGGTGGCAGCCGCGGCGGCACCTGGATGAGCGTGCGCAACACCTTCGCGATCTTCCTCCTCAGCGGGTTCTGGCACGGCGCCAACTGGACCTTCCTGGCGTGGGGCTTCCTGAACGCGGTGTACTTCCTGCCCCTCCTTCTGGGCCGACGCAACCGCGCCCATCTCGGCACGGTGGCTCCGGGCCGGCTGCTCCCCTCCCTCGGTGATGCCATGAGGATCGCCGCCACCTTCACCCTCACGTGCCTGGCCTGGGTCTTCTTCCGCGCCGAGGACCTCGGCCATGCCTTCCGCTATCTGGGCCGCATGGCCGACGGCTGGTCGCGCGCGGGGGCCTGGCAGCGGTGCCTGGCGGTCCTGGGCGATCACTACCTCCTGGCCCCGGCCATGGCCTGCGCCGTGCTCCTCTTCGCCGTGGAATGGGTGCAACGCGAGCACGCGCACGGGCTGGAGCGCCTGCCCGCGCAACGTCCGCTGCGCTGGGCCATCTACCTGGGCGTGCTGGCCGCCGTGGTCTTCGCCGGCGATCATGGCGAACAGCAGTTCATCTACTTCCAGTTCTGAGCCATGGCCGCCTTCCTCCGTCGTGCGTTCGGCTTCGCCCTCCTCGCGGCCGTGTTCGCCGTGGCCCTGCATGCGCTGCTGATGCACGGCCTGCGCAGCCGCACCACCGATGTGTTCGGCGTGTGGAACGATGTGGTCTCCGGTCGCGCGACCGCGGATGTCCTCTTCACCGGCAGCAGCCGCAGCCTGGTGCACTTCGACGCGGCCGCCATCACTTCGCGCACAGGCCTCCGCGCCTACAACATCGGCATGGACGGCACCCAGCTCGACCTGCAGCTCGGCCGCCTGCGCACCTACCTGGCCCACCATCCGGCGCCGCGGCTCGTGGTGCAGGAGGTGGACATCATCAGCCTGGAACCGGACAGCGGCCTCTACTTCGCGCAGCAGTACGCCCCCTACCTGCGTGAGCCTGCGGTGTATGAGACTGTGCGTCGGGTGGCGCCCGATCACTGGAAGGACCGCTGGCTGCCGCTGTATCCGTTCATGCGCCATGGCCCGGGACTCACCGCGCTGGCGGTGCAGGGCCTGCTGGGCCTGGAGGACACCCTGAACGACCCCGTTCACCTCGGCTTCGAGCTGCGCGACTGGCCGTGGGAGGGCTCGTTCGACAACTTCCTGCGCGAGCATCCGGACGGGATGCGCTACCACGAGAGCCCGCACGCGGTGGCCACCCTGCGCACCCTCATCCGCACCGCACGGGCCGCCGGATCACGGGTGGCGCTCTGCTATACGCCCGAGCTGGTGGAGAACCAGCGCATCACCCTGAACCGCGCATCGATCATGGGCACGTTCGCGCAAGTGGCACGGGAGGAGGGCGTGCCCTTCTGGGACCTGTCCACCGCCCCGTTCTGCGGCGACCGCAGCTTCTTCTACAACTCGCAGCACCTGAACGCGCGTGGTGTGGCGCACCTCACCCCGATGGTGGCGGACAGCATCACGGTGCTGATGGCACGCGCGGATCAGTCGCCCAGCGCCCGGCCGTAGAGCTCGATGAGGCGGGCGTTGCGCACGCGGATGTCGAACTTCTCCCGCACGACCTCCAGCGAGGCGTCGCCCATGCGCCGCAGCAGGGCGGCATCGTCCATCAGGCGGCGCAGGTGCAGCACGATGTCGTCCGCGATGGTGTCGCTGTCCCGGCCCTCCACCTCCAGCAGCCACCCGTTGCGGTCGTGCTGCACGATCTCGGGCAGGCTGCTGATCCGCGAGCCGATCACCGGCAGCTGGGCGCCCATGGCCTCCAGGATGGTGTTGTTGAACGGGTCGGCGAAGGTCGTGCTGACGAAGACGTCCGCCGTGCGCATGTGCTGCAGCAGGGCCGCGTGCGGCAACCCGCGGTGCAGGGTGATGCGCGGGTCATCGGCGATGGTCCGCTCGGCCCACTGCCGGTCCGCGTCCGTGGGGAACACGCCCCAGTCCACCTCCAGGCCGCTCACGATCACCAGCCGGACCTCCGGGCGCCCCAGCCGCTGGAAGGCCTTGAGCAGCTCGATGCCGCCCTTGCGGTAGAAGCCGTTGCCGGCGAAGAGGATGGTGAAGGTGTTCGCGTCCTTCTCGCCCCGTGTGTACTGCTCCACCGCCCGGTACACCACGTGCATCTTGGCCGGGTCCACCCCGGCGGCCACCAGCTTGTCGCGGTTCATGCGATGGGTGTGCTCGCTGGTGTAGAACAGCGCGCGACAATCATCCGAGGCCAGCCGCCGAAGCCCCCAGCGGAACAGCGGATGGTCCTCGCGCATGGGCTTGTAGCGCGGCAGATAGCTCTCCACCTCGATCACCCACGGATGCCGGTTGGCCACGATGCAGTTGTAGGTGTGGAACAGGTCGCAGCGCTTCACCGGGAAGAAGTAGCGCGTGTGCCACAGAAAGGCGCTCACGATGCCCGACATGTGCCACGGGATGTCCACCATCCGGGAGTAGCGGTAGCCCTCCGGCGGATGGCTGAACACATAGTGCTGCCAGTAGCGCGTCTTGTGCGAGATGCCGATGACGCGGGAACCCATGGGTCAGCGGGCGGCCACCGCCTCGGTGCGGAACCACGCGTGGAAGCGCGCGAGCCCCTCGGCCAGCGGCGTGCTCGGATGGAGGCCCAGGTCGCGCCCCGCCTTGCTGACGTCGGCGAAGGTGCGTGGCACGTCGCCCGGCTGCTCCGGCCGCACCTCCACCACCGCCGTGCGGCCCACCTCGCGCTCGATGGCCGCGATGAGCTCCCGCAGCATCACCGTGCCGCTGTTGCCCAGGTTGTACACCTCGTACGCCGCGCCCTTGCTGCGCTCCATCGCCGCGCGCACCCCCGACACGATGTCGTCCACATAGGTGTAGTCGCGTTGTGTGGTGCCGTCGCCGAACTGCAGGATCGTGTCCCCGGCGGCCACCTTGCGGAAGAACTGATGGATGGCCAGGTCGGGCCGCTGGCGCGGGCCGTAGACCGTGAAGAAGCGCAGCACCGTGACCTGCAGGCCGTGCAGCGCGGAGTGCACCCGCGCGAACTGCTCGGCGGCCAGCTTGGTGGCGGCGTAGGGGCTGATGGGCACCAGGCCATGCTCGCTCTCCTTCCACGGCACGTTCGGGTTCTCGCCGTAGACGCTGCTGCTGCTGGCGAGGATGAAGTGCGGCACCTTGCGGCGGCGTGCCATCTCCAGCAGGGCCAGCGTGCCGGTGACGTTCACGCGGTGGTAGCCGATGGGGTCGGCGATGCTGGGCCGCACACCGGCCTTGGCCGCGATGTGCACGATGAGGTCGATCGGCGCCTCCCCCAGCAACGCGTCCAGATCGGGCGCCAGCAGGTCCGCCTCCACCACGCGCAGCTGCGGATGGCCGAGCGCAGCGGCCAGGTTGCGCTCCTTCACCGCCCGTGGATAGAACGGGTCGAAGTTGTCCAGCACGGTGATCCGCCAGCCGCCCTCGGCGAGCAGCCGGTCCACGAGGTGGCTCCCGATGAAGCCCGCCCCGCCCGTGATGAGCACGTGCCTGTCCATGGTGCGCAAAGGCCCGCAAAGCTAACCGGATGGGGGTTGGCCCCATGCAGCCCGTACGCTCCAAGGTCCATTCCAACCAACCTCCAACACAGTCGACGGCAGAGAAGTCCCGCCTCCGCCAATGGCTACGGCTACTCCACCGCCACATTCCCCCCCGCCAGCCAGCGCTTTTCATCCGCCAGGTGCAGGTGGTAGACGCCGGGGACGAAGGGCGTGAGGGGGAGCAGGTGCGAGAGCGTGGTGCCGTTCAACGGTACGGTCTCCCGCAGCACCTCCCGGCCCGAGGCGTCCAGCAGCACGGCCTGCACCGAGCCCGTGGGCCTGTACCCAGACGGCAGCTCCAGCTCCAGCTGCACATGATCCGTGGCGGGGTTGGGCCATAACCGCAGCCGCTCCTGCAAGCTGACCTCATACTCCTGCACCCCCACCAGATGGCAGCCCGGCACCACGCAGCCCAGGCTGTCGGTCTTGATCACGTAAGCGGTCTGGAGCCCCGGATGCCCGCC
>Ga0073899_10002783_pt1 | contig 15589 bp, 13 predicted proteins | sample KloWWTmetaKNB5Ph_FD_88975 | JGI IMG/M metagenome (GOLD analysis project Ga0073899, IMG submission 88975) | Active sludge microbial communities from Klosterneuburg, Austria, studying microevolution and ecology of nitrifiers - Klosterneuburg... | ecosystem: Engineered > WWTP > Aerobic digester >...
CTGCGGCAATCCCTTCTGAGGTGGAAGCTCCGACTTCCAGTCCAGGTCGTCGGACTCCGTCGCACCAGCCGCGACAGCAGAATCGAGCAGTTCGTCCGTCAACGGACCGGGGCCGCGACCGAGGGCGCGGTGGAGGGCAGTGAAACTCATATGACAAGCGTAGGGATGACCACCGACAACGTGCTGAGGGAGCGGCCAAGGTTCAGAACCTTGCTGTCACATCTCAACGTCGCTTCGCGCCTCCCGCGAGGTGCTATGAGCAGGTTGGCTCCGCACCGCCGCAACGGAACCCCTGCTGTCTACTGGCTGCCCGATCATCTGGTCGAGATCGGTCGAATCTGCCACCAACCGGGCCTCCCCACTGTGCAGTAGCCGGTGTGGCCCGACACTCGCCGCGCTCGTGACGGGGCCAGGGACGGCGCCGACTGCGCGGCCGAGCTGATGTGCTTCGTGTGCGACCTTCATCGATCCCGACCGCGCGCCTGCCTCAACCACGACAGTTGCTGCGGATAGCGCTGCCATCAACCGCGCACGGGCCAGGAACCGATGGCGAGTCGGTGTTGCACCTGGTGCCACTTCGCTGACCAGAAGACCGACATCGGCGAGAAGACCGAGCAGTTCCCGGTGGCCCGCTGGATACGGGCGATCAACTCCGTTCGCCAGGACTGCGATGGTGTCGCCACCGATCGCGAGCGCCGCGCGATGGGCAGCGCCTTCAATGCCGTAGGCACCGCCTGCGACGACGATCCGCTCGGCGGCAGCCAGATCGGAGGCGAGCGACCCGGCAACGTGCTCGCCGTAGGAGGTTGCGGCTCGCGCACCGGTGACGGTCGCGAGGTTGGCGAGCGGGCGTGCGAGGAACGACGAGGCTCCGCGAGTCCAAAGCACGTAGGGAGCTCGCTCACCAAGATCGCTGAGCGAGCCGGGCCACTCGTCGTCGCCGGGGATCAGGACGCCGAGCCCGGTTCGTCGTGCTTGGAGGAGACGCTCGTTGAGTGAGTCAATGCCCGGAGTGGCGAAGTGTCCGCGCCAGACTTGGGCGTCAACGTCGCCGAGGCCAGGTACAGGGCTGTCGGACTCAGCCAGCCGCAGAGTTTCGACGCCGCCGACCGTGGCGAGTAGGTGACCCGTCACTGCGTCGTCCGGTTCAACGAGCATCGAAAGCACCATCCGCGCGGTGCGCTCATCTCGTGCGATCTCACTCAAGCTCGGCATGGTCGTGTTCCTCTCGGGCTCCTGCCTGAGAGGTGCGCAGAGAGCAGCCAGGTCCGTCTTCCGTGCGCGCCAAGCCAGGCGTAGAGTGGAAGACGAGGCAGGTTCTCCTCATATTGCGGGTCCTCCGGGATGGCCCTCGGGCACTCATACACGTTCTGCCTCCTCGACGGAGAAACACGTGTGTTGAGAGGCCCGCCATGTTCCGCTTCATCTGGACGCTCAGCGTCCGTACCCGCAACTTCCTCCACCGCTACATGCCGAGCAACCGGCTGCTCGCTGCCATCCGCACGCGCCGCGGTCTCAAGTGGGGGCTCCCTGCCATGCTCGTTGCCGCCCCGTACATCCTGGTCGCAACCATCTGCTCCAGCCTCATCGCCGACGGCGGCCCCGGCTGGCTTCACCTGGTCGTACTCTGGGGGTGCTGGAACGCCTTGAAGTTCATCCTCATGGGGCCGATCAGCGTCGTACTGCTCGTCCGCGCGCGCATCCGCGGGGCGATGACCCGTCGCGACCAGCGGCGCGAAGCGCGTGCCGAAGAGCGCGAACCGCTCGTGCTCGCGTAGGCCCTCGTCCAGAGCGCATCGCGAGTCAGGAGGCAGTGGCCATCCGGCTGCGTCGCCCACCGCCCTCGCGAATCGGAGCGCCATGCTCGGCCAGCGCGCGGCGAACTGCCTGAGGCCCCGCACCGACCTTCAAGCCGACCTCTACCAGCGTCAACCCGCTGTCGTAGAGGTCGGCTGCTTCATGAATGCGGGAAGGGTCGAATCGTCCACGGCGAATCGGGACTTTCCGCCGTGTCAGATGCTCCGCCACCGTCCGACGGTGGATACCGAAGCGTGAGGCCAGCTCCACGAGCGTCGCGCCGTCGCGGTACCTCGCCACCAGCTCGTCGACCTGCTCGGCCCGAAGAAGGGTTTGAGCCATCCCAAGTGAACGCACCATCCGGCCCCTGGAGTCCACCACGGAGGGGTGAGACGAGCGTCGGTCCTGCTTGTAGGACCCCCGCGACCTGCGCAAAGATAGGGTCTTCAGGTGTGGGCAGGGGTTCTCAAACTCTCTACGGAGGTCCACCCCACGCACAGGGCTCGCCCTCTTGCCAACGCCGAAACCGTAGATCAGACCTGAAACACGATCTACGACAAGGTCGGCGACAGGCTGGTGCACGCGCTCATGTCCAGAAGTCGCACCCGGCCGTAGGTGCCTCTTCCTCCTCGCTCGGCCACAGGCGCGGAATACCGGCCATTGAGGGTCAAGCGGTCTCGCCGTCTCCGCGCTCGGGTGGATGGATGAGCTGCAAGTTCGAGACACCACCCTGGTTCACGCAGTCTTGAGCGAGGTCATGGACATGCCAGTAGAAGTCCAAATCAGGCTCGGCGGCGTTGACTGTGAGTTCGACCGGCGTGTACCGGCGCAGTGGGACGGATACTCCGTCGTAGGAGCGACCAAACTGGTCGATCGTCGAGATAGATAGCGGCTGTTGGCCAGTCCAGTCGATTCCGACGCGGATGTCGTACTCGTCGCTACCTGTCGCGGCCGCCGTCGTTCGGACCAGCGCCATGAGGTCTGCAACAGCACATTCGATGGCTGTGGACTGAACCTGCCAGCCATCGAAGTATTCTCCGCTGCTCATGAGGTGCCCTCCAACTGCTGCTGCCATCGTGACCGATCCGTCGTGGTGGATGCTCACCCACGCCTCCTTCCAGATTGCACGTTCGGCTGTAGCGCTGTTGACGGCCAGCCACCGCCGCAGGCCCGGTCGTGGGTTGTAGCAGTCGACGCTCTCCAGTGGGTGAATGCCGCCGCGGGTTGCGTAGGAGAGCGCGAGGCGTTCGGTCTTGGTGAGAACGGCACGGGCTTCGTCGCGCGTGAGCCGACTGCCGACGCGAGGCAGGCGTGGGTGGGCAATTGCGATCAGCCAAGCGCGAGTCTCTGAGTCGCGGCCGGCTGCTGCTTCCGCGTACAACATGTTCAGGACCTCGGTGGCGTGGCGGCGCTCGTCGAGGCGGGCACGGTACATCGACTCGATCTGGCGCTCCTTCATCCATACCGTGTCGGCGTCGTTTCGAATGGGCGCGCCGAAGTAGTCACCCTTGTAGATGAGGTGCGGTCCATCGACGCTGGCGGGTACCTCGACGACGACAGATCGCCCGCCCGCCGCCGAACCAAGCCGATGCACGTTCAGGCCGAACACCGGTGGAGTGATCGCGGTGATCGCGACGCTACGAAGGGACCGCTCATAGCCCTCATCGAAATCTCCGATATCGACGCGTTCGGTCGCTGCCTTCTGCCTCTCGCGTACCCCGAAAACGATGACACCACCGCCGCTGTTCGCCATGGCCGCAACGTCCTTCGGGAAGTCAGTCTGCGGCAATCCCTTCTGCGGCGGGAGTTCCGACTTCCAGTCCAGGTCGTCGGACTCGGTGGCGCCAGCCGCGATCGCCGCATCGAGCAACTCGTCAGTCAACGGCCCGGGACCATGACCGATGACGCGATGCAGGGCAGTGAAGCTCATACATCAAGCGTAGAGACGACCACCGACAACGTATTGAGTGAACTGGGGGTCAGAGCCAAACCGTCGGATGTCCACCACTGTGCGCGGCTCCCGTCAGGTGCTTCGGGCAGGCTGGCTCCGCATGGCAACGGAACGCCCGCCAAGAACTCCGTCCGATCATCACTCCAACGTGGGTCGAGTCGGTGACCAGCCCGGCCTCGCCACTCTGCAGAAATCGGGGCGGCCCGACACTCGTCGCACTGGTGACGCCGACGACGGCGTCCCAGGCGATCCGCGTGAGGTCGCGCTCGCGGGCATCCCTCACGGCACCGGCTCGCCGTCGCGCAGCCGCCCGAACGCCGGGGGCGGGTCGGACCGCTCCGGATCGCGGTCGAAGATTCGATCCAGCCAGTCGAACACGACGAGATGAGCGAGGGCCAGGTTGGTGACCTGGCAATGGGCGTCGCCGTCCTCGCGCCGGAATGCCCGTACGGTGACGCGGCGACCGTCCCGAGCCATGCTGGCGGCCAGGTCCTCGGTCTGTCTGCGAAGCTCGGCGGCCTCGCCCTCCCCCAGCAGAAACAGGCTCGGACAGGTGATCGCCGCATCGTCGACGACCGGCGCTTCGGACCGCACCCGGGCCACAGCCTCGGCGAAGTCCGGCGTGCCGAACTGCCAGGCGTACTTCTTGAGGCTGACATCGAGGATCGCGTCGGTTCGACCCAGGAGGGTGGCGATCGTGTTGAGCAGCCACCCAGGAGCGCGCACCGCGGACCCCAGTTCTCGTTCGAACAGGCGCGCCATGTCGGTGATCGGGGTGCTGGCGATCCAGGCCTGGATCCGCGGGTCGGCGGCAACCGCCTGCGCGGTGAAGTAGCCCCCTCCGCTCAGTCCGTAGGTTGCGATTCGTGGGTCCGGTGACGTGGCGTGGCCCGCCAGCCAGTCGAGGCACGCCCCGATCGACCCTGACGCCTCGTGCCGGAATGTGAACCCCGCCGCCGGGGTGTTGCCCTGGCCCGGCAGATCGACCATGAGGGCGTGGTAACCGCGTCGCCACGCGGGATACCCACCGAAGTAGAAGAGGTCTTCGCGGAAGGTGTCACCGCCTCCGATCACCAGCAGCGTCGGCCTCGGGAAGCCGTCGACCTCCAGGTAGTAGCCGGGCAGGGTACCGTGCTCGAACGGCACCTCGACCGCGCGCAGCGGGACCCCTGCCAGATCGATGGCTCGCTCGAACTCCTGCTCCATGCTCGACACTCCTGACCTCCACGCCGAGGTGGTGGGGTCCTCGTAGTGCAGCGCGAAGCGTCGTGCGTAGGCGGCTCCGAAGGCCGGGTGTGCCGCGGCGCGCCGATGACCCTGGGCCTCGAAGCGCCGCCCGCGCTCGGACAGCGCCTCGCTCTGCCGACCGAACGATCGCCGCCAACTGCGCGGATCGCCGTCCTTGACGGTGGCCACGGCGGCCAGTACCTCACCGGGACCGGGACCGACGATCTGGCTGACGCCGAGCGCCCAGGTGAACGCGAAGTCCATGTCGCCGTTCCTGAACTTCGTCCGCGTCGACTGGCGACGCAGCAGTCCGTCCTCCCCGGCCATGGTGTGACCCGCCCCTCCCGCTGCGCTTTCGCGACGACCGCCGTACGCTACGATCGTAGCGCTACGTGGGTAGCGAGGAGGCCTGGATGCCACGAACGACCGAGCGCCGCGAACTGCTCGCCGACGCGGCCGTCCGCGTGCTCGCCGACGCCGGCATTCACGGGCTGACGCATCGAGCGGTGGACGCCCGAGCAAGCGTGCCGGTGGGGACGACGTCGCGCTACTTCCGTACCCGGGCCTCCCTGCTGCGGATCGCGGCCGAAACGATCCGTGATCATCACCGCGCTTACCTCGAAAACCTGGCGGAGACCAGCCGCCCCGGCGCACCGGACCTCGCGGAAGTGCTCGCGCGGATCCTCGCCGACGGGGAACGGACCCAGCGCGACCTCTACCTCGCCCGGATCGAGCTCGCTCTGGAATCACGGCGCACCGCAGAGCTCCGCCCCATCCTGGAGGAAATGCGCACTCTGAGCATCACCGCCGCCCGGCGGTTGGCCGGCGGCGCCGGCATCGAGTTGAGCGAGACCGAGACCGACCTGCTCGGCACCCTGCTGGTCGGGATCACGCTGGACCGCGTCACCCTGGGGCGCCCACGCGCGAACCCGACGACCCTGGCCGGGTCGCTCATCGGCGCGCTCGGGCGTTCCGCCCCGTCGACGCTGCTCGCGCCGACGGCCGACTGAACTCTCTCCGCGACGACCTCAACGAACCCCGACCCGGCTACGACGCCGGGTCGTGCTGGCTGAAGGCCGAGTCGAACGACGTCGCGCTGGGCTCGAAGTCGAACCCGCGCAGCAGCCGGAGCGCCTCGGGAGCCCCCTGCAGCCGATCCATGCCGGCGTCCTCCCACTCCACGGAGATCGGACCGTCGTAGCCGATCGACGTGAGGGTCCGGAAGGCGTCCTCCCAGTGGATGTCGCCGCGGCCGGCCGAGACGAACGTCCAGCCTCGGCGGGGGTCGGCCCACGGGAGATGGGACGAGAGGATGCCCGCGCGGCCGTTGCCCATTCGCATCCGGGTGTCCTTGCAGTCCACGTGGTAGATGCGATCGGCGAAGTCGGTGATGAAGGCCAGCGGGTCGAGGCCCTGCCAGACCATGTGGGAGGGATCCCAGTTCAGGCCGAAGGCCGGTCGATGCCCGATCGCCTCCGGCGTGCGTTGGGTCGACCAGTAGTCGTAGGCGATCTCGGAGGGATGGACCTCATGGGCGAAGCGGACCCCGCACTCGTCGAACACGTCGAGGATCGGGTTCCAGCGGTCGGCGAAGTCCTGGTAGCCGGCCTCGATGACCTCGGCCGGTACCGGCGGGAACATGGCCACGTACTGCCAGATCCGCGAGCCGGTGAACCCGACGACGGTCGACACGCCGAGCGCCTTGGCGAGCCGCGCGGTGTTCTTCAGCTCCTCGGCCGCCCGCTGCCGCACTCCCTCGGGATCGCCGTCGCCCCACACCCGGGGACCCACGATCGCCTGGTGGCGGAAGTCGATCGGGTCGTCGCAGACGGCCTGGCCCTTGAGGTGGTTGGAGATGGCCCAGAGCTTCAGCCCGTGCCTCTCCAGGATGCCGAGCCGGTCGGCGATGTAGGCCTCGTCGTCCCAGCGCCACGCGTCGAGGTGCTCGCCGGACACGGCGATCTCCAGGCCGTCGTAGCCCCAGCCGGAGGCGTACTCGGCCACCGTTTCGAGGGGGAGGTCGGCCCACTGGCCGGTGAACAGGGTGAACGGACGGGGCATCGTGACCTCTCGAGACTGACTAGAGCCGGACGTTGACGGACTGGGCGGCGGCGGACCGTTCGATCGCGCCGAGGACGCGCTGCACCTGCAGGCCGTCCTCGAACGACGGCCGCGGTGGGCGGCCCTCGCCGATGGCGAGCAGGAAGTCGCGGATCTCGTGGGTGAACGTGTGCTCCCACCCGATGACGTGACCCTGGGGCCACCAGGCCCCCAGGTAGGGGTGCTCGGGCTCGGTGACGACGATGCGGCGGAAGCCCTGCTCGGTCACCGGCCCGTCGGCGTCGAGGAACTCGAGCTCGTTGAGCCGCTCCAGGTCGAAGGCGAGAGAGCCCCCCGTGCCGTACATCTCCAGCCGCAACGAGTTCTTGCGGCCAAGCGCCACGCGCGACACCTCGATCGACGCCACCGCGCCGCCCGCCAGCGACAAGGTGGCCCAGGCGGCGTCGTCCACGGTGACGGCCTCGGCTCCGTTCGGGCCGGGACGGGTCTCGACGAAGGTGTGCAGCCGTCCGGACGCGTCGGTGACCGTGTCGTCGAGGAGGAACTGCACCAGGTCGATCGCGTGGCTCGCGATGTCGCCCAGTGCCCCCGACCCCGCGGTCTCCTTGCGGAGCCGCCAGGTCATCGGGGCCAGCTCGTCGACGAGCCAGTCCTGGAGGTAGGAGGCGCGCACCTGCCGGACCGTGCCGAGCCGCCCCGCGGCGACGAGCTCCCGGGCGAACGCCAGCGCGGGCACCCGGCGGTAGTTGAAGCCGACCATGGACTGCACGCCGTGAGTGCGTGCCTCCTGGGCCGCGGCGACCATCGCGGCGGACTCCTCGGGCGAGTTCGCCAGTGGCTTCTCCACGAGCACGTGCTTGCCGGCTGCCAGAGCCACGATCGCGATCTCGGCGTGCATCCAGCCCGGCGCGCAGATGTCGACGATGTGCACGTCGTCGCGGGCGATCACCGCGCGCCAGTCGGTGGCCGACTCGCTCCAGCCGTAGCGGGCGGCCGCGTCGGCGACCTTGCCGGCGTCGCGACCGACCAGCACGCGCTGCTCGACCGCGGGCACGTCGAAGTACGAGGCGACGTTGCGCCACGCCTGCGAGTGCGCCTTGCCCATGAAGGCGTAGCCGATCGCCGCGACGCCCAGGGCCGCGGGCCGGCCGGAGCCACCGTTCATCGGGACGCTCCCGTCAGCGTGGCCTCGTTCGGGGACCAGTCCTCCGGGACGGGGGCCGAGACGGGAGCGCTGCTGTTCAACTCGACGAACGCGCCCGACTCGATCGACTCCGCCGCCGACACCATGGTGTCGAGCACGTGATAGGCCAGGTGCCCGGACGCGCGATGCGGGACCCCGGCCCGGATGGCCCGCGCCATGTCGAGCACCCCCAGCCCACGGCCGTTCGCCGGACCGCTCGTCGCGACGGGCGTCCCCTCCTCGTCGCCGGGGCGGTGGACCTCCAGCCGGCCGTCGAAGAAGTTCGGGTCCGGGATGGACAGGACCGCCTCGGTGCCGGTGATCTCCACGAACCCCATGCGCAGCCGCGGCGATTCGAAGCTGAAGATGCTGGTGGACGACGCCCCGCCGTCGAACTGCCCGAGCAGGCTGACGTGGGTGGGCACCTCGACGTCGAACTCCTCCCCCGCCCGCGGTCCCGACCCGACCACCCGTGTCGCTTTGGACCGGGAGCCGATCGCCGCGACCCGTCGGAAGCTGCCGAAGATCTGCGTGAGTGCCGTGATGTAGTAGGGACCCATGTCGAACAGGGGCCCCGCGCCGCGCTGGTAGAGGAACGCCGGGTTGGGGTGCCACCCCTCGGGTCCCGGCACCTGGAACAGGGTGAGCGCCGTCAGGGGCACGCCGATGTCGCCGCGCTCGATCACCCGACGAGCCGTCTGCAGCCCGGCCCCGAGGAAGGTGTCCGGTGCACAGCCGACCCGGAGGCCCCGTTCGGTGGCCTCGGCGAGCAAAGCTTGGCCGCTCGCCCGGTCCAGCGCGATCGGCTTCTCGCTGAACACGTGCTTGCCGGCCCGGATCGCGGCCAGGTCCACCGCCACGTGGGCCGATGGGATCGTCAGGTTCAGCACGATCTCGACGTCCGGGTCGTCCAGGGCGAGGTCGGGGGACCCGTGGCGTTCGATCCCGTACTCCGCGGCCCGCGCCGCTGCCGCCTCCGGGACGAGGTCGGTCACCGCCACCACCCGCACGTCCGGGAAGGTGGTGAGGTTGTCGAGGTACTGCTTGCTGATGACGCCGGCGCCGACGACGGCGACGCCCACCGGCCCGTCGGTCACCGCGCACCGGCTTCGGTGTTCGCGCTCACGTAGGCGAGCGAGTCGGCCAGTGCCGCGAAGAGGTCGCCCACGTAGGCGTCGAACTCGATCACCGCATAGCGGAGCGCCGGGGGCGCCGCCACCACCGCCGGGACGTCCATGACGCCCTGGCCGGCGGGGACCTGACCCATGACGACCTCCCCCGTCGGGTCGACCGGCTCGACGCCGACGCGTCCCGGGCCGTCCTTGACGTGGATGGCCACGACCTGCGAACCCAGCCGGGTGAGGAGGGCCACGGGGTCCTCCCCGCCCACCTGAGCCCAGTAGGTGTCCACCTCGAGCACCAGGTCGGGGTCGAGCAGGCTCGCGAAGTACTCGAGCGCGCTCGTGCCGCCCACGCGGCTCTCGAGCTCCCACCAGTGATTGTGGTAGCCCACGGTGATGCCGTACGCGGCCGCCTTCTTCGCCGCCGCGTTCAGGGCCGTGGCGATCTCACGGATCGAGGCCTCGTCCTGCCAGTGTTCGGCAGGAACGAAGGGCTCGATGACCGTGGCGATGCCGAGTTGCCGAGCGGCCTCGAAGATGGCGTCCTGGTCGCTCGACAGGAGGGGGGCGTGTGCGGTGGGCGCGGTCAGGCCGGTGTCCGCGAACGCCCGTGCCAGATCGTCGGCGAGGGCAACGAAGTTGTAGGGCTCCACCTGGGTGAAGCCGATCTCCGCCAGCCGCCTCATGGTGCCGGGCAGGTCGTCGGCGATCGCGTCCCGGACCGTGTAGAGCTGGACGGAGATGGACATGCTGTTCCTTTCGAGAGGGGGACGGGACTCAGCGACCGGCGAGGGAGCCGCCGATGCCGCCGACGCTGAAGTACTTGTTCAGGGTGGTGAAGGCGATGGTGAGGCCCACCGGGCTGTCGGCCGAAGCCCGCGAACAGACAAAGGGATGACCGGAAGCGACTGCATCACGAGGAGCCTAGCCTCCGACCGTCCGGGGTTCCCCTCCCCGCGGGGCATTCACCGCAGTGAACTGGACCTGTGCGTCAGGATCTGACCTTTGCACGGGTCAGATCCTGACGTACAGGTCCAGTTCGGCGGGCGGGGAGGGGTGCTGGGGAGGTCGGGCGGGGCCACCCCGCCGGGTCGCGTACTGGTCGACCCGTGAACGCAGCGCCTACCCTGGGGGCATGTGGTCCAAGCGACAGAGCATCGACTATGCGCTGCAACGGCGTCATACGCTGCGGGCGCTGGGTAGCCGCGTCCGGGCGCTCTCGAAGTCCGACGCCTGCGACGCAGACCCGATGCTCGTCAGGGCCGCGCTCCACCACGGGGAACGCTCGGACGTGAGGTGCCCGGTCGGCGACTGCGGCAGGCTGATCAACCTGAGCTACGTGTTCGGCGATCAGCTCGGGCAGTACTCCGGACGCATCAAGACCGTCGCCGAACTCGAGGAGATGCAGAACGAGTACGGCGAGTTCAAGGTGTGCGTCGTGGAGGTCTGCACCGAGTGCGGCTGGAACCACATGATCAGCTCCTACTTGCTGGGGGACGGCGTCACACGGCGCCCGCCCCGCCGGCAGAAGACCGTCGAGGACATCTATGGCTGAACCGACCAAGGGCCCCTCTCGCGCTGCGAAGGGGGTGCCGAGCACGCCCGCCCGGGCCGCAAAGCGGGGGGTGACACCCATGCCGGTCTGGAAGCGGCGGCTCGTGCAGGGCCTGACGGTGACCACCATCCTCGTGCTGGTGCTGGGCCTGCTCGGACTGGGCGGGCTCGCGTTCGCCTACCAGCGCACCGACTTCCCGGACCCGAACACGGCCTTCCAGATGCAGAAGACGACGGTCTTCTACCGTGACGGCACCACGCAGCTCGGCAGCTTCGCCGAGCAGAACCGCACCTCGATCGACTTCGCGCAGATGCCGCAGACCATCAAGGACGCGGTCGTGGCCGCCGAGAACCGCGACTTCTGGACCGACAAGGGCATCTCGATCAGCGGTATCGCCCGCGCGGCGTGGTACATCGTGCGCGGCAAGGAGATGCAGGGCGGGTCGACGATCACCCAGCAATACATCAAGATCCTCTACCTGACCTCGGACCGGACCGCGACGCGCAAGCTGACCGAGTTGCTGCTGGCGGTCAAGATGGGCCGGTCGCTCCCCAAGGAGCAGGTGCTCGAGGGCTACCTGAACACCATCTACTTCGGCCGCGGGGCCTACGGCATCCAGGCAGCGTCGAAGGCGTTCTACATGAAGGACGCCAAGGATCTGACCTACCAGGAGGCGGCCGTCCTGGCGAGCGTGCTCAACAACCCGGGGCTGTTCGACCCGTCCGTTCGGGCGTCCAACATCACGAGGCTGACGGAGCGCTACCACTACGTGCTCGACGGCATGGTCGAGATGGGCAAGCTCACCCCCGCCCAGCGGTCGGCCGCCGAGGCGCTGCCACCCTTCCCGGACGTGCCCAAGTCGCAGCGCTACGGCGGCCCCAACGGCTTCCTGCTCAAGATGGTCGAGGCCGAGCTGGCGTCCGCCAACATCCCCGCCGACATGGTCTCGGGGGGTGGGCTGCAGATCGTCACCACCTTCGACGTGGCAGCTCAGCAGGCCGCGGTCACGTCGGCCCAGAAGTGGACGGTGGAGGCCGCGTCCAAGGCGCGCACCAAGCAGGACGCGAACCAGCTCCACGCCGCGCTGGCGTCGGTCGAGGTGGGCACCGGTGAGGTGCTCGCCCTCTACGGCGGTCCGGACTACATCGCCAACACCCGTAACTGGGCCACGACCGATCGCATGGCGGCGTCCACCTTCAAGACCTACGCCGTGGCCGCCGGGCTGCGCAACGGCTTCAACCTGCGCACGCAGCTGAACGGCAACACCTTCACGCCCAAGGGCGACACGTCGCCGGTGCGCAACGAGTTCAGCAACCAGTACGGGCAGGTGTCCCTGGTCAAGGCGACCGCCGACTCCATCAACACCGCGTTCGTCGATCTGACCCAGCAGATGAAGAACGGTCCGCAGGAGGTGATCAAGGCCGCGAACGACGCCGGCGTGCCGACAGGTGCCGGCTGGGACGCCAACAACCGCATCGCCCTGGGTACCGCCGAGGCGAGCCCGCTCGACCAGGCGACCGGCTACGCCACGATCTCCAACAACGGCGTCTACGTTCCGAACCACGTGGTGCGAGAGGTGCGTACCGCCAAGGGTGAGGTGCTCTACAAGGCCGCGCCGCAGCAGAAGCAGGCGTTCGCTGCCGACCTGTCCCGCGACGTCACGTTCGCACTGCAGAACGTGGTAAACGAGGGCACCGGGGCGCGCGTCTCGTCGCTCGGCCGCGACATCGCCGGCAAGACGGGCACGGCCGGTGTCGGCGACGACGTGCTGTCGAGCTGGTTCGTGGCCTACACCAAGCAGGTCTCCACGGCGGTCATGTACGTCGCCGGCGACGCCGGCACGGCCGACCTCGATCCCTACGCGCGGCCGGGCGACGCCACCTTCTTCGGCGGCACCTACCCGGCGCTCACCTGGCTGGAGTACATGCAGGTGGCCATGAAGGGCCGCCCGGACCAGAAGTTCGACCCGCCCGCCTACATCAACGGCGGCCGGACTCCGACTCCGGTGCCCACCAGCAGCGCACCGCCCTCGTCGAGCGCTCCGCCGAGCTCGGCGGCACCGTCCGACCCGGCCACCACCTCCGCCCCTCCGCGCACGACGTCGGCAGCCCCCAGCGCGACCCGGCCCACCCAGGCTCAGAGTGGGGGCGGCGGCGGCCAGCAGAGTCAGCCGCCGTCGGCGTCCGGGTCGGCCACGCCGTCCTAGCCCCGTCCTAGTCCTGTCCTAGTCCTGTCCTAGCCCTGGCCTCGTCGGGTCGTGGTCGGGTCCTGGTCCTGTTCTGCTCGGGTCCGGCTTCGGCTCCGCCTCCGGGCCCGACACTAGGCTGACCCGGTGAGCACTCCACCGACCGGCGCCGAGGTCACGCAGGCCCCGTCGCTCTGGGGTGCCGCCATCACCCGGCGGCTGGGCGGTCCGCTCGGACGCCACGCGGCACCGGGGGGCGTCTGGCTGAACGGCGCCATGTGGCTCGTGCTCGTCGGCGCGGTGACCTGGATCGTGCTCATGCTGCGGCAACTGCCCTGCCGGCAGACCGTCGCCGGCCAGACGATCAACACCTTCGTGCGCATGTGCTACTCCGACATCCCCGTGCTCTACCAGGTCCGCGGGCAGGCCCAGGGACAGGCGGTCTACCTCGCCACCGACTGGGAGTACCCCGTGCTGTCGGGCGCCTTCGTGGAGGTGGCGCGCTTCCTGACCGATCTCCTCGGGTTCCGGTCCGGCCCCGACGTCGACGGTCAGCGTGCGCTCGACAACGCCAACGTCTACTTCGCCGTCACCGCGTGCCTGCTCTACGTGTGCTTCGCCGTGCTCGTCGAGGTGCACCGCCGGCTGGCCGCCGGTCACGGCTGGCGCACCGGCCTGATGCTGGCCGTGTCGCCGATCGTCATCGCCGAGGGGTTGATCAACTGGGACCTCTTCGCCGTGATGCTCACCTCGCTCGCGCTCTACCAGTGGTCACGGCGTCGCCCCGGAGTCGCCGGGCTCGTGCTCGGGCTGGCGGTGGCGGCGAAGCTCTATCCCCTGTTCCTGCTGGGCCCGCTGCTGCTGCTCTGCCTGCGGGCGGGCCGCCTGAGGGCGTACGGGCAGCTGCTGGGCGGGGCCGTCGTCAGCTTGCTCGCCGTGAACGTGCCGCTGTATCTCGCGACGCCGTCCGGCTGGCGCTACTTCTGGACGTTCAACAGCGACCGTGGCGCCGACCTCGGGTCGATCTGGTACGTGCTCAAGCTCGGGGGCCTCGAGCTCTCGGTGGGCGCCGTGGGTGCCCTGTCGTTCGGCATCTTCGGCGCGCTCTGCGCCGCCATCGCCGCCCTGTGCCTGCTCGCGCCCGAGCGGCCACGGGTCGGCCAGGTGGCGTTCCTCGTCGTGGCGGCGTTCCTGCTGGTCAACAAGGTGTACTCGCCGCAGTACGCCCTGTGGCTGCTGCCGCTGTTGCTGCTCGCGCGGCCGAAGCTGCGCGACGTGGTCACCTACACCGTGGCGGAACTGGCCTACTTCGCGGCCATCTGGGGGCATCTGGCCGGCACCCTCGTGCCCGGCGGCGGCGGACCGGACCGGGTCTACTGGCTCGCCGTCATGCTGCGGGCCGGGGTCACCCTCTGGCTCTGCGTGGTGGTGGCGATCGACGTGCTGTCGCCCGGCGACGATCCACTGCGCGGCGTCGTGCCCGGTGCCCGTCAGGCCGACGACGAGATCGGCGGGGTGCTCGACGGGGCCCCGGACGCCCCCTTCTTCGCGCGGTTGGTCGCCACGGTTGGCCCCGCCCCCGTCGTCGCCGGCGGACCCGGGGCGGCTCCCGCCTCGGCTGAGGTCGCCCCTCCCGCCGCAGCAGTCGCTGCCGCTCCGGTAGCGCCGGCATCCGGCACCGACCCGGGCCTGGCGGAGTGACGGCGTCCCGCACCCCGCCCCCACGTCGCCGGCGGGCGATCGTCCCCCTGCCGGACGGTCCGCGCCTGGTCGTGCAGGCGTGGGTGGGCAGCAGACTCCTCCTGCTGCTGGCCGGGCTCGGCGTGATGTGGTTCACGGGGCGCTCCGCCGGGGAACTGGTCGCGAACTGGGACGTGCTGCACTTCTTCGGCATCGCCCGCGACGGCTACGCCACGGCGCAGGAAGTGGCGTTCTTCCCCGGGTTGCCCCTGCTGCTGCGGGCCGGGGCCGCGGCGGGGGTGCCGATGGCGGTCGGGGGGGTGGTGTTGTCTCTGGTCGGCTCGGGCTTCGCCGCGTGGGGGCTGTATCGGCTCGGCGGGCCGCGGGCGGGCGTGTTCGCCGCCGTCGCGTGGCTGGTCGCGCCGACGGCGGTCTTCACGGTGGTGCCCTACACCGAGTCGCTCTTCTGCGCCTTCGCGTTCTGGGCCTGGGTCCGGGCCCGCGACGACCGCTGGGCGTGGGCCGCCGCGCTGGCCGCCTGCGCCTCGGCCTTCCGCGTCTCCGGCCTCTTCCTCGTCGCGGCGCTCGCGGTGCTGGCGATCACGCGTCCGGCCGGTCTGCGGGGCGAGCGCGAGAGACGTGCCCGCCTGGCTCGCCTGCCCTGGCTGGCGTTGCCGGTGGCCGTCCTGGCCGCCTATGTCGTCTACCTGCGCGTCACCCAGGGGTCGTGGACCGCCTGGTACGCCGCTCAGGCCGCGGGCTGGCAACGCACCCTGACGTGGCCGTGGGACTCGATCCGGCACACGATCCCGGCGATCGTGCCCGGCGC
>Ga0073899_10002785_pt1 | contig 15576 bp, 9 predicted proteins | sample KloWWTmetaKNB5Ph_FD_88975 | JGI IMG/M metagenome (GOLD analysis project Ga0073899, IMG submission 88975) | Active sludge microbial communities from Klosterneuburg, Austria, studying microevolution and ecology of nitrifiers - Klosterneuburg... | ecosystem: Engineered > WWTP > Aerobic digester >...
GCCTGGGCTCGCTGGATGGCGCCCAGGGCCTCGGGCGAAACGCCCGGGGCCGCCAGCAGGATCGACAGGACGGTGGCCAGCATGTCGGGGAGTATGCGCCTCGGGGCCGCCCCGTGCCACGTTCCCGAGGTCCTCGACGCTCGAGCGCCGGCCTCCGGCTACTCGGTCGCCTCGGGCTTCAGGCGCGTCGTCACGCGGCCGAAGCGGCGCGGCTCGAAACGCTCGAGCAGGCCGGCCGCGCGCGGGCTGCGCGTCTCGGCCAGGTGCTCCTCCAGCAGCTCGCGCACCAGGGACGCCTCCTCGGGCCACAGCTCGCCCAGCTGCACGTACTGCGCGTTGAGCTGGCGCTCGTCGGCGTCGAGCAGGTAGACCACGCCGCCCGTCATCCCGGACCCGAGGTTGAAGCCCGTGGGCCCCAGCACCAGCGCCAGGCCGCCGGTCATGCCCTGGAAGGCGTTGGCCTCGACGCCCTCGACCACGATGCGCGCTCCGCCCCCCTCGTGGCTCTTGCGCAGGCAGATGCCGAAGCGGTTGCCGCCGCGGCCGGCGACGTAGGCCCGTCCGCCCCGCGCCCCGTAGGCGAAGGTGTTGCCCACCAGCGTGGGCGCTGCCGCTGCGGGGAAGGCCGCCTCGGGGACGATCACCAGCTTGCCGCCGTAGGCCGCGGTGAAGCACGAGTCGGCCACCACCCCCTGCATGCGGAACTCCATGCCGCGCACGCAGTAGGCGGCGTAGAAGTGGCCCGCGGCGCCGGTGTGGCGCAGGGCCAGGTGCCCCAGCGCCAGCCCGGCGTCGCCGCAGCGCCGCGCGATCTGGCCAGCCGCGGCCACGCCCACGCAGCGGTCGGCGTTGGTGAGGCGCTGGACCACCTCGGCCGCGTGGCCGTCGAGCGCGCGCCGGACCGCGTCGTCCTCGCGCACCCGCGGCGGCGGCTGGTGCAGCTGGGCCTGGCGCGCCAGGTGCCGGTCGCGCACGCGCCGCGGAGGCGGGCCGACCAGGTGGCCCACGTCGAGCAGCGCCGCCTTGCCCCCCAGGTCGGGGCGCTTCTCGAGCAGGTCGCGGCGCCCGATCACCTCGCCGAGGCGGCGCAACCCGTGGGCCGCCATCAGCGCCCGCATCTCCCCGGCCACCAGCAGCAGGTAGTCGGCCACGTGGCGCGCCCGGCCGCGGAAGCGCGCCACGAGCTGCGGGTCCTGGGTGGCGACGCCCACACTGCAGCCCTGCCGGCGCGTGCCGGTGGGGTCGCCGGGCTGCGGGCCCGCCAGGTGGCACTGGCGCAGCATCGAGCAGCCCAGGGCCACCAGCACCGAGGTGCCGAAGCCGATGCGGTCGGCCCCGAGCAGGGCCAGCTTGAGGGCCTGCTCGCCGGTCTGCACGCCGCCGTCCACGCTGATCTCGACCCGCTCGCGCACGCCCTCCTCGACCAGCATGTCGTGCACCGACGGCAGCACGGCCGGCACCGGCACGCCGGTGTGCTTCTGGTCGCTGCGCTTGGCGGCGCCGGTGCCGCCGCAGCCGTCCGACAGGTGCAGACGGTTGGCCCCGGCGTTGACGCCGCCCATGGCGGCCATCTCGACCCCGTGCGTGGCCACGAACTTGAGCGCGCACGAGACGCGCGGGTTGAGGTGGCGCCAGCTCTCCAGCATGAGCTTGACGTCCTCGATCGAGTAGAGGTTGTGGTTGACGGGCGGCGAGACCAGCTCGAAGCCCGGCTCGCAGCCGCGCTGGGCCGCGACGCGGGGCGAGACCTTGCGCCCCGGCAGCTGGCCGCCCTTGCCGGGCTTGGCGCCCTGGGCGAACTTGACCTCGCACTCCTCGGCCCGCGCCGCGGTCTGGGGCGTGATCGTGAAGCGGCCACCGGCGTACTGGATGCTCCGGTTCCCGTCGCGCGTCCCCTGGCGCGCCTTGTCGAAGCCGCCCTCGCCGCTGTTGGCGAAGGGGCCCAGGCCCTCGGGCAGCGGCCGGCCCGCGCGCCGGAAGCGCAGGCGGCAGAAGCGGTGCAGCGCGTTCAGCGCCCGCGCCACCGCGCGGTGGGCGGGCTCGGACAGCGCGCCCTCGCTCATGCCCGGGACCATGAAGCGCCACAGCAGGCTCTCGATCGGCTCGACCTCGTCGGGCGGCACGGGCTCCGCCGGCCGCAGCCTGAGCAGGTCGAGCAGCGCGATCGGCGGCCTGTGCGAGGCGGCCGCGGACCAGGCCTGCCAGGCCTCGGGCCGCGGCGGGCGCCGCGCGCCGTCGCGCGCGTGCCCGACGGCATCGTGCAGCGCGCGCACCTCGTCGGGCGAGTGCAGGTGCGGCCGGCCGCCTTTCCGGTAGCGGAACTCGCCCACCTCGGCGGGCGCCGTGACGGCCGGGCCGAAGGCGCGCGCGTGGAACGAGAGCCACTCGGCGTCGAGCACCTCGGGCCCCAGGCCGCCCAGGTGCGTGGGCACGCCGGGGAACTCGCGCTCCACGAAGCCGGGGTCGAGGCCCACCGTCTCGGCCAGCTTGGCGCCGCAGTAGGCCGAGGCCGGCGTCACGCCGGTCATCGACATGGCCTCCAGGAAGCCCGTGCGCAGGCCCTGGAGATAGGTGGCCTCGCGCTCGCCGGCCGTCAGGCAGCCCAGCCAGGGGCAGACCGCGTCGGCCCCCAGCGCGACCAGCAGCGCCGCGTGGTGCACGTCCCAGGCTCCGGCGTCGGCCACCAGGCCCAGGCGGTGGCGGAAGCCGGCCGCCACCACGGCCGCGTGCAGGCGCGAGACCACTCGCAGCATCGGCAGCGCGGCGTGGGCCGCGTCCACGCCGCGGTCCGAGAGCACCAGCACCGTGGCGCTGCGGGCGCGCTCCAGGGCCTCGTCCAGCGTGCGCTCCAGGGCCGCCTCGAGGCCGGCCGGGCCCACCGCCGCCGGGAAGGTCAGGTCGACTCGCTCCACGCCCGGCTGGGCCTGCAGCCAGCACAGCTCGCCAGCCGAGAGGATGCGCTCGCCGAAGGCGTAGTGCCGGCCGCCGGCCTCGTTCCACAGTCCCGAGCGGTCGCCCAGCGCCACGCTGGTCTCGAACACCCAGGCGTCGCGAAGGGGATCGATGGGCGGGCTGGTCTCCTGGGCGAAGCGCAGCTTGAAGTAGTCCTCGGGCCGCCGGGGCTGGCCGTCGAGCAGCGCGGCCGGCGGCGTGTCGTCGCCCATCGCGCCCACCGGCAGCTTGCCGCTCCCGATCAGCGGCTGGAGCACCACGTCGAGGTCGTCCTTAGTCATGCCGAAGGCCACCTGCAGGCGCGCCAGCTCGCCCGACGGCGCGATCCCGCCGCCGCAGGCGCGGCCCTCGACGCGGCCGGCGGGCAGCGGGAAGCGCTGCCGGGCCAGGCTGCGGTGCACCTCGTCCGTCAGCAGCACCTCGCCCGTGCCGAGCTTCACGACCGCGGTGTCGCCCGGCCCGAACAGGCGCTGCAGCTCGGGCGGGCCCAGGTCCAGCGTGCCGGTCAGCTCGCTGGCCGCGAGCGCGTAGTCGCGCGTGGTCAGGATCCACAGCGGCCGCAGGCCGTTGCGGTCGAGGTGCGCCACGGCCTCGTCGCCGTCGCAGGCCACGATGGCCGCCGGCCCGTCGCAGGCGCCCAGCAGGACCGCCATGGCCTCGTGGAACTGCTGCAGGGCCGGCTCGCTGCGTGCCATCGAAGGCGCCTCGGGCAGCAGGGCCAGCAAGGCCTGGGGCATCGACAGGCCGCCGGCGATCAGCGCGATGAGCATGTCGTCGAGGTTGGCGCTGTCGGAGCCGCCGGCGCAGATCACGGAGCGCACGCGCGCGGCGATGCGCCGCAGGGGCGCGTGGCGCTCGGCCAGGCGGCGCAGCAGGTCCTGACCGATGGCGTGCATCCAGGCCACGTTGCCGCGGATGGTGGCGATCTCCCCGTTGTGCGCCAGCCCCCAGAAGGGCTGGGCCCGGCGCCAGGCCGTGGTGGTGTTGGTGCAGTAGCGGCTGTGGAACAGCACGAAGCGCGAGGCGGTGTGCTCGTCGCGCAGGTCGGGGTAGAGGTCCGCCAGGCGCGACAGCTCGGCCAGCCCGCGGTAGACCACCGTGCGGTTCGAGAGCGACGAGATGGCGAAGTCGCTGCTGCTTCCGGAGCTGAGCGTCTCGTCGAGGGCCAGCCGCAGCAGGTAGCGGCAGACCATCCAGCCTTCCTCGCCCAGGCCCGGCGGGCGGCGGAAGAGCGCCTGGCGCACCACCGGGGCGGTGCGGCGCGCGGCCGAGCCGGGCGGCAGGGCCTCGAGGTTGAGCGGCACGTCGGCCCAGCCCAGCACGTCGGCGCCGCACAGCGAGGCCAGGTCCTCGACCTCCTCGACGCAGCGCGTGCGCTGGGTGGCGTCGAAGGGCAGGAAGAACATGCCCAGGGCCACGTCGCGCTGCGCGATCGCGCGGGCGTGCTCGGGGAAGCGGTCGAGCAGCAGGCCCCAGGGGACGTCGAGCATCATCCCGGCGCCGTGGCCGGGCGCCCCGCGGTGGTCGAACTGGCGGCACAAGTCGAGCGCGGCGCTGACGACGCTGCGCTCTGCCACGCCCTTGCGCGAGGCGAGGAAGCCGATGCCGCAGGCGCTGGCCTCGGTCTTGCGCGGGATGTCCGGGAGGGGGACCATGTCGTACCCGCTGGCCCCTGCGAGTATAGCTCCGTGGCTCGCGGCCCGTGCGGGTGCATGCGGCAGGCGGTCGGGGAGCTGGCGTGGTGACCGACCGACGGGCGCGCGGGCTCGGGCTGAGCGGCCCGCCGATTGCCGCCCGCGGCCCGGCGAGGTAGAACCCTGCGATGGAACCCGCAGCAATCCCGGTCTTGCACTGCGACGCCCACCTGGTGGCCGTGGCCAAGCCGCCGGGGCTGGCGATGATCCCGGCCCGCGGCGAAGCTCCCGCCGACAGCCTGCACAAGCGCCTGGAGCGGCAGCTGGGCCAGCGGCTGTGGGTCGTGCACCGGCTGGACCGCGACGCCTCCGGCCTGGCCCTGTTCGCGCGCACGGCCGAGTCCCATCGCGAGCTGAGCCTGGCCTTCGAGCATCGCCGCGTCGCCAAGCGCTACGTGGCCCTGGTGCTGGGCGCGCTCGCGCCGCCGCGGGGCCGCATCGACCGGCCGCTGCACGAGGCCCGGCGCGGCAAGATGCGGCCGGCCGAGCCCGGCGAGGACGGCGCCCGCGAGGCCCTCACCGACTACGCGGTGGCGCGCCGCTTCGCGACCGGGGCCGTGACCGTCAGCGAGGTCGAGGCGCGGCCGCTGACCGGGCGCCAGCACCAGCTGCGCGTGCACCTGCGCTCGGCCGGGGCGCCGATCCTGTTCGACGACGTCTACGGCCGCGCCACGCTCGAGCAGGCGGCGCTGCGCGAGGCGCCGGCGCGCCGGCTGGCGCTGCACGCGCTGGCCCTCGAGCTGCCGGGCCCGGCCGGCCCGCTCACGCTCGAGTGCCCGCTGGCGGCCGACCTGCAGGAGCTGCTGGCCTGGCTGGAGCGCGGCTTCACGGTCACGGCGACCGGCGCGTGAGCTCCGACCTCGTCGTCACGCCCGAGGCCAGCCGCCGCCTGGCGGCCGGCGCGCGCGACCTGCCGTTGGCGCTCTTCGGGCGGCGCGACCTGGCCGGCCCGGCGCGCCTCACGCGGCCCGGCGGCGGGTGGCTGGCGCTGGGGCTGGTCGATCCCGACAACGGCCGGCTGCGGGTCATGGCCGCCGCGGAGGAGGGCTTCGACGAGCTGGGCGCGCGCTTCTTTGCCGCGCGCGTCGAGAAGGCCCTGGCGCTGCGCCGGGCCCTGGGCCTGTTCGAGAGCGGCCAGGCCTTCCGGCTCGTGCACGGCGCCGGCGACGGCCTGCCGGGCCTGAGCGCCGACCGCTACGGCGCCTTCGCGGTGGTGCACGCCTACGGTCCGGCGCTGCTCGACGCGGCGCGCGCGCTCGCGTCGGCGCTGCGCGAGCAGGCTGGGCTCGAGGGCGTGGTGCTCAAGCTGCGGGCGCGCGGCGCCGCGGCGCGTGGCGGGCCCGAGCAGGAGACGCTCGGCCGGGAGCCGCCCGAGCGCCTCCAGGTGGAGGAGCTGGGGGTGCCCTTCGAGGTGCACCTGCGCTCGGGGCTCAACACCGGCCTGTTCACCGACATGCGCGAGCAGCGTCACGGCCTGGCGAGGCTGGCGCGCGGGCGCCGCGTGCTCAACGGCTTCGCCTACACGGGCACGCTCTCGGTGCTGGCCGCCCGCGGGGGCGCAGCCGAGGTGGCGAGCGTCGACCTCTCGGCCGGCGTGCTGGCCTGGGCGCGCGACAACCTCCGGGCCTCGGGCCTCGACCCGGCCGACCCGCGCTTCGCGTTCGAGAGCGCGGACGTCGGTCGCTTCCTCGACCACGCGGCGGGCGCCGGCCGGCGCTTCGACCTGTTGCTGCTCGACCCGCCCACGTTCTCCGCGGCGCGCGGCGCGGGCTTCGCCCTCGAGCGCGACTACCCGCAGCTGGTGGCCCGCGCCTGTGCGGTCGTCCCGCCGGGGGGCCTGCTGTGGCTGGCCTCGAACACGCGGGCCGTGCCGCTGCTCGACCTCGTGCGTCAGGGCCTGGCGCTGGCCAGGCGCGAGGCCGCGCTGCTCTCCCAGGCCGGCCTGCCCCCCGACCACCCGACGCTGCCCTCCCAGCCCGAGGACCGCTACCTGCAGGCCCTGCTCCTCAGGATCTGACGGGCACGCCAGCGCCGGGCGCGCTATATTGGCAGGATGGCCTCGGACGACCAGGACTGCCTGCAGCGCTTCGTCTTCGACCGCGCGCGGGTGCGCGGCGAGCTGGTGCGCCTCGACGCCACGTGGCAGGAGGTGCCGCGGCGGCGCGACTACCCGGCGCCCCTGCGGGCGGCCCTGGGCGAGCTGATGGCGGCCTGCGCGCTGCTCACGGCCACGCTCAAGTTCCCCGGCGGGGCCCTCGTGCTGCAGGTGCAGGGTGGCGGCCCCGTGCGCCTGCTGGTGGTGGAGTGCCAGAGCGACCTCGGGCTGCGCGCCACGGCCCAGCACGACGAGCTGGCCCACCTGGGCGCCGCGCCGACGCTGCGCGCCCTGACCGCCGGCGGGCGCTGCGTGCTGACGCTCGACGCCGGTTCGGGCCGCCAGTCCTACCAGAGCGCGGTGCCCCTGGAGGGCCTGGGCGTGGCCGAGGTGCTGGAGCGCTACATGGCGCGCTCCGAGCAGCTCGACACGCGCTTCGTGCTGGCCGCCGACGAGCGCCGCGCCGCGGGCCTGCTGCTGCAGAGGCTGCCCGACCACGGCGGCCACGCGGGCGCCCGCGAGGACGCCGACCTGTGGGAGCGCTCCGGGCACCTGGCCCGCACGCTGACGGCGTCCGAGCTCCTGGGCCTGCCGGGCGACGAGATCCTGAAGCGCCTCTTCCACCACGAGACCCTGCGCGTCTTCGAGAGCCTGCCGGTGCGCTTCGCCTGCCGCTGCTCGCGCGAGCGGGTGGCCGGGCTGATCCGCATGCTGGGCCCCGGGGAGGCGCGGGCCGTGCTGGCCGAGCAGGGCCGCCTCGCGGTGACCTGCGACTTCTGCGCCGAGACCTACGTCTTCGACCCGGGCCAGGCCGAGGCCGCGCTGGCCGATCGCCAGGCTCCCACGCCCAGCCGGGCCTAGACGCGCTCCGTGCTAACCTTCGGCCCTCCCTCCACGAGGCTCGAGGCTCGTGGGCTGGCACTTCACACCGCTCGCCGCGCCGCTCCTGGTCGGGGTCGCCCTGATGGCGACCGTGGCCGCGGTGGCCGTGCGTCGCCAGTCGGGCCGGGGCGGCCGGACGCTGGCGCTGCTGGCCCTGGCCGTGGCCATCTACGATCTGGGCTATGCCGGGGAGCTGGGCAGCGCGCAGCTGGCCGACGTGCGGACCTGGCTCAAGCTGCAGTACGTGGGCGTGGTCGCGGCACCCGGCCTGGTGCTCGTGGTGGCCCTCTCCTACGTCGGGCTGCGCCACCGGCTGACGTCGCTGGGCAGCGCCGGGCTGTTCGTCGTGCCGGCCACGACCCTGCTGCTGGCCCTCGGCAACGAGGAGCACGAGCTGGTCTGGCGCGGGCTGCGCGTCGAGCACGGCGCCTTCACCCGCACCTACTTCGAGGGCGGGCCCTGGTACTGGGTTCAGAACGTCTACGCCCAGCTGGTGCTGCTGCTGGCCCTGGCGCTGCTGGTGCGGGCCTTCGCCCGGGCCCGGGGGCTGATCCGGCGCCAGTTCGGGGCGCTGCTGCTGGCCCTGGTGGCGCCCCTCGGGCTGCACCTGCTCTACCTCACGACCCCGCTCTTCGGCGGCCTCGACCCCAACCCCTACGGGCTGCTGATCACGACGTTCGTGCTGGCCTGGGGCGTGCTCGACGTGCGGCTCTGGGACGTGGTGCCCGTGGCGCGGGAGGCCGTGCTGGCCAGCATGCGCGACGCGGTGGTGGTGGTGGACGGGACGGGGCGCGTGGCCGACCTCAACGCCGCCGCCGAGGAGCTGCTGCAGGCGCCCCTGGAGCAGGCGGTGGGGCGCCCCGTGGAGGAGATCTTCCCCGCCTGGAGCCGGCTGGCCGCGACCTTCCCCGAGGGCGACGTGCTGCGCACCGAGCTGGAGCTGCAGGTCCAGGGGACGCGGCGCAGCTTCGACGCGGCCCTCACCCCCCTCAGTGGACCGGAGGGCCGGGCCGAGGGCCTGGTGGCCGTGCTGCACGACCTCAGCGAGCGCCGGCGCGCCGAGGAGCAGCTGCGCCTGCAGGGCGTGGCCCTCGAGTCCGCCGCCAACGGCATCCTGATCACCGACGCCGCCGGGAAGGTGCTGTGGGTCAACGCCGCCTTCACGCGCATGAGCGGCTACGGTCCCGCTGACATCGTGGGCGGCACGCCCCGGCTCCTGCGCTCGGGCGCCCACGAATCCGCTTTCTACCGCACCCTGTGGGAGACCATCGAGGCCGGCCGGGTGTGGCGCGGCGAGATCGTCAACCGGCGGCGCGACGGCAGCGTCTACGTCGAGGACCAGACCATCACGCCGGTGCGCGACGACGAGGGCCGCGTCACGCATCACATCGCCATCAAGCAGGACGTCACCGAGCGCAAGGAGCTCGAGAAGCTGCGCGAGTCGCTGACGCGCACCATGGTGCACGACCTGCGCAACCCCCTGACGGTCATCCACGGCGCCCTCGACGTGATCGGCCTGCAGTCGGGGGGCGCCCTGCCCGCGCCGGCCTGGAGGGCGCTCGAGCTGGCCCAGGTCGGCGCGCGGCGCATGCTGACGCTCGTGGACGGCATCATGGAGCTGCGCAGCCTGGAGAGCCGCCGGCTGCCGCTGGCCAGGGCGCCGGTGGCGCTCGCGGACCTGGTGTCCGAGGCCGTGGCCCTGCAGGCGCCGCTGGCGGCCGCCAAGGGTCAGCACCTGCAGGTCGAGGTCGGCGACGCCCTGCCGCGGGTCGACGTCGACCGGGTGCTGGTGGGCCGCGTCCTCCAGAACCTGATCGACAACGCCGTCAAGTTCACCCCGGAGGGCGGCAGCGTGCGCATCGCGGCCGCGCCCGACGGCGCGGCCGGCGTGGTCAAGGTGGCCGTCATCGACGACGGGCCCGGCATCCCGCCCGACCTGCAGGAGCGCCTGTTCCAGGAGTTCGTGACCGGCTCTGCCAACGGCCACGGCCACGGCCTCGGGCTGGCCTTCAGCCGCCTCGCGGTCGAGGCCCACGGCGGCCGCATCTGGGTCGAGAGCCGGCCTGGCCAGGGCTCGACCTTCTGGCTGACCCTGCCCACGGGCGGCTCGCGCCGCGAGTGAATCGCGGCGCGCTTCTCGCGACGCAACGCTTGCGGTGGCCAGGGCCGTGCAGTCCCAGAAGATGCGCGCGGATCTCGTTGGTCGTCTTCTCGAGGAGCACGGGCTGCTCTCGATCCTCTACCGGGCCGGCGTGGGCAACGAGCTGGCGCTGCTGCTGGGCTTCAACCTCAACGAGGCCGCCTCAATCGGCATCATCGGCGCCATCGACGGGCCGACCTCGATCTACGTCAGCAACCTGCTGGCGCCCCACCTGCTGGGCCCCATCACCGTGGCGGCCTACAGCTGCATGTCTGGTGCCGCTGATCCAGCCGCCCACCATGTGGGCCCTGACCACGCCGGCCGAGCGCCGCATCCGCATGCCCTACACCCAGCGCCCGATCTCGCGCGGCACGCGCGTGCTCTCCGGGCGCCGCATCAACCCGCTGGTGGGCGCGGCCGGCATCTCCGCCTTCCCGATGGCCGCCCGGGTGGTGAACCGCGTGGGCCTCGAGGAGGACTTCGGCAACTTCCTCCTGATGCACGCCATGGGCGCGAACGTGGCCGGACAGGTGGCCAGCGTCGTGGCCGGAGGGGTCCTGCTGGCGCTGCTGGGCGCGCGCTGACCGGGGCGCCAGGGCCGCGCGCCTCCGCGCGGCCGGGTTGCTACAATCCAGTTCCCAGGCCTGGCATGACCGACGCCCCCCGCCTGACGACCGCGCCGGCCCCCTCCCCGGCGTCGCAGGAGCTCCTCGAGGAGTCCCGCGTCGGCGGCAGCGAGGCTGCCCGTGCCGTCAACCTGTGTCTGCTGGCGCTGTCCCGCACGGCCCGCGCCTTCACGCTCTACGACGCCCGCAACCAGGCCGTGGGCGAGTTCCTGACCGACCTCGACACCAAGATCAAGCGCGCCCTGGCGGTGGCGGGCGGGCCGCTGGACCTCGAGGTCCGCGGCTACGAGCTGGCCTGGAAGGGCGACGTGGTCTACGTCGAGCGGGAGCGCGAGCGGTCGTTGGCCTTCCGGCTCTACCGCGACGGCGTGCGCCGGCTGGGGTTCCTCCCGGGCCTGGCCTGGGAAGAGGTGCTGGGGCTGGTCGAGATCCTCTCCCTGCGCTACACCGGCGTGCGGCAGCAGGAGGACGACCTCGTCACGCTGCTCTCGAAGGCGAGCTTCAAGAGCATCTCGTTCACCGCCGTCGAGGGCCTGGCCGAGGAAGGCCAGGACGAGGAGTCGCGCCCCGAAGCCCCGGCGCAGCCACTGGAGCCGCCGGCCGACTGGGACCTGCCGCTGCCGGGCCTGGGCGCGCCCGTGGCCGTGGGGCTGCGCCGCCTGGCCCCCGAGGCCCTGGCGGCCCTGGCGGCCGAGGCGGCCGACCAGTCGGCTCCCTCCGAGTGCGTGGACCTGGTGCTCGACCTGCTGGACTGCCTCACCGACGAGCGCGACCCCCTCGAGGCCGACGACGTCGAGCCGCTGGCCTTCGAGGTGCGCGACTTCCTGATCCAGGAGGGCGAGTTCGGCGCGCTGCGCCGGCTGGTCCCGGCCCTGGAGCGCTGCGGCGCCGGGGACCTCCGGCCGCAGGCCTCGATCCTGGCGCGCTTCGGCGGCCCCGCTCCGCTGTCGCGCATCGCCCAACGCCTGCGCGGCAGTGGCACCCTGCCGGAGGACCTGCTGCGCTACCTCGAGGCGGTGCCCGGGGACCACCTGGCGGACGCCCTGGCCCTCCTCGAGGCCGAGCGCGACGCGACCTTGAGGGCCGTCTACACGGAGCTGGTGGCGAGCCTGGGCCACGAGCGCCCGCGGCTGCTGACGGAGCGCCTGGCCTCGGCCGAGGGGCTGCTGGCCCGCGACCTCTTCGCCGCGCTCTCGGTGGCTGCCCCGCAGCAGGCCGTGGAGGCCGCCCTGCAGCTCAAGGACCAGCCCGACCCCGAGCTGCAGCTGGCCGTCGTCAAGGTGCTGGCGGGGGCCGTCGACCAGGCGCCGGTCGCCCGCGCCGTGCTGGCCCTGCTGGGAGCCTCCGACGAGCGCGTGCGCACGGCTGCCGTCGCCGCCCTGAGCGCCTCGCGTGACTCGCGCGTCTTCGACGCCCTCGCGCGGCACGTGCAGGAGCGCGCCCACCACGGCCTCGAGACCGACGAGGCCGAGGCGCTGGGCGCCGTGCTGGCCGGCCTCGACCCGGAGGCCGCCTACCGGCTCTTTTCCGACTGGATGCACCCGCGCACCTTCCTGCAGCGCGTGGTCGAGAGCCCCAGCCAGCGGCTGCTGCACTGGACGGCCGTGAGCGGCCTGGGCCGGCTGCCGGGCGAGGAGCCCGAGAAGCTGCTGCGCTGGTTCCTGGGCCGCTCCTCCGGCGACCTGCACCAGCTTTGCCTGGCGGCGCTGGTCCAGCGCCGCCGCGACCAGCGTCAGAGGGACGGCCATGCCTGAGGCCGACCTCCAACGCGCCCAGGAGCGCCTGGCGCACACCCTCGAGCGAGCGCGGGCCTCCGAGGACCGCGAGCTCATGAACCGCGTGCGCGACGAGGGCTTCCAGCTCGTGCACCTGTTGAACGGCGTGCTGCGGATGGGCCACCTGCACAGCCTGGACAACCGCGCCTTCGACGCGCCCGTGCGCGACCTGGCGCGGGCCCTGGGCCGGCTGTGCGACCTGCTCGGCACGCTGAGCCTCATCACGATCGAGGACCAGGTCTACCTCAACGAGGTCCGCATCCGCATGGACGAGCGCGGCGGGGGCGGCCGGGAGCTGGGCGCGGAGCTGGCCCTGCACGGGCTGGGCGGCCTGCGCGTGCACGCCGGGCCCAGCGAGGGCGCCCTGCGGCAGCTGGTGGCCTGCTTCGCCAGGAAGCCGGCCGAGAAGGAGCCCCGCGCCGCCCTGCGAGCGGTCCTGCGCGAGCAGGGCCTGGACTTCGTCGAGGCCCTGGGGCCGTTCCGCTTCCGCCTCGGGGGCGAGGCCGAGAGCGGCCGGGCGCGCGATCCGCGCCAGGTGCTCCAGCGCGCGGGCGCGGCGGTCGAGGAGGCCTTCCAGGCGCTGGGCCACGGCCGCCTGCTCAACCCCCTGCCCGCCCGCCGGGCCGTGACCGAGATGCTGGCCGCGGGCCTCGAGCGAGAGGGGCTGGAGGTCGACCCGCAGGGGCTGACGCCCCACGCCACCCACACCCTGCGCGTCACGCGCCTGTCGCTCCTGCTGGGGCGCGAGCTCGGCCTGGCCGAGTCGGTGCTGCAGGACCTGGGCGTGGCCGCCATGTTCCACGACGTGGGCTACTCGGCCCGCGACGAGCAGGGCCGCCCGCCGGCCTTCGGCCACCACCCCTCCCAGGGCGCGCGGCTGCTGCTGCGACAGCGCGGCTTTCACCTCTCGAAGGTCCGGCGCCTGCGGGCGGTGCTGGGCCACCACACGCCGGCCGAGGCGGGTCGCCGCCGGCGTCCCGCCCTGATGGCGCGCATCCTGCGGCTGACGGACGACTACGACAACCTCGTGCGCCGCGCCCGCCTGGCGCCGGCCCAGGCGCTGGGCCGCATGGCCAGCGCCGCTGGCTCACTCTATGACAGCGTCCTGCTGCAGGGCCTGGTCAACGCGCTGGGCGCCTTCCCGCCCGGGACCCGCGTGACGCTGGAGGACGGCCGCAGCGCCGTGGTGGTGGCGCCCGGGCGGGGGGCGGCGGCTTTCGCGCGCCCGGTGATCGTGATCGACCGCGCGGCCGACGGGTCGCGGCTGCCGCGGGGCGAGCGCGTCGACCTGGCGCGCTCGCCGCTGCGCCTGCACGACGAGCCGCCCGCCCAGCCGCCCGAGCCCGCCGCCTCGGCCGCGCCGCCGCCCGCGGCGCCGCACGACGACCACTTCGACCTGGTGCTGGTCGAGCCAGCGCCGCCGCCGCCCTCACTCTCGGCGCCGCCGCCCCTGGAGGCCGCGCCGACCCCGCCGCTGGCCCTGCGGCGCGTGCGCGGCGAGATCGTGCAGGGCATCCCGATCAGGCTCATGCACGACCTGCACCGCGAGAAGCGCAGCGGGCGCCTGATCTTCGACGACGGCGGCCAGCGCCGCGCCCTGCTGTTCGTGCAGGGCAACGTCGTGGCGGCGGCCAGCACGCTGCCCGAGCACCGCCTGGCGGCGCTGCTGCTGCGCGCGGACCTGACCGAGCTGGAGACGATCGAGCGGGCCCAGGCGGACGCGCTGCGCCGCGTGCAGCCCCTGGGCGCCGTGCTGGTCGAGATGGGCGTGCTCGAGCCCGAGCAGCTCGAGATGCTGCTGCGGGCCCAGGCCCGCCTGGTGGTGTCCGACGTGGCCACCTGGGAGGACGGCAGCTACCACTTCGAGGACGGCGACGCGCCCGGGCTCGAGGAGGACGTCAGCGAGGGCCTCTCCATGCCCGGCCTCGTGCAGGGCGCCGTGCGCGCCATCCGCGACCCCGACGTCGTGCGCTTCGCCATCGGCGACCTGGCCCGCGTGCTGGTGCGGTGCATCGACGGGGAGGCGGAGGCCCGGCGCCTGCTCGGTCCGTCCGAAGAGGCGCTGCTCGAGCAGGTCGACGGCCGCACGCCCGCGCGCCTGGCGCTGGGCGCCTCGGGCCTGCCGCCCGACGACGGCCAGCGGGCGCTGCTGGCCCTGCTGGCGCTGGGCCTGGTCGAATACGCCGGCTAGGCCGTCCCTTCGCCCCCGTGCCTCAGTGGCAGCAGCAGACGTCCGTGAGGATCGGGCGCGCCAGGCGCTCGAAGTCCTCGTACTTGATGCGCACCGCCTCGTGGTGGTTGCCGGGCTGGAAGATCAGCTCCTGGCCCCTGGGGAAGCAGGCGTCCACGAAGACCGGCAGCCCGTAGAGGTTGCCGAACGGCGGCAGGGCCCCGGCCTCGCAGTCCGGGAACAGGCCCTTCATCTCCTCCTCGCGGGCCAGCGTCAGCAGCGTGCGCCCGGTGCGGCGCCGCAGCTCGGCGATGTCCAGCCGGCAGGAGGCCGGCATGACCACCACGAAAGGCGGCCCCTGGGGGTCGTGGATCAGCAGCACCTTGGCCAGGTTCCAGCCCGAGACGTGGCAGGCGGCGGCCACGCCTTGGGAGGTGAACGACTCGCGATGGGCCAGGGTCTCGAACGGGACGTGCTGCTCTTCGAGGAACGTCGTCGCGCGGTTCGGAGTCGACATGGCAGCCTCCTCGCCGCGTCCGTCGTGAGGCCCGGGCGGGAGCGCGGCCGGCGGCCGCGGGAGGTGCCCTGCCGGGCCGGGTCGCGATGGGCGCTACCTCCAATCTGCATCCACGGCGCGCCGGCGTCAATCCCCTATCATCGGCCGGCCGGAAGGGCAGGCGCCCCGCCGCGCGTCAGTGGCTGGCCAGGTCCTCGGCCAGGGCGCGGCGCTGCTCGTCGTCGAGCAGGGTCTCGGCGACGATCTCGGGCAGCTCGCAGCCGACCGCCACCGGCACCCGCCCGCCCAGCCTGAACTTGACGTAGTGCACCGACGACAGCTTGCCGTCGTCGATCTGGCGCGGGTCGAACTCCGGCCGCACGCGCGTGCCGTCCTCCAGCCGCGCGTAGAGCGTGCCCGGCAGCTCCGTCCAGCGCCGCAGCTTGCCGGCCCGGTCGACCGGGTCGTCGATCTCGATCAGCAGCGTGGCGCCCAGCTCGCCCGGCCCGCCCAGCAGCTCGTTGTAGGTCTGCAGCTCGTGCTGGATGTCGGACTCGCGCACGATGCGCTCGGCCAGCAGCATCTCCTGCACCTGGTAGCGGATGGTCTCGCGGTTCTCGAACAGGAAGGTCAGGTGCTCGCCCACGTGCACGCGGCGGGAGGACTTGAGCTCCATGACCCGCGCGCGGTATTGCGGGCGCTCGTCCCTGTAGCTCTCGAAGTCCACGATCTCGCGACGCTCGACC
>Ga0073899_10002787_pt1 | contig 15572 bp, 13 predicted proteins | sample KloWWTmetaKNB5Ph_FD_88975 | JGI IMG/M metagenome (GOLD analysis project Ga0073899, IMG submission 88975) | Active sludge microbial communities from Klosterneuburg, Austria, studying microevolution and ecology of nitrifiers - Klosterneuburg... | ecosystem: Engineered > WWTP > Aerobic digester >...
ATCGTTCTTCCGCCTGCACTGCGCGCGACCTGTAGCCCCACACCAGCAGCAGACAAGCCATGGCAAGCCCAGCGATCCGCAGTGCTGGTCGCCATTTGAAGACGACCACCAGCATGGTTGAAAGGACAAGCGCATACAACACGAACACTTCGGGGATCCCGATCCGCACCGCGGGATAGGCTCCCGGAAGGCCGGAAAAGAACTCCGTTACATGGCCTACCGCCATCAACAAGACCATGAGAAAGAATGCGACGAGCGGCCCAAGGAACGGGATCCGGAATATGACCAACATGCCCACGGCACCATAGACCGCAAAACCCGCAGCGGTAACAACGAAAAGGTTCGCGGGAAGGAAATACGTGGGAAAGGCCTTGAAGAAATACAACGTCAACGGGGTGGTGAGCAGCTGCGCAGCGATGGACATGACCGACAGTGTCCAGATGCGGCCCACCCACACATTGTCCGGGATCCATTTCCGTTCGATCGGCGCGTGGAAAAGAATGATCCCCAGCACGGCCAAGAAAGACAACTGGAACCCGATCTCCACCAGCATGTGCGGGTCCCAAACCAACAAAATGAAAGCGGCCGCGAACAAACTGTTCAACGGACTGGCACGTTGGCGCGACATGCCCGCAAGGGTGAACAAGGAGAACATGATCGTAGCGCGCAATACGCTCGGGCTTCCACCGGTAAGACCCGCATAGCCCCAAAGCGCGAGCAAGATGATCAACCCGCGCACCAGCCTTGCTTTGTAACCACCGCCCAACCAGCGGAACATGAATAACAACATGAGGTAGATGAACCCGACGTGCGTTCCGGAAACCGCCAGGATATGGATCGTTCCGCTGCGAACGAACGCATCCACTTGTACACCTTCCAATTCATCACGCATGCCTAAGACCAACGCCTTTACCATGGCCCGTTCACGTAGGGGCAGCCCACTCTCGACCAACCATTCGCTTACGCGTGTTCGCGGTCCCAAGAACAAGTCGGACCACCGCCAACCATGGCCTGTTACCACCCAATTCTGCGGGCCTGCAAAGCATTCGTGGTACATGCCGCGTGATGCAGCCCACGAACGGCGATCGAAACCACCCGGGTCAGGGATACGCGTGATCGGTTCCATCCGTGTGCGAACTGTAAGAATATCTCCAGCTCTTGGTTCCGACCCATCGTCATGCCGGAGCAAGGTCATCATCACTCGGCCGTTGCTCGGCTTCAATCTGTCATGTTGCCCAAGGTATTGGACGGTTGCATCTGCACGAATGACCTTGGCACTGCTACCATTGATCGTATTCAGCTGCATAACCCACAACGCCTCGGTGGGTTGCTGATGTGAAAAATGGAGCGGGTGTTGCAACGGATCCCGAACTGTTTGCCAAAACCAACCAAACACGAAGAACCAGATGAAGACAAATGGACCGCGTACCCAACGCTGTGGAAATTCGACATGCCTGCGCATGACCGTGATCGTCACGATGGTCGTTACGACCAAGGCTCCCGCACCCATTGCAACTGTGGCGGGGAACCACATCGCCAACACGATCCCGAGAATGAACGGAACCGCAATGCGCAACATCGGTGCGCGGGACAGGGTGGCCCAAGCAGCTTGGGTTATTGGATCCATTGTTCTGTTCGGAACGTGAAGATAACCCAGATACCAAAACCGTCCTTCAGTCCACGAATATCCCGTTCCAGAGGACTTCAGGACCAGAAAACCATTCTGATAGGAGTTCCAGTTCCGTGGAACTTACCAAGGAACGGATCCTCATGGACCGAAAGAACGAGCCCGCGATCACCACACCTCCAGTATGATGCACTTCAAATAGTGCGTTTCCGGAACACCCCACAGGATCGGATGGTCCGGTGCTTGTGTACCGTTGTACACTTCGCGAACCCGTTTGCCAGCGTCTTGGGCAGCCTCCGCAAGCATCTTGCGAAAGCGATCCGGGGACATGTGCTGTGAGCACGAACAGGTGACCAGAAAACCACCGCTCGGCAGACACTTCAAAGCGCGAAGGTTGATCTCCTTGTAGCCACGTGTCGCATTCTCCAGCGCTCCCCGGTTCTTTGCGAATGCGGGCGGGTCCAATACGATAACGTCCCACTTCTCGCCTTTGCGATCCGCTTCGGTCAGGTAGTCGAAAACGTTCGCTGTGCGGAACGTACAATTCTGCAACGCGTTCAATTTTGCGTTGCGCGTGGCCTGCTTCACCGCATCTGCACTGATGTCCAACCCTAGCACCTCCTTCGCGCCATTGTTCGCCGAACTCAACGCAAAGCCACCGGTGTGCGTGAAACAATCGAGCACCCGTTGGCCCTTGCTGATCCGGCCCATCTCTGCATGGTTCAACACTTGATCGAGGAAATGTCCGGTCTTCTGGCCGTTCGCAATATCCACATGGACTTTCAATCCGTTCTCTTCGATCACCAGGTCCGTAGGAAAAGCCTTTCCATGGAATGCTTTGTAAACCTCCAACCCTTCCTTCTCGCGGATCGGCACATCGTTGCGGATGTAGATCCCTTTCGGTTTGATCACCTGTTCCAACGCGTCCAACACCACATCCTTCCAACGCTCAATGCCCAAGGTGAGGAACTGCACCGAGAGCACATCGTTGAACTTGTCCACCACCAAGCCCGGTAACATATCCGATTCGCTGAAGACCACGCGACACGAACTCGCATAACCCAACCGCTGCCGAAACGCCCAAGCCCGTTCGATCCGCGCCACCATGAACTGCGCATTCACCTTCTCCTCAACCGAAGTGGTCAACAACCGCACCCTGATCAACGAGGCCGGATTGATATAGCCCTGCCCCAACGGACGCTTGCGCGCATCGAACACCTGCACCACATCGCCGGGTGCATATTCGCCTTCCTCCCGAATGATCTGGTTGTCGAAGATCCATGGATGTCCGCGTTGGATCCGATCATGCGTATCGTTGATATACAGGCGCGCTTGTGGCATGGCGGCGAAGGTATGTCGTGTGGCAAGGCGAGATCCAAGAGGCGTATTGAATTGCTGAACCCCCTGTCTTGCGACATGGGCTTCAGGGAGTAGAGGTCCGACGTAACATACTGCCGTGTTGCTGTCCAAGACCCCATGGACCGGGAACCGGGGTCGAACTCATCGGGTGGTTCGCCAGCGGAACCAGTTCCATAACTTTCGGCCCGGCTGCGGAGGAGGTTGCTCAAGAACAACACATAGTTCGTCGAAGGTGTATGCCTCGTGCCAATCGAACGCCTCTTCGTTCCAAACTTGTGTTCCGTCTTCGATACGCCTTGCGCACAGTTCTTCCTTTGTGAACGGACCAGAGATCCGATCATGCCTTCTGATGAAGTATCGTTTTCCCTTCTGTTGCTGCATACTGGATATGGACCTTACCGTGTCAGATAGGTGAACTGCAGGATGCTGCCGGGCATCAACCCTTTCTTATCGCCCTCGTTGGAGATGAGCAGATCGCCGTTGGGGTGGAACGCCAACCCTTCCGGTTTGTAGAAGCGTTCGGCCGGTAGCGGTACCACAGCACGCAGCGTATCCCCGTAAATGGCCAAGAGCCGATCGCCGGCGGAAAGCACGTACAGTTCGCCGGTGATGGGATGGATGGCCAGTGCGCTTGGATGGAAGCGCACGCCGTGATGTGCCAGTTCAGGAAACGAGGTTGCGAACACGCGCGACACTTCCTCGGCATCCAGCGTGCGCCACAATTCCGGCGTGCCGCTATTGTGCATATGATGGATGGGGCGTGCATGTGCCGGACCGATAACCGGGGCTTCTTTGCCCAAGATGAACAGGTGGGTGCCATCTTGGAACAGCCCCTCGTAGTTCAGCGAGGACAAAGGGTCCAAGCGTTCACTCAATAGCTTCCCGGTTTTGCGGTCCAATTGGTGCAGCTTGCCGTCACTTCGCAATACCGTGATCACGTCGCCTTGCACCGCAATGTCCTCGAAATCGCCGATATCCGTGAACCGATGGATCTTGGTGATTGCGTCGTTGACAAGATCATATTCGAAGACGACACCAAGTTCATCTTGCACGCAAACCACCGTGTTGGGGCCGCTGAGTGCGATGCCCGAAACTTCTCGTAACACGTCGGGAAGGTGGTAGGTGCTGTCCGGCGCGAGCAAGTCGTAACCGCTGTTGGGCAGGTCGGTGGCCGCGAGTTCGCACAAGGTCCATTTGTTGGAGGCAAGCAACGCATCGGGTTTGAACTTGCGCCCTGTGGTGGTAAAGAACACATTGTGCTCCACACCGTCCAACATCACTTCCACTTTAAGGAAGGTGGTGTCCTTGGCGGCGATCAAAGAGATCTCGTCCAACAGCCAGCCCGGATACTTCTTTCCTAAGGCCTGCTGGATCTTTGCGAACACGGCCGCATCCAGATCCGCTTCCTGCTCTTCGTACACGACCTTTCCGTTGCGGAAGCCCACCTCCATCTTTTTGCCATTGCACAGATAATCCACTTCAACGAGATCGAATTCGGCGTGTTGGATCTTCAGGATGTCTGCATCGGGACAGCGCTCATACACGGTGCGCGCATACGAGCGATCGTCCTGCGCGAAGGATCGTTCAGGTATACTTGCCAGCACCAATAACAGCATGATGCTTGTGATGGTACTTGTTCGTTCTTGCAGCTTCATGGGTATCCGATTGGTCAATGAAATAGGCATAAGGGTACGGTTAGAATTGTTTTGTGGCTGGTTGATGCGATTGTTCTCTTCCGTTGGAATTTCGCATACCGAACGGGTTTTGCCATACGGCACTAAGCGCCAAATAGTGCACTGTCTGCAGCGTTGTTCGCCCTAACAAGTTATTCATGTAGCCCACGCTGAATACGAACGGCAGGTCGCCCGGACGTGATGAAAGGAAGAGGCAGAACCGGCTTTCCGTGTAGCGTAGTCGCGCCGAGTTCTGGGTGTGCGCTTCTCTGCTGGTCGCGAACAGCTGTTCTGAACTGATGATCAGTTTGGTGTTCTTGTGTTGATCCAGATGCCATGTTGCTTGCAGTCGGAACCGTGTGCGCAACTGAAGATCCTCTTCCCATGGTTGGAAGTCCAGCATGTAGAACTTCCGTGCTTCTTGCCGCAACGTAGCGGCGAACTTCCATTTGGTCCGGTTCAGGAGGTAGGAATAGCGGCCGTAGACTCTGAACTCCTGCTTCATGCTGGGGTCCACGTGGTCGTACGGAGCACGTGCTGCGTATTCATCCTGCTCGCGATAACTCACTGCGAGCGAATACTGCCAATGCCTGCGGAACTGGTGATAGAACTCCTGGTTCACCACAAGGATCGCCTGACTGTGATAGGGTATGTAGTCATTCGGATCACTCTTTCGTCCTAGCCCTACGTAACCCACCCAATGCATTTTCTCCAGCGTATCCAGTTGCTGCTCTACTCCTACTGCGAACCATGTTGCGGTATGTCCTCGGCCCAACCCGGGCGGGCTGCTCTGGCCGTTCGCACCGCTCGGAGCAAGTAGTACGATAAAGCCGAAGAGCACCCAATACGATGGCCCTGATCCCCGCATATCATTCCTGCTGCTTCTGCAGTTGCTTGCCGTTGGCATCATACGCCACTTTCCAGTCGGGCTGGCCTTTCAGTTCCAACTCCACCACGTAGGAGAGAACTCCACCCACGGTAATGCGCTCGGTATCGTCCACGCTGTAGCCTGCGAATTCGCTGTTGATCCCGGCCGTAACCGCAGCGGGTAGATCACTTGCGCCGATCTCCTCTTCGTGGCGCAGCATTTGGCCGGTGGCATCATACCACGCTTCATGGTCGGTGAAGAACAGTCCGGTCTCGAACTCCACTTTGTATTGTGTTCCCTTCAGGTCCCATTCTACATCCATTGCGCCGGAGAAAGCCTTGTCAAAGGCGCTCTTCACGGGTGCGGGAACTTGTTCGGGTTGCAAGCGCTGTGCGCTAAGGGCAGTGCCGAAGAGCATTGCGGTAGCGGCGAGAACGAGATTGCTTGTGCGGGTGATCTTTCTGTTGTTGTTCATGGTGCTTTGTGTTTTGATGCATCAAAGGGAACACGCGTATCTGGAAAGAATTGGGAATGCGGAACTCGCCGCTCTGCCGTGAACTATGCGGAGCGCAAACGCATGATATGCACAGTCTCGAAAACGTAGCTTAATTGCAGACCATGCATGTCCGCAATGGCCTTTGCGATGGCCAGTCCCAGACCGGTGCCGCCAGTGCTTGTGGTCTCCTTGTGGAAACGATTGAAGATGCGCGCGTCGTCCAATGGCAGCTCAGCACCCGTATTGCGTATGGTGAGTTGAGCGGCATTCACGTGTGCGGTAACGGTGCCACCTGGAACGTTGTGGACAATGGCGTTCTTGACGAGGTTGGTGAGCAGGATGCGCGCGAGTCCGGTGTCCATGGTGAGTTCCAGATCACCAGTGACCTTTAGGTCCAATTCGACTCGACGGTGTGCGGCAAGATCCTCGAATTCCTCCATCACATCCTGCAGCAGTGCGGCACAGGATATACGCTGCTCGTCAGGGAACTGCCGGTTCTCTATTCGTGCGAGCAGCAGCAGTGACTTGTTCAGGCGTGTAAGCCGCTCCAGCAGTGCCAGCACTTCTCCCGTAGTGGCCATGCGTTCCGCTTCGCTCCCCTCCTGCTCGGCCAACAACTCCAATTTGTTGATGGCGATGGCCAAGGGTGTTTGCAGTTCGTGCGCGGCGTTCTCCGTGAAGGCGCGTTGGTTGTTGTACGTGTCCGAAGCGTGGCACACCAAGGCATCCGCAGCAGCTTTTAGTTCCTTGAATTCGCTGATCCCGGTGGGTACTTCCGCCAAGCCACGGCCGCTGCCGAGCCGGAACTCCTTCACCTCCGCCAGGATGCTATGGAAGGGCCGCCACATACGGCGCAACACCACGTTGTTCACGATGATGATGGTGAGCAGCAACACGACATAGAGCACCACCACGGCAATGAGCAGATCCTCGATCAGGTCATCTTCTTCAACGGTACTTGTGTATACCTCCAGCTGTTGAAAGCCATCGCCGTACTTGAAGGTCTTGGTCAACAGTCGCACCGGTTCCACTTCTCCTTCACTTGGCACGTAGAGCATCGTGTCGCGGTAGTGGGCTTTGGTCTTGGCCGTGGCCGGGGCGAACGCGAAGCCATGCAACCCAAGGTCGCGAATGTGCAACAGTGTACTGTCCTGTTCCAACCTGTAGCGGATGATCTCTTCTTGGTCCTCCAAACCTTCATCGATACTGTCCACCACGGCGTCGCGAACGATGAAGAAGAAGGCCAGTGCCCACACCGCCAGCACAAGCAGCAACACCACGGAGAGGTGCATGAGGGAGCGGTTCAGCAGCTTCATGCGTCCACCAATTTATAGCCGATGCCGTACACCGCTTGGATCTCCACGGAAGCGCCACTCTGCTTCAAGCGCTTGCGCAGGTTCTTGATCTGCGAGTACACGAAATCAAGATCGTCGCCTTGATCGGCATGGTCGCCCCACACGTGCTCGGCCAGCGAACCGCGCGATACCAACCGATCCTTGTTCAGCATGAAATGCGTGAGCATATCGAATTCTTTGCGGTTCAATGGCAGCGCTTGCCCATCCACTTCCGCACTGCGCGAATCGAGGTCCATTGCCAAATTCGCAGTGGCGATAGTGTTGCTTCCACCGAGTTCTTTGCGCCGCAGCACGGAACGCACACGCGCATTCAGCTCAGCAATATGGAAGGGTTTCACCAAATAGTCATCGGCCCCTAGATCCAGCCCGGCCAGTTTGTCTTCCAACGAGTCCTTGGCAGAGATGATGATGACGTTGCCCGACTTGCCCAGTGCCTTCAACTCGCGCAGCACATCCAGCCCACTGCCGCCGGGTAACATGATATCCAGTAGGATGCAGTCGTAGTCGTGATCGGCGATCTTCAGCAGTGCCGTGCCATGGTCCTTGGCATGCTCTACCACATAGCGTTCACGTTGGAGCGAGCGCACCAACACGTCCGCCAATTCAGGCTCGTCCTCGATCACCAAGAGTTTCACGCGGCCAAAGCTACAGGGTGGATCTGGGAAGGAATTGGGGATCTGTCCTGCGCATTGGTAATCAGACCGATTCATCAAGCGTGGCCGCGAAGTAGAGTGTCGTGTAACGAAAGTGATGTGCGGAACAGCATCGGCTCGGTAGGGATGGCAGGATCAAGGCGCTGCATTTCGATCCCGACTACAAGGAGCGCATGCCGATCAATGAGATACTTTTCAGCCTCCGCAGGGTCTCCTTCTTAGGGACCCTGAGGCCCTCGAAGCCGTGACCCGACCTCAAACAGGTTCACAGTTTTGGGTTGATGTCCGAAGATAGGTTTACTTTTTGTTGTTCGTCCTGAACCGGGTTTACAGTTGGCGCTTCTTATCGAAGTTCTTCCAAGCCGTTCCACAGCCGAGAACGCAGGGTCCCTAGGAAGGAGAGCCTGCGTGGGTTTGAAGGGGAGGAAATAGAGATGCACGGCACTCAACGAAAGAGGGCGCAAATTCTCCTATACGGGATCACTAGCGGGAACCATTCTTCCGGTTGGTGCGATGTCAGTCGCCCGCCACGACAACGAACGATCAAGTAAGCGACCTTGCTTGAACCGGTAACCGATCAGTTGGTAACGATCAGTTCTTGTCGGACCATGGCCCCTGCGGCAGAATGAGCAACTAGAAAATAAGTACCCACGGTTAGGTTTAGATGTATGTCGCAAACGCTTCCACAAGCACCCTTTGTTGCAACGCACCTACCTGTCGCATCGAATACCTGCAAAGAAGTGATCGGTCCAACCTCGGAACGCAACGTTAGTTCACCTGCTGTTGGATTGGGAAAGATCGTGACCCCCGGTTCTTCGAATTCGACCAAACCGGTGTTCAAGCCAGTGATACGCACGTAGTAGGTCATTTGGAATGCAGTTCCGAGTGGTACCCAGTCTGCGATCCCGAACATGCAATTCGTCGGTTCACAGAACCGCGCTTCATAGTCGGCTTCATTATCCAATTTACCGATCAACGAGGCCACAGGATGCGTAGCTAAGGGTGTAATAAGCACGCCTTGTTCCAAACCATAGATCGTATCGGTCAACATATATCCATTCGTTCCAGCAGTATTGACCAACGTATCATCCACGCTGAAAGGAAACTCGGTCACCAGCACGGGATCCTGCCAAGCACTCTGTGTAAAGGTGTCCAAGCTGGCCACCTCAACAACAAACAGTCCAACATAGACCACAGAATCAGTGGTCACGATGAAGGCTTCTCCATATTGGTACTCCTCCCCTGGTAGATGTATACACCGGAACAGATTCGCAGTAGGCCATTGCTCCGCGAGCATGGTACTCGCATCGGAGAAGTAGGAAATGCCGAGCGTGTCCCGGTCCAGGAAGGTACCGCCTGAAAGATCCCACGTAGTTGTACTGGAATTAAAATATCCATTGAGGCCACCTGTGTAGGTGTAGGTCTGTGCCTCATACCATTGGATCCCCACTTCTTCGGTTGCACTCAGGGCCTGCGGATAAGTGAAGATCGGCTGGGCGACAAGATCGCCGAACGCGATCAAAAGCAATGCGTTAAGTAATGATCTCATCCGTTGGAGCTATGGTTGACCAAATGTATTTGCTTTCCTTCAGATAACAGCTGACACGGCCTAAGCCACCGCAGGGTCTCCTTCTTAGGGACCCTGCGGCCTCGAAGCCGAGTGACTCGTGCTAAAACAGTTTTACATTTTGGGGTTGATGACCGAAGATAAGTTCACGTTTCACTGTTCGGCCTGAACCGGGTTTACAGTTGGCGCTTCTTATGGCAGTTCTTCCAGGCCGCCCCATAGCCGAGAACCCAGGGTTTGAAAGGGCATCGCGCGCATGCCTCGCGCGGCACAGATGGTTCCGCCGAGGGGATGGCCGCTGAAGTATGGCTCACTGGACGCGGCTGGCCCCTAGGCCTGCTTGTTCCTGAGCACGCGCATCTGTAGGATATCCACCAAGAACGCGAACGCCATTGGGCCGTAGATGTAGCCTTTCGGCAAGTAGTGCCCCATACCCTCAGCCACCAGGGCCACACCGATCACCATGAGAAATGATAGGGCCAGCACCTTGAACGAGGGGTGCTTGGTGATGAAATCGATAATGGGTTTTGAGGCCACCAGCATGATGACCACTGTGACCACCACGGCCACATACATCACCCACAACTGGTCCACCATCCCGACCGCTGTAATGACGGAATCCAGCGAAAAGACCACATCCAGCACCAGCACCTGCGAAAGCAGGGCGCCGAACGTGGGCTTCCGGATCTTCGTTGCCCCGTCCGCATGGGGCTTTTCCGTCATGTGAAAGATCTCCCGGGTGGCTTTGACCAGCAGGAAGATGCCCCCACCGAGCAGGATCAGTTCCTTCCCACTGAAACCATTTCCCCACACGGTGATGAGGTCGCTGTCCAACTTCATCACCCATGAAATAACGGTGAGGAGGGCCAAACGCATCACCATGGCCAGGCCGATGCCCCATTTCCGCAGCTTATCGCGTTGGCCTACCGGAAGCTTGTCCGACAGGATGCCGATGAAGATTATGATGTCGATGCCCAGCACCACCTCCAAGGCGATAAGGGTGAGCAGGGCCAATGCGATGTCGAGTATTTCCATTGCTGCGAAGGTCTGCACTAAAATGCCGCGCGTGAACTTCCCGAACCAAATTAAGAAGGACCTGGGTGGCCCGGACGGGGTTCATCCAAATGCACCGTTGGTCCTCGACAGCTAAGCCTCCGCTGGGACGATTGCAGCATTCCCTGCCGTTAGCAGGCATAGCGCACCGTAGCTATAGGAGGCTCTGGGCGGATAAAAGCAGTCCGATCATACCCACGGGCTTGCCGCTCGCGCGTTCCGAGACCACCTTACAGCAGGATCGATCACGCGGTATCCGATCCAAGGTCCATTGGATGAATTGTCCGCAATTCTTTTCACTACCCAAGGTGAAGAGCATAGCGAATGGCCTTGGCGTTGTTGTGGTACTCCATCCACCAGCCAGCATCTGCGTGTACCGCGTGGCGGAAGACCAAACGCTCGGTTGTGAGGCCCGCGAGGGAGGGGAGACGGAGCAAAGGCATTCGGCAAAGGTGGAATACCATTTGGAGATTGAAAAGCGACCAGAGATGCGCTGCTTTTGTCGTGGACCAAGTGCGATCCACAGGTTAACGCAGCGTCTCGAAGACGAAGACCTTGCGAAGGTTTAGAAAACACGGAGAAATATGTTATCACGGAAAGCAAGGTTTCGAATGCGAAGACCCTAGGGGGTAAAAAGTTGGTTACGCAGTGAACCGGAACCCATGCGAAAAGCGGAGTGCCAGCCCGGCACTCCGCCTTTGCCTTTCTGATGTTGTTACTGTCACGGGATCTGTGCCACCTTTGTGTTGGTGGCTACACTTCCTCCTATGTTCTGAAGGATGATATCGCGGTCGTTGCCTATGCCGGTGTACTTGGCCAAGCCATCCAAATTCACATCCGATCGCAAGTATCCGGCCACAGTGTTCGTGGCCACGGAACCACCGATCGCAAACAGGATCGGATCGCGATCGTTGGGTCCACCCGTGTACTTGATCGTGCCATCCCGGTCAACATCCCCGGCCCAAAGTGCATTTACTGAACCCACGGCTTTTCTTGCCGCAGTACCATAACACTGAACAATGGGGCTAGAGAGATCCAGTGGGGCCGAAGAAGTGACCAACGCCAGCGCATTCGCGGTCATTATGGCCAAGTGGTTGCGGTGGCGAACGGCCAAAAAGTAGTTGCCATTCGGCACGCCGTGTCTGACCGAACTGGTCCCATCCACTTCCACCACATCGCCATCTCGCTGCACCAAGGCGCTTCTACTGGCCACTACTTGTGCGTTATCCAAGGCACTCCGCAATTCCAGCACCACCCAATCCACAATGGCATTATCACCGATAACATTCAGCACGCCCGAGGGGATCGAAGCACTGGCCAATACAGCTGTATGTGCATACCCAAGGCCTGGATATGGATCACTCTGTGGGAAGGCGGACAATACCCTTAGCTGATCATTCATCAAATACGTAGCAGGGTCCAATGGGCCGTCCAAGAGTAACTTCAATGGTACTTTCACGGTGGTGAGCGGGTAGACAAGAGAAGTTGAGCTACACCCGCCGGGTGCCGTGATCCGCACATGATAAGGGCCATCTGCCGTGGTGACCAGCGCGCCCCCTGATTGACCCGCAAGTGCAGATCCGTTCAAATACCATTGGTAGGAATGCCCCACCACGGGATCAGTGTATAGCGAGACCCCGATCTGTTGTACAAGAGGTGTCGCAGGTGCACTCAGTATGGTAACGGCGATGTTACTTGAAGTGTTTGTGGAGCAGAACGAGGTGGCCGCGCAACTAAAATTGCCAGCGGTCTTTGCCCAAAGAACGGTATCAGTAGCGCTGGTGATACTGGTGCCGTTCAGTTTCCAGCTATAGGTATGACCCGGCATTCGGGGTACAGTGAGACGCACACTATCACCAGCGCAGATCGAAGTTGAAGAGGCAGCGGTGATCAGCGGGGTTTGGGTGCCTACCGAAAAATAGTGGCGGGAGGTGGTGCCGTTCAAGAGCACTTCGTAGGTCCATTTGCCAGTGGGCGCATTGCTGGGCAGGGTATAACTGTTGTACCACCAAGAGGCGGAATAGTATTGCGAAGCCGTGGTAGTATAGGTGGCGAATACACTATTGTCCGGCCTTCGTACGGTAGTGGTGCTCAATTGGCCATTGAGTTGATCGCGATAGTACGCGGTGAAGTAGATGGTGGTGCTTGGGCAAAAGCTTTGCCTTTCATTGATCACTTCTTGTGCGGGGCACGATCCAAAATTGGTGGGGGCGCTTTGTGTGCGCAATGCGTTCACCGCAGGGTCGTAATAGGGGCGTGGCGTGGCCCACCAGGATGTGGCCGTTGTGCCATTGCACGCGCCGGCCCAAGGGTCAATGAGTTGGTTGGCACCGTTGTACACCTCGAAGTGCAAGTGCGGACCGGTGCTATTGCCGCTACTGCCCACAACACCGAGGTATTCGCCTTGGGCCACGGTTTGTCCTACCGCTTTTGCAGTAGTGGAACCATTCTTCATATGACCGTACCAGGCCACGCTGCCGTCGTTGTGCATTACATACACTGCATTCCAATTTCCACCTGCGGTGGCGCAACTTCGATCGTAATTCCCATCTTGCTTGTATACGATCGTGCCCGGAGATGCAGCAATGATCTCCACTTGGGCATTGTCCATTTTGTACCAGCTCCACGGCCACGTAAATATGTCGGTTCCGGCGTGGTTGTAACCGGTATTCGTGTCGTACGTCCGTGAGCCGCAATTCCAATCCAATAATTGGTTCGGATAACCAGCGTTAAGGTCCACATAGTTGGAAATGCCATGATAACCCGGATCGTTAAGCCCGTTCGCAGCACGTAGAGGCCAGTTGAAAAGAGGGGTGGGAACAAAAGCGCTCGTATTCAACAGGCCTTGTGTTTGCAACATGGATCGGTTTTCGGCGATCCGTGTAACGATCATCTGCCTCTGCACAGCGGAAATGCATTCGGTGGGTTCGCGTACATAATGCCCATGTCCGTGGTCGGTGGCCTGTTCATCAATGGTGATCTGTGCAGGCATCGAGAGTACCACGAACATGCACGAAGTAAGGGTCAGAAAGCGCATTGCAAGAAGAATTAGGTGGGTTGAGAGTGTCTGGGTACGGGTTGAATGTAACAGAAAGCGTGGAATTAAAAAGGACTTTAAGCCTCCGCAGCGTCTCCTACTTAGGGACCCTGCGGCCTCGAAGCCGAGTGTCCAGTCCTAAAACAGGTTTACATTTTTGGGTTGATGACTGAAGATAGGTTTACGTTTCGTTGTTCGTCCTGAACCGGGTTTACAGTTGGCGCTTCTTATCGCAGTTCTTCCAGGCCGCCCCATAGCCGAGAACGCAGGGTCCCTAAGAAGGAGACCCTGCGTGGGTTTGAGACGAAGACCCTGCGAAGGTCTTAGGTGTTTAACCTTCTGGTTCCTTGGGTATTCGAATTCCCAAGCTTTCGGCTACATTCGTTCATAAAACAACCCTGCATGCGAACCACCCCAATTTCCCGGAACCTGATGTCCTTCCTCACCTTTGCTATCGTCTCATGTGGCACCACGCCTAAGGAGCCTAAGGATATGATCGTCGGCAAGTGGGAGTATGTGCGTATGGAAATACCCAGTGCCGATATGGCTCAAATTGAGGGAATGGATCAAATGAAGCTCCTTCAAATGGAAGGCATGTTGAAGATGGCCTCTTGGGAGTATTTCCAGGATGGAACGTATAAGATGAACATCGGCAACAGCCAAGACAGAAAAATCGATGGTGGCACCTATGCCCTCATCAACGATAGTCAAGTTCTTGAGGAAAAGTCCACTGGGAAGCGCGGCGAAAAGAAAACCGAGGAGCGAAAGATCGTTCTGCTAACAAATGACACGCTCAAGATCGGTGATCCGGACCGCTACGTTGTGCTGGTAAAGACTTCTAAGTAGCTCAACCACAGATCACAGATCCGCGGCAGCCGGGATCGCAGGACATGTCCCTTCTGAGCGTGATCCGCACCAGCGACCGAACCTTAGCGCGAGATGGGGGGCGAGGGACGAGTATATTTGGAGGTATAACAAGGCATCATGAAGTTGTATCTCCTTATCAGATTACTATACGTCTTTTCGTTGGCTGTAGCTTTCATTTTTCCAGCTGTGGCGCAGGATACCTTGACTTTGGTGAACGGAAGCAGGATTGTCGGATTAGTTAATGAAGTCCTACCAAACGAGATAAAGTACAAGAGGTACGATAACCCTGAAGGACCGTTATACACTGTGGTCAAAGACGAGGTGATCAGAATTATATACAGCAACGGAACACTGGATGAATTCGCGAAGCAACCTATTCAGCAGCAGCAAAAAGCAGACATAGCATCGCCTTCAATTCGCCCCCCGGAGAACCGTTCCTTCAAAGAGATAACCGCACGGGGGAATTCAGTGTATGTTGAGATTCCAGATCCCTCATCCCGAGCCGGAGAGCGATATTTTGTCGAGGCGCTTCAGGAATGGGGCTATTGGAAGGTGGTTTCTAATTTGGAGGAAGCGGATCTTATCATCGTATTCAACATCGACAAGGAGATCATGCTAGATAAATCCGCATTCGTTGTAATCAAGGATCGGGATGACAAAAAGCTTTGCGCGTCTAGATCATATCGTTCTAGTACATCAGCCTTCAATGGGTACAACGCATTCAGATCAGTTGCAATGAAGGTTGTACGGAAGTATTTCGAGGAGGAGTTCGATTAAGGCCACTTTCATGTTGCTTCCGTATCGCAATGATCTGATGCTCGGAAAACTTCGGCTTTCTAGTGGCTCCAGTGGGTTTAATGTAGCCCCTGACCGGCCGAACACGATCTCCGGCCCGCGGGCCGGATCAAGTCTTCAACTCCAGTAATGAGTGGCCGAACTTCGGGGAAGCCTACACTTTGCAGTGCAAGGTGAGTACATTAAGGTTTAAACCAATTTTCAGGATCGTCCAGGAGTTGG